>WNGM01005369.1_pt1 | contig 13384 bp, 8 predicted proteins | sample 5400571 | NCBI WGS metagenome assembly WNGM01 (sample SAMN13153378, study PRJNA577476) | soil metagenome | isolation source: 100 cm soil or saprolite under Garry oak tree replicate 2 | place: USA:California | collected 2016-06-15
ACGTCACGACGACGGGGATGTTCCGCTGCCGCGACACCCGGAGCAGCGTCGCGATCTGCCGCGTGAGGCCGTATCGCTCCTCGCGCCGCGTCTCGTCGCGCATCGTCAGGCGATAGTGCATCGTGATGCTGTCGATCACAATCAGACCGACCTCGGGATTGCCCTCGGTCATCTTGACGGCCTTCTCGATGAATTTCTCCTGCTCCTCGAAGCTGTATGGCTCGGAGAAGAGGATGTTCTTCGCGACAACGTCAAAGTCGTCCCCGCAGATCTGTCGGAGCCGCTCGAGGGACACCCCTTCCGTGTCGATGAAGATCACCTTGTGTCCGGTGCGTACGACGTTCCGCGCGAGTTGCAGGCAGAAGTTCGTCTTCCCACTCCCCGCTTCCCCGTGCAGGAGCGTGATGCAGCCGTCCTCGACTCCCCCGCTCAAGAGGTCGTCCAGGGCGCGGCAGCCCAGGGCCACCTTCATAGCCGGCACAACCCCGTGACGCCCTTTAATTCTTCGAGGCGTCCGCCGGCAAAGCGGAGAGGAAGGCCCCTTCCGACGTCCAGACGACGATCGCGCGCGCGGCCCGTTCCTTCGGCCGCGGGGTCACCGGGCGCCCCTCGCCGCTCTCCGGATGGATCGCGATCGCCTCGCCGGGCGCGGGCCGTTCAATCCGGGCTTCGAATCGCTCCGCGTCGAGCCGCCGCGCGGTCCGCACTTCCTTCGCCTTGAAGCGACGTTCCTCGCCGGACGCGAGATCGCGCAGGACGACAAAGGGCCGCACGGCCACGACCTCCGCGAGGCGCGCTTTGTGCCGGACCACGTCGCCGACCTGGAACGGAGGCAGGCGCACGAGAGAGGTGACCCGAAAGACCTCGCGACCTTGCTTTTGCCCGAACAACTTCGGGGAGGTGGACACGGAGCCTCCGAAGGCGTCGGCGATGTCGCGGGCGAGGTTCTTCCCGAGAGCGTTCGTGCTCACGTAGAAGTCGAGTCCGCCGTGGACCTCTTCCATGCGCGAGACGAACGCCCCCTCCTCGCCGTTCCGATCTACGCGGGCGCCGACGAACGTCCGAATCGCGCGCACTTCCGCCGGCGTGAGTTCGCGACCCTCGCCTCGCACCTGCAGGATCCCTTCGTAGTACCGGCCCTTCTGCTTCTGGCAACTGTCGCACAGCGACGGCTTAATCCGGAGGCGCGTGCGGAACCCTTGGACGGACTCGAGGTCTTGGAAGCGGCCGACGGCTTTGACCGTCAGCGAAAAGTTGTTCGCATCCTCTTCGCGCGCGACGAAGGTGAAGGTGACCCGCTCGAACGGTCGCTCGGCGGGGATGCGTTCGCGGAGCAACCGCGTGGTCGCGAGATCCCGGTCGAGCTTCGACCAGCCGGATCGGAACCGGAACGAACCGCAGGAGGCGCACCGCTCGACATCCACGACCTCCGGGGCCCGGACGACCGCATGTTTCTTCGCGAAGTCTTTGGCGCATAGGCCCTCGTAGGTCGGACCCTCGGCCCCGCACTCGACGCAGAACATCGTCGTTACGATTCGAACGGCGCGGCGCTACTTAAGAACTGGCGTTGCGCCCGCCCGGGCGATAGTCACGGAGAAGGCCATAAGTATCCGACGGGAGGTCGGCCTCCGTCGATGGCAAAATCCCGCTCCTGGTGGCGCATGCGCCAGATCCGCCACCGCGATGCCGCCATCCTCTCCGTACTATCGTCGTCGTTCCTGCTCGCCGGAGAACTCGTGAACAACGATCTTCGAACGGCGTACGATCTGTACATCCGGCCGTACGCGGGCGACCCGTCGTCTTTCCCGCGGTTCCTACTGAACGTCGTGCTGACCGTCCTCGGATTCACGACGTACTTCGGCGGGATCTTCGTCCTCCTCGGCGGCCTCCACTTCTCCTGGGGACGGGTCGCCCGAGGTCGGTTCCTCGTTGGCCTCGGCTTGGGGGTCAGCCTGCTCGGGCTCGTCAGCCGACTCGCGCGGGCCACGCTTTCCGCCGGCACCCCGACCACCGAACTCGAGCAGTTCACGGCGACCCTCACGGGCCTCGGCGTCCTCTTCGGGATTGTGAGCCACACGCTCATGGGTCAATACGCCCTGATGCTCAAGAAGCACGCGAGGCGCGTGTGGCGCCGTTGGCGCAAGACCCAACGTCCGACTCGTCGGGATCCCGATTCAGAGGAACGCGCTACATCATCAGGACGAACTGGGCGTGCGGCACGCCGTTGATCCACAGGATCCCGTCGTCCGCGACGAACCCCGCGCGCTTCGCCGCCTCGATCGTCTCCCGGCCGACGAAGTTACCGATTGTCGCACGCTGAAGGTTGGAGACGAGCATCTCCTCGCTGACGACATCACCTTCATAGAACTTCCCGACCTCGATCTTGAACTTCCCCTCGCGAAACGTCTTGCCGACGAGGTCCGCATCCGCCGCGGCGACGAGCGTCTCCCTTCCCTGGTAGTACACCTTCATGCGGATCGGCATCGGAGGGCCGCGCTACAACCTCTCGACGAGCTTATACTTGTTTTTCGCGGGGCTGTAGATCTCGCCTTCCTGCGCCCATCGCTTCAACCACGCGTCCACCTTGGCGGGCGGGATGCCGCGTTCCTGAGCGATGCGCACGATGTCCTCGTAGTCCGCGACGCCCTCGGGGCCGGCGAGCTCGCTGATGATGTCGCGGATCGAGATGATCTGTTCGCGTTGCGACTGGCTGATGCCCGTCTGGATGATGTCGATGTCGAAGCGGCCTTCCTCGCCCGCGACCTTGCCCATCCAGTACTCGACGATGTGGACGGCCCGCTCTGCATCGTCCGCCGTGACGGCCTCTCCCAAACGGAGGCGAGCGCCCGCCTCAGAGAGGCGGATGATGGCCTCGAGCTGACGTGGCGTGATGGGGACACTCGAGCCCGCCGCTTCTCCAGTCTTTCGGATATCGAGGTATTTCTTCTCGATGATCCCCATGGCCTCCTCTGTCATGATTGGATAGATGCGTTTCGCAAAGGCCACGTACTTCCGGAGGAATTCCGGACCAAAGTGTGGCGTATAGGCTTCCTCAAGACCCTGCGTGTCTTCCGTGACCGCCCCCGTTTCCCGTCGACGTGCGATTTCCCCGACCCGGTGTCCTTTGAGGATGTGCTCCGCGAGCTCGCGGTCTCTCTCAGCCTGCGGGCGATCGATCATGGTGAAGATGATGTCAAATCTGGACAAAAGCGCGGGTGGCAGATCGATTTGTTCAGAAATGTACTTGTGTTCGTCGAATCGTCCGAACTTCGGGTTCGCCGCGGCAAGCACCGCGCACCGTGACTGCAGCACGGCCGTGATTCCTGCTTTCGCGACGCTGATGCGCTGTTGCTCCATAGCCTCGTGGATTGCAGATCTATCTTGAGGGTTCATCTTTTCAATCTCGTCGATGCAGTTATGCACGACAACTCCGTCGCAGACAAAGTTACTCAGACCCGGCACGCGGAGGTCGTAGACGAATCCGTCGTACTCTTCAACTCGAACCTGTGCGATTCGGTCGAGGGCGTAATCACGGGAGGTCAAAGCCTCAGTTTCGTGAGTGTCGCCTTGAATGCCTTTCTGCGATTGCGCGCAAGGTCGTACAGTTGGCTCCAGTATGTCTTCGGCAACAATCGCCAGGGTCGGGGCTGCACATGAGCGAGGATTGCAGACACGGGCGGCGAGGGGACTTCCTCATGGTCGGCGGGCTGAAGTGCGGCAATTGATGGAATTTTCTTTGCCTTGCCGGAGTATGGACCGATCACTCCAAGCAGCTTCTCGATGTCCGCGCGACTCGTGACTTGGACGAAGAGGACGTTTTGCCCCTCTCGTATCCGTGCGTATATGTCGAAGCGGCGCAGCGCGTAGAGGAGTTGCTGATTTGATCTCGTGTTCGGGGAGAACATGAACTGGAGCTCGACACTCTTGTAGGTCTTTCCCCGGATCGAGGAACGTTTCACGGAGACGCAGCCATCTGCGTCGAAGAGTCCCCCAAGGAAACCGCGCAGCGCTTCATCGTCGAGAGAGAGTACGTTGGCTAGCTCACTTTTGGTAAGCCACTCATACACGAATGCGAGGAGGTTGGATCCCTTGTGCATGTGGTAGGTGGCACTTTCCACCGGCCGTCCGCGGATCAGAGAGCGCATGACCCGAGGATACATGCTCCAATTTCGGGGAGTGACTGCCTTTGTGGCGGATAGCAAGCGTACGATGTACGGGAGGTGGACGCGCGACTGGAAGATTTGAACGCTCGAGTGGCGATCATCGCTTTGCACGTGTCCATCCCCGCACACGAATCCGAGGATGTACGCCAGCTCCGGCGTAATCGTCGCGACGCGGAAACGTTCCGTCGACTTGCGCCGACCATAGGCGAACGTCCTCGTCTTCCATGAATCATAGATGCCAAAGTCGCGGAGAATCGCGCGAAAGGCCCGCACGCTGAGGGCGCTCCGTCCGTTGAGCGCACCGCGTGGGAGCTCGTATGCGCGGTTCGCCGCCGCCAACGTTGAGAAGCGCCCCCGCAGCAGGCGACGTAGCTCTTGTTTCTCCGCTTCCATCGGCTGCACAATCCAATCTGTGGGCAGGATGTCGAGCAGGTACACCCGCTCTGATTGTCTCGGCAGACGCTGACACGATACGAGCCTCCCGTTCGGTTGGAATTCTTGGACTTGCTTCCAACAAAAGGACTGCCCATCCAGAACAAGGTGGTCCGGCGTCACCCTAAGCTCGAACCCGGATGCGAGTGTAATGCGCAGAATCGGCCCGCGGTACTGTTTTCGCGTGACGAAGGCGGCTGTTTCCTCGGACACCCGTGCCTGGGCCGGATCGAAAGCAATCACCGGGCGCCCGAGAGGCGAGAGCTCAAGGCTTCGCCCTTTTGCCCGTGCGGGTATTGACTTGGCTGGGTCGAACAGGTTCTCGATCCGACGAGGCATTCCTTCCACGAAAATCTCGGCGCTCGGATGGAGACACGCAAGTCCAAGGTCGGCAAGAACCAATGCACCGGCTTCGAGTGTCCAACGTCCTTCTCCGAATTCATCGCGGACGGCACTGGCCGTGAGACCGGCCGCTGAACTCGACTTGCCCCCGGCGTAGATTCCCCGCGGGGACAGTCGACTCATGTACGAGAGCAGCTCACTCTTTCCGACGCCCGGATCCCCGACCATTAGGACGTGGATGTCTCCGCGGATCCTCCGTCCATCCGGCATCAATTTCGGCACGCCGCTGAACAGTTGGAGCGCGAGGGCCTCTTTCTCCACGTGCATCCCGTACATCGACGGAGCAATGGAGGCCGTGATCATCCGGAGGATGTCCGGACTCGACCCTGCCTCGCGGATGAGTCGTGCGTCCTCTTCCGTCACCTCGATTTCCTCGAACTCAACCTGCTCCTTCTCGACGGAGTTGACGTCCATGAAGATGTCAAAGAGCGTCGACTTCGATCCTGGCTTCCCTTTCTGGACGCTCCGTAGAATCCCGCTCATTACGATCCGCTCGCCCGGTGTGATGCGGCCGGTGAGATCGTCCTCGACGTACAGCGTGAGCCGCTGCGGCTCCTGCCCTCCCCGGAGGCCTTCCGGCGATTCCTGAATCTCGAGCTTCTGCGTGTCGAGGTACAGGGACGTCTCCGTGAGGAGCTTGAACTTCGTTGCGCTCGCGGAACGCTTGCACCCTCCTTGTTCCTCGTAGCACTCGAGCGGCTCGCGGAAGTTCTGTCCATCTTGCGGTTCCTTGAGGACCGTCCCGCACCGGAGGCACTGAAACAACGCGTCCGTGACGCGAGGTCGGACTTCCGTGGATTTTCGGACCAGTCCTTCGACCGCGATGTACTGTCCGAGGTGCTTCGCCCGCAGATCGCGGATCGGCACGCGCCGGTCCCGCGGCAGCGCCTTGATTCGCAGGTGGATGAGCGCCAGCTCTTCCCCCGGCGGAACGAGCCGGCGGATCGCCTCCTCGCCCGCCGCGAGGACGTTCAACGGATGTCGCAAGAGGTAGATCGCCATGTCCGTGTCGAAACGGTTCATCTCGTCGAAGGCGACCGCGAGGGTCCGTTCCTCCGGATAGCGGTCGGCGACGGAGATGATCTTCGAGAGGTACCCCATCTCCTCGAAGAACTCCTCCCACTTCGCGATCAGTTCGTCCTGCGGAAACTCGACGAGCACGCCTCTCCCTCGGCTCGGAGGCGGCGCAGCATCGGGCGCACTCATATCGTTTCGAGTCTCCCTTCCACTGTGGTCCGCATCACGCCTGATTCTAGGTGCGGCCGTTTCCACTGGAGTTCGGACGCTGCGTACGGGCGTGTCATCCGCACGGCGAGTAGCCGCACGCGCGACAACGAACGCAGCCGTCGGCGTGTTCGAGAGGCGCTTCGCATTCCGGACATTCGACTTGGAGCTGGGCCTTGCGCGGCCGGACCGAATCCGAGGACCCGGATCTCGGGAGGCGCAGACTCCTCACCCATCCGAGTCCTACGGCATCCCATTAAAAGGAGTCCCGGGAGGGGTGCGCGAAAGTGCGAGCCTGCGCGAAGGTTCATTCCGGGCGACGCGTTGGCCCGGAGGGATGGACCTCCCGGAGGAACTCGCCGCGCTCCAGCGGTTCCACGGCCACCTCGGCGTCTACGTGACCTTGGGGTTGCGGATGGGCGCGGTCGGCAAGCGACGGTTCGGCCACTACAAGGGGCTGACGGCGTCGGTGCGAAGCCAACCCGACCCGCCGATGCGATGCGTCTTGGACGGGATCCAGTTTTCGAGCGGCTGCACGTTCGGGAAGGGGAACATCTCCCTCGAGCCGGGTTCGGAGCCTGAGGTGACGTTCGAGAAGGAAGGCAAGCGACTTCGGGTCGCCTTGAAGAAAGGTTGGCGAGAGAAAATCGACCGGGAGATGTCGAAGGACAAAGAGCTCCAACAATCGTTGTTCTATTACGAGATCCCGGAGAGCGACGTCTTCGACATCCGGGATGGTTGAGGTCACCAGCCCGCGACGGTCCATGTCGCCTCGCGTGGCACGTGGACCCAGTAGCCTTGGCCCGACACGAGGACGTCCGCGCTTGCCAGATCGCGGACGTGATACGGCCCCGCGGGATCGAAGCCCAAGACCTCGTCCGCGCCCGTCGCGGTTCGTAGCATCTGGACCGTCATCCCGACGGCGAGGCCCGGGAGGCCGAGGAGGTTCCATCCCGGGCAGAGTCGCACCTGTGCAATCTCCGGCACGATCCCGAGGACGAGCAGGGTGTCTGAGGCCGTCCCGTTGATCCAGAAGCCGCGGCCGGCCGGCAACGCGAACGACGTAGGATCGAGGGGGCGCGCGGACGCCCACTGGAAGCTGCCTCCGCATCCGTCGTACGTCCATGCGTCCGCCCACGCGCGGCCCGCCGCGAAATCGAGGAACGCGCGGTCCGTCAGGTCCGCCGGCATCCCCAGCAAGTTCAGGCCGGCCCCCATTGCAAGATGGGCCTTCACGGCGAGCGTCGTGGCATTCGCCGCGTTCCCGACGGCATCGATTGTCTCGATGCGATAGAAGTAATCGGAAGCGTCGCTGCCGCGACCTGGATCCACGAACGCGTAGCGGCTCGAGCCGTTCGCGAGGATCGGCCCGGTGATATCCGCGTACGAACCGCGGGGCGCGTTCGAGCGGAGAACCCGATACTCCGTCGTGCCGCCGTACAAGCCATCGTCCCAGGCCGCGAGCCATCCGATCTCGAGGTCGTTGATGCCGTTCGTGAGGCGGACCGAGTCGGCGGAGGCCGCAGCCGGCGGGACCCCGTCGGGCCCGAGGAGGATGACGAGGAAGCAGTCAGAGCCGTACGGCCCCCAGTTCCCCGCGGCGTCCCTGGCATGGACCCATGCGCACATCGCGCCCGGGGCCGCCGCGAGGCCTCCCTGCCACGAGAGGTTCTCGACCGTCGCGTCGAACGCGCCGTCGACCGCGGTCATCGGGCGGCCGGTTCCGTTGGCGGCGGGGGTTGGCGGCGCGACCTGAACGAAGAGCTCTGCGGCCGCGACCGTGCTGGCGGCGCGATTCCGATCGTCGGCCGTCGCGCGGAACGTCACGGCGGATCCGGCGCCGGGGGGCCGTGGGGCGACGCGGACGCTGCCCGCCCAGAGGATTGGTCCGTCCGTGTCGCCGCCGGGACGGGCGATTTCGAAGGTCGCATCCGTACGGTGATCCGCGGACAGGGATGGCATTCCGTCGTCCTGCGCTTGGATTCGGAGGAGATACCGGTCCCCGTTCTCGGCCGCGGTGATGTCCCAGGTGTAGGTCCGCGCGGCCCCGGACAGGGTCGCGATCGTCGTCCACGTCTGCCCCGAGTCCGCGCTCGCCGCGAGGGTGAAGCCCGCGATGGCGACGCCGGTCCCGTACGCCGTCGCCGTCCAGTCGATCGGAATCGAGGGACCCGAGAAGACGCCGCCGTTCGGCGAGGTGATCGCCACATCCGGATGATCGCGGTCGGTCGTCGATGTCGCCGTGCTGACGAGCCATCGAAGCGCGGCGTCGAGGATCGCGGCGCGCGTCGGGCTCCCCGGGTTCAGATTCGTGAGGGTCGAATCGATCCCCGTCGGTTCGAAGGCGAAGTACACGAGGCGCGAGGCCGTCCCGCCCCATGCGCCGTTCCCCGCCGTGCCGTTGGCAGAGGACGAGATCCATCGCAAACCGACCGGCTGGTTCTGAGGCGTGCATCCTTGCACGGAGTTATCGTCCGTCCACACGCGGGAGACCGTCCCGCCCGCGGCGTTCGTTGCGAGTTCGTCGTCCGCCCCGCCGTCCCGGTGCGGCGTGTATCCGATTCCGCCGGTGTACGCTCCGCTGATCGGATCGCCGTTGACGCCGTCCAACGTGGTGATCGTGACGGGGTCGCATACGAATGTCGCCTTGAGGACCCCGCCCACCCACGCGGTGCTCTCCGGGCTTGAGAATGTCGAGTCCGGGCTCCCGAGAGCCCACGCTGTGTCGTGGGAGGCGACGACGAGGCGGCCGCCGCCGTCGAGGTAGGCTTTCACGAGGGCCCGCGCCGAGGCGTTGAACGGGGGGTATTGCTCGAGGCCGACCTGCCAGATGACCGCCCGTCGGGCCTGCAGCGTGCCGAGCGGAGGCAGGCCGAGTTCTGCGACCCGCCACATGGACCAAGTCCACCCGTTCCCTTCAAGTGCCGCGGTGTAGGACGCCTCGCGCTCCGGTGGAAACGATGCTCCGCCCACGACCACGAGCACGTCGCCGAGGGCGGGGGTCCGGAATGCGTAGAGGCGACCTGCGTTCGTGTCGGTCGTCGCGTTGCCGATCCGGCCCCGTGACACGATCTCGAAGTCGTACGACGTGTCCGGGACGAGCCGAGACAACGGGATTGCGTGATCCAGGCGAAGGTCCGATACGTTTGCGCTCAGGGTGAGAGCGAGTGGGTCCGTCCCATAGCGGACCTCCCCGGTCGCGGGTTCGCTCGTCGACCATCGGATCGTCGAGGAGAACGCGCCGATGTCGGTCGCGCGGACGTCATGGATCGTCGGGCCGCTCGCGAGCACGCCGGCCTGCGCGGTCGCCGTATGCGGCGGCGACGAATCCTGGTACACCGCCGTGACCGTGTCGCCTTCCGCGACCTGCAGGACTCCGTCCGCCGCGGGGGTGCCGAACGCCGTCGCGATCGTTCCGCGCCACGTCTCGTCGGGGCCACCGCGGGCCAAGGTGACGTCCTCGCCGGCCGGTTCGACTCCCGAGGTCACGTGGACGACCGCGGACGGAGCGTCGGAGTCCTCCACGGCGATCCGGATTGTGTCCGCTTCGGAATACGCCGCGCGGTCGAGGAGGACCCGGCCGTACGCGCCGTCGAGGTTTCCGGTCGCGACGAGGGCGAAGGGCTGCGGTCCGACGGGGACATTCGAGCCGACGACCTTCACCTTCCAGTCGCCCGCAATCGCGTTCTTCAGGATCACGGCCTCCTCCACGTCCGTCGTGTCGAACGTCCCGCCGGCGAGAGACTGCCCCTGGGCGAACGGCGCGAAGTTGTTGCCTCGGTACACCGTGCCGTCCGGTGCGGTGACCTCGAGGTCCAGATCGTTCACGAGCGCCTTCGACGCGCCGAGGGTGCCCGGGTAATCGTTCCACGCCAAGACGAACTTGACACGTCCGGCTTGGCCGACGTGGAACGTGTAGACCGACGCGTCTCCCGTGAGCAGCCCCGCGGTCCCGTCGATGACCTGCGTCCGGAACGTGTCGCCGGCGGCGTCGATCGGGAGGACGTTCGTGAGGAGCACCCGCCCGAACCCTTGTTCGTTGTTGGGCCATGTGTCGCTCGGCGACCGGGCGACCGTCCCGCTGCCGGTGACCTGCGCCCCCGAGGCGATGAGGATCGCGCGGACGAGGGCCGCGCTCGGGTTCATGGCGTTCGCGGGCACGGGCCGCGCCGCCGGGTACCAACCGTCGACGAAGTATTGGCGGATGATCGCGGCCGCCGCGGACGCCGCCGGCGTCGCATAGCTCGTCCCGGCCCAGTGCTGGTCCGGAAGGCCGCTGCCGCTGAGCGGGTCGCCGTCCGACATGGCGGAGTCGCCATCGAAGATCGTCAAGATCGTGGGCTTGATGCGTCCGTCGATTGTGGGTCCGCGGCTGCTGAGCGCCGCGAGGTCGTTCTGCGCGCCTGCCAGCACCGAATCGGGATTGTACGCTCCCCCCACCGTCACGATGTCCTTCGCGGTGCCGGGCGTGCCGACGGTGCCGGGTCCGCTGCCCGCGTTCCCGGCGGCGAACAGGATCGTCATGTCGGGGTGCGCCCATACGAACGCATCGACCATGCGCGCCTGGACGTCGTACACGTTCGTGTCCGCGCCCCAGCTGTTGCTGTGGACGCGCACCGGCGCGACCGCATCGTTGTAGACGAGGCCCGGCGGACCGAACAGGTCGTTGTAGTCCTCCGGGAGGTAGATGAGGCCCTCGTTCGGGCAGACCGCGATCCCCTGGAACCCGCCAACGTCCTCGAGGTAGATCTTCCCCTGGAGCGCGTCACCATCGTTCGGGGACGAGCCCAGCCCGTTGTCGTTTCCCGCGAGCGTCGACGCGACCCCGGTGCCGTGGCCGTGATCGCAGTCCTTGATCGACCAGGGATCCCACACGCCGCCCCCGCCGGGCCAGGTGAGCTGCCCCGTGAGGACGCCCATGTTCACGTACCGCACGACCTTGCGGCGGCCCATGTCCGTGGTGTTGTAGATGTCCCCCAAGGTGATCGCGGCGGCCGAGTGGCGGAATGGCGCGCCATCGTAGTCGAGCCCGGTGTCCGCCATGCCGACCACCTGGCCGCGCGCATCGAGGCCGTACTGCCAATACCGGTAATCGCCGGTCCCGTTCGCGAACGTGCGGTTCGTCTGGACGACCCAATCGGTCTGCGCGTTGAACGAGTGCACTGGCTCGACGACGTCGATGAACTCGACGGCGGGGAGGTCCGCGAGCGATTGGAGGAGGACGGCGGGGACCTTCGCGTGCACCCAGCGGAAGTCGCCTTGGCCGAACGAGCCCCGGATGCCGTCGTTGCCGCCGAGGATGCCATGATGGCCGAGCCAGGCCTCGATTCCCTCGGGCGCGTCGCCGGGGAACACGACGATCCGGACGTCGACGGAGCCGGAGGTCGGCACGCCGGCCTGCAGCTTCCAGGAGGGATCGAACGAACCCACCCAGTCGACGAACGGGAGCGACGATAACGCGTCGAGGGTGGCGGGCGAACCGCGCACCACGAATGCGTCTTGCGGCAGGTATCGGAGGACCGTCACTCCGCGGGCCTCCAGCGAGGGTCCCCACTCCGCCTTGATCGGTGCGTGGAAGTGGACGACCCCCACCGCATGGCCGCTCGAGTCGAGGGTCCACACGGGCCGAACGGAGGCGAGGGTCCGGATGTCCACCGGCCCGTTGACGAGGTCGAGGACGGACGCCTGATCCAACGCCTCCGAGTGCCGACTCCGGAGGGCGAGTTCGCCCATGCTCGTCGCGGGCCCGCGCGCCACGCGATAGGCGCCGTATGATTCAACCAGCTCTGCCCCGGCGTCGCGGATTTCTGCTGCGGTCGCGTCCGTGCGGAACGTCAGTATGGGGCCCGCCGGCGCGGCCGGAGGGGCGGAACCGCGAGGGCTCGTCAACGGGAGCTGCGTGAGAAGGACGATGGCGAGTGCGACCGTGACGACGAGACGGGAGCGACGAAAGACCGTGCGGCGCTGCCTCCTGACTCGCTTGGAACGGGGTCCCCGCTCCGATCCGCTGAGATGTCAGGCACCGCACATTAGTCTTTTGGCACGATTCTCGACTCGCCTCGACACGTCCTGTTCCCTCGAGCGATGATCGACGTATCCGCGAGCCGCCCCGCCGGAAGGATGGTCGATGGCGGCACGAGGGAGGGAAACCAAAAAAGAAAGGGGGAGTAAGAGGGAGTGGCAGGGCCCAGTGCACCCCATCCATAAGATGATTTTTGCACTCGGTCTGTGAGCAACCCTTCGGCTGGAAACGTTTATTTGTTATCCGGTTTGTTACCAGGTCGTAGGGGCGGGGCCGATGTTCGTGCCGGAGAGGAATCTCAAGGATCTCGTCGTCTCCTACATTCGGGAACGGGAGCGGTCGATTAGCTCCCTCACGAAGCAGCTCAAACAGGACGGCTACGCCTTCCACCGGCTCTTCGTGACGGGGTATCTCAAGGCGCTGAGCGACCTTGGCGTGCTTCGCGAGAAAAACATCCCGCCCGCGAAGGTCTACACGACGTCGGCCCATCGAGGGGCGAACCTCTACGAGGCCGTCGGTTCTCGGTGCCGGGATTCGACGCGCGACGAGACCGAGCAGGTCCGGCTTGCGATCGGCGTCCTCCAGAAGTTGTTCCGACGGCCGATTTTCCTCCGTGAGCTGCGCGAGTGCGGCTTCGTGGGGGCGATCGATGCACCGGCGGCCCCCCGGGAAGAGCGCGACGAGGCACGACGCGGGTTGATTAAGGTCGGCCTCCAGCTCCCCACGAACGAACCCGCGTACGCGGTCTCCGAGCGCCGGAACGAATTCCGCGACGAGATCCTCCGCGAACTAATCATCGATCGGTTCGGGATGGGCACGCTCGTCCTCGAGACGAAGCAGATGAAGCTGACCGAGCGGTGAGCCGGAAGCTAGGCCATCGAGGTGGATGCTCAGCTCCGACGCCGGGTGACCCGGATGCCTCCTCGGTCCCGCACTCCCACGAGCGTTGGTAGTCCGCGGTTAGGCTGCTCACTTCCGTGCCTGACCCGTTCCCCACGGTCGGGACAGGGACCACCGCTCTCCAGCTGCGTTCCCTGCCGCCTCCAGCCCCGCGGGACAGAACCTCAACGTCGGCATCCGGACCAGCGCCAGACTGGGAGCACCGCCCCCGACTGTCACCGCCCCATGAGGACGATTTGGG
>WNGM01003701.1_pt1 | contig 13378 bp, 7 predicted proteins | sample 5400571 | NCBI WGS metagenome assembly WNGM01 (sample SAMN13153378, study PRJNA577476) | soil metagenome | isolation source: 100 cm soil or saprolite under Garry oak tree replicate 2 | place: USA:California | collected 2016-06-15
CAATTCTCCGTCATCCAGGCGTTCTTTGAGGCAATCTGGCAAAGGAATGATGGTATCCACTTTGCGCCAGTGCCAGATTCCCGCCTCATCTGGATAGCGAAACCGAAACCGCGCCACCCCCGCATCTACGTCGAGAGCCAGACGATATGCCTGCCCCTTTTCGCGTCCGTCGTCGCCTGCATAGGTCAGCATGCCCACTTTCAGGAGCGGAAGGAGTTGCAGTTCTTCGTAACTGGTGGGAAAGCGATCGGTACGCAAGAAAAAATTGCAGGCTTGTTCGATGACATTTTGCAGCGCGACGAAGCTGGTCTCATCCTCTTCCAGGCTTTTTTGCAAGCTGGTAACGGCTTCCTTGATCGCCGGACGGTTTTTGCCTGCCGGTCGCTTCTCTGTTTTAGGACGAATGAAGCCATCGGAGAGCATGGGCTGGACCAGTTCAAACGCTTTCTTGCGCTCCGCTTGTTGGCGTAAAATCCTCCCCACCGTTTCACTTTCGCACCGCCATTGCCGATCTCCGTGTGACTTTGGGGAGCCCATGTACTTGCCGACCTGTTTCCAGGCAGGACCAACACGCTCCCTGCCAAATTCGTCGAGGGACAGCCAGAGCAGTGTGAGCGCCTGATTGACGACTGCCTTACTTGCATCGAGAAGGCGAAGAGCATCTGCCTGGGCTTCGTCAGGCAAACGCACATCGTAGGTTAGGGGCTGGTGAGGACGGCTCGTGCGCATTGCAGCAGCTCCTTCTGTTTGTGAGAACGCATGCCATACAAACGACCAGAAAACGAGGCAATGAGCGCGAGCAAATCATCCGTCAACTCCTGCTCCGGCGTTTTCTCTTCCCCTGGCTCCAAAACAGTCAGCCTCACGCCAAAGCAAGAAAACAACGTTTCCAAAAATTCTTGTCCGAAGCGGGTCAACCGATCTTCGTAGGTGATGGCCACTTCTGCCACTTTATCCTCACACACCAGCTTGAGTAAGCGCTGGAGGTGTCTGCGCCCCGCTTTCAGACCGCTGCCAATATCAGAGAGCACGAGCGTTTCTTGCCCTTTCCGCTCGGTTCGTGCCCATGCCTGAAGACGTTCAAGCTGTGTCTCCAAATCATCCTTTTGTCCATGCCCACTGACGCGTCCATAGAGGACGAGAAATCGCTCGTCGGATGCGCCTACTATCCGTTCGATCTCCGAGCGCGGAATGCGCATCTCTCGGCCTACCTGGACCACCTGAATACGTCCAGCTTTGACCCATCGTCGGACGGTCATTGGGTGCAACCCCAATTCATGAGCGGCTGCTCCGACTCGGAATAACTTCTGTGCTTGCTTTGCCATAGACCTATCGCCTCTATCAAAAGAACTAATGATAGTATAACCTTGTGGGCTATTCCGAGCTTTCTTCATTCGAATACTCAAAAACCATAAGAGGAGCAAACAAAGCAAACACGCTTCTACCGTTCCTGTTATCCCGGCAGCCAATGGTATTACCAGTATCACATATTCACCTGTAAGTGTCTTCAACAGAAATATTAGCAAGCCGACGTGCGCTGCAAGCGCAAATATATGAGTTAAGAGGGGTATAACTGCATTCTTCAATGCATAAAAACTGCGCATGAATATGAACGATGCTATATTTCCAGGTAATCCAAAAGCATAGCCTATCAGCGCTAATGCCGTTAAGGAAGACGAATGTTTTGTAAAGGCTCCATGCTGGAAGAGGATATGGATAGCTGGCTTCCCAAAAATACCCAGCAGGACCGCGACGGGAATGCTGATCAGAACAGCTCCACCGACGATCCTGAACAACAGGTGACGAAAGTCTACATAATGACGATTCGCATTCAAAATCGACAATTGTGGCAACGCGGCCAGTGCAAGCGTCTGACCTAACAGGGCTGCGGGTAAATCAAAAAGCATGAAGGCGTTGTGTATTGCGGAAAGACTCGCCCGATCTGGCAAATAGGAGGTAAAGGCAGTTTCTATAACCAGCACGATCGACGAAATTCCAACTGCCACTATGTTTGGACCAAGCAGAAACATCACCTGGTGTAATCCAGCATTTTTTAAGTCCCAAAAGAATGCATATCTGAATTTTTGCTTTACCAAACCAGGTATTTGAACGAGTACCTGGCATGCTGCCCCTACTATTACACCATAGGTGGGCCCGTATATACCAACTTTTGGAAACATCCAGGTAACGAGCAATCCACCAATCAAAGCAAAGTTATAAATTGCAATTGACAAAGCAGGTAATAGAAATTGACGTTTACTCTGCAGAACACCGGTAACTATTGTACCAAGCCCCAGAATCAACGTATGAAAGAGCATAATACGTGTTAGCGAAGTGGTTAAACTTTGCTCAGCAGGAGTGTAACCAGGCACCAACCAGTAGCTTACAAATGCAGGGGCTGCGAATTCAGCAATCAACACAAGGCTTGTGAGTGCCACCAGCGATACATTGAATACCAGGCTCGTTAAGCGCCACGTTTCGCTCTCTCCATGCTCTTTCTCATAGGAGACAAATACGGGAACAAATGCCTGAATAAGCGCACCCCCAGCGATAAGGCTGAAAAGCAGATCAGGCAAACGGTAAGCAGCGTAGTAGGCATTCGCTTGTGGACCTGTGCCGAAGAGCGCATTAAATAGAGTCTGGCGAATTACTCCCAACCCACGCGAAGCCAGATAGGCCATTATGAGCAAAAAAGCTGCCTCTGCGATCCCAAAGCGGCGTACGGCGAGGTCGCGACCCGGACGAAATTTTTCCAGCCGAAATTGAAAACGAAAAGGCCCAATGCCCCATTGGTCGCTACTTTGTGAGGAGGTTATTGCTACACCCGATGCTGTTGATTCAGGCTTTTGAAGATCAACAGTTGCAACAGTAGTAGTTGATGTATTCTCAGAACTTATTAAATCGTCTGAAATGTTTTGCTCCATACAATGTTTTCTAGAGATTTGAAGGGAACAGAAAACAACTCGCTAGTGAGCATCTACACCTGGATATGTCTATCCAAACTGGCATAGATAGAACCCAGCGTACTTAGCGCGATTTTCGCATCATATCGCTCAAGAATGAGTTGGCGAGCATTATAGGCAAGACGGGCTGCCAACTCTTTATCTCGCAGGATTTTTGCGCAAGCCTCGGAAAACGCCACGGGCGTATCGGCTATCAGCAAGTGTTCGGCATCACGCACAGCCAGGCCCTCACAGCCAATAGTTGTGGAAACGACGGGAACCCCTCTCGCCATCGCTTCCAGAATTTTTACCCGCACTCCACCACCAGAAAGCAGTGGAACTGCTAACGCCACAGAATGCTTCCAGAAAGGTTCGGCATCGGCGACATACCCATGTACACTGACTCCCGCAAAATCAGCCGCAAGAGCTTGTAACTTTCGGGGAGGCCTCGCTCCCACAATATTGTAGGCGACATCGGGGTAAAGAGTGCGCAGGTGTTCATAGCCTGAACGTAACCACCACATGATACCCTCACTGTTGGGAAGCCAGAACATGGTGCCAATGGTAAATAATCGGTTGGGCTGTGGATCACGAGCATTATAGGCATTTCGAAATTGTTCAGCATCAACAGTGATGGGTACGACTTCAATAGACACCGACTTCCCCGCGACTTCCCATAATGCCTCACGGTCGTGTTCGCTGACCGCTATCACCACTTGCGCCCGACGGCAGGCATTACCCTCCAGTTTGCGAATGAGACGCACTTCACGCCCCAGCAACCAATACATTACGGGATTGCGAGCGCCTTTTTGCAAACGCTCAACAACCTGCCAGACAGCGTTATGCTCATCGAGGATGACTTTCCCCGACCAGTCGGCTGGCACAAAACGCATCATACTCAATTGATCGACGTGGATGGCTTCAATTTGCTCTTCGTGCAACAGCCGATTTACTGTCGCTTGCATTGCGGTCCTGTAGTCACGACGCATGAGAAACGAGTCACCCGTCACCAGACTCTCAAGCATAAAACGTGCATTACTGGCATGTGAACGCCCGAGAGGAACGGTAATGACACGTGAGCAGACCTCGCGCAACTTTTGAGCATCACGTACTTCTTTTTCGCTACGCACAAAGGTACAATATGTAACCTCATGATGCGATGCCACGTATCGCAACACCTCAAGTGTTTTTATTTTGGGACCTGCATCCGCAGGATAGACTAAAACTTGTGTAAGCACCAGTACACGCATGCAACATATCTCCTATCTGACTATCCCAGCATGTTGGTAGAGGAGATCTGATTGTCGATCACGAGTAATTCTTCACCTTGTATAAAAATGCTCGTGAACCTGCTGAAGTAGAGCGCAGGTTCACGAAAACAATTACGAGTGCATTTCCTCTGCTACCAGGATTTTTCCTGTATGCGCTGCGATAGCGCGTCGATAAATCATCACCAGCCGTTCAGCCACTACTTCCCAATCGTGTGCCTGCTCCACATAGCAACGCCCATTACGAGATAGAGTTGCACAAAAATCTGCATCGTCCAATAGACGTAAAGTGGCTGCAGCAAATTCCTGGGCTGACTCCGCCACTAGTAAATCTTGACCAGGGCGAGCATGCAGCGCTTCAGCAATCTGGGTAGTAACTACGACAGGAGTTCCCAGTGCCATTGCCTCCAGCACCTTGTTCTGAATACCGACACTATACACCATTGGGCTAAGCATCACTTCAGCACGCCCCACGTAGGTACGTATATCCTCAACATAGCCGGTTACTTCGATACGTCGATCTCTCGCTAGATTCTGTATGACCTTTGGCGGTTTACTGCCAACGATCGTCAGCGTTGCTTCAGGTCGATGTTCCCAGATGCGTGGCATGATATGCTGGTGCAGGTAAAGTGCCGTCGCGATGTTGGCGTGGTAGCTCATCTTTCCAGAAAACACCAGATTCAAACGGCGGCGGGGCTCATGCATAGGATGGAAGTAATCCAGGTCAACACCATTCGGTAACACAGTAATTCCTGCACCAAGTTCATCATCGCTGCTTATCATGTTTTGTTTATGCATGCGCCGCAGACCAATCATGGCCTGCCGATCACGATCAGATGTCACCACCACATATTGCAGTGCCTCTAAAATGCATGCTTCATAGCGCCGGGTACGGTTACATTCCAGGCGCGCAATGGCCCGAACAGAGAAGCTAGGCCCCGCAGACATCGTATGCATAGATAGCAGGCTGATACAATCGACCGCATCCCACACGAGCGGATACATACGCGCCAGAGGTTTCATCGAAGCAATGCCCCGCAGGTGCTCTACATGTACTACATCAAATACGCCTTCTTCCCACAGTCGTTGTACTTCCTGAGTAAAACGCCACGAACGAGCATACGCAGCCTGTAATGGAAGTGAACTAAGCAGAGCTAAACCGCTGCGCAAAGCAGCCTTTCTCTTTGACTCGTTTACCTCGACTACCTCATATCCTCGTTTCCGCAATCCCTCGACATCGGTATGCTCCTGCTCTGATACACACTGTGTCACAACAGTAACATCATGATGCTTCTGAAGCTGAACCAGGAACTCATAACTGCGCACACGGATACGCGAAGGTGGATAGGGTACAACAAACAGGATACGCATACAATCTCCTTCTGCAAGGGAGCAGCCCCATGGTCACCCCCGAATACTAGAGATAGCCAAGTGCTTCTAATTTCAGACGCACGTTCTCTTCCTCTTCCTCCGAGTACCCATATTCATCGCTCGCAACATCTTCGTGCTTGCGCTCATCTGTGTAACTGGCTACTGTCTGCTGCGTATATGACGTTTCAAAAAGGGTCGCTAGAGGCTTGCCATCCATATCCGAGGGAATGGGCATACCCAGGGCGTACATCACTGTTGGCGCTACGTCAATGATACCTGCGCCTTCCAGGATGGCATGCTCGCGGATATGCGGCCCCTGTGCAAGAATGATGCCATCCATACGATGTACGCCGCTCAGTTTCTGCAAAACATCGAGAGGCACTTCGCTGACCAGTTCATCGATACTTGTGCCACCCTTATAACAATCCTGGGTGACGAGGATGATATCTGGAGCCATTTCAATACGCTCACCATGATAGATTTCTTCACGTCGATAGGCTTCTAATACAATCGGCTCGTCCGAGCTCGGATCGCGCAGGTCGCGTATCTCTTCAAGAATGCGCGTGCGAACTGCCTCGTATTCTTCCCCAGGCTGCACGCATCCCTCTGGCTGCTTGCCAGCAACATTTATCATCACACCCTCAACAGGAGGATACATGGGGAAACGATAGGCCTTTGTACTGCTCCAGTCGATGACATCCAGGTTCATCATTGTCTGTGAGTCCAGGTTTGTAGCGATCTTCTTCAGACTTTGTGGCAGGCTGCGATATACCTTCTCCAGGTATGGGAAGCGGCGAATTTTCGTGCGATAGAACTGCTTGAACGCCGCCTTGACACTCTTATGACTTCTACTGGCCTTCGCGCTTGGCGTGAGAAGGTCTAGCTTGCGCAGTAGATAGTTGGTATTAAAGTAGTACTTCGGATGCGCACCACCACCATGATCAGACATCACTATCACTGTGGTAGTCTCATCAATGGCTTCTAAAAACTTCCCCACGCACTCATCAGCAGTCTGGTAAGTTTGTAGGATCAAGTCGCCATAGAGTTCGGCCTCTTTCGGATCATAGGCAGGATGATCTGGATCAATATACTTCCACCAATCGTGGTGAGCACGGTCGGTAGCGCCTACAACCATGATGAACAGTCCATAATCATCTTTCAGCATCTGCTCAATTGAGACGTCAGTACATAGATGCAAGAGGCGATTCATCTCCTTGAGCAGTGGGTGGTGAGTTGCCGCTTTGAAGAAAGCCGCATCTCCAACGAGAGGTGGAATCTCCTTGGCAAGCTCGGGAGGATAGGTATATGACTTGCCGGCATCCGGTGTAGGATAGCCGGAGATCATGAAACCATTCACCTTCCATGCCGGGTACGTCACTGGAACGGTTACAATACCAACCTTTTGTCCAGCTGCACCCACCAGGTCCCAGATAGATTTACCAGCAAATGCGTTGGAGTCCACAATGGTATCGGCAAAGCAGCCATAGCGCCTGGTATCATAGTTGCGGAAATCATAGGTACCATGTTTCCCCGGATTATAACCAGTCGCGAATGTAGTCCACGCGGCAGGCGAAATTGGTGGATAGACGGATCGCAGTTTGCCATATATCCCATTTTGCATTATTTGCTGTAAATGTGGTAGTCTATTCTCCTCGACCCAGCGTTCTACTAGTTCGGGAGTGGCACCATCAAGCCCAATGATTAACACTTTCGTTCCCATATATCTTATCGTCGCTCCTTTTTGGCTAGATGAAAGATCGTTTCATTTCAATATGGTATAATTGGCGCTGCAAGCAGTGTAACAGGTAGCTAGTCGCGAAATGGCAAACTGTCGGTTAAGATTAGGTTATGAAATCCATCTAACGGAGGCAGTTTCTTAACCCGTTCTGCCTTACACATTTGCGCCAACCATGTATACTTGTAGCGACGATCCGTCTAACTGGCAATACAATGGGTATTACCAACCACAAAGACGTGAAAAAAAGGTGTAGTAGTGCGTATTCTCATACTAAGCAATCTCTTTCCCCCTTACGTGGAAGGAGGAGCAGAAATCCTGGCAGGAGACATTGCGGCTGGATTAAAACATCTCGGACATGAAGTCATAGTCCTCACCAGTTCGTACGGAATTCCTCAACCTCACAAAGACGACTACATATGGCGAACTCTTAAACCTGCTCCACCTGTGCATTTTGACCGGCAGCGGTCGTTGTGGGCGCAGCTTCACAAACCTTTCAACTACTACCGGCGCTATCATAATGCTGCTAACGCACGAGAGTTACGTAAGGTTGTCACAGCAACAAGACCAGACATACTCTACATCTGGGAAATAACAGGCATTGGTGTGAGTTCGCTCCTTACAGTTCTCCCTGATCTGAAGATTCCGATAGTCTGTCAGTTGGGCAGCTATTGGCTACTTTATGCTAGCTCGCCCGAAACAGAATATTCACGTCTACGTCTTCGGTGGCTGAAACGATGGCTCATTGGTAGTGTCCCCACGTTGACCTGGACTTCGCTTATAGCGGTGAGCAGCACAGTGAAACAAAAGTATGTGCAAGCAGGCTTCGAAGCTAAACGCATCGAGGTGATCTATAACGGTATTGATCCTCGTTTTTTTAACTTGCCACGACAGCACCTTCTTACAGCAAGGGATAGGATTCAGCTGCTCTTCGTTGGACGTATACGTGCTGAAAAAGGCATTCTCGTTATCTTAAAGGCGCTTGATCTGCTAAAGCATGATCAAAGCTTTGCAGGAATAAATTTACCTTCTATACACCTTAACATCTTCGGTGATGGCGATGAGGCCTATATCGGCGAATTGCGGGTATTCTTACATGAAAAGCACCTGGCTGAGATTGTCACATTTCATGGGAAAGTCCCACAAGATGAGTTGATCGGGCATTACGACCATTCTGATATCATGCTTGTGCCCTCGCTCTGGCATGAGCCATTTGGCTTAGTCGTGGCGGAGGCAATGGCTCGAGGTGTACCGGTGATTGCGTCCAATGTTGGTGGTCCGGCTGAAATCCTGACACACGGAATAAACGGCCTACTGGTTGAAGCAGGTGACGAGCGAGCAATGGCTTCAGCTATCAAGCAACTTATTGAAGATCCAGAAAAGCGAACACGATTCGGACAGGTAGCGCGATCAACAGTATTTGAGCGCTTCACGATTGAAGTGAACGTCAAGCTAGTTGAACAGTATTTACTGCGCACCATAAAGGGGACCAAAACCAGTTTGCAAACAAGCGACATGACTATGTAATTCCTCTCTAAGATAGACATTGTACATTCTATCTGTAGAAAGATTAGACATATCCAAGATCACGCAAGCGGTTGATTATCAGCTCTTCATCTTCATCGGAAAGCTCCTGGCTATCCATTGCAGAATGGATCGGATGCGTTTCAAGATAAGCCGGATGAAATAAAGCACTTATAGCTGGTATTTCCAGATCAGCAAGTTCTACCCCAAGAGCATGCAATAACGTTGGATAGACACTTGTGAGTGAAGCTCTTTCACTGAGTGCAACACCATGAGCTAAGACAGGAGCAGATGCCAGTAGAAAACCTCCAAGTTGAGAAGGATGCATACCCCCTATACCAGTCATCCCAGGTTCGGGCATACTGAAGGTAGTCTCGTCAAAATCTATGCGCGTGCTCCGTTGTGAGGGCGCATACCCAGGTTTGAACAAGACAAACAGATCAGGAGCGCAAAAGAGATAATCAGCAGCATATATCTCTTCTTTTCGGTACACCCTTTCAATAATCGGCTCACCAGTCTCTGCATCAAATAATTTTGCTGGTAACACCTTGATCAAGGTTTCACGCACTTGCTCGTATTCATCTTGCGGATTCACTATTCCTTGTGCATCACGTCCAAGCAGGTTAATCCAAAGTTGGCCATGCCCTGCAAAGTAGGCCAGGGAGTTCGACCATTGAATCTGACCACTTCCCTCATCGCGTTCGATAATACCCATCTCGGCCAGAAAGTTATTGACATTGACAAAACGCTTCACATGAGCTGCCTGTGTATCAGAAAGCACCGCTAACAGTCCCATTTCTCCAACCCACTCCTCTGCGATTCTCAATGCTTTGGAAAGTGTAGACAATATGGATGTATCTTCTAGCGTACATTTCATGATCAAACATGATGGCAATGAAGAACTTGATTGAGTCCAATGCTCTACACAATTGATAAGTTCTGCTGGCTGTATCTCTTCATAGTTTATCATCCAACCCGCAGTCCTCAATATTTCTGGCAGCAATTTTGGAGTAGTTCCTCGTCCTGTTGTTTCCTCTAAAACAGAGTACTCGCGAGGAACAATCGTATCGAAGTAGCCAAAACTCGACGGTTCCCTCCCACTTAAAACCTGGTAATGTTGGTTTTGCAGCCCCGTAATTGGCGACACATCGAGTTCGACCATTGCGCCGTGGTCAATAAGCCTGGTCACTTCAGGAAGAGTACGGATATCTGCCAGGCGTACTCCACTCAACCAGAATATAATGGCTTTTTGTATTCCCTTTGTAGAATTGTTCATTCTTAAATTCTCCCCCATTCAATACAAGCGTTTTTAATTTATTACAGTTCCGTAAAAATCGTAATCGAAATGTTCTATATTGTGCGCTCTTCACAGAGCGACTTTTCATGATTCGTACCTCCGGGATGGTTTTTGAACCTCTTCAGTCCCTCTCTACTACTGATTTCAAACGGACACATTCTTAGCCGTGTAACATAGATCAGAATGAATAGGACTCCCGTAACACACTTTCACCTGGTTAGCACTCTACAACCACCAGTACGAAATAATAACCATTTCATCACCATTCGTTCACTCATTATTACCCAAATATTAACCGTATCCTTTGATTCTTAATCATATCTTTACCCTTTCACCATGAAACAACAGCCCTCTTTCCACTATATTTGATGTAATTGTACCAAGCAAACATACATCTTCAGGTAGGTGGTAGTGTCCTGATTGGGTTCATTGATATCTAAGGAGGCGATTTCTATCGTGAATGGAAGAAAAATTACGCTAAGTCTCTTCGCATTAACAATACTGCTTAGCAGCTTTCTTGTGGCTTTCAGTATGGTTGAAAATAGTTTACACTCAGCATATGCAAGTGGGATCACCACTCAGGATTTCTATATTCCTTCTGGTGTAGACCCATGGGGAACTACCTTTGACAGTAACGGCCATGTCTGGCTGTCAATTCCAGGCTGCGATCCAGCTCCGACTTGTAACTCTAATACACCTCCTGGAAAGATTGCCGAATTTAATCCGTCGAATTCAAGTTGGATGAATACATATCAACTACCCTCAGGCTATGCCCAACCGCTCTTCCTGGCATTCGACGCTCAAGGGCGTTTGTGGTTTCCCATGCCAATGGATAACTCTATCGGTATGTTCAACCCTGGCACGAATACATTCCAGCAGTGGGCCGTCCCGACAGCAAATGCAGGTCCCTGGGATGTAGCTATTGACAAGAACGGAAAGGTCTGGTTCACTGAGTTTTATACGAACAAAATTGGCCGCTTTGATCCAGTCACGCAAACATTTATGGAAGTGACTACTCCTGCGTCGAATAGCCAACCCTATGGGATCGTAGTCGATGCTTCCAATAACGTTTGGTTCACTGAAAATAACCAGTCGGTTGCGCTCATCGGTGAATACACTTCAGGGGGAAAGTTGCAAGAGTATAAGATACGCAGCAGTCTACCTGGTGGCCTGACACCTCACCTGATCACAGTCGATCCAAACGGAAATATCTGGTGGTCTGACGGGTGGGTTGGTACGATAGGTGAGTTAAAAGTCGCGCAGGCCGTACCTGGAACGACTAATGGCGTGACTGAATATACGTATCAGAAAGTATGCAATACCTGTAGTGAGCATACCTCTGGCATAAGCGTTGATAGGAATGGGTTGGTCTGGTTTGATGACTCCGAGCAGAACATCTTTGGATCATTTCCTGATAGTGGTACCGGTTCCTTTGTCATCTACAATGCACCAATGGCAAATGGCCACCCGTACGATGGTTTGAATGTCGATGGGCAGAATCGGATCTGGTTCAATGAGGAGTTCGCCAATAAACTAGGGGAAGCAATTCAATCAGGTGTTCCCATACCTACTCCCACATCAACAACTAGTAGTACCCCTATCAGTCCCTCACCAACCCCGACGCTTCCTCCGGTTTCAGGACCGGTGAGTAAGGTGTGGTACTTTGCCGAAGGACGCGCCGGAGCCGGCTTCAAAGAGTTCCTCACCCTGGGCAATCCCACCGCCAACGCCTGCCAGGTCACCATCACCTACCTGACGCAACCTGATCGCGGCACCGGAGGCACCAAAACCATCTCGGTGAGCGTTCCAGCCTCCAAGCGCGTCACCGAGTGGGTCGATGGCGACCTGGGCACCTCTGCCAGCGGCCCTGGCATCTCCGACGCGGCCACCGTCAGCGTCAATAGCACGGCCACTCCCACCTGCAGTGGCATCGTGGCGGAGCGACCCATGTACTTTAGCGCGCTCGGCACCAGCAGCGGCAGCGACGTGGTGGGCGTCACCCACACCGGCACCAGCTTCTTCTTCGCCGATCTGGCGGTAGGCAGCCAACCCGGTGGCGGCACCTCCTCGTCGTTCCTGCCCATCTTGAACCCTGGCACCACCGCGGCGACCGTCACCGCCACCTACTATGCCAATGGCCTGCAGGTCGGCACCCAGAGCGCGAGCGTGGCCGCCAACAGCCGTGGCACCATCTTCCCCTCGCAGGCCTCCCCCAGGCTGCCCAGTCGCGTCTCGGTGGTGCTCACCTCGACGCAACCGGTGGTCAGCGAGCGCCCCACCTACTTCAGTGGCATCTCCGCCGGCACTGCCGGCCGCGTCTCCGGCGGCGCCGATGTGATCGGGGTGCCACACCTGGCCAGCGACTGGCTCTTTGCCGAGGGCTACACCGGCGGGCACTTCCAGCAGACCTTCGCCATCGCCAATCTCGATGCGGCCAAGACGACCGCCCATGTGACCATCACCCTGGAGTATAACGATGGCACCAGCCATGCCTTTCCCGTGACCGTCAACCCGCTCAGCCAGCTGCTCTGGAATGTCAATACCAACGGGCTGGGTGCCACCTCGCAATCGGTCTCCGCCGAGATCACTTCCAGCGGTGCCCAGATCGCGGTCGAGCGCGAGATGTACTTTGGCTACACGCACGTGGGGGATGGACGCACGACGCTCGCCACAGGCGGCACCGATGTGCTGGGGCAGGTGGGACCGGCAGCCGTGAGCGCCTACAGCTTCGCCGAGGGCTACACCAACCTGGGCTATGACGAGTGGCTGACCATCCAGAACCCCACGCCCACCACCGAAACCATCACCGTCACCGCCGTCAATGCGGTGGGCACGGTCTACACCTTCATGCAGCAAGTGTTGGGACATAGTCGCTACACCGTGGACATGGCGGCCATCGTAATCCAGCACATGTACCATCCCACCGATGGCTACAACGGCTATGAAATCTCGTTGGCGGTGCACTCGAGTAACGGGCCGTTTGTGGTGGAGCGACCCATGTACTGGAATGCCTCCGGTACTCAAGGAGGCAGTGATGTCCTTGGCTATGCTGGCGGCTAAAAACCAGTTAGACAGAGATATTGAAAAGAGAGGCCCGATCTCATGAGATCGGGCCTCTCTTTTCAATATCTCTTTTGCATCTTGTAATCAAGGCAATCAAGTAAGAAAGTTCCTTATCACATCCTCTGTTTGCGCCCAATCTCCTCCATTCATCCATACAATTCGCTTTTCTTTGCGGAAC
>WNGM01003065.1_pt1 | contig 13377 bp, 13 predicted proteins | sample 5400571 | NCBI WGS metagenome assembly WNGM01 (sample SAMN13153378, study PRJNA577476) | soil metagenome | isolation source: 100 cm soil or saprolite under Garry oak tree replicate 2 | place: USA:California | collected 2016-06-15
TGGGGCACCGCGAAACACACCCGCTCATAACGCAAGAAGCGTTGGCCGCAAGCCATCGCGATGGTCTGAAACTGAGCTTTCTGCTTTTTGACGAAATCGAGAAAGCGAGCGACGCGCTGTGGCAACTGCTCTTAGGGATGTTGGACAAAGCGACCTTAACACTGGGCGACAACCGGCGAGTGGACTTGTCGCATACAATGATTTTTCTGACCTCAAACCTCGGCAGCGGACAGATTGCGGATTTGATCCAAGGAGGAATGGGATTCGTGCAACCGAACGACAAGCCGACAACTGGATTGCACGAAAAGGTGGAGAAGACGGCGATAGAGGCGGCTCGGCGCAAGTTCTCACCTGAGTTTATGAATCGCTTGGACAAAGTCGTCGTGTTCCATCCCTTGAAGCGCGAGGAACTGGACGAGGTGCTGGAGATCGAGTTGAGCAATGTACAGAAACGCGTGTTGGACGCGGCGACGCGACCGTTCCTATTCCGAATCACCGAAGAAGGGCGCGCGTTTCTTCTGCAAGAAGGTACTGACCAGCGCTACGGAGCGCGCCACCTGAAACGAGCCATTGAACGGCACGTGGTCTATCCAATTGCCAGATTGCTGGCCACGGCACAAGTGCATCAGGGCGACGCGCTACTGATTGATCGGGATCCCGCCGCCGATAAGGGTTTGGCTTTCTTACGAGACCCGGAAAGACGGGCCCCAGATCCTAGCATCATTTTGGTGGGCAGGCATGCAGGTCAACTTGCGCAGGAAGCGTTGGCGCGAACATAGGGGTGAAAAAATGAGCTCAGCTTCTAATTCCGTGATGCAAATTAACGAAAGTGCAGGAAACATGCCAATGAACGCCGTTGCGTATCGTACTGACGAGCTACGCGCTCGCAAGCAGGAGCGCGAGGAACTTCCGTTTGTGGAGACAATCGTGGGCCGGCGTGGGAGTCTCCGTGGGATTCTCGCTCAAGTCGAAGCAGTTGCGTCCACAAATACGACAGTTCTGATTGCGGGCGAAACTGGCACCGGCAAGGAAGTCATCGCACGCGCGATTCACGAGTTCAGCCCCCGCCGAAACCGAAATCTGGTGAAGGTGAATTGCGCGGCAATCCCCGCCGGCCTTCTCGAAAGCGAGCTCTTCGGACACGAACGCGGGGCCTTTACGGGCGCCGTCAACTCTCATGTCGGCCGTTTCGCGTTGGCGGATCGCGGCACTCTGTTCCTCGATGAAATTGGAGACATGCCATTAGAGCTTCAGCCCAAGCTGCTCCGCGTCATGCAGGAGCGTGAGTTTGAGGCAGTCGGCAGCACACGCACAACGCGAGTCGATGTTCGCGTCGTCGCTGCGACCAACCAAGACTTGAAGCGAATGGCTCAGGATCGTGAATTCCGCGAAGACTTGTACTACCGGTTGAATGTTTTCCCGATTTATCTGCCGCCCCTGCGCGAAAGGAAAGCCGATATTCGCGAACTCGTGGAATATTTCGTTCAAGAGTTTGCCGCCTCGATGGACAAATCGATCGAATCGATTCCTGAGGAAACCATGCGCTCTCTGGTGCGCCACCACTGGCCCGGCAACATTCGAGAGCTGCAAAACTACATCGCGCGTGGCGTCATTCTCTCCAACGATGGCATCTTTGAACCCGCGCCCCTCGAAAGCTATCAGCCATTGGAGCCCGAGATTTCAAACCCGACCCTCGAAGACAAGGTGCGTAGCGAAATTCTGGCTGCTTGCCAGCGCGCCAATTGGAAGCTCGGAGGTCCGCGAGGAGCAGCTGCCAGACTTGGCCTGAAGCGCACCACGCTGTTTTACAAGATGAAGCGCCTCGGCATCGCGCCGCCTGCGGACCACTGGCAGGACTGAGGTCACGCTTTCGGCCGCGCAGCGATGGATTTCGCACACTTTTAAATGTCAGGGCAAGGACGCGTCCGGCGGTCGGTGCTCCTTTCAGGTGAGTCGAGCCGAGGTTGCTGCAGAATTATCAAGTTCCCTTCAAACATCGGGAGTTTGCATGCTCAAAATTCCGAGATCAGCCAAGGGCAGAGTCGTCTTCACGCTCAGTGGCCGAATTGAAGCAGCAGATGCCTAGTCCTTACCTCTGGCCTGCCCCAGCCGATTCGTGCACCTCCGCATCCGGTTCTGTGCCATTGTCGTTCGCGACAGCTGCGACAGCCTTCCCAGGAGCTGAACTTAACCTCAGCAGACCAGTGGCTGGGGATAGAAAAACCAGGGAATTTGAAAAAGTTGCCACATGACCTGTAAACCGCCCTCTCTGTGCATCGAATTCTCTCAACTGAAATTGCAGCATGCCCATATTGATGACATCCCCAGTAATGCCGGACACCTGTATTCGATCTCCAATTCTGATTCCACGCTTCCCCATCAATACGAGATAGCCGAGGCTCGCGAGAATTACATTTTGCAGAGCAACCGTCATTCCGGCCGTGAGAAGCCCAAAGTAGGTCGCCAACGAACTCAAGTCTGAGGCAACGCTGAACAAGGCGACGACGGCTATGGCAAACAATGTCAGAAGGCGGTGGACCATGCTTATAACCCGTCGTCGGTTTGGGTCCTGAATACGGCCGAGTGCTAGCCGACGCGAAATCTCACCCATTCCAAATAGCAGCCCGACAATGAGCGCAACGATGAGAAGGCGGATCGCCAATTTTTTCCATGCCTGCCTGTATTGGCTGGCTACCGCTGTTCGCCAGGTCAGCAGGTGTGACTCGTACTCTTCAAGCAGCGCCTTTTGTTTATCAAGCGCTACGATGGTGGGAGAAAAGGCCTTGATTTCGAGTGTAAGCGCATCGAGCTGGGACTTCTGTTCGCGCAATAACGAAAGATCGCTGGTCCGCAAATTGCTTGTGGCGGCCTTCTGAAGAACCCGAGTGATGAAGCCGCTCATTGGAGTGCGGATATTCTTCGCGGAGAGCAGAAAGTTGTCAGTGAGACGAATCTTTTCGTCAACCACGCGAAGCTTGCGGTTTAGCGCAGAGACTTCCGACCCCAGCCCGAGGAAGCCGGCCTCTCGCCAGCTATTGCTCGTTTTGGAATCTGCATCTTGTGCCGGCAATTTCGACAAGGGAATTGCCGGGCTGCTCAGCTCTGGTATGGATTGTGCGAGATCGTCAATGGTTAAATCGAGAGTTGCAGTGTTGGCTCGCGCCGTCCTGGCAGTCTGTACGAACTGGATTAGATCATTGACGGCCTGCGAAACAGCTTGCAAAAGTTCTAATCGGCTCTGAGCATCGTCGAGAGCGGCTTTCAGCTTCTTGCGATCGGCCTTGCGAGCCGAAGCAATTGTCTCGTTGAGCTTTCGGATGTCCGCGCTTGTTTGCTGGGTTTCCTGGTCATTTCGATTCTTCAACTCGACAAAGTGCGCAAGGTCCACAGAAGACGGGGCTGCCGATGTCATGGCAGCGTCGTGCGCAGAAGAGGCAGTCTTTGCTAAGGCCGCATCCGCCTTCGCAAATTCGAACGAGAGCTTGACAATCTGGCTTTCAATAGCTTGATTGTCATTCAGAAATACTAGGTCTCCCGGATCGCTGGCAACCTGCCGTTCCGTATACACATGCCGGTACCAGTTCACCGATTGCAAGAGGTATCCGATAACTTGTGCGGCCGACGGGAGCTGATACGAGCTTTGCGGGATGTCAGCGGAAAGTCCGCGAACCATTGCGGTCACTAAAATCGCACAACAGGTTGCAATGCGCACACTTGATTTCATGTTGTTGGCTCCGCTAGCCCCTGGGTAAGTATTGGCTCGAGCAAGCATGAGGTCGGCCGACGCAAGCACAAATTCTATTCAGGAGTGAGACCCATCGCGTGAATGAATTCGTCGTGCGCCTGCGAATAGTTCAGCTGTGACTGGAGGAGGAGCGCCTTGGCGTCGCATTCCTGAGCGGTCGCCATTGCAGCTTGCGATTTAAGGGCGGCTCCTTGCAAAAGTTCTTGCTGCAGCACACGGTTCGACTCGCTGCGCAGAGCCACAACCTCTTCCGACACCTTCAGCATCTGCTGCGTTCTTTCGAGTTTGTTGTACGCAGTGTGCACCGCAAGTTCGACCTCGTCCGTCAGCCTCGCAACGTTCTCCTTCGCTTGAGCCAATTGCGCTTCACGTTCACGCTTCACGGATCGCTTTCGCCCTCCGTCGAACAGGTCATACCCGAGATGAATGCCAAACGTTCCGAAATTGCGTGCCAGGAATGGGACATTATTCTGGTAGCTGTACCGGCCGAAAGCCTCTACATCGGGGACCCAAATATCTGTCTTAGCCAAACGGACGGCAGCTTGCGCTTTCTCGACTTCGGCACGAGCCTCCAGGATTTCCGGATGCGAGGCCGTTGCGGTCGTAACGCATTCCTCGAGCGGGCAAGTCTCCAGAGACTCTGCAGCGACAGGATCAAGATCCAGGACCGTTGTCAGAGGCAAGCCCATCAGATCATCCAGTTTCAACTTGAGGTCCGCCAACTGAAGATCCGTCGTCAGGAGTTCTTGCTTCGCTTGCAATAGTTGCGCACGGCTCTCGATCGATGCCTGTTCAAGTAAACTCCCAAACTTCACCTGCTCGATGCGCTCGCTCTCAAGGTCCTGCGAAGCCTTTATCCTTGCCTCCGTGGCACTGCGGTGCGCTTGAGCAATCAAAACGCTGTAATAAACCTCGTGTACAGCAAGCGCCACGTCGTTTCCGGTCAGTTGCGCCTTTTCCCGTGAGGCTTTTACTTCAGCTTGCGCAACATCGTTTGCCCGCTTGATCTTCAGGAGCGAGGTTAGTGGCTGCGTTATCTGTGTTCCGCTGGTCGTCAGGTTGCGGCCCCCTTGGTTAATAACGCTGCTCGCAGTAGGAATTGGCGTTCCTCCTGCTGTACCCAGGCTGCCGGGGCTGATCTGAATCAACTGCGTATCCGTGACACGCAGAAAACTGCTGTCATTGCGTATCGATGGGAAATAGGAACCCTTCGCGGCCTCCTTCGCGTGTTGTTTCTCATCGACAGCGTAGCCCGCGATGCGGACATTATGGTTGTGCTTGAGGGCCAGCTGAACGGCTTCCCGCAGTGTAATGCGGTGTGACGGCGCAGTACTGCCTGTTTGGGCCAATGTAAAAGAGCAAGACAGCGCCGTCGCCATAAACAGAAAAAGTGCTCTTCGTTTCATTATTTCGACTCCTTCTCGCGGACCAGTGTCTGCTGGACCATGCTGAGGTCACCGTAGTTCAAAGGTGATTTGCGCAACAGAGCGACAAGAATCAACGCGCACACGCAGCTCCAGGCGATCAGCAGGAATCCATCGATAATGCTCAGGCTGAATGCCTGAAGTCGCAGGCGGGCTGCAACCAGATCGACCGCGCGAGCTCCGGCAGTTACCATCCCGGACGACTTGGCGTAGAGACCTGCGGTCATCCCATGAATGTTCTGATTTGTTAGCCAATCCCCACTGCTGACGTGCAATCCCAACAAGTTCGAATGCAGCTTTTCGCGTTGAGCAACGAAGTGGCCCATGTATATGGCGCCGGCGGTCCCGCCGAATATACGGATGGTGTGAAAGAAAGCCGAAAAAGTAAGGACCCACTCAGGTTTGGCCAAAGCCCCCGCGAAGATTGCTTGCAGTACGATGCAGCCGACAAGTCCGATGAAAGCAAACGCCTGCCCTACGCCGGTGAGCAACTCGGTGCGGTAGAAGTTCTCGGCCGCCCACGTGCTGCTGTATTCCGAATTCAACCAGGCGGCAAAGGCAGTACAGCCAAGTCCGATGGCGAAGAGGAGACGGGGATCGAATTTGCGTAGCAACAGAAGTGCAGCCGTGAACGCGAGGGGAATAAGTGGGACAGCGCTCCAGATGATCGCAGGCCCAATCTGTTCCGGTTCGAAACCGCGGATGGCCAGCGCCTGCGGCACCAGAATGATCGTCGTGCAAAGCGTGAAGCGGAACCAGAAGAGCAGCAATCCCAGCAGCACGGTGTTCCACTTCAGCAGATAAGGCAACGCTACCAACGGATTCGGACTGCGAAGCCTACCAACCAGCGCGCACAACAGCAAGAACGCCCCGCCGGCGAACAATGCATTGAATACTCCAGAGCGCCACCAGTCGAGTCTTTCCCCTTGTTCGCAGGCGACCAGCAGTAAGGCGAGACCCGTACTGGCGTATAAGAATCCTGCGAAGCTCGGTGCTGTCCCGGATTTCTTCGGTGCATTCGCTTTTGGTATCCCGTAGTAGATACAGATCATCATCAGGGGCGTGATCAGCGCCGAATTCCAGAACATCCAATTCGAAGAAAGATGTTCTCGGTACCATCCGTAGAGCGACGGCGCAATGTTCACCGCCCCGTCCACGAAGGTTGCGTACAGCGCAAGCGTAAAAGGAAGGTATCGAAGAGGAATATTGCGGAGGGCGAACGTAAGCGTGAGCGGATAGAACGTGCCGGAGGTTAGGCCGCTGAGGAATACCATCGCAATCACCAGGCTGTAGCTGTGCGCGAAGGGCAGGAAGATAAGCAGCGCGGTGAAGAGGGCGGCGGCTGTGAGCAAGATGCGCCGCGGTCCCATCAGACCGCCGAGATACACCGTGAACGGGCCGATAAACATCAGTCCGGCATCGAAGGCACTGCCAATCCACGCGCTCTGGTCGTACCCGAATCCGTGAAGGCCCCGGTAGTCGGGCATGCCGAGGGAGATCATGCGGCTGGTCAGCGTGACAACTCCGGCGCCCGTAACTACGCCGAGAATCCCCAGCAGTGGCTTGCTCGAAACCTCCGCAGGCATCGCGGCGGCGGCTGCGCGCGCGATATCTATCGGAGACGGGCGAACGGCGATGCTCGAGGCCGCCATACTTTTCCGGCTACCGCCTCGTCCGGACGGTTGCAATCACCGAGAGTCCGGGGCGCAGTTTGGCGGCAAAGTCGCTATCGTCCAGCCCAATCTTGACCGGGATGCGCTGTACCACCTTCGTGAAATTGCCGGTCGCGTTGTCGGGTGGTAGTAGGGAAAATTGTGATCCGCTGGCTGGCGCGATCTCCAGCACCTTGCCGTGAATTACCTGCCCGGGATATTGGTCAATACGAAGTTCGGCAGCGTCGCCGATCTTTACGTTGGTCAGCTGGGTTTCACGATAGTTCGCCAGCACCCACTTTGTGACATCAATGAACGCGATTACCTGCGTGCCTGGAGAAACAAGTTGCCCTGTCCGGACTTGGCGTTCGCCCACAGTGCCGTCGCTGGGCGCGTAAATTTTCGTATAGCCAAGATTCACCGTAGCTGCCGCAAGGCTCGCCTGTTTCGCATGCAGATCGGCCTGAAGCTGCATATCCTGGGATTCGAGAACTGCCTTCGAACGCCGCTCGGCTTCGGCACTGAGCTCACTGCTGCGCAGCATGGTTTGAGCCTGATTGAGATCGGCATCGCGGCTGACAAGCTGTGCTGACAGCTGGTCGTCGTTGGCCACAGCGGCCTCGAGCGTCTGCTGCGTCGCCGAATGAGCCTGATACAGACCCTCCTGGCGCTTGCGTTCGGAGCGGGCACGAACGAGTTGGGCTTGCACCGCTTCCTTGCCGGCTTCAGCCGCGGCGATTTGCGCTTTGGCTTGATCGATGCCGGCAAGGGCTTTGGCGATCCGAGAGTCCTGCAACTCGCGCTGGCGACGGTTGTTTACAATGGCGGCACGGGCTGCCTCAACCGCTGCACTGGCTTGGTCAACTTGTGCCCGGTAATCGTCGTCCTGCAATTCGACAATGAGATCGCCCTTGTGTACTCGCTGAAAGTCGGCTACATGAACCGTGCGCACGATGCCGGCCACCTTGGTGCTCAACGGTGTAAGGTCGCCGCGGACGTAAGCATCATCAGTCACTTGTTCGACCTTGCCGCCCTCCCACGCATTCCAGTTGCGAGTGATGGTGATCAAAACCGCTAGAGCGAGCGCTACGACAAGGAGGGGAGTCACGTACTTTTTCCATCCGTCACTACCGCGAGAAGTGGCCGCAGGCTTGTCGCTTTCAGCAGGCAGCGGTTTCGTCACAGGGGCGGCAGATTCAGCCGGTACGGGCGAGGCGGACATCAAATTTGCTCCTTGGAAAAAATCAGTCCTGACTCTGTGCCAGGGGAAGTTGCGATGTAAGCTGGACATCGATCATCGTGCTGATGCGGCGGTCGAGTTGAAAGAAGGTCGCTGCTTTCTTTCCGGGCAAGACTCTTCGAAAGATCGCCACATAGCGCTGACGCAGTTTTGTTTGTTCGATGTCCGTGTCCAGCCAGCGGCGAATAAGATTGTCGGCCTGGTCGTCGCTCAGGGTTCCGTATTCGTCCGAATATTCTTTGATAATCGCTGTTCTCGTGTCGTTGATCTTTCCCATATCCGCCGAGTATTCTTCGTACACTTGCCAGAACTTTGTCGCTTCGCTATCCGTGAGCGTCATATTCGCCGCTACGAGTTGCTTCTTGATCGAGCGTATATCCCTGCGTAGCAGCGCCAACTGTTGATTGCTTATCGCGTCCGCAGGGTTGTCGGCGGCGGACGATTGCGAAGATGTATTTTGAGCAACTGCCATTGGACTTCCGGCTACACACAGTCCAACAAGTAGGAGCGCAGAAAGTGTGATTCTTTTCAAAGTGTCCCTCTCTTTAGGTATCGAATTAGCGAGCCCGATGACGCGACCTGGCGCTAACTCCTGTGTGCCAGCAGCTGGTTCTCGTGCAACCGGTTTGCCAACTGAACTGCAACGCCATGACTGCAACTTGCAGAGGGAACAGGCGCTTGCAGGAGCGAAGGGCCTTAGTCCTTGCGTAACCCCATTCGTGCTGCCAACCGTTTAGCGCTTTCGCCACACGGTTGACACCGAAACGCGCACCACACCTCGAATCATTCCTTGCAGCAGTGCCTCATTCTTAGAAGGATCTTCAAACGTATTTCCTTAACGGCAGTTGTGGTAACGCCGATTTCGTTTGCGCCCCGTAGCGAAGGCTATGTGGTGGAATTGCGATTGCTTTAAGGCATTCTGGTCAAAGCTTCGAATGAACGCGTCAAGTTTTAGAAAGAGCAGGTTGAACCGATGTCCGCAGTCGCAAGCAGTTCCGCAATCCTCCCAATTTTGGGCTTTCCCGCAGGAGTCGATGTGCACTGGGAGACACAACATCGAGTTGTGTGGAATGAACAAGCGCACACGCGCGAGGAGTACGAGCTGGTCTATGAAATCAGCTGGATCAAAGAGCTTGGTCTGTGGCGCAGCTTCCTACGGTCGCACCACAAGGTGAAAGGCTAAAGTCATCATCTCTTTCCGCAGTACAGCTTGGTTCGCCGGCAGTGACCTTAAGCCTTGCAAATACGGCTATTGGGCGATCAGCTGATGCGCCGCGGCGTTGTCATCAGATAGCGTTGCAACTTGCACTCCAGACTCCTGAATTGTGAGTATGTCCGTGTGCATCCTGTCCCATTCGAGCAACGTAAGACCGTAGGAACCAAAGAAGCGCCGAATTTCGGCAGACTTCCAATTCATGACTCTTTCCAGCACAGGGACGAGCACGCTCATAGCGTTAGCGCTTAACACGGTGCGCTTGGCGACGCGCGAGACAAACTTGGCTTCGCTTACGGCAATCGTGAGCCCGTCGTACTGATTGACATGCATCATCACCGGCAAATCGGAGCTGCCGTCACCCATATAGATGATGTGGTCGTGGCTGATGCCCAGGTTTTCGCGAAGCTCCTCAAGTACGGTGATCTTGCCCCAGCCCGCGGCAGCACGAATGATCGAGTTCACTTCGCCCGTCGCTTCGTCGTACCGGAAACGGGTGCCGAAGATGCGATCTGGCGGCACAATTCCTTCCAGGGCCGACTGAACAATCTCCTGAGGCGCTGCGGAGATCACGTTGAAATTAAACTTGTGTTCTTCACCAAGATTGTCCAGAACTCGTGCGAACAGCGCGACGTCATGCTTCAGGCGAATTCGCCTGCCGGTCTCCACTAGGTGCTCGCGGCGGACGCGGCGAAAATCCGGATCATGGAGAATCAGATAGCTGAGCTCCGCACCCTGCTGAACGAGATTGATGTCCGCAAGGCCCTTGACCTTGTCGTGAAAGCCATGAAAACCAATGAGCTCGCTCAGCACGACTCCAGAATCGTTGAAACTGAGCGTCTGATCGAAATCGCTTGCTAGTAGAAATTTTCTTGTCATCAGCTTTCTTCTGTTGGCGCGGTTGCTCTTAAGGGCAGCAGATCAAGATAGTCGGCGCGGGCCGAAAAGCTCCCTCCAATGAAGCAGTGAGGACGCGACCTCAGTGGGCGCAGCGCGGGAACAGCGTCGTCAGAACAATCAAGTCCCATGGCGTGAAAAACCAATGTTCGACTTGATTTCCAAGGCTCTCGGCGGCGCTGGCAAAAAAGCCTAGCCGATGACGCTTCGCCAGATTGTGGAGGTGTTCGGCACAAATTCCCGTAAGGTTCGCAACCTCGGCATCGGTAAAGATCTTTTGGCCTGCTTTCACAGTAATCATGGATTCATGCCCCCGCCAACATTGGAGTCATTTACATTCAAAGAATTCGGACGCCGAAAGGGTCGTCTTATGGATGGGAGCCACAAGGGTCCGTTCCGTTTGATCCAAGACCTGTCGTCTTGCCCGAAAGAGCCGCGCCTTGAACGTCCCAGCTGAAACACCGAGCACGGCGCAAGCTTCTGGCCCCGAGAGCTCGTCGTAATAAGTCATCGTGAACGCCTGTCGAAGCACCGGGTTCATTTTCCCGAGAATCCCGTTGATGCACTCAAAAGTCTCCCGTTCTGCGTGAACCATTTCCGGATCAGGTTCCAAGGCCGGAATATTTTCCGTCCAGTTGACTTCACGCGAGTTGCTGTTCTCGGGGAGCGGCTGGATCGTGGATGGTTTACGTTTGCGTTGGATCATCAAGGCAGCGTTCAAGACGATGCGCGTGAACCAGGTCCTGAGGGCGGATCGGCCCTCGAAACTCCGCAAGTGGAGATACCCGGAAAGAAAGGCATTTTGGACTGCGTCTTCGGCGTCTTCTCTATTGCGAAGGATGGCATGGGCCATCGCTACGAATTTCGGGCGCGACACCACGAACATCTCTTCGAAAGCTTCTCTTCCTATGACCTCCGCTCGAGTTTCGACGACTGTGTGGGCCTCGTAGCTTGGCGACTCGCAGGAGGTTGACCGCACGGTCCTTTTTCTTGTTCTGAAAACGGGCAAGGGCTTTCTGATTGCTGCCGCATTGGTGCGCCCAACGAAACTCCTGGATCTCGATGCGTAGGTCACTGGCGATCTCCGTTTCTCTCTCGCTCCCAGAAGCAAGTGTGTGTCCAAGGCGGGCTTCGCCAAGCAATCAGCTATGCGTCTTGTTTTCAATGGAAAGGAGAAACTCAGCTCGCTCAGCAATTACGGCGAGAATCCTATAGCTCGCTTTTCATGGCAGAGATTTGACGGTAACGTCGAGGTCGTGACCTAGATACAAGTCCCGTAAGCGCTATAGCGTTCCCTCCCCTCATGCGCCTTCCTATCAATGAGATACTGCGACTCACTTGTGATTGCGCTTTGGTCTGAACGTTGCAACACAACACATTTCCAAAGAGGGCGCTTATGAAAAGTCAACCACATGGAAGATCGTCTCGGAGCACCGGCTTCGGGCTAAATCGCGCAGTTAGCCCGCGATCATACAGTGAAGAGATCGATGCCTGATCGTTCGACCTCTAAGCAAACACCGAAGACGTCTATAACGCCTAACACTGTGATCGTGTTATGCGCAATTGTGGCCCTCATCGCCGCTCTTGCCTTTCTTGAGTCGCACATCCGTTCCATAGACCCCGCGCACCCGGTCGGCGCCGAGATTAGGGGCCATAGTCCAAAAGAAGTGTGGCGTGATGCCGAGGCACGGCGAACGGACGGAGGGAGGGATGGCGCTAGACAAAAGCCACATTATGGATAGCGGATAATGGTCGGAAGCCGAAACCGAACGGTGAACAAGAGGTTCGATGCTGCGAACACGGCCACGCGTAAAAATCCAATCAATGATCCGTCCGTGCTCCAGAAATGACCCAGGTGTCGTTGGCTCGTGGTGGTTCGCGAATGCGTCCTGAAACTGAGCGCGGGTGATTGCACCAGCTGCAGGTCCCTGGGATACATCCATATTGAAGTCGCCCGTAAGCAGAACAGCCGTATTCGAGGTGTGTCGCTTACTATCCTCCAAAACTTCCTCTAGCTAAAGAGCAACGCAATTGATCATCCCCTCTACTCTCCAGATGCGCGTTGTAGGTAACGATTGTTTTGCCCGCGATATTGGCGTCACTGACCAGCGCCAGGCGCCCTCCAAGCCTCTCCTGAATGGGCGGGATTTCGGGAAGAAACCAGTGCGGGCGCCAGAAATGTGATTGCTTCTGGAATCGGATGATGTGGGAATTCGATAGAGGCCAGCGCGAAAGTGTTGCTTGGCCGTGGTAGGCAGGTGACGTCTTCGATCCTTGTGTCAGTTCCTGAAACTCGCGGCCGAAAACGTAGTTCATCGCCAGCTTCTGCGCGATTTCCCTCGCGACGTTGATGTGATGAGTCCGCCGCGCGTTCAGATCCGCTTCTTGCAACAAAACGATGTCCGCCTTTTCGCCGGCGAGGAACTCGATTACCTTGTGCAGCTTCGAACCGCGGTCAATGTTCCAACTCACAACCCTGACGGATTCGGGCGAAAAAAGATTCCAGCGTGGGACTGAAGAGTTGCCGCTTTCAATCTCCTGCATGGCGTTCATATGCGTTCATGAATCTTGCCGCTCGCTCTTCGGCGTCGACCCTCGCAGCGGCAAGAAGTACACATTCCTCCATGCTCCTACTTTCATAGCGTGCATGCACATCGCCATCGGTTCACCCTCGCCTCCTGTCTTGAACCAGTCCGGTACGCATTGATCGCTCCGTGAATACGTTCCGTGAGTTCCGCTCTTTCGGCAGCTCCGTGCCTTCAACAACTAAGAGACGGTTAACGGCAGCGCAAGTTGTCAACAAGTTGTCGAAACCGTCGAAGCCTTGCCGTGGACCTTCCGAGCCCCCGTTCGATCGGTCCACACCTGTCTGTGCGAACGCTTCTCAAGCCGTTGATAAGAATCAACATCCGGAGCAGGCACTCGTGGACCTTCCATTGGAAGGACTCATGCTTCGTTGAAGCGCATGCGGGAATGGATGCATGGACGAAGCCGTAAAGGACGTTGCCGATGAGAAGGGTCTTCATCGCTTTCGTCGCGGCATGCAGCCTGACTTCGCTCGGAGTCTTTGGGCAGACTCCTGCGGCTACGGGCCGCGTGGAAGGGGCTGTCTTTGTCGGAGTTTCTTCCGGGCACGCCTTCGCAGCGGGCGCGACAGTCAGGCTATCCGGTCCTGTGGTTCTTGAAACGGAAACGGACGAGAACGG
>WNGM01004210.1_pt1 | contig 13370 bp, 11 predicted proteins | sample 5400571 | NCBI WGS metagenome assembly WNGM01 (sample SAMN13153378, study PRJNA577476) | soil metagenome | isolation source: 100 cm soil or saprolite under Garry oak tree replicate 2 | place: USA:California | collected 2016-06-15
TTTCATCGCCGGGTTCCGTGAACAGTTCGACGCCGACCGCCTCGCCCGCTTCCGCGGCGGGCGGCCGGCCATGGTCCCCGTGGTGGATAAGGATCCGCTGGCACCATCGGCGCTGCCGACGCCGGATTCGTGGGAGTGGTTCACCGAGACCGGCAGCACCCGCGCGCCCGCCTGGCGCAACGAGGTGACGCTGCGGAGTGTGGAGATGTTCACCGAGTACGAGCCGGGCACCTACCTGCCTTACATCAGCTCCACGCCCCTCCTGCTGCTGGTGGCCGCAGGCGACCATCTGGTGCCATCCGAACTCGCCATCGCTGCCTTCGACAAGGCACACCAGCCCAAGGAACTGATAATCCTGCCCGGCGGTCATTTCGATGCCTACACCAAAGGCTTCGAAGCCTCCAGCGGCCAGGCGCGTGACTGGTTCACCCGCCACCTGACGCCCTGACGCCCGGATTTGCCCTTCAGCCCTTGCGCTGCAGCGTGTAGCGGACCGTCTGCACCCGGATCAGGCCATCGCGGAACACGAAGGTGTCGATACCGTCCTCGACCCGGGTCATGGCGGCGTCAGCGGCCCACTCCAGGAACAGCACGTCGTCCTCGTAGATCTGGGTCTTCAGATCCCAGGACGCGTTCGGCACATCGGAGAGCAGCTGTGTGAACGCCGCCCGGATGCCGTCCTTGCCGCGCCTGTGAACGCCGCCCGGATGCCGTCCTTGCCGCGCCTGACGCCGGCGGGCGTGATGGAGACGGCATCGGCGGCATAGTCGGCGACGATCTCATCCAGGTCGCCTGCGCCCAGCGCCTGGGCGTGGTGCTGGAAGACTTCCTCGGGTGTGCGTGTCATCGCGCCCCTCCTTCGCAGCGAGCACCTGATACCTACCGTACGGTCGCCGGCGGACGAGCGGACAGAGGCCCCGCTCCAAAACAGCCGCACCGTGTCACGGATCTTGCGCTCGTCATCGGCCACCAGCACGGTCGCTGTCCGCATGACCGTCCCTCGCGCCTTTAGCAAACACCCTGCCCTTGGCCAGCGTCCTCTCGGCGCAGTCTCGCCGGCGGCAGGCCGAAGATCCCAGCCGGCGGGACGTTCGGGCCAGCCCGCCAGCCCCCGGGCCCGGGCTGCCCTGCGCCAGTGAGCCAGGCAGGTCGGGCGATATCGCCGTTATATGGCGATGCAAGGCGGGGTGATAACGGCGTCCCGCACCGGGCTGGGCCCGGCAGCGGCGTTCCGGCCGCTTCACCCTGGCTGAGCGGTGGAACGGAACGGCATGGGCCAACCAGCCCACCCCTAACCCGGCCGACGGAACCTACGCCGAACTGGGACAGCGTCGCCTGCCCGTCCGTCAAGACGTGCACCGCTGCCGGGTTCGCCAGCAGCCACGGGCCGTTCACCACCTTGGCCGAGCGGTGGAAAGGCAAGACCTGGGCGATCGAGCCCACGCCCAACCCAGGCCCGCTGGCCAGCGGCTTGCACGGCGTGGCCTGCGCTTCCACCCGGATATGCACAGCGGTCGGCGGATACACGACAAGCTCTAGCGCAGAGGCCATCTTGGCCGAACGGTGGAACGGCAAGACCTGGGCCACTCAGTCCACCCCCAACCCCACCGGCACCCAGACCTGGGCGAGCCCGCCGGGCCCGCTCGCCGTTCCGCTGTTGTCGCCGACGCTGGTGTTCCGCAGCGTCAGCACGCCGAGGTTTGTGATGCCGACGCCCTGGACGGACGCGGATCCCGTTGTCGTCGTGGCGGTCAGGCGGTGCGTGTTGGTGATCGTCGCGTCTGCGTTGATCTCGCCGGCGCCCGAGTCGACGTCGGCCCTCCCGGTGGAGCCGGTGGCCGTCGCTGCTGCGACGCTGTTGTCGCTGATCGTGCTGTCGCGCAGGACGATCAGCCCGTCGGCGTGCAGGCCGCCCGAGAAGGCGATGGCGTCACCGACGGTGTTCGTGGAGCTGACCGAGTTGCTGGTGATGGTCGTGCTGAGAATCGTCGCCGAGGCGTCCCCCTGGACCTGGATGCCGCCCGCCGTCGCCTCCTGCTCGACGCCGCTGAGCACGGCGGATGACGCGTCGGCGGTGTTGTCGCTCACCCGGCTGTCGGTGATCGTGAGCGTGCCCCCGACCATCGCGATGCCGCCGCCGGGGGCGAAGCGGCCGTTGGGCGGGGTCACGGCCACGTGGTTGTGGGAGACGACGCTGTGCGTGAGCGTCAGCGTGCCGAACGCGCGGTTGAGGATTCCGCCGCCGATCGCGTTGCTGGTCAACCCTGAGGCGGCGTCGGCCCGGTTGCCGCTGACCAGCGTGTGGTCGAGCGTCAGCGTCCCATCGTTGGAGATCCCGCCGCCGCCAGCGTCCGCGAACGGGCAGCACGGATCCCCGGAATCAGTCGCCACCCTGGGGGCGACGCTGTTGCCGCGAATAACGCTGTTCATGATGGTGACGCTGGCACCAGTGGACGGCCCTGCCGCCCGGGGAATGTAGATTCCGCCGCCGCGGCCGCTGAACGGCGCGAGATTGCCGATCGCGACGCCGCCTGTGACGGTGACACCGTCGATCGTCACCGTCGGCTCGCTCGCCGCGCCGGCCACGCCGATCGTCAGCACCGGGCCGCCGCCGCTGATGACGGTCGCGCCGGGGCCCGCCCCGACCAGCTTGACGCTCACGTCGATCGTGACGCCGCCGGCGTACGTGCCGGGGCCGATCGTGATCGTGTCGCCGCTGTGGGCGGCAGCAAGGGCGGGCGCGAGCTGCGTGTACGGGCAGCCGCTCTGACAGACGTTCAGCGTCGCCGCCGACGCTTGTCTCGCCCCCACCAGTAGCAGCACCGCTACCGCAGGCACGAGCACCAGCCTGCCGGCACCGCCAAAACAGGGCGGAAGTCGCAGGCGGCGGTGCTTCACACCGCCCCGAGCCGGCCGCCCCAGACGCAAGCTGCTCGACCTGCTTACCACTGGCGGCAGACCAGTCCGATCGCCGAGCGGCGCTTTGCGGACAGGAGATGGGTTCATCCAAGCCTCCTCATCGTCTGGACGTCCGACGGTGGCGGCATCCACTGGCCTGGACGCTAGAAGCAGCCGTGCCTGCAGCCAACCGTGTTTCCTCGGGGCTTGGATGTGGATAACACTGCAACCACGGGTCCAGAGGCGGTACCTGCCGCAGAAGGCGAGGTGTGAGCACGGTCGTGGACGCAACTCGAGCGCCAATGGCACCTAAGCGGGCAACGGGCGCGGCCGCCGCGTCGCTGGCGACGGCGACGGCTGTCGTGACCGTGCTGGCGTACTCCGTGGCGCTCGCCCGGGATGACCTGGGCCTCGGTGTCGAGGACCAGGTGCCGGCATGGCTGCGGCTCGCCGAGCTCGCGGCCGCCGCCGTGGTAGTGGCGGGCACATGGGCCGTGCGCGTGGATCATCCGCGTGCCTCGACCGGGCTGGCAGTGGGTGCCGTGGGGTCTCTGCTCCCGCTCTGGGCGGCATGGTCCTGGCTGCCGGGACCTGTGCGCGCCGGGGTGCTCGCGGCGGCGCCGCTCACCGTCGCGGGCACCGCCCAGGTTGCCCTGGGCTGGCCGCCGGAGGCGTCGGTGACCGCACGCAGGGCCGGGCGCGCTGTGGTCGCGCTCGTCGGTGCCGCCAGCCTGGCGCACCTGCTCGGCTACAACCCGTTCGCCGACCCCGGATGCGCGCGAACCTGCGACGACGTCCGTCCCATCCTGGACAGCGTGCTGAGCACGAAGTCCGCGGTGGCGATCACCTGTGTGTTGACCATCGTCGCGGCGATTCTCGCGGCTGCCACCGTCCTGCGGGGCAGCCCTTCGTCTGTACCCCGCGGCCTCATCGGCGCCGTTGCCCTTACGCTTGGGCTGCTCGCGGTCTCGCTGGCCCTACGGTGGGCGCGCTGGGACACCATCACACCGTCGGTTCCTCTGCTGGTCGTCGAGCCCCTCGCCATCGCAGTGGTCGGCGCCGTGCTATGTAGCGTGGGGATCCGGACGGTGCGCACCCGCGCCGCAGTCAACCGACTGGGTACCCGGCTGTCGAGACCGGAGACGGCGTTGAGCGATTTGAGCGGGGGGGCGATCCGCGGCGTGCAGTTCGCGGTGCCCGGCGACGCCCGGTGGGTCGACCCGGCCGGCCGCGACGTCCACGATGCACCCGCACCGGGCAGGTACGTCGTCCTGTCCGACGAGTCGGGACCGATGCTGCGCCTGCTGCTGGCCGGACGCGCCGACCAAGAGGAGGCGCTGGCCGGGCTCACCCCGGCAGCCTGGTTGGCGCTGCGCAACGCGCAGCTGGCCGCAGTCGTCAAGGCGCGGCTCGCCGACGTGCACGCCTCCCAACGGCGTGTGGTCGCCATGTCGGACGCCGAGCGCCGGCGCATCGAACGCGACCTGCACGACGGCGCCCAGCAACGCCTGGTCAGCGTGGCGTTCCACCTGAGAGTCGCCCTCCGGGGTGTCGATCCAGCGACGGCCGCGCCGTTGATGAACACAGCGGCGCGGGTCCACGACGCGCTCGCCCGCCTGCGCCAGCTCGCTCACGGCATCTTCCCCAGCGTGCTCGCCAGCGAAGGGCTGGAAGCCGCCCTTGACGAACTCCTCGCGGCCTCTGATATCCCGGCGACGCTCGACATCCAGGTAGGCAACGTCGGCGCCGGCGCGGCGATGGCCGTGTACGCTGCCGTCGCCGCTGCGCTCGGCAACGTCGAACACCCGTCAACGGCAACGCAAGCACGGATCTCCGCCGTCCAGGACCGTGACACGATGACCGTTCGCGTGGAGGTGCATGCAGGCAGCCGGACCACCGGAGCAGCGGCGTTCAGCGAGGTTGCTGACCGTGTTGGCGCCCTCGGCGGGCGCTTCACGCTGTCCAGCACGCCAGAGGATGAGACGGTGGTGACGGCGGTGATCCCGTGCGCGTCGTAGTCGCTGACGATGTCATGCTGGTCCGGTCGGGACTCGCGCGGCTGCTTTCGGATGCCGGCGTGGACGTCGTCGGCGAGGCGGCCGACGCCGACGACCTCCTGCGCATGGTGGCCCTGGATCGGCCCGACGTGGCGATCGTCGACATTCGCATGCCGCCGACCCATACCGACGAGGGGCTGATCGCGGCGCGGCGCATCCGCGAGCACTACCCGAAGACGTCGGTCGTCCTGCTCAGCCAGTACCTCGAGCCCCGGTACGCCCAGCGGCTGCTCGCCGACCAGCCTGGCGGTCTAGGCTATCTGCTAAAGGAGCGCGTCTCCGACATCGCCGTCCTTGTCGACGCCCTGCGCCGGGTCACCGAGGGCGAGTGCGTGATCGATCCCACGATCGTGTCCCGCCTCATGCAGCGCAGACGCCCCGGCTCCCCACTCACCCACCTGACACAACGCGAGCGGGACATCCTCGCCCTGATGGCGGAGGGCCGCTCGAATTCCGGCATCGCCGGCGAGCTGGAGATCAGCGAGCGAACCGTCGAGGCGGCATCTGCCCAGCTGTTCCGCAAGCTCGGCCTGGAGCCCTCCCCAGACGTGAACCGTCGCGTGCTCGCCGTCCTCACGCTACTCCGCAGCTAAAGTCCCGCTGCCGGGCAAGGACTCAAAGATCGCTGTGCGCGGCTGCAACGCCTTGATGGTGTCATCAAGCAGACTCCAAGGCACGCAGAAATGCCGATACTCCTCTCAGCGATCCGTCCAATTGGACATCGCTAGGACATCTCTTCTGAGAATTGGATGCATCTTTTGAGACACTACAGGACGCCGAGCGTGCAGCAGGGAAGGCATGGATGACTCCTCCGAGCGAGCGCGAGACGCTCGCGACGATCTTGTCAAGGGGTGCGGCCGAGGCTATCAGGCGGTCACAGAGCGTGGCCGATCCCCGGTGACGGCACGCACGTATAATCGCCTGATCGGGGCAGCCGCAGAATCGACTTCAGGTTGACCGGCGACCATACAGATCAGGACGATCTGCGGGTTGCGACCCGCGTGACTGGCCTAACTGTGAGCCGCTCATAGTCGGCAGCTGACCCGCAGCGCAATGTTCCGAGAATCCGGTCGCTCTCTGTGAGGGCCACAGTGCCCTCCTCGTGGCCGCCAGCGAGATCCTGGTGACCACCCACGCTGGACGGCGGCGAGGACCGGTGCAAGATCAAGCAGCCGAGGAGAGCGGGATGCTCACGGAGCCTTGCCGAGGCATCTTCATGCAGTCCGGCCGCCGGATCTTCAAATAACGAGGTCGCTAACAAAGGTCACGGCCCGCAGTTCCGCCGAGGCTCATGCCACCTATGACGATGTCGAACTGCCTGTCCGCAAGGCCGTTTTCCGCCCGGCAGCCGCGCAGGAGCATCACCAGGTCCCGGACCTCGCTCACGTCCGGCGGGCGTGCGGCTTCCATCCCGGCCATAGCGGGGATGGCCCCGTCCCACCGCGCCGCCCGCCGCATCGGCGCCTTGTTCGGCCAGAACCCGCCGACCCAGACCGGCACCCGCGGACGCTGCACCGGGGTCGGCAGGAAGACCACGTCGTCGATCGTGATCTGGTTGCCCCGGTAGGTGACCGGCTCACCAGGGCTTCCTCGGCCAGCCGAATCTACGCCGGGCCTTGCGGGCGTCAACGTCGTTCCTCGCGCTGCGCGCTGCGGGCGCTGCACGTTGACCCTGCCGCGGCACCGGCGTTCACTGGCAGCGACCAGGAAGCGGCAGCAGAACGCCAAGCCCTGCCCGGCTGGGCACCGATGAGCGCGGTGAAGCGTCTAACTGCCACAGAGAAGAAGCCCGGGCCTGGCCTCGCGGCGGCCTGGGCGCCGACGCCGGAAGGGAGGATGCCGCCATGGGGACAGCGAGGCGACCTGGGCCAGCGGGCACCGTCGCGCTTAGGTGGGCTATGCACAGTCCGGCCCGGGTTCGCCCCGCGGTGAGGGTCGCCGCCGCGGCGGCAGTCCTGGCAGCGCTGGTCTCGTGCGGTCATGCACGGTCTGCCGCAACCTCGTTTCCGAGCCGGGGAACGCCGCACAGAAACTCAGCTGACGCAGTGTATAGCTGGGTTTCCGTCAACGGACTGAACGGCGTCGCTGCGGTGTCCGCGCATAGCGTCTGGGCGGTGGGCTCGGCAGCAACCGGCAAACCGCTCATCGAGCACTGGGATGGCCGGGCCTGGAGGCAGGTGCCAAGCGCCAGCCCGCGCGGCGCTCAGGAGAGTCTGCTTAACGCGGTCGCTGCCACCGGGTCATCAACTGCGTGGGCGGTCGGGTACTACAACACCGGCAAAACGATCAAGACCCTGATCGAGCGGTGGAATGGCCGCGGCTGGGCGCAAGTGACCAGCCCGAACCCGGGCGGCGTGCATGGCAGCTTCCTGCTGGGCGTCGCCGCCGCGGGGTCATCGAGTGCCTGGGCGGTCGGGTATTTCAGCACCGGCGAAACGATCAAGACTCTGATCGAGCGGTGGAATGGCCGCGGCTGGGTGCAAGTAACCAGTCCCAGCCCGGGTGGCTCGGACGCCCGCAGCACTCTGAATGGCGTCGCGGCTGCTGGCAAGTCCAGCGCCTGGGCGGTTGGCTCCTACTTCGGCCCCCCGTTCAGGCCGCTGATCGAGCGGTGGAATGGCCGCGTGTGGAAGGTTGTGACCAGCCCGAACCCCGGAGGCCGTGACGGCGGCGCCTTGAACGCGGTGACCACTGTAGGCGATTCCGGGGCCTGGGCGGCGGGGAACGTGGGCACCAGAACGGTCGACGAGGCCCTGATCGAGCGGTGGAATGGCCGGGCCTGGAAGCAGGTGACCAGCCCCAGGCCGGTCGGCTCGCGCGGCAGCAACTTGACGGCCATCGCCGCCCGCTCGCCTGCAAACGCCTGGGCAGTCGGCTACTACTTCGCCGACACCCACGTCGAGCCGGCGGTCAAGACCGCGATCGAGCGGTGGAATGGCCGGGCCTGGAAGCAAGAGCCCAGCCCAAACCCGGGCGGGTCGGCCGACCACCTACCCGATCAGAGCCTCCTGCAGGCAGTGTGCACGGTCTCGTCGTCGAGGGCCTGGGCGGCAGGTTCCTACAGCTCCGGCAGCCCGCACGGAAAGATCTTGATCGAACGCCGGACCGGCGGGACCTGGTCGCAGGTACCCGCAGGGCGCTAGGAAACCATTCGCACACCACTGGCACGAAGGGCACCGAATGTGCTGTCCCGCTTGATTTCGCAGGCTCTTGCGCAGCCTGACCTCCCCTGGCCTGGCCAGGTGCCTCAACCACCCCCACTTCCGCAGGCGGCAGCCCCCCAGCCAGCCGACCCCACGCCGGGCCCCCGCGGGCTCAACGCGTCCTCGCGGCTGCTGGCGCTGCGAGCGCTCCACGAGTTGACCCCCGTCGCGGCACCGACGTTGACTGGGCACCTATCCGGGACGAGCCAGCAGCCAGACCCTAGAAACCGTCAAGTATCACCTAGAGCCGAACCTGGGGCGATCAGCTGGACCTAGGCACACCAACCGTGGACACTCAGGTTGCCCAGCCCCCGCGAGCAACTTCACGGCCGGGGCGCACCGTCCCCGGCTTCGGGCGAACCCAAGGGTCCTTCCGGCACACAAGGGATGAGCATCCTTCAGCTCGCGTCCCAGATCCTTCAGTTCGACTGAACTCTTGGGATTCTTGGGTTGCCGGTGAGAAACGTGTCACCAGCCGCAAGCGAGCGTGATCAGGCGGCGCTCAGACGGGGAAGCTGGCCTTTGCCCCGGATGCAGCAGGCCAGCGTTCTCGCGGCGATCGCCCTCTCCCAGCCTCGTGCCACAGCCGGGATACCCCCGACCTGCACCCCTGCCACTGCCGCCATCTCCCGGCCGACGAGGTGACCGCAGGCAGCCGCTCAGGTGGTGCCTGCGGCGCCCGGCTGGATACCAGCCGCGCCAGCCCTGCCACGGCGTCAGGCAACGTTGATGCAGTTCCAGGCGCGCCTCCTGGACCTGCTCCACGCCAAGGCCTCCGCGGCCGTCCTCAGCAGCGGAGCGCCGGCCCGCTCGGGTGCGACGCTCAGTTCCGCTTCGATGGGGGTGTGCGCCGGCGTCACGTTGCGCCCCGGGCGCGTAGGAAGGTGAGCACGGCAACGACGCGGCGGTGGTGAGACGGTGCGGCGCCGATGTCGAGTTTGCGGAAGATGTTGTTGACGTGGCCTTCGACGGTCTTGGGGCTGAGGAACAGGCGCTCGCAGATGCCTGTGTTGGAGTGTCCCTCGGCCATGAGCTTGAGGACCTCGCGTTCACGTTCGGTGAGTTGTGAGAGGGGGCCGACGTTGCGGCGGTGTCGGACCAGGCGGGAGACGATGGTCGGGTCGATCACGCATTCGCCCTCGCCGATGCGGCGGAGCGCGTCAGTGAGCACCCCGATGTCGGAGACGCGGTCCTTGAGCAGATAGCCGGAGCGCTCGGGTACCTCTTCGAGCAGCGACATCGCATAGCGCGACTCGAGGTAGTGCGAGAGGACGAGAACGCCGACGTGCGGGAAGCGTCGCCTGATCTCATGGGCAGCGAGCAGGCCTTCTTGGCTGTAGTCCGGGGGCATCTTGATATCGGTGAGCGCGACATCTGGTGCGCGGGCCTCGATGAGGCGCAGCAGTTGGTCGGCATCGCCGGCGGTTCCGACAACTTCGAAGCCGGCCTCGGCGAGCAGTCGCGCGAGGCCCTCACGAAGCAGCGCCTCGTCGTCGGCCAGGACTACTCGCATATCAGTTCCAGCGCGAGGCGGCCCTCGAGCGCACCGAGGCGGTCCTCGACCTCCGAGAGATCTGCGGGCCGCGCGGTCCGGACCTCAACGACCAGGCGGTCACCGTCCGCTCGTGCGCTGACAGCGGCCGGAGCCGGTGACTCGGTCAGCGCCGCGACGACGAAGTAGGCGCCCGCCTCGAGGGCGGGTTCGAAGCGGCGGGCAGGGAGGTCGGCCAACTCGAGGTGGGGGCGCCACTCCGCCAGCACGTCGAGCGCGGCCGCGAGCCCGGCGTCGCTCAGCGCGGCGGGATAGAGACTGTGCGCAATCGTCCTGACCCGGTCCAGGGCGGTTCGTATCTGCTCTTGCGCGATGCGCAGGCGCGTCGTGTCCAGGTCCTGGCCGGTCGCACGTTCCAGCTCGATCGCCATGGCCAGCCCGGCCAGTCCCTGCTGGGCTCCGTCGTGCAGATCGCGCTCCAGCCGCCGACGCTCGTCGTCGTGGGCAGCGACGATCGCGGTCCGCGCCAAGCGCAGGCGCTCGAGCTGCGCACGCAGGTGCGCCTGCAGTCGCTCGTGGTCGAGCGCCAGCCGCGCGGCGCGCTCGAGCGCCTGCACGAGCTGTGGATCGTCCAGTAGCCCGCGGCGGTGCACGACGACGGCGACGACCTCGTCGTCTTGGGCGAGCGAGGTGCAGTCGCGGTCCAGCTCGCCCGGCAGAGGGTGGGGATGGCCTTCGGAGTCCACCCAACTGTCGTCGAACGCGTACAGGACCTCGAGCGTGCTATCCCCGAGCGCTGCGGCGAGCAGCTCTCCGAGCTCGCCCGGTCGCGCCGCGGTCGCCATCTCGACGACCACGCGCGCGAGCCGCGCTCGCATCCGGGCGGCGGCCAGGCGCTGCCAAGCGACACCGGCGGCGATCGCCAGCAGCGCGCCGCCCCCGGCAAGCCGCAGGCTCTGATCGACGCGGTCGATCGCCGCGTACCCGCGCGAGAGGTCGTGGGCGTAGCGCGCGACGACCACGCCGAGAAACGCGACGCATGGCACTACGACCGGTGCGATCGCGTGCCGGCGAGCGACGCTGCAGCGCCACAGGCGCCTGATCGCGAGCGCCCCAGCGGCGGCCAACGCGACGGCGCCGCACCGCAGTCCCCAGCGCTGCAGCGATTCTCCGACGCTCGGGGAATCTACGAGCAGCGCGAGGTTGGAGGGACATGAGGCGCAGCCGTGTGCGCGCGGGTCGGTGACGAGCGCAGAGGCGAGCCCGAGCATCAGCCCCGAGGTCGCATACGCGGCGGCGACCGCGACGCGGTCGAGCCCCGCGAGGCCCCGGTCGCCACCGTGGACGAGTGCCGTGTGCGCGACCACAGCCGGGGCCAACTCCCCGGCCGCCAAGCCGACAGTGAATACGATCGCCCCGAGGGCGCCGGGGTTGTTCCACTCTGCGATGAGCCAGGCCCCCGCGGCGACGAGCAGCAGGCCGCCGGAGCGCAGATCTGCGCCGCGCAGCCGCACGACGACGCCGGCGAGCGCGACCGCGAGGGCGCCGACGAGCTCGAACGCGAGCCGCCCGCCGGAGGAGCCGACGAGCGCCCAGTCCGGTTGGCGGCGGGCGACCAGCAGCGCGACGATCGCCACGCCCGTCACGGCAAGGAGCGCAGGAATCGAGCGCCTTAGAGTCGGCGTCATGCCCTCGCTCCGAGCTTGAAGTCGGCGCGGAGCCGCGTCCCGTGGCCCGGGCGGCTGTCGATCGTGAGAAGCCCGCCGCTCGCCGCCACGCGCTCGGCGAGGTGGCGCAATCCCGAGCCGCGCGCGGGCTCGGCGCCGCCCGCACCGTCGTCGACGACCTCGACCCGGAGCACCCCGCCCCGCGGTGCCGCGCGAATCGAGAGCCGCGAGGCATCCGCGTGCTTGAGCGCGTTCGCGATCGCCTCCGAGCACACGAACCAGGCGCACGTCTCGATCTCAGGCGCATATCGCAGGTCCGCCAGCGAGAGCGTCGCCGGCAGCCCCGCGTGCTCAGCGAGCGCACGCAGGGCGGGAGCGAGACCGCCCTCGTGGAGCGCCACGGGATCCAGTCCCTCAGCAAAGCGCATCAGCTCCCGGCGCAGGCCGGTCAGCCGCTCGCGGAGATCGCCGGCTCCGGCGTCCTGGAGGGCCCGACCAGCCGCCTCGAGCGGCGGGACCACCTGGGCGCGCACCTCGGCGGCGAGCCGGCGCTGCTGAGCCCGGCCGGCATCGACGAGCCGTTGCGTCGATGCCTCGATCTCGGCCATCAGCGAGCGCAACCCGGCCTGCAGACGAGCGTTGGCGACTGCGACGCTGAGCACGGAGGCGGCTCCGGCGAGCAACCTAGGATCGCTTAATGATGCGGAGTCGTGCACTAGCACCGCCAGCGTGCGCCCGTCGTACGCCACCGGCGTTACCGCGCGGCCCGCGCCCGGTTCGGGGAGAGCGATCGGCCGGCCGCGTTCGTCGACCGGGGGACGTCCCTCCTCGACCACATACCCGACGACCAGCGACGGATCTCCGACCGCTCGCGCGAGCTGCTCATCGACCATGCTGTCGCCGGGGCGGCGCCCGAGGTCCACCACCAGGCCAGTGATGGCCGCGCGCGACCAGTGGGCGATCCGCAGGTCGGCCGCGAGCGCCAGCGCCGCGACGCCAAGCGTGACCTCGTACACGGGGAGCAGATGCCCGCTCAGGACCGCCGCGGCGCCAAGCACGGCCCCGACGCCGACGCTGACGGCGAGCGGCCCCGCCCGGCTGCGTCGGACGGCCCCGTTCGCGGTCGCGAACCGCACGATAGTCGCCACCAGCAGCGCGATCGCGAAGCCGAGCGTCCAGCCGGTCCCCGGCAGGACGGCGCCGAGCACCGAAGCCACGTAGGCGACGAAGACCGCCGCGCACGCCAGGCGGGATCCCAGCCGCCCGGAGGGATACGCGATCAGCAGGTGCGCGAGCGCTCCCCAATGCAGCAGGACGAGCGCCTGAAACGCGTCGCCGAGCAGCCACGTCGCGCCGACCCACAACATCAGGACCGCGCTCCCGCGCGCCCGGCGCCGCCCCCAGGCGGCCAGTCCGCCCCCGAGCCACGCGAACGCCACGAGCAAATCCGGCACGCTCACGCCGCTGATCGTCGCAGACTTCTCGCGCCGCGAAAACAGGGGCCTGCCCCCGTTTAGTCGGAGGCCATCCCCGGCGACGGCGCGCGCGCCGACGCATACGTTTGCCGCATCATTACGTTTGCCGCATCATGTTCAACTGCGCCCCGGGGGAGCTGAAACCTATGAGATCCCTGCACGATCAATTCGCACCGAACCGGCCAAACCCTGGCCGCCGCGCCGGCGGCGCGATGAAGGCCTGCGCAATTTGGCTCCTCGCCACGGCCGCCGCCCTCACAGCAGGCTGCGGCGGCTCCGCGAAGCTCGACAAGACCGGCACGCCCGGCCGCGACAAGCCCGCCGTGCTCACACTCGCCGATCACGAGAACGACACGCTCGACGTGCTGAACTGGATCAAAGAGGTTCAGCGGCGCTCCGGCGGGACGATCCGGATCGAGTTCCGCGGGGGCTGGCGCGTGAAGGACCCCGACTACGACCGCGGGACGATCGCGGACGTCCGCGCCGGCCGCATCGACATCGCGAAGATCGCCGCTCGCTCCTGGGACGAGGTCGGCGTGCAAAGCTTCCGTGCGCTCGTCGCACCGATGCTGGTCGAC
>WNGM01003071.1_pt1 | contig 13362 bp, 11 predicted proteins | sample 5400571 | NCBI WGS metagenome assembly WNGM01 (sample SAMN13153378, study PRJNA577476) | soil metagenome | isolation source: 100 cm soil or saprolite under Garry oak tree replicate 2 | place: USA:California | collected 2016-06-15
CGCGGCCACCCGCTCCCAGGTCTGCTCGTGCTCCTCATCCTCGAGCTCCTGCGGCTCCCGCATCGCCGGGGTGCCTCCTCCCATCCATGGGCCAGATCCAGGGCTGCCCGGGAGCCTCGGTCAGCAACCGAAAGTCTGACCGGCGTGCTCAAAGCACAGTGTGCGACCCGTCAAGGTCAAAGCCCCAGCGCCAGACTGAACCCACGGGCTCACGACCCAGAGACGATCCCGGCGTCGGCGGGCAACCCGCCCCATTTTCACGCTCACGCGACATCCCCGCAGGGACACCTCGACTGAACCGAATAAGACTTGCACAACTAAGTCAATTCATCATGATCACCCTCTGGGATGAGCTGCCGGCCCCAGCAGTGAACAAACCACCAACCGAGAACCACAAGCCGCCCGGCAGCCCCCCGGAATACCACGGAAGCCGGCGCGGGAAACCGCGATGGCATGGACAGGTGAGCGGCCGCCGGTGAAAGCGCAATAGAAAAAGGGGAAAGGCAGATGGGTATCTTCACCCGAACCGGCCGCGGCAGCATGGCCGCCGAGGCGGACCGAGGCCTGATCCGCCCCGGGGAAGCTGGACGCAGCCCGGCCCGGCACACCGTGATCAGCCACCAGCCATCCGCCGCAGGCCCACCAGGCCCAGCTCCAGCGGCCCGCGGCCCACAGAAGCAGCAGGCAGGGGTGGACCGCCGCTACGCGGTTGTCATGCTCGCCGCGGCAGCCACCATCGGGATTGCGTCCAACCTGCACCTGGACGGCCGGATCCCGCTGGGCTTCACACCATCAGCGGCGAGCACTTCAGCCGGGTCTCGGTCCCCGAGGCCATCATCGGGGCCGTGCTCGCGGCGGGCGCCGTCATCGTCACCGTGGCCCCGCGTCGGGCCCGGGCCGTCGCCCTGGGCGCGGTCGGCTTTGCGGTCCTGGGAGTGCTGGCCGGGCTGGGATTCGCGCTCACCAGCTCGCCGCATATCGCCGCGGATCTGGCTTACCACCTGAGCGTCCTGGTCGTGCTGCTGGCGGCACTCCTGGCCCTGGCACGGCCCGGATTCTCCGGGCCAGATGGGTTCGCCGGCAGCGGCGGTAAGCCCGTGTCCCGGTGAGCTGGGGCGATTCGACCTCACCCGAGCGGACGAAACACGCGTGCGGGATCGCGGCCATCACCGGGGTCCGACGAGCAGGCGAAGCCCGTAGCGTTCAATCCTGTTCGCCCGCTCGTCGGACCCCCACCCTGGGCCGGCGGGCTGCAACGGCTGCTGAACCAGGGGCCGCTACGCTGACCACGACAACGCCCGGCGGTCGTGACCGGGGCAGGCCCCGGGGCTGCCCGGCCGGCGGTGGGATGGGCGACGCTCCGGGGAGACGCGCGGTAGGCTCTCCTGCGTGCCGAGCGGGCTTGCCGAGACCGTCGCGTTGGGGCTGCTGGCCGCCACCTTGGGCTTCGCGGTGGTCCGCCCGCGCGGGCTGCCCGAGGCGGTGGCGGCGGTCCCAGCCGCCCTGCTGGTGGTCGCCCTGGGCATCCTGCCCGTCCGCGCCGCCCTGGATGAGGTGGGTGCGCTCGGCCCCACCCTGGGGTTCCTGGCGGCCGTGCTGGTGCTGGCCGAGCTGTGCGAGCGAGAGGGGCTGTTCACCGCGGCCGGCCAGCGCATGGCCGCCACCTCACGTGGCCGCCCGGTCGCCCTGCTGGGGCTGGTGTTTGGGGTCGGCGCGGCGGTCACCGCGGTGCTGAGCCTGGACGCGACCGTGGTGCTGCTCACCCCGGTGGTGTTCGCCACCGCGGCCCGGCTGCGGCTGCGCCCCAAGCCGCACGTGTATGCCTGCACGCACCTGGCCAACTCGGCGTCGCTGCTGCTGCCGGTCTCCAACCTCACTAACCTGTTGGCCTTCCGCGCCAGCGGCCTGACCTTTGCCCGCTTTGCCACCACCATGACACTGCCGTGGCTGGCCACCATCGGGGTCGAATGGCTGGTGTTGCGGCGCTTTTTCGCCAGCGACCTGGTCGGCCACGGCGAGGTCATCACCGAGCCCAAGCCTGGCGGGGCGCCCGGCTACGCCATCGTGGTGCTGGCGCTGACCCTGGCCGGGTTCGGGCTGGCCTCGCTGGCCCACCTGGACCCGGCGGTGGTCGCGGCAGCCGGCGCGCTGGCGCTGGCGGTCCCGGCGCTGCACGGCCGCCGGGTGCGTCCCGGCGACCTTGGCCGGGCGGTCGGGCTGCCGTTCCTGGCGTTCGTCGCCGCGCTCGGCGTCGTCGTGCGGGGGGTCTCGCAGGCCGGGCTGGGGCCGCTGGTCGAGCGGCTGGTGCCGGCCGGCACCTCGCTGTGGTCGCTGCTGGCGGTGGCGGTCATCGCCGCGCTGCTGGCCAACCTGACCAACAACCTGCCCGCGATCTTGCTGCTACTGCCGGCCGCGGCGGCGACCGGCCCGGGCACGGTGCTGGCCTGCCTGGTCGGCGTCAACGTCGGGCCGAACCTGACCTATGTCGGCTCGCTGGCCACCCTTCTGTGGCGGCGGGTGCTGCGCGAACGCCAGGCCGAGCCGGCGGTCGGGGAGTTCCTGCGGCTGGGCGCGCTGACCGTCCCGGCCGCGCTGCTGGTGGCCACCGTGGCGCTGTGGCTGATGCTGCGCGTACTACCATGACCACGAGCACGGAGGATCACCATGCGGGTGCTGCTGTGGCTGGTGGAGGGCACCTGGCAGGGCTGCATCGACGCCGCCGCGCCGCTGCTGCCCCAAGACGCCCAGATCACCCTGCTGCACGTCGCCCCCGAAGAAGTGGAGGAGGCCGCCGCCGGCGCGCTGGCCGGCCTGTTGGGCCGCGGCCGGCCAGGGCCGGGCCGCCACCCGGCCGAGCGGATCAGCGCCATCTCCGAGCAGGCCGCCGCTGAGCTGCTGGCGGCCGCCCAGGCGCGGCTTGGCCGCCAAGCCCAGCGCCAGGCAACAAGCGGCCGGGTCGAGCGCGTGGTCGTCCAGGCCGCCGAGCGCGCCGACCTGCTGGTCGCAGCCCGCGACGGGGACCGCTCCCGCCTGGGGCCGGCAAGCCTTGGCCCGGCGACCCGGTTTGTGGTCGACCACGCCCCCTGCCCGGTCCTGCTGGTGTGGCCCGACCAGCCACCAGGAGTCGAGTCCATCCCCCCAGCGCCACAGCACCCACCACCCCCCGGCCCGCCCCCACCCCCACCTCTGCCTCCGCATTGACCTCGGCTGGCCTTAGCGGCCTATCGGCCCCACCGCCACCGCCGGGATCATCCGGGTCGCTTGGTGCCCGCCGGCGCCGCGCGGGTGGCAGGACCGGCTCGGTGGGTTCGCGGCAGCGGCGGCGCGCCGCTGCCACCATCCAACGACCCGACGACCTGCCGGGCGGGTAGTCGTCGCGCGGCACAGCAGCGCGGCACCGGCCCGGTTAGGGTGGTGGGCTGGCGGCGAGCCGAGCCGGGGGGACGAACTCGTTCGCCGCCATGCCCTCCCCTGGCCAGCACGAGCGGCGCTGGGGGTCGGTCACGGCCCGTCCGCCGGCGCTGGCCAGCCATTCCCGCACAGCGGGCAGCCTGCCACGATCGCGGTGGCAGTGTCTTCCCTGGGCGGATGTAGCCGCCATCCGCAACTTGCGGTAGTCGCCCCGATCGTGCGGGGCCATCAACGTTGCCCGGCAACGCCACCTCGGGCGACCGCAGGCAGGCTCGGGCGCCGCCGCGCTAACCCGGTCGATCGTCGCCCTGGCCGGCCTCACCGCCCAGGGCCTCGGCCAGGCTGGCATGCAGGGGGAACAGGCGGTCTAAGCCGGTCAGGCGAAGGAGCCGCACGACCAGCCCGTCAGGGGCGCAGACCAGGCGGATGCAACCCTCCTGATGGTCGTCGCCGCCTGCTGCGAGCAGGTGGCGACGGGCGCCCACCAGCACGCCAAGACCCACCGAATCCATAGAGTGCACCCGGCCAAGGTCCACCACCAGCTGCCGGCTGCCAGCGTCGATCGTCTGGTCCAGGCACTGGCGCAGCACTGGCGCGCTGGCCAGGTCGATCTCGCCGCCAACCCGCACCACGGTGCAGCGACCAGTGGGGGTGACCTGCAGGTCCAGGAGCATGGCGGGCGGGTGTCCTAGGCAGGCGAGGCACAGGGTCAGGGTGCGTCGGCAACCGCACGGGGGTGACCGCCGTGCGCATTGCCCCTGTCGGGGGCAGCATCGGCTGGTGGCTGCCAAGACGGCAAGCCTGGTCGGATCACCAGCTCCTGCCGCAGCACGCCAGCCGCACCGCGACAATGTCTTCGTGACGGTCTTGCTGGTCAGCGGCCATGTGGAACTGGCGCCGCGCCGCCGAGAGCCCGGTTCAGCCGCCCGGTGAGGTCCTCCACGATCGAGTCCGGTTCCTTTGCGAGCCGCTCGTAGGTGACCCGCACGGTCTGGCGGTAGTCATCCTCGGAGAAGGGCGCGGCCACCCACGTGTCGCCACGCTGCACCAGCCGCCATGACACCAGGTCGCGGAGCCCCGTGATCGCAATGCCGAAGTCCCACTGGCCCAGGTAGTCCATAGTCTCTGCACGGCCGTGGCGATCAGGACCAAACGCTTGGTGAGGCCGAGGATGAGGCTCTCGAAGACGACCTCGATCTCGCCCCGGCGGTGATAGCTCGAGCTCAGGTCGTCCGAGGCGCGACCGCAGAACAGGCGCAGCCCACCGTCCTCGCCGATCTCAAGGTCGAGCAGCTGGTGCTCCGCGGTCGCGAGGTTCGTGGCGTCAGATTCTGGCGGAAGCCGGCGGCCGGGCCGGATCCCTGGTGCGCTCAGCGCCCATCCTTGCGCCCGTCTGGAAATGTCGCTGAGCTGGGGCAGGTCCGGCGACCACCCGTCCGGGGACGCGTCATCGCCGAGCGGCTGGCTGGCGGGGCCGCTGCGGACCTTGCCGTGGATGAAGCCGTGCCAGCCTTGCGGGTCGTTGAGGACCTGCTGGAGCAGGTCGGGTGGGGCGGAGACCGGCTGGGCGATGCCGAACAGGTGGGCATGCTGCCGCTGCTCGGGTGGGAAGGGATCGCGGCGCACCTCGGCGTCGAGGAGGTCCTCGGCGTCGCGCTGCCCGCGCAGGGCGAGCTGGTGGAGGCGCTGGACCTCAGCGTCGGGCAGGACGTGCTTGGTGGTGTCGCCGCGGCCGTAGTAGCGCCCGTCGACCTGGTGCGGCGCGGTCGGGCTTGGGGGCACGGTCACCAACAGGTAGCCCCTGCTGGGGTCGGCCGCCGTGGGGATGGGGTCGATGCGCACGTGCAGCGGCTCGTCGATGAGGTCGCGGGCGACCCGGTCGATCCGCTCCCGGAGCCCGTGGAGGTCCACCGGGGTGGGCTGGGCGTTGTCGTCGACCCCGATGATCAGCACGCCACCGTCGATGGCGAACTGTGCCAGGTCACGGGCGAGTTCCCTGTTCTCTCCTCTGCCAGAGGGCAGCTCGCGTTTGAAGTCGAGGGTATGCCGCTCGGTGAGGATTTCCTGGCTGAGCGCGTCTCGAAGCTCGTCCTCGCTGGTTGGAAGCCACTCGATCACTTGGTCGTCCTCTTGCGATGTTGGTTGCCTAGCTGCCAAGGGCGCGGTGGACCGCCTGTACCGCGTCGACGACGGCTGCACCGGCCCCACCAGCCGCACCGGCGATCGCAGTGATGCCCTTGAGCGTGCGGACCATCCGCTGCCGTGCCGGCTGCGGCGCCGTGGCGTCCTCCAGGTCCTCGACGAGCCCCTGGACGGCGTCGAGCTGTTCGGGCGGGAGCTGGCCGTCCAGTTGCTCGACGGCGGCCCGGACGGCGTGGGCAAGCGCGCCCAGGTCGATGCCCTGCTGGGTGATGGAGACGTCGCCTTGCCGGGCACGGTTGCCCTGCCCGCCGGCGATGTTGCCGGCCGTGCCGTGCACGCGGATGGAGTTGTCGGTCACGGTGCTGCTCCCTGCGTAGATGGTGGCCGCGACGATGTTGGTGATCTGCTCGGTGGAGATGGGCAGCGTGGAGGAGGGCACCTCGCCGGCGTCTGGTGCTTCCCGCTCGAGCTTCAGGACGAGGTCCAGCAGCCGGTTGCGGACCCCTTCCAGCACCCCCATGACCTCGACCCGGGGCAGCACCCGCCAGGCTTGCATGCAGTTCATGTCCCGAAGCGGTTGGGGCTGCAGCACGGCGATGGCGTCCAACGGCCACGGAAGGCGGAAGTCTCCCTCCGGCTGCGCCTGGAGCATCGCTTCGTGATCGCCCACCGAGTTGGCGTAGGTGATGTGGAACAGCCAGCCGTCGCGGAACTGCTCGTCGACGGCGCTCGGGGGGATCTCCACGTTGCTGACCTGCCAGAAACCGTTGGTGAACTTCCCCAAGACCAGTGCCTGGCGGCGCTCGCGGTAGGCGGGCAGGGGCCCATCTTCTGGATAGCCGGTGAGCTCGTGGTCGACCCACTCCATGAGCAGGTGATTGTCGAGCCTGGCGGCGAGCATCTTGGTCATGCGAAGCACCGCCGCGAGCGGCCGGTCGGGGTCAATCGTGGCGTTTTGGATGTCTTGGAGCAGCCCCATGGTCGTGCGCTCTTCCCCGGGTTGGACGAGAACGCCGAACGCCCGCATCGAGCGGGCGGTCGGATGGGGAAGCGCCGCCCAGGATACGCTCAGCGGATCAGGCATCGCTGCGTTTCACCGGGGCCGGTTCAGCTCCGCCATGAGCTCCCGGTTGGTCGCCCGGGCGGCGTCGAGCTCGTCGTTGCGCTCCTCGAGCTGCTGCCGGACGTCGAGGAGTTCCTGCTCGAGCGCCGCTGCCTGCTGGCGGAGCTGCTCGGTGTCGTCGGGCTGGCCGAGGCCGCTGGCGCGGAAGACCTCCTCCCCGAGCGCCTCGGACAGGCGTTTGGCGAGCTTGTTGACCTGGCGGCGGAGCCGCTCGTTTTGTGCACGGACGTTGGTGAGATCGGCCAGCAGCGACTGGCGGCTGACCTGGGCGCTGCGCGGCAGCGAGGCGTCCGGCTGGGACTGGGCGGCGCGAGTGAGGATCTGGGCGCGCAGGTCGTGGTGGCGATAGAGGAACGAGCGGTCGACCCCGGCGGCACGGGCGACGGCGGCGACGCTGATCTCCTCGCCGGCGCCGGTGAGCCGTTCGAGGGCGGCCAGGACGCGCTGGCGGCGGCGGGTCGAGTCCCGGCGGCGGGCCGCGGCCAGCGCCTCGACGGCGTCGGCGGAGCGGGTCACGCGAGGCCATCCCGGTTGGTGGGCAGCGTCGGGTCGAGGTCGGGTAGGCGGATCGTGGGCATGCCGAGGTGGACGGTCTGGCGGGTGGCCCGCACCACCCGGCAGGCCTCGTCGATCTGCTGGCGGTCCTCGTCGCTGAGCTGCTCCAGGTCGGTCTCGGCGCGGTGGATCAGCTGCCGGACTCGGCTGATCTCCTGATCGGAAGGCATCGCCTCAGCGCGGGCCCAGTCCTCCAGCTCGACCGCGGCGCGGACCCGTTCGCGGTTGCGCAGCAGCATGTCCAGGTAGCCGCGCAGCTCGGGCAGGTAGGAGGGGTCGCTGCGGAAGTGGCCACAGCCAGGGCAGCGGAACCGGAACGGGCAGGCGTGGCCGCCGGCCTTGACGTTGGACGGTTCGGTGCAGATCCCGAACGGGACTGCGACCTGCCCGACCGCCAGCCGCTGATGCTCGTGCTCCAGCAGCGCCCGGCCCTCGTACCAGACGCGGTTGCCGCGCCCGTCGAACTGGAACGCGGCGAGCTTGTCGACCGCGGCGCGGGTTCGCTTTTCCGTGACGCGGTAGTAGAACTGGGTTGTGGTGGTGCTGGCGTGGCCCATCAGGTCGCGGAGCACGTCCATCGGGGTGCCGTTGTCGGCGTGGAGTTGCGCGTAGGTGTGTCGGTAGGCGTAGGGGAACACGCGCGTCTTGTCGAAGGGGATCTCGGTGCCGTCCTCGCTGCGCTCCCCCGACCGCAGCGGCGGCAGCGAGTCGACCCACCGACGATTGAGCGTCTGGAAGTGATCCTCGGTCGTGCAGCGGGTGCCGTGGGGATTGCGGTAGGCGCGCGGCAGCAGCACCAGGTCAACGAGTGGGGTGTCGGGGAAGCGCGCACGGACGGCCTGCTGCTGCTCGACGATCAGCCGGGCGGTCGCGTCGGCGATCGCCAGCTTCCGGCCGACCCGGTTGTTCTTGAAGTCGGTGTAGACCAGCGTGTGCTTGCCGTCGGGCCCTTGTTCCAGGCAGTCCCAGGGCAGCTTGCAGATCTCGTCGGGGCGGCGGCCTGTGTCGACCAGGAGCTGGGCCGTGACGGCGACATCCCGCCCGGACCGCTCCGCCAGCCGAGGCAGCGCTGCGACCAGCTGCTCGACCACGATCTGCGGCAATGCCCGACCCTGTTCGGAGCGGTCCGGATCCTGGGGAGCGTCGCCGTAGCGGACCGCGAAGTCGTCTGGCAACCCGGCCAGCGGTTGACCGGGCCTCGTCAGGCCAAACGCCCGGCAGTCGCGCAGCATCTTGCCCGCATACTGGATCAGCCTGCGCCGTGTGTAGGTGGAGATCTTGTCATCGCCGTCCAGGATCTCCAGGTGCGCCAGACGGTTGAGGAACGCCACGATGTCGGCGCGGCCGAGCACGGCCGGGTCCATGCCGTGGTCGTCGCGCTGCAACCGCAGGCTCGCCGAGAGCATCCCGAACGCCTGCAGGTGGGTCTGCATGACCGTGGTGGCACCCTTGCCGCGCCGCCTGGGCGAGTCTTCGCTGGCCCAGGCCTTGGCTGCCTCGCGAAGCCATCGTTGGGTGATGGCGGTGAAGTCCAGCATGCCGGTGTGGCCGAACACGACCATGTCCCAGCGATCCTTGTGCCGCTCAAGCTCGGGTGAGCTGAAGGCGCGCCGGACCGCGGTTTGCACCGCGTCGGCAAGGACCAGGCACTCTCGTCGGCGCCAGTGCAGCGCTGACCCCGTCTTGTCCGGGTTCCTGCGTGGCGGCACCACGAGTTCAAGCACGCTCCGGACCCGCTCAACCCGCAGCGCTCCGCAGAGGGTGCGGATCGTGTCCAGCCTGGTCCCGGAACCGTGCCGGCAGCGTTCCTGGAGCCCGTAGAGCAGCTGGGTTTGCACCAGCGGCGGAAGGCCACGCAACAGCACACGGGCGCTCTCGTTCTTGGGAGGCTGCTGAATCTTGCACCAACGGTCCAGGGCAGCGCCGAGATCAGCGCCGAGATCAGGATCGAGCTTCCGATCCCGCCTCCAGCGGGTCTCATGCGGGCGACAAAGCCCTCGGCGGCTGTGAGCAGGGCCCGGACACGCAGCGACGCGGCACTCCCCAAACGAGTGCAGTTCGCGCACCCGGGGGTCGGTGAGGAACACCGCAAGGGCAACCCCAAGCCGTCGCCGCTGGTCCGCGTGCGTCTCGCACACCTGTGCCGGAGCGCTCCGAGCCGGGCGGCTGCAACCCGCGACCGCGCACGGCAGCATGCTCGAGGCCGGCCGCCGGACCCGATCGCGCGGGATCATCAGGAAGGCTGGCAGGTCAAGGCCAGCGGATCGAAACCGGATGCGGCAGGCGCTCCACAGCCGATCGGTGCGGTAGGTCTGGACGCCGCAGCCAGCGACGCTGCAGCACGAATAATCAAGTTGGGGATGCTCGGGCGGTGGCGTGAACGCCTGGGTGGCGGCATCCCAGCCGATCGCCTCAAGGAAGGCGGGGTCGAGCAGCGACGTCAACCGCTCCAGCTCGAACTCGGTGGCAGGGCCGGCAGGGCCGCGTGCGGGGCTGGATCTCGGGCCGGCAACCACCGCGCCGACGTCAGCGCTCACCGACGACCACCTCCGCGTCCGCTCCCGCCACCCTCACCAAGATCGCGCGCGGGTCGAAGCACCCCGACCCGCTCGACCGCCGCCCGCAGCCGCTCCGGGGAGGGATGCATGTAGACCTGGGTGGAGACGATCGAGGCATGGCCAAGCAGTAGCTGGGCCTCGTCGAGCGTGCCGCCGGCCGCAATGACATTGGTCGCGAAACCGTGCCGCAGCTGGTGGGGATGGATGATCCGCTCCAGCCCGGCGCGTCGTGACAACTCGGCCAGCAGCTCGTTGAGCCGTCCCGGCCGCATCGGCGCCCCAAGTGGCTCGTGGAACAGGTTGACCAGCACGAAGTCGCAGCCCCGCGCCGACCCGCAGGCGTCCCGCTCGGGCGCGTACTGGTCGAAGGCCAACACCAGCAGGGAGTCGACCGGGATCGTACGAGCTCGGCGCGACTTGGCCAACGCCCCGTTGGGATTCTCCCGGCGACGGACGTGCAAGTGCTCGCCTTCGACCTTGCAGCCAAGGTGGCGGGCGTCAACAAAGAGGTGAACGTCCTCGCGGCGCAGGCCGCACAGCTCCCCGCGGCGCAACCCCGCCCGGGCCAGGCACAGGATGATCAGCCGATCCCGCGCCGAGCGGCAGGCACGCAGCAGCGCCAAGACCTCCTCATCGGTGGCGTTGTCGACCGGCTCCTCCGGCTCGTCAAGGTGGTGGCGGGCCTTCGCCCAGTAGCGCAGCTCGCGGCCTTCCCCACGAAGCTCGGGCGGAAGGTGCCGGTCGTCGCTGAGCGTGTAGAGCCTGCTCAGCACCTCTGGGGCCACGGTCCCAGTGTCGACACCGTGGCGCAGGAATCCCCGGACCACCGTCAGCACGAAGTTCACCCGCCGCTCCCGGCGGACCGGCCGGATCCCGGGACCGGCCACGACCGTCTGGTCGGGCTTGCTCGGGCTGTGCTGGAGCCAGGTCATGAACGACCCCAGCCGCTCCGCCGACGCCCAGTCCTGGCCGGTCCGAGCGCACCAGCCCAGATACAGCGCGAGCGCGCGGGCGTAGGACTCGGTCGTGCTCTCGGCGGCATCAGCGCCGAATCGGAGATGGTGGAGGTAGGCGTCGGGCTCGGGGACCACCGCGAGGTCGTCATCAACGACCGTCCAGTAGGTGGCGCCAGACGGGAGCCGAACTGGGAATGCCTGCACCTCCACCTCCCACCAGTTGGGGAGGAAGCGCGGACCCTATCCCATCAGTCAGCTACATGTACAACACACCAAAAGGGTGTGCTGTGCACCTAGCCAGATTTCAGAGGAATGCAACAGTCCGCAACGGCGAGAGAACCCCGAGAAAAAGGGAAACCGGGATCTTGCACCAGTTCGAGCAGGACACCAGCGGGCGCACGCTCGTCCTCGCCGACGACGCGCTCTTCAGCCTTCAGGGTCTCGATGACCCGGAAGAGGCGAGTGGGGAATGAGCGATCCGATCAGCGCGCAAGGTTCTAAGCCGCCCCGAGCACGGAGGCCATGATGCCAGTATTTGGTGCCGACCATCATGGGATCCAGGACGACGCCGCTCCGACGCCAGTTCTGCGCCGGTATCTCGTGACGGTCCGAGAGGTCCACACGCAGATGGTCCAAGTCGACGGCGTCGACCCTGATGATGCCAAGGCGGTCGTACGAAGCGGCGGCGGGGAGTATCTGGAGAACACTCTGGAGTACTCCCACACCCTGGACTGTGACACCTGGACGGTTGAGCAGATCGACGGCTCGCGGTGACGGCCGGCTGGCCTTGCTCCCCGACGCAACCTCGCCTCAGGCCACGCCAGCGACGGCGAGGATGTGCCGGCACCGTCCTGGCGGCCGGCTTCGAGATGGCCGCTGCGCTGCCGCCGGCCCTGGGCAGCTTGCCGCGGCGTTCAATCAGCTCGGCACTGCCCAGGCCGAGCGGGCTGCGGTGCGCATCGCCGGCGACGTCCTACCTCGAGGCGATCGACGAGACCGGCTGGCAGGCGGCGACCCGACTGACCGCCCTCACGGCTCGGGGAGTTGACTTACTGACGCTGCTGTGAGCGGCACCTCCACACCGCGATACAGCCCCCCGCCCCAGCTCACTGTGCTGTGAGCTGCCTGCGTCCTCCCAGCGTAGTGCCACCCCGGTGCCTGCAAGGCCGGTCCGTTCCTCCCTCGCTGCCGCTCGGTCCGGTACTCCCGTCCCCGCTGGGGACGCCCTGCGGGCGGCCTTTCCGGCGCCGGGGACCCCGGCACTGCCGGGGAGGGGACCAGCAGCCCAACCCGACGGGCTGCCCGAACCCACGGAGGTCCCTGGATGGCCATGCCGCCCGTTGGTCGCGCGCCACCGCCACACGGCCCCTGCCGACGCGACCCGCCATCGAGAAGGAGCCGTTCATGGCCACCGCCAAGCCCAATGTCCAGTACCTACCCGTCGACGAGATCGAGCCGTCGCCCGACAACCCCCGCACCGCCTTCGACGGCGACTTGGGCGACCTCACCGAGCTGACCGAGCTGATCAGGGCGCAGGGCATCCTGCAGCCCCTGCTCGTCTGCCCCAAGCGTGACGGCCGCTACCCGCTGGTGTTTGGTGAGCGGCGCCTGGCGTCCGCCAAACTGGCCGGCCTGACCGAGGTTCCTGCCGAGATCCGCCACCTCGACGACGCCGAGCGGTTCGCGGCCATGTACGGCGAGAACTTCGGCCGTGAGGGCCTCACCCCGTTGCAGGAGGCGTTCGCCTACCAGCGGGCGTTGGAGCGCAAGGGCTCGGACGGCAAGAAGCTGTTCCCGCAGCGCAGCCTGGCGCCACGGCTGGGGATCAGCCAGTCGAAGCTCTCTAAGTACACCAGCATTTTCAAGCTCCCCGAGCACGTCATCGGCAGGCTCAAGGACGGCGAGCTGACCATCACCCAGGCCATCCATCTCGCGCGCCTGGCCAAGGACCCCACCAGGGTGGACGCCGCCCTGCGCGATGTCGCCGAGCACCCCGACGTGGACATGGAAACGGCGGTGCGCAAGCAGCAGGCCGACCTCGAACGCGAGGCCAAGGTCGCCCAGACCCTCAAGGAGCTGCGGGCGTCCGGCGCCCGCATCGCCCCCGACGACTGGCGCGACCAGGGCGGCCAGAAGCTCGGCGACGGCTACTACGAGCTGGACATGCCGGTGGAGGGTAGCTATTCAGCAAGGGTGAACGTGGTCGCGGTGACGGTCGGCATGGTGGGCATGAGCTGACCGAGTTGACCTTCGGCGCCGGACGTGCCGATCATGTCGCGCATGTCCGAGCCTGCGCCGCTTGCGGCCACCCTGTCGGTCGACGAGCTGCGCGCGGCGCTGGAGCGCCAGCGTGCGGTCAACACCGAGCTGCGGACGGTGCTCGCCAGCCAGGTCGAGCTGTACCAGGCCGCGCTGGCGGCACGGGATGCGCGGATCGCGGCGCTGGGGTCGCAGGTGGTGGTCTTGGGCGACCAGGTCGCGCAGTTGGAGCGGCGGGTGGGGCGGGACTCCTCCAACTCCAGCAAGCCTCCCAGCTCCGACAGCCCCTACACCAAGAAGCCGCGCAAGGCCCGCGACCGGTCGCTGCGGGGCCGCTCGGGCCGCAAGCCCGGCAAGC
>WNGM01003074.1_pt1 | contig 13354 bp, 15 predicted proteins | sample 5400571 | NCBI WGS metagenome assembly WNGM01 (sample SAMN13153378, study PRJNA577476) | soil metagenome | isolation source: 100 cm soil or saprolite under Garry oak tree replicate 2 | place: USA:California | collected 2016-06-15
CGAAAGGAAGTCAGGCGACAACCGGGCGTCTGGGATACCTAATTGAAAGTATGAAAGCCAACCCGACTATAGTTGAAGCCGACGCCCAGCTGAGAACAGGTCTGTAGATGGAATAAGCAGAGCCAAGAGGGAGAACCACGACGTTGAGGAAGGCGAGTTCGTTTCCTAGTGTTAGGTATAGGTTGAGACAAATCCAGACAAGTATCAGGGCTGCTACAGCCTTTCTGATAGGGTCCATGTCGCTCCATTTGAGGGTCAACCTCTCCCCTTTCTGCTGGGAAATGTTGAACCTCACGACCCAGACGATGCAACCAACTAGGATTAGAATAGGCACGCCATCGAGAGCGATTTCCAAGGAGCCCATACTTCGCCCCTGTTCTATAGAGAACAGCAGGGCCGAGAATTAAGCGTACTGCCGCGAAGTTTCGAAAGCGCGTTAGAGGTTCCACTCGTGATCGAGTATCTTCCTCGTTCTACTTATATTGAATCAGACTTGACGTTCATGTGCAATGAGGCTTCCCCTAGTTGTCGTGGGACTCGCGCTCCTCGTGGTCGGTTCGATACCGATCATCTTGGGCACAAACGAGATCCTCGCTCTGAACGACTGCGCAACTGGTGGTCGACTTTGCGTAGTAAGGTCAGGCAGCGGGTTCTGTGGCGCCGACTTCTGCACCATCGACCCATTCTACGGCCAAGCCTCGATTGAGGGGATACGTAGTCTTGCCTACTCTCTGATAGAGATAGGGGCGGTCGTGGTGATAGTAGGCGTAGCAGCGACCGTGATTGGGGGAAAGGCAAAGCCTAGTTCCCACAAGTAGAGAGAGTTAGCGAGTCTCCGAAAGAACAATTAACGAGCAAGGCCCAGTCCAAACCGGTATCCTTTGGCCTCTCAAGCTACTTTCAGACAGGTTGATCGTTGGATTGATGCTCACAAGAAGGATCTAGTTGATCTTACTTGTCGTCTTGTCAGTATTGACACTACTGTTCCCCCGGGTCTGAACTATCCGAAGATCTCGCAGGTTCTTGCTGGCGAGCTCAAAGAGCTGGGTGTTACGCCTTCTGTGAGCCATATTCCCGAGGCCACGATCAAGAGAAGGGTTAGCCCTGAGGTCGGGCTGAAGGGTCCTAGACCGAATACGTATGCGACTCTCAAGGGCGAGGGGGACGGTCCGAAAATACTTCTCAACGGGCATGTGGATGTTGTCCCAGCGGACCCGTCAGGATGGACCAACGACCCGTTCAAGCCCAAGATCAAGAATGGCCAGATCTACGGGCGAGGGGCGGCTGACATGAAAGGGTCGGACGCTTGCACGATCTTTTCGTTGAAGGCGTTGGTGGAGACTGGTGCAAAGTTTGCTGGGTCGATTACTCCGACTTTTACCACGGACGAGGAGGTGGGTGGATATACGGGTGTCAACTATCTTGTGGATAAGCATGTGATTACGAAGGACATCGATTATTGTATTTCGACTGATAGCGGGATAGAGGTGCTCCATGTCGCGAGTCTTGGTGATTCCGAGTTTGTCATCACTGTCAAGGGCGAGGCGGCGCACTCGGGACGGGGATGGACCGGGATTAATGCGATCGAGGAGGGGGCTGCTTTGATTGAGAAATTGAAGATTCTTGGTGTTGAGGTTGGGAAGAGGAGATCGAAGATACCAGCGGAGCCGATGTACGGGACCAAGAAGATGCGACCAGGCCTCTACGTGAACATGATCAAAGGCGGCCTGAAAGGCAACATCATACCCGACACATGCGAGATCCTAGTTGACAGACGATTCATACCCGAAGAGAAAGCTGCAGTGGTCGAGAAAGAGATCAACAGGGTCGTGAGAGAGTTCGCGAGAGAGAGTCCTGCAAAGATTTCGATGAAGAAAATCCTCGGATACGATCCGATGATCACACCGCCCAACCACAAGCTCGTTAGAGTTGTCAGGAAGCAGGCGAGAAAAGTTCTCGGACGAGACACACCACCAGCGGGAAGTCAAGGGTCGACTGACATGGCGGTTGTCAGCCAACTAGGCATACCCGTAGCTGTGCTGGGCGCAACACGACAAGACAGCAACATTCACGGAATAGACGAACACGTACGCATAAACGACCTCGTAAACGTCACAAAAATCCTAACACACTCATACCTCGAATTACTACCAACCCGCATTCGATAACAAACCGCCTTTCGGTTCTCTCTTGGTCGGGATTTGTTTCTCAATAGCCCGTCGCCAGTGTCTTGAGGATGGGATGCTTGGAGCCACTCCAACGGATTAGAATTATGTTCGCTCTGAACTAAATGTGCTAATGACCTCTTCACGGCGGACGATGGAAACAAACAAATTCGGCACTCAGGTCACTCACTGATACCAGCCCTTGAGCCCGGATCCTACAGCAAAACACGTGAACACGAGAAATCCACCAGTAGCCAACGAAGAAAATCAATCCTGTCCTTTTCTTAACACACATGATAAGTTCAACGAGGCCCATTATTTCCTTTCTGAGATTGTGACCAATTATCATGAACCAGAACCTTTTCGCTGGAGCCTCAATGCCTTCTTAGAAGCTCTTAGAAGCGTCACCTTCGTCTTCCAAAAAGAAACGAAACGAACGACCGGAATCGCGAAGTGGTACGGAACACAGCAACAAACAATGAGAGTTGACTCCTTGCTAAGAACATTTGTCGAAGGCCGAAACATAGTCGTGAAGGAAGGAATGTTAAAGCCGACCAGCACTGCAGACATAGGTCTATTCCGAGGAAGAGTTTTGAAACTGACGTTTGGGATGAAGGTATCCCCCTTTGTTCCAAGCAAGGTACTACTAGAACAGGCGCAAACAGTTCTCATTGGAACAATACTTGACATCGAACATTCGGCTATCGGAGAACAACTGGGTGTACGCAGACGATGGGCAGTAGAACAACTGGGGAACGATGAGGTCGTCTCGCTTTGCGACAGAGCTTGGGCAAGAATCGGGACCTTCTTCAGCGACGCTCACAAACTTGTGGGTCGGAAATATGATGGCCCCCCAGATCACGGTCATAAGGATGCTCTCCCCAACTTCTCAATACTCCTTGAATCAGATGTCGACCCGTCGTTGCCATCTAAATGGGGATGGAACTAGTATGTCAGCTCGGCAAACATAGGTGGCTTACGATGCCACAGATTGTCTCGTTTCAGAAACTCTTCGAACATACGAACATCTTTAAGATAATGAGTATCGACGAATCAAGTTATTTTCGTTGAGTCTTAGCCACGCGAGTCAAGGCCACAAGCTGCTCCCCATGAATCAGATTATTCTGATCGTACTTACCTACAACCCGCAAGAGAGCACCCACAACTAGATCAGCTGGTCCGCCCATGATCAATTTGCTCGTGGGACCCCATTCAACCTCGAGTCGCTGAGATGTTCGAGGGAATGCTTGATTGGTCCCCGTTTCATCAGGCAGTAGGAACACGCCTCCCAAAACCTGTTCCCTCGGCAAATCTGTCACCGAGAAAAACAGGTCGACCAACGTTCCCGGAACAATTTCCCCTAGTTGTTTCACAGAGAGAACCGGGACTGGGGGTATCTTCGGAGGCCCTGGCGTCTCAGTTTTGGTTCCTTCTGCTACTGGTTGAGCCGGAGTTTCGCGTGGCCTCAGAGGTCGATCCTGATCGTATCGCAATCCGAACTGCAATGCAGTCTGCGCCTTAGCCAGTTCCTCGCCCAAATAGCCCGCATGGCTCAGCTGTGTGACAAGACCATCACGCAACAGACCCAGTAACATTGAGGTTGCTCCGCGCCCCCTCATCTCATGAGCCGGAGTATGATCAGGCAGGTAGTGTCGTAGGATGATCTCCTTCTGCTCAGGCTCAATCGTGATAACAAAGTATCCCTTCGGATCATACAACAACGGCTCACGCTGCCCACCAGGCCGAATAGACACAAATTCTTCCTGTTTTCTAGGCATTGCAGTTTCCTTTTGTCCCGTCACGAAAGCACCGGGATTACGATCAGAGAGACTCTTCACTCGGTCTTGTAGGACCTGGAGATCTTCTTCGCCGGTCCAGTCAAGCACCTCAACCTGTTTCCGGAATTGTATTACCTGCTGGGGATCAACTGATGGTAAGACTGGATCATAACCAGCCGCGTCGATGATCCGTCGCTTCTCATCAACACCCTTCTCAGCCAGAGCGACGAGAGATTGGCCCGGCTTGAATAGCGCAGAGTCTTTGCCGCAGATGAGTAGGAAACGAATCGCAGGATTAGACGTGACGTTGACAATAATCCGGGTAATGCCCAGATTAGCCGTGTAGACCATGCCCGCAATAGCCACTCCAGGAAGAGCCACAAGGGGAATGATCAAACGTTCAGAGGTAAGCGCACAAACCGCGACAGGACCATTCGGATCGCCAACCTGATAGGTCCCAGGCATGACAGGCCATGCTGCGCCACTCTTGCTACTCGTCGCTCAGGACCCTCTTTCCTATCTAATCGAGTTTCTCGACGCGTAACGCTGGGCGGAGTATTTCCAATACTCTATTCGTGGCCGCATTTTCTTCATCACACGTGAATTATGGAAATCACGGAACGCGTTAACCTGAGATCCTCCGTGATAGACCCCCATTCGCGTGTTTGCGTTCGGACCGCCGGCTATCGGTCTGTCCAAGAACTTGGTCCCGCGAGCGTCGAGTCCGCTGGAGGTTACTCCAGCCCTCTTACAAGCAACATCATGGGCGCAAGGTCCCACACAAGTATTGTTCATTTTTTCTCAGTAGCAGTAACGTGCGTCAGACGCTAATAATTCTGAGCGGAAACACAAGTCCACAGCGGACCCGAATGTTATCTTCCAAAAAACGACGCTATGGCACGATAATTTGGTCGAAGGCTGAGCTATTTTGATAGTCCGAATTGTTTGCGGGTGGACTCTGAGTCAAACTATCTTCGCTCCTTTCTTCTTTGCGTCAATCACAATCTGTTGGATGCTCTGAGGATCCTGCCTTAGAGCTCTAAGAGTCAAGCTTTTGCCCTGGGACGTTCTGAAGACAAGTTGATTTGTACCCAGGAATCGCTTTGTTCTCACGTTTATCACCATTGATAGCGTGACCTCCTCTGTTCTTTTCACAAGAACGCGAGGACTCTTCTTTAGAATCCGTCTATCTGTAACATAATAGATGATGCCTCTCGAAGCCCAGAGAGAGTAGAGATTCAACATCAAAAGGAACGCGAGGAGAATGAAACCACCGCCAACTTCACTTAGACCATAGGTCGGAATCAATGAAACAAATGCTACGAATAGAAATCCGATTAGCAGGAGGCTAGCCGAAAAGAGTCTCCAAGGGTAACTTGGCCTGCCACTCCAGAGAACAACTTCAGCGGAATCCAAAGTTTCCAACTAACGTCTGTGTCCCTTTGCTGCTTATATCCCGGGCTAACCTTGCTACATTAGATAACTTTGAGTAAGCTTGCGTCCAGCTGCCAACCCGATATCTCAAGGATTATTTCGGGAAAGAGCGAGCTTTGCAGGAGAGACATCTGCGCGGTAATCAAAGCAGTAAGGAAGCTGGGCTCAGAGTGGAGAATCCTCATCTCATACTACCTCCTCGACAACCCTCTCCGATTCAACGACCTGTTGAGAAAGGGCAAGCCTGACGATCTGAACGCGCGAACCCTTTCCAGAACTCTGAAGTATTTGCAGAATATGGGAATCGTTGAGAGAAGAGTAACGGGCACAGAACCCTTCTCAGTAGTCTACAGTCTCACAGAGAAAGGACGAGACCTTGGAGATATCTTGTCCGCGTACCGGAGATGGGGAGAAAAGTGGACCCCAAGCATCGTCCATCCCTTACCATATCTGAAGGTAAGCCGACCGGTGATATCTCGCAAGACCTAGCAAATTTTTGGGATGGTCGAGCCTCCGTAAATAGGAAAATCTGAAATCCCAACTGCGCGAGCTCTGCGCAACCTTGCAGAAGACTCGGCAGACTCGGATAACCGCGAACCTTGTAGGAATGATGTTGTTCGTGCAGGTCATTCTCGGAGGCAGCGCTGTCGTTCTGGGTCTCCCAATCATCTATCACCTGGTCTGGGGAACACTAACTTTCATAGTGCTTGTAGCCACAACCGTGCTGGCCCGTAGAGATTTCGGCGTCAGTTCGACCCTGTTCAAAGTGGCTGTCGCTTCCATCGCCGACTTTGTCGTCCAAGGAATACTAGGTCTGTTCGCTCTCGGATCAGACGTCGCGGTTGTCGTCCATCTTACCAACGCCTTCCTTCTCGCCGTCATCGTGACCTATCTGATCAGCTTCGCCGACAGCGCTGATAGAGCTTCTACCTCCCTTAGCTCCCAGCCTAAGATCGCTTCCCCTTCGACCTATCCGTCTGTAAGCCAGAATTATGGAATACCCTATTGCTAGGTAGAACAAACCATCGATTGCGAAGAAGAACGGGTTGAAAATTGTCTCACTCGACGGCAGGCTGCACCAGGGAGGACAGCCTCTCATCAGCTGAACCCTCCAGGCGAGAGGGAAACCGTAGCTGTCCCACCAAATACCTCCAGGCGTGAAGAACTCACCAGTCAGAAGCCAGCCTGTAAAAACAGTAACTATGACCGCACTAGAGATCAGTAGGAGAATTAGGCGAGGATTCGGGGCCATGACCTTGTATTTCTCCGAGCCCTGCAAGAGGAGGGGTACTGAGATTCCGAGGAATGCGATTCCCAACGACGGAAGTATGGTCAGTGGATCTCCCGTTGCGGAGGAAAACCATACTCCGCTGGTTTGTTCTCTGATGTAGTACCATTCGGTCGCCGCAAACATTAGACCTGCTAGGACTACAGTCGTGAACCCTACGAAGCTGACCCTGTTCAACCACTCTTCCTAGGATTGATGGGGCACGCCGAATAATAGCGGCCTCTAACCCAAAGGCAGAGACCTGTGTGACAGGACTACTGGGATTGACGAGCTTTCACTCGCTTCTCCAACTCTTCCTGGGACACGTCCTCGACATGCGTGGCAATCCACCACTGGTTGCCGTGAGCGTCTTTGACGCCTGCGGTCCGGTCTCCGTAGAACTGGTTAGACGGCTCTCTCAGAGAGGTCGCGCCCGCCTTGAGCGCTCGCTTGTACGCTGCATCAACATCATCCGTGTAGACGTTAATCATGGCGGGAAGCGCCGGGAATTCCGGATTCGCATCGCTAAGCATTAGGATCGAGTCGCCGATCGTCAGTTCAGCATGGATTACTCGACCATCAGGACCCTTGTACACTTCCTCTTCCTGCGCATTGAACACTTGTTTGAGGAAGTCAATCAGTTTCACTGCTCCTTCGACAGTCACGATAGGAGTGAGGGAATGATAGCCCTCAGGAATCGGCTTCACTTTGCTCGTGACGGATTGCATTGGCGAAAGATGATTTGGTTGCGGCTTGATAAAAGGGTAACTTGGAAGATGCCAAGAAAGATGCTGGCTAGAGACTCTCTCCAAGATTCGATGAGTCCTTTGGCAAGGACTAGGCCAGGATTCTACGCCGATCCGTCTATCCTGTCGGGAGATATCTCGTGGCTATGTTGTCGGGATTATCGCTGTCAAGTCCAGATTGTGCATGACTTTGATCAGCCACTTCCCTTCCTCTTTCGTCATAATCCAGCTTAGGATGCCTCGCCTCAGAGGTCGGGGTTGGCCGGAACCGTCCAGGGCGCCTGTCATATTCCACCAGATATCCACAGAGGCTACGTCTGGTTTTATGAGCCGAACCTTGACATTCTCGGTCGTCTGATGGGTAGTCTTGAACCTAGTGGCAAAGAGACGTTCATGGTATTTCTCGATGGCGTCCCTCCCAGTTGCCCCTTGACCCATCCAGCTGGTGAACTCGCCATCTTTCGCGTAGAGCGACGCAAGCGCTTTCGCGTCATGTTTGTTCCAGGCGTCCATGCATTCCTTGACAACTTCTCGAATCGATTCTTCAGGCGAAAGCAGCATGTTTCAAGACAGACATGGAATTGAGATAAATCTATTCACGTCTCCTGTGACTGAACCCGCCTGGTTAAGTCTCGAGCAGGCCGGGAAGCTAAATCATTGGCGCGGTGCTGATGTCTATTCCGTTCTCGGTCATCTCATAGTAATAGCCTCTTGAGGCAGGGGCTGTCTTGCCCATCTTGACAAGCCTCAAGGTTCCTCCATGACTGGCTCCTTCACTCTTCCGTTTCTCCATGTCCAATACGATATCGGCGAAGTTGACCATGGCATTCTCTATCGACTCGTCCAAGACATGCGTGTGAAGAGTCGCGATACCGATTGATTTCGCGAACCTTGTAGCATACTTCAGGACCTGTCCGTACTGGAAGACCTTCTTCGCCTCGACCATCAGAAAGAAGGGTGTCAGCGAGTCCATTATTCCCATCGTCTTCTTGCCCAAATGTTTCAGCGTGAAGCTTCGGCCCTGAGCGATAAGATCGGAGAACTTCATCGTACTGTCGACAATCTGCTCGGGCTGCTCTAAGGGATACGATTCTGCAAGTCTCTCAACTCCCAACGCGAACATGTCGACAAAAGAGAGCTTACCTTCCGACTCGTACTGGCTCACGTCCACTCCCCAGGAAGCAATAGTGTCTTTAACGTCCTCGGCGGACTCGTCAACAGCAAAGTACTGAACCCGAAAGTCACGTTCCAGCGCCGCCGCAGCTATCTGCTTCACAAGGGTCGACTTTCCGCTGCCCACCGGGCCCGTTATCCCGACGGCCGAGGGTCTGGGAAACCCGCCCCCTAGAAGATCATCCAGAACCTTGATCCCGGTCGGCTCCAGTGGCTGTCACTATACAACGCGATCGTTTTCACCCAGTTAAGCGGAGTGTACCTTGAGCCCTGCTTAGACTGGAGCATACGTCGCCCTATTCTCAGGTACACTCTTATTCCGGAGACACCATGACCGTGCGTGTTTCTCATGCCGAGACATGTGGCTCCCTACGGCTCCTGGAAATCACCCATTACCGCAGAACTCCTAGCCTCAACGTATGTTGGCCTTGACGAGCTAAGAATTGACGGAGATGACGTGTACTGGAACGAGCTTCGTCCGGCAGATAAGGGCCGGAACGTTATCGTCCAGAGAAAACTGGATGGCACGCTGACTGACATTACCCCGCCAGGCTTCAGCGCCCGGACAAGGGTTCACGAGTACGGGGGCGGATGCTACCTCGTCCATAACGGAACAGTCTACTTTTCCAACTATCCTGACCAGCGTCTCTACCGTCAAGACCCGGGCTCAGCTCCTAAGCCTCTAACTCCGCCGGTGGACATGAGATATGCGGACGGCATCTTCGACCATGCAAGGAATCGTATCATCTCAGTACGCGAAGATCACACCGTCAAGACAGGGCAAGCTGTCAACACCATCGTCAGCCTTGGCCTGGATCGAGAGGGGGAGGGTAAGATCCTCGTCTCCGGAAACGACTTCTATTCAACACCCCGCCTGAGCCCCGACGGGTCCAAGCTGGCCTGGCTCACCTGGAACCATCCCAACATGCCTTGGGACGGGACAGAACTCCGGGTTGCCGATGTCAAGCCCGACGGTTCTCTGGGAAAATCCGAGAAGGCGGCCGGCGGATTGGAAGAATCCCTCTACCAACCCGAGTGGTCACCGGACGGCATCCTATACTTCAGCTCCGACCGAACAGGATGGTGGAACCTCTATCGCCAGCGCAACAACCAGATCGAGCCGCTCTACCCGATGGAGGCTGAATTCGGCCTCCCCCAATGGCAGTTCGGATCTCACACTTTCGTCTTCGACTCTTCAAATCATATTATCTGTGCTTACACGAAGGACGGGCTCTGGCATTTAGCCAGCCTCAACCCGACAAAGAAAACACTCAAACCAATAGAGACTCCTATCAACCAGATCATCTGGGGCAATCTAGCCGCGAAAAACGGACAGGTCTTCCTCATCGGAGGATCCGCCACCGAACCCTCGTCCATAGTACAGATAGACCTCGAATCCAAGGAGACGGAGATCCTACACCGATCACGAGAAGTCACCGTAGGCAGAGAATACATCTCGACTCCAAACGCGATCGAGTTCCCCACGGAGAATGGACGAACCGCCTTCGCGTTCTTCTATCCTCCAAAGAACCCTGAATATGAAGCACCCGAAGGTGAAAGGCCGCCTCTCCTTGTTGTGAGTCATGGCGGTCCCACCAGTGCCAGTTCATCCATCCTACGGTACGAGATACAGTACTGGACAAGTCGTGGAATCGGAGTCGTAGATGTCAACTACGGCGGCAGCACTGGATATGGCAGAGAATATCGCAAGAGACTCAACGATCAGTGGGGAATCGTTGACGTCCAAGACTGCGTCAACGCCACCCGATACCTGGCCAGAAGTAGACTGGCTGATGGAGAGAGACTTGGTATCCGGGGAGGAAGCGCCGGAGGCTACACAACTCTCTGCGCCCTCGCTTTCACGAACACGTTCAAGGCGGGAGCAAGCTACTTCGGCGTCAGCGATCTAGAACTTCTAGCCAAGGACACCCACAAGTTCGAGTCCAGATATCTCGACAAGCTAGTCGGACCCTACCCCGAAGGCCGAGACATCTATCGCGCGAGATCACCGATAGACCATGTCGACGGCATATCCTCAGCGCTAATCTTGTTCCAAGGGCTAGAGGACAAGGTCGTGCCTCCAGACCAATCCGAGAAAATCTTTGAAGCCGTGAAGGCAAAGGGCCTTCCAGTCGCCTACATCGCGTATGAGTGGGAGCAACACGGCTTTCGGAGAGCGGAGAATATCAAGAGATCATACGAGGCTGAGCTGTACTTCTACTCGAGAATATTCCGGTTTAACCTTGCCGACCAGATAGAACCAGTCACGGTAGAGAACCTAGACGTGAGAGAAACGAAGCCCAGCCTCCCGCTGGTAGAAGTGACATAAACTGTCTAGTTTTCTCGGTCTTCCCTTCTCGCGAAGAGTTGTTCTGCCGATCTAGAACTATATCCTTCTATGTTCTGCTTTGTTGGAAAGGCTGTTCAAATCCATTGGGTTATACCCCAGGATAACCTATGGCTTTCCGAAGAAACATGAGAAGGATGGCACTTGTCGGAACGGCAATGGCTCTGGTGCTGACACTTGCTGTCGTAGTGCCAGCGTTTGGAGCGCCCCCGACCACAATACCGCCAGTGAACGACCATCACAAGGTCACGGCACCGCTCACGAAGGGCATGGTCTTGACGATAAGCGGGTCAGGAACGGCTTTCAAGATCGGGAACCAGTCCAAAACTCAAAGTGCAAGCATCAGCTTGACGGCGACCGTTGAGAAAGTCTCCTTCGGCCGCGCACTGCTCAACTTTACAGGTGGAACATTGACTATCACCGGTTCGGGCACGTTCACAGTAGTTGGCGGGCATGGAATAATCAGCTTCTATAGCAACAAAATGGTATTGCACGTCAACCTCAAAGACAGCGCGGGCAAGCAGGTACACTTGATACTCTTCGGCAAGAACGCCCATGTATCATCGCCATTCAACGTGGGAGATCACTTCAGCGTAGACTTCGTGAAACATCAGAGCAAACTTGCCCACCAATGGTTCTTGAACCTGAGCTCAACAGTAACGAGAAGCAGCTAAACAAAGGACAAACCGCTTAAACCCCACGTTATTCCCAATTTTTTGTAAAGAGGAAGGGATATGAAAGATATGGATTCGAAATCTCTCGTTGCCGGAATAGTAATCGGATTCGTGATCGGACTAATCCTAGGGATACTCCTAGAAGCGTCGCTGTTTATCGTCTAGCAGAACGCCGGTAAATAACAACACGTTCGGTCTTGCTCGACGAAGACAAGATACCGAGCTTGGATGATAGAATGGTAATCCAAAACGATGCGCGCTAGATCATTGCTCCAAGATAGGACACCGCAATTGCGAGTATGCCTGCGGCCGGCAGGGTCACCAGCCATGGCAGGAGCATCGATTTCAACGAGGATTTGATCACACTGCCTCGTCCACCAATCCCAGCGTTCGACCCTTCGTGGACCTGTGTCGTAGACACGGGTGCTCCGAGGAAGGCTCCAGCAGACACCACTAGAGCCGTGGCCGCCCCAGCCTTCGACCTCTGAGCCTGGTCCAGTGCTGCATGCCTGCCAATAGCAGTCACCACCACGCGATGACCTAGTACCAGTGAGCCGAGCAGGACCGCTACGGCCACGATCGAGTATGGAACCCAGGCTGCCTCAGAGGGATCCGCGAGGAGGAAGAAAGCTCCTAGAGCCGCCATCTTTGGAGCATCGTTAATCCCTCTCGCGTAGGAAACAGCGGCTCCGGACCCCCAGTGCTCAATGCTGGCGAGCCGGGGCCTTGGCTTGCCAGGCACTCCTGTTCGACGCGTCAGTCTATCTATGATGTAGACTCCCACGAGCGCGGCTATGGGTCCCCCGGCCAGTGGCAGTACAACCCTGTACAGTAGGAACTCCCATTGCACCACTGATACCCCATACAAGTAAACTGCCAACAACACGAGAGCACCTATGATCGCGTGCGTCGAGGAAACAGGTAAACGCAGAAGAGTCGCCGCGAGAATCCACAATGTCGCGCCAGCAAGGGCCGCGAGAACGAAAGATGATTCTGGCGTAGTGTGTAGGAGAGTCTGTGGCGTGAAAACAGTGAAAAGTCTGCCAGAGATCAAAATTGCAGAGACGCTTCCAATGCCAGTGAAGAAGCCTCCCCAGATGAGCGGTTTGCGCTTTTTCGGAGGCGAGCCTGAGGGTCCCGGCATCATCAGCGCAGCCACGCTCTTTCCCGCATCGTTAGCCCCGTTAGCAAAGGCTAGTGCGAACAGAGCCGCGAGGCCTAATTCCTCAATAGACAATATCAAAGATTGCTCTCTCTGGACCTAGCTATCTCACGAGTCCGTACGCTTCGTATTCTGTCCCGAATGACCATGTCTTTCCAGAATTTGAAAGTTCGTGCAAACATGTTCATGGTTTTCCTACTCCGAACCAAGTAAGCCACGCCGAGAGGAATATGGTCCTAGCGTCCCGGTGTTTCCGGCCTGCCGATTTTTCCTAGTTCTTTGAGCCGGTTGAGTCTGTCTTGTTCGTCTGCGAGCCTGGGATCCTTCGAAAGTTCCTCGTAGGCCGCTGCGAACCATGCCTGAGCCTCTTGCTCTTGACCCATTACCGTCAGACATTCTGCGATCTCCTCGTAGACGTATCCGCTCTTTCTGCCAGCCGCCTGATACTGCTCATACAATTCTCGCTGCGTTTCCAACGCCTCCTCAGTATGATCCATCATCCGGAGAGTCTTAGCAACGCACCATTTTGCTATCATGATCTTGTTTGGATCGCCCTGTTGTTCCTGGAACTCTCGAGCCTTCTCGAACATTAGAAGGGCTTCTTCGAA
>WNGM01004416.1_pt1 | contig 13353 bp, 12 predicted proteins | sample 5400571 | NCBI WGS metagenome assembly WNGM01 (sample SAMN13153378, study PRJNA577476) | soil metagenome | isolation source: 100 cm soil or saprolite under Garry oak tree replicate 2 | place: USA:California | collected 2016-06-15
ACGCCTTTGACCACGTCGTAATTGGCGCGCAGCAGGTCATCGCGGCTCATGCCCGGCTTGCGCGGAAAACCCGCGGTGATCACGATGATGTCGCTATTGGCAGTCGCTTCATACGTGCCCGTGGCGGTGGAGATGCCTTGGGTCTGCGCGTCGGATCGGATGATGGGCGTGGACTCGAGCAGGTCCAGGGCCTTGCCTGCCGGAACGCCTTCGAGGATATCGGTCATCACTACGTCAGCAAGCCCGCGATCGACGATGCGTTGCGCCGTCGTCGAGCCCACGAATCCACCGCCCACAACCGTAACTTTCTTCCGCATCTGCAAGCTCCTTGCTGGATTTGATTACGAGCGGCACAAGCTCATGAGACGGCTCTCATGAGAGATCCCTCGCTCCGGTTCGACTTTGTTGACCGGCGAAAGCTCATCCTGTTGGTGACTTTCGCCGGAAGACGGGATGACGATCCTGATCGGATCGTCAATCCGCCGCGACGCGCGTCTGCATGTTCTCGATAATGGCTGTCGCGAATTCGGAAGTGCGCAGCTTTGTGGCGCCTTCCATCAGGCGCTCCAGGTCATAGGTGACGCGCTTCTGGCCGATGGTGTGCTCGATGCCGTCCTCGATCAGACGCGCCGCTTCCTTCCACCCCATGAAGTCGAACATCATGGCGCCCGAGAGCATCAGCGAACTCGGATTGATGACGTCTTTATCGGCATATTTGGGCGCGGTGCCGTGGGTGGCCTCAAAGATGCCGTAGCCGTCGCCGATATTGGCGCCCGGCGCCATGCCCAGGCCGCCGACCTGTGCGGCCGCGGCGTCGGAAATGTAGTCGCCATTCAGATTGGGCGTGGCCAGCACTTGATATTCATCGGCGCGCGTCAGAATCTGCTGAAAGATGGAGTCGGCGATGCGGTCGTTGACCATGATCTTCTGCTTCCACTGGCCTTTCCCGTGAGTCGCGGAAATGGAATCAATGACGCTCTTCACCTCGCCATAAACCTCCTTGCGCAGGCTCTCGGTGCCCTGCGCCAGGCCCGGCTCGACCATGGCCGCGTTTTGCTCCACGCTCAGCGCAGGATTTTTGTCCACATTGTCGAGAATCCAGCTTTCGCGCTCGGTGACGATCTGCGCGCGAAATTCGTCGCGAGCGAGCTCGTAGCCCCAGTCGCGAAAGGCGCCTTCGGTAAATTTCTGCACGTTGCCCTTGTGCATCAGGGTGACCACGCGGCGCTTGCTTTCGATGGCGTGCTGGATCGCGCGGCGAACTAAACGTTTGGTGCCAAACGGAGACATGGGCTTGATGGTGATGGCGGAGTCCGTGCGAATCTGCTTTGGCCCGCCGCCGAGCATCTCCTTATTGAGAAAGTCGATCAGTTTTTTCACTTCCGGCGTGCCCGATCTCCATTCAATGCCGATGTAAACGTCCTCCGTATTTTCGCGGAAGATCACCACGTTCATGCGCTCGGGATGGCGCACCGGCGACGGAACGCCGGGGAAATAGCGCACCGGCCGGATGCAGGCATAGAGGTCGAGGATCTGCCGCAGAGCCACGTTCAGCGAACGGATGCCGCCGCCTACCGGCGTCGTTAGCGGGCCCTTGATGGCCACGCGAAAATCACGCGCGGCCTCGACCGTATCTTGCGGCAGCCATTCCTGGAATTTGTTGTAGGCCTTTTCGCCGGCGAACACCTCGAACCATACGACCCGGCGCTTGCCCCCATAAGCCTGGTCTACCGCCGCGTCGAAGACGCGCTGCGAAGCCTTCCAGATGTCGCGGCCGGTGCCGTCGCCTTCAATGTAGGGAATGATGGGCCGGTCGGGGATGCGGAACTTGCCTCCGGAATATTCAATGACCTCGCCATCGTGCGGCACGGGCAGCGAGTTGTACGACGATTTCATGAACTGCACCTCGTATCCTTTGGCCCGGGCCTTAGGCCATTCAATGCGCTGCTCTGCAGCTTAGGGCAAGCCCCTTTGTCCAGTAAAACGGCCTCAGGGCAGGCGGAAAACAATAGCATAAGGACCGCGCGGCTGCACCCCGGCGAGGCGAAGGCCGCCTTGTAATCTTGCAGGCGCACGTGGCAGCCTGGAGTTCGCGAGGGGCGCCGAAGATTTCGCCTTCCGATTTGGGAAACTCCGCGGCAAAGGTGGACACTAAATGGCTTCCTCTTTGAGCAAGAGCGTCCCTCCGCAAGAGCGTCCGGAGCGCACAAAGCCACGCCCCGCTCACGCTGTTCGCTCGGGACGTCCATCCTGATCGGATGGCCGCTTTTGCCGCAAGACGGGAGGACGACGGTAGCCAGACCGTCATTTTTGCAAGTGTTCATTCTGCGCGACTTTAAGTTGAATAAATCGGAAGTGCTGATTTCAGAGGAGTTGCGGATGGAGTTTTTGTAAGGGCAACAATATAGTTGACGAATCAAGGTTGCCTCGTCATCATAAGTGCTGCCAAAGGAAAGCGAGATGATTGGAATACCCGCAAGTAAGACATCTCAGGTATCAGCATTGGCCTGAAGATGACGTTGGAGAATGCATGGAATTCAGATTGGTCTATCGTGGGAGTCTCCCATCGCAGCCTGCCGATGAAGGGAAATCCCATAGCGCCCGCAGCCCAGAGAAGCACGCGATACGTAGATGCTTTCATCCGCAGTTGAGAGAGTTATGGCACAAACATGCTGTCTTGAGCCGTTACACAAAGGATTTGCCGTACCCAAAGGAAATTCACCCGCCAGGAACGCGGTCCGACAAAGTGAACCTCATAGATTTTATTGCAAAGGACTTCACCAAATTCGGATACCGATTCGTTCCTCTCATTAACTTCAGATATGGGATAGCATGCTCGCTCGATATTTTATTCCTCCGAAGAGACGAGCCGGGCGCTGTTATTTGGGGCGGGGACATAGACAATCGAATTAAGGTACTTTTTGATGGGCTACGCGTGCCCAAATACAATAGTGAGTGCGAAAGCATGCCGCCGCAGGAAGGAGAAAATCCGTTCTTCTGCTTACTGGAAGATGACAAACTCATTACGGACATAAAAATTACGACAGATCGACTCCTGACACCAACGGAGCAGGATGAGCAAATCAACGATGTGCACCTTATCTTGCATGTGACAACGAAAGTTCTTAATCCTCAAACGGCATGGCCGGATTTTTGGGTCTAACTTTATGAAAAAACCCGATGCCTCGGAGTTTGAGCAGTTTGACAAGGCCATGAAGAAGGTTCTCTCTGTCTCACGTGATGAACTAAAGCGCCGCCAGAAAACTTGGAAACACAGGAAAAAGCGGGCTAAGACTTTGCCCGCCTCCCGCGCGGCAAATGACCGGGCTTAATTAAGCGAGGCGGCTCCCACCTTGCCAGTCACTTCGGCATAGGTGAGTCGCTTCCCAAGGATTTGAGAAGTTACATGCTCGAATCGTGCGAAATCATCCATCGGCTTCTTCCGGTTGTTATACCGGAATACCTGTTCATCGATATAGCGGAACAGGTGAAACGGTTCGACGCTGACATAGGTTCCCTTCAATCCACGCTTGAGCAAAGACCAGAAATTCTCCATTCCGTTTGTGTGGACTCGCCCATCGACGTACTTCTCGGCATGATCGATGACCTTGTGGGCGTATCCCTGATAGTCCAATCCCTGATAGGACAGGAGCGCATCGGTGTAGACTTCGCCTCCAGGTTTTACATTAGCGCGGATATGCCCCTGAAGGTGGTGCTTTCGACGGGTAGGAACTACGTCAGCACGAACCTCGCCGCCGCGCTCCAAAATGCCGACCACGGGAATCTTATCCTTGGTTCCAGTCTCAGTGATGCGCCGATGGTGCTTGTCGCGGTGCATGAATCTGGCCGCGCCACCGATGAAGGTTTCATCTACCTCAACCTCACTACCCTTCCCGCCAACTTTCAGAAGCGAGCGGTTCTGCATTGCAAGCCGGATGCGGTGAAGCATGAACCATGCCGACTTTTGAGTGACGCCGAGATCGCGGGCGACTTCGTAGGAGCTAATCCCGTTCTTGCAGTTGGTAATCATCCACACTGCGATAAGCCATTTGTCCAGAGAGATCGGCGAATCCTCAAAGATAGTCCCGACCTTCGCAGTGAATTGCCGATGATGATGTACGCTCTTGCATTGCCATTTGTTTTGGTTCGCAAGGAACACAACGTCTTTGCGTCCGCAAGTGGGGCATTCGACGCCATCCGGCCAGCGGGTACGGATCATGTAGGCGAGGCAGTTACCCGGTTCGGAGAAGAAGATGATGGCTTGCTGGAGCGTCTTTGGCTGTTTCATGGCGTCCCTCACAAGCCAAACAGTACCAGAATCCCCCTGATTCGTCAACTATATTATTGCCCATACGCGGAACGCGCCTGCAACTCGCACAGAATGAACACTTGCCGAATTTCAACACTTAAGGTCCCTATAGAATGAACACTTACACAAAAATGGGGAGGAGGGTCGCAGGCGACACAGTGAGCGAAAAAGCAACCCAGTCGTGAGGTTGTCGAGCCAAAAAAAGCCGTGGCCATCACGGCGTTTTTTCGGCATAAAAAAGTCGAGCGGCAAAAAGGCGTGGCAATCACGCCGCTTTTGCCGCATAAGAAAGTTGCCGGGGGGAGGAGGTTTTCAGTAGACTTTCGCGCCGCCCTTAAGGGCGGCTTAAAACGAAGTATGCCTTGTGCCGCTTTTACGCGGCAACGATGCGATGGTCTCCATTCTCATCACCACGTACAACTCCGCAAGTGTTCTCAAAACGTGCCTGGAATCGGTTTTGCAGCAGGATTATGCGGATCGGGAGATCATTATCGTAGACAACGCCTCGAGTGACGGCACGCGTGCGATCCTCCGAAACTTCGGGCAGGAGTTCGAGCGGGAGTGTGCGGGGAAGTCCGAGACTCGCTTGCGCGTGGTCTATAACGATGCGAATCGCGGCTTTGCCGCGGGCCAGAACCAGGCCATGGCGCAGTCGCACGGGGACTGGCTCTTCTCCCTGAATCCCGATGTAATCTTGAAGCCCGATTTCCTATCGACGTTATTAGCGGCCGCGGGGCTCTTGGCGCCGGCGGGCAGTGGAGACCCGGGCGAAAGCCCGAGCAAACGAAAGATCGGCGCTCTGTGCGGCAAGCTGCTGCGCTGGAAGCCCGGCGCGACCAACGAGCGCAGCAACGTGATCGATTCGACGGGAATCTATTTCCTTCGCAATCTCCGCCATCTGGATCGCGGGAGCGACGAAATGGATCGCGGGCAATATGGGCGGCGGGAATACGTCTTTGGCGCGACGGGAGCCGCCGCTCTTTATCGGCGGACCATGGTGGAGGATATTTCGATCGAGGGCGAATTTTTCGATGAGGACTTCTTTGCCTACCGCGAGGACGCGGACGTGGCCTGGCGCGCGCAGTTGATGGGCTGGTCCTGCTTATACGTGCCGGAGGCCGTGGCCTGGCATGTGCGGCGAGTGACTCCGGAGCGCTTCCGGCAACTCCCGGACGAGATCAATCGGCACTCCATCAAGAATCGCTTTCTCATGCGCGCAAAAAATATCTCCGCCGGTTTGTACTTGCGCCTGCTGATTCCCGTCACCGCGCGCGACTTGCTGATTTTCGGATACTGCATGCTCTTCAACCGGAGATTGCTTTCGGGGCTGAGTCTATTCTGGCGGGAACGCGAATCGATCAAGGAAAAGCGAAAATGGATCCAAGCGCATCGCAGAATCAGCGACAGCGAGCTGGTCCGCTGGTTTGACAATCATCCGCGCAGTCTGCCTGCGGATTGACTTTGTTATGCGGCAAAAGCGGCGTGAACTTTTTTATGCGGGAAAAGCCGCGTGATGACTTTTTTAACGCCGCGAAGCTCCTGATCTCCATGACGTTCGCGGCGAGACCCGCTTTTCCCGCTCGACAACCTGATCATGGGTTGCCCATCGCCCGAGTAAGTTTGCCGTTTTTGCCCAGAAGTTCGGAAAAAAGAGACTCATATTTTTGCGTGGTCTCTTCCCAGCCGAATATTCGCGCGGCTCGCTCTCCGGCTTTGCGGCCCAACTCCTGACGGAGACTGGCGTCACGCAATAGCCGCGTGATTGCTGCCGCAAGGTCCGCGCGATCAGCACGAAAATGTATTCCGGCGTCGGCAGCCGTTTCGCGGTTCTCCGGCGTATCCAGGTAAAGGACCGGCTTCTGCGCGGCCATGGCTTCGATCAGCGCCGGATGAACGCCGCCCACCTCGCATGCGAAGACGTAAAGGCCGGCGTTCCGCAACAGCTGCCAATACCCAGCGCCGTAGACGGGACCAAGGAAGATCACGCGGTCGTCAGCAAGAGATTTCAAGCGCTGGACGTAACGCGCGTCGTAGGCATTTCCGCCGACGATCACCAGCGGCCAATCTGTTTTCACCCGGCGATAGGAGTCGAGCAAGAGCTCGGGGTTATTCTCCGGTTCCAGGCGGCTGACATACAGGATGAACTGGTTCGCGGGCAAATCGAGCGCCTTGCTTTGGCTTTGGGCGCCGTTTGCGGGAACTTCGGCGCCGTAGGCGATCATCGTGGAGCGCCTTCGATAATGCCGCCAGTAGTAGTCCTGCATCGTGCGGGAGTCTGTCACCACTCGCGTGGGCGTGATCGCCGAGAGCAGTTCGCAGAAATACAAAGAGGAGCGGCCGAGGAGGTTCCATTTCTTGCGTTTGCGATCGAGGCCATCGACGTTGAGCACGGTGGGCTTCCCGAAGAGGCGCGGAATCCAGGCGATCGGACCGTTGGCGACATTACAGATCAAGACTACGTCAGCCGCAGTGAAAGAAACGTGAATCAGCGAAAGAAACGTATGGAAGGCAGTGTCGAAGTGCTTCCTCGAAATGGTGGGCAGAATGACGCGCCGAACGCCCGGAGCTATATCGTCGTATGGAGTTGTAAAGGGGCGCCGGCAGTACACGGTGACTTCATGGCCGCGGGCCGCCAGGCGAGCCGAAAGCTGTTCGGCGAGCGTCTCAAATCCGCCGTAGCGCGCCGGAATGCCTCGCGTGCCCAGCATGGCGATTTTCATTTTGATTCCGAAGATCATTGCACTCAGAAGTGCGAGGTGCAAGCTCAGCTGCTGAAGGCAATCAGCCTAGACTCTTTCAATTCACAATAGGCCATGGCATTATCGCGCTTCCGGGAGGTAACTCATGTTGGAGCTTTTCAGGCGTCGGCGTGAGGTCAAGTCTCTCGATCCATCCGTCAAGTCTCTCGATCCATCTGTGGATTCGGTTGGACCCGCAGCGCTCGGCTGGGCGAACGATACCGCTATTCCAGACCAAATGCGCCAGGCATGGATCCAACACGGGCTTGTAGTACTGCATGGTCTCTTCGATTCGCGTCAGGTGGACGAGTACAACACAATTGTCGCGAAAGTGCGGTCAGCGATCGATGATGGCAAGGACGAATTTGGTTACGGAGATCGAATCGGACAGTTACATCAAAAGTATAACCATCTGCTGGAGTTGGCCAACAGTGAGCGAATTACTCAGTTTCTGGCCTGGGCGTTCGGCGACAAACCGATCGTTTTTGGATCCTTGAATTTCGAGCGCGGCAGCACCCAGGCAGCCCACATCGACGCGATCGTCTTTTGTCCACAACCTACTTATTCTATGGCAGGCTTGTGGGTTGCGAGGGAGGATATCCATCCAGATTCGGGTCCCCTCTTCTATATTCCCGGCAGTCACCAGTGGCCCCTCGCTCACGGTGAAGACGTAGTCGCAACTCACCCCGACCTTGCAACTCTGCGAATAAAAGCCCGTGGGTTGAATGACTCAGGTGAGCGCTCGGCGATCGTTCGTAAGCTTAGCGATGCCTGGACAGGAGATTTCGCCCGGCTCCTTGAAGAAAGAAATGCAGGCAAAGTCACCCTCGAGTTGAAGAAGGGCGATGCCGTCGTGTGGCATTCCCACCTAGCGCACGGTGGTCAGCCACGAAACAATCCCAAATTAGGCCGCAGGAGCTGCTGTCTTTCATTTCATTGGCAGCCGCACGAGGCTTTATACTTTTGAACAGTTTTTTCTTTTCGATCGTGGTGAGCTGGCAGACCAGAACGCACAGCCTCTTAACCTTCGGGACTACAAGGGACTGAAATACATGCTCTATCCTTCGTTCGTCTCGTATTCTGGTGGCAAAGAGATCCGTCATAGCGTTTAGTGTCGTCCTAAGCTCCTCAAAATTGGAATTTGCGAATAGAGCCTCCGCCGAGTTCTGGTGGCGCGCCTGCCTCAGGAACGAGTCCACGAAATGCGCAGTATTTCTCCTGTTCATTGACGTAGAATTGTCAAATGCGAGGGGGCATAAATTCAGGGCAGCCGCACGAGCGTTAAGGAAAGGCGAAGATGTGGCAGCTTCTACGAGAAACCCAGAAGAATAGGGAACTGATCTGGGCTCTCGCCCTTAAAGATCTTCAGGTTCGATATAAGCGCTCAGCGCTCGGCTTCCTGTGGGCATTGTTGAATCCGCTCTTCACAATGATTATTTTGACGGTTGTGTTCTCCACGTTGATGCGGGTCGCCATACCCTATTACCCCATTTTTATAATTAGCACACTTCTGCCGTGGACTTTCTTCGCTCAATCGTTGTCCTACGCGGCGGATTCGATCGTAGCCAACGGCGAACTTCTCAAGAAAGTATATGTGGCGAAATCAGTTTTTCCGATGGCGGCGGTACTTTCCAATCTGATTAATTTCACCTTCTCACTGATTCCATTGATGGCGCTGCTGGTCCTATTTCGCTTCCCATTTCATTGGACCTGGATATATTTGCCCATACCGCTGTTCGGATTATTCCTTTTCGCTCTGGGCTGCAGCTTCTTCTTTTCAATGGCAAACGTTTTCTTCCGTGACATGGCTCACATCCTTCAGGTTATTCTCCCGGCGTGGTTCTATCTATCGCCGATTATTTTCTCGTTGGACTTGCTTCCGCAAAAGTACCGTCTGCTGTTTCGCCTGAACCCCATGCTTTATCTGCTCAACGGTTTTCGTTTGGCTATTTATTACGGGCTTTTGCCTTCGCCGCAATCAGCAGCGGCTTCGCTGGCGGTCGGGGCTGCAGCTCTATTCCTCGGATACCGGCTCTTCAGTCGCTATCAGAACTCGTTGGTGTTTTATGTCTAGGCCAGATGCGGCCCGGATTTGTTTCGAAAACGTAGAACAACGGTTCCGTGTCGTTCGCGAGCGACCGGATACGTTGCGTGAGGCGTTCGCCCACTTATTTCGCAACCAGACGAGTTACCACAGTTTCCAAGCGCTTAAGGGCGTGTCGTTCTCTATCGGCGACGGCGATGCCATGGGTATTGTCGGCCGCAATGGCTCCGGCAAGAGCACACTCCTTAAAATCATCGCGGGTGTTTATCGTCCGACGAGCGGGCAAATCCGCGTGGTCGGGAAAGTTGCCCCGTTAATCGAGCTTGGAGCGGGCTTTCACGGTGACTTGACTGGCCGGGAAAACATCGTCTTAAACGGACTATTATTGGGCCTGTCCAAAAAAGAGATTCGAAATCGAGAGGGCCAGATTTTGGATTTTGCTGAGCTCGGTGACTTTATCGATTCCCCTGTAAAGCAGTATTCCAGCGGAATGTATATGCGCCTGGCCTTTGCAGTGGCGACGGCGGTGGATCCGAATATCCTGCTCATTGACGAAATCCTGGCTGTAGGCGATGAGGCATTTCAACAGAAGTGTCTCGTCAGGATTAATGACTTCCGCGCTCGTGGAAAGACAATCGTCTTCGTTTCCCATTCCGCAGAAGCTGTTTGCAACTTATGTAACCGGGCTCTTCTGCTGCACGAAGGAATGATACTAGCCGATGACACCCCGCGTCGCGTTGTGGAAAAGTACGCTGAAGTCATCCACAATGCTGAGGCTGTAAGTAAGTGAACCACCGCAAAGAAGGCCGCATTTAAAGTCTGAGTCGCGCGGCCATCAGTCATATACGGTGACGGAGGGGATGGGAACGACGAACTTCGCCCCCCATTCCCGGATGAAAGCGATCTGCTCCATGATTTCATCCTTCAAATTCCACGGAAGAATGATTACATAATCGGGTCGGGCACGTTTCAGTTCCGCCGGTTCCTTAATGGGAATGAGCGTGCCTGGGAGATAAAGCCCTTGCTTGTGAGGGTTCCTATCGACTGTGAAGTCGATGAAATCAGTACGAACTCCACAGTACACAAGCAATGTGTTTCCCTTGGCCGGAGCTCCGTATGCAGCGATCCGTTTACCTTCACTTTTTGCTTGGATTAAGAACTGCAGAAAATCGCGCTTCGCTTGCTTGACCCTGCCCTCAAAAGAACTGTAAGTTTCCAGCTTATCCAAGCCGGCCGCGCATTCCCTTTCCTGCAGCAGCATACAACTCTCCTTCATGGGATTTTGGGGATTGTCCGGATGAGAGACGTAAATTCGTAATGATCCGCCGTGAGTGGGGAGCTCTTGCACGTCAAAAATCTTCATGTCCCGGCAGTTGAGCATGCGATTGACCGCCAGAAATGAGAAATATGAGAAGTGCTCGTGGTAGATGGTGTCGAACTCGCACCCTTGGATCATTTTTAGCAGGTGAGGAAACTCGAGAGTTATTATACCCGTAGGTTTCAGCATGATTTTCAAACCGCGAATGAAATCATCAAGGTTCGGAACGTGTGCCAGAACATTGTTACCCACGAGCAAGTCGGCTTGGTATCCCTGCTGGACCAACTCCCTAGCGGTTTCTTCCCCAAAAAATTTGACGACTGTCGGAACACCGCGATTTCGTGCAGCTTCCGCCACGTTTGCAGCCGGCTCGATACCGAGAACTGAAATATTTACTTGCCTGAAAAACTGCAGTAGATAACCGTCATTGCTAGCAACTTCTACAACTTTAGATTTGGGTCCGAGGCGGAATCGTCCGATCATTTCGTTCGCATAGACCCTAGCGTGTTCGAGCCAAGAATCAGAAAAGGAGGAAAAGTAGGCATAGTCGCCGAAAATGTTTTGTGGAGACTCGAACTCTTCCAATTGGACTAAAAAGCATTTGCCGCAAACATAAGCATGCAGGGGGTGAAAAGTTTCTGATCGGCCAAGGCATCCTGGTGAGATAAAAGAGTTAGCCAGGGGAGTAAAGCCTAAGTCGGCGAAGGTGTGCTCTAATTGCGCCCCGCAATTGCGACAACTCCTGTTAGCCAATCGCGCGCACCTTTTTTGAATCCAGTTTCATAAAAGTGTGGAGCTGCTCGAGGGTGATGGCGCCGGCGTCTTCGCCCGAATAGAATCGCTTGTACCAGGAGACGGTCCAGTTGAGCGTCTGGCGAATATTCAACAGTGTCGACCAGCCCAGTCGTGAGCGCGATTTCGCGCTGTTCAGTTTCAAATGAAGGGACTCGTGGTGGCGCTCTGTTCCATCCACCTCCCATTTCGCTCCATTGCCCCAGCTCTCTGCGACGTATCGAGTAATCCACTCTACCGGCTTGGCTGCTCCACTAGCCGGACCAAAATTCCAGGCAGCGGCATAGATGGAGTCTGCTGACCATAGCTTCTCTGCGAGCTCCAAATAACCGTTGATTGGTTCCAAGACATGCTGCCACGGACGAATCGCTTTAGGATTTCGGATTTTTACCGGTTCATTCTTGCTGAAGGCCCGAATGATGTCCGGAATCAGACGATCGGCAGCCCAGTCTCCGCCCCCGATTACATTACCGGCCCTGGCTGAAGCCAGATGCACCCGGGGATAGCCGTTCTTTGCGGAATTAAAAAATGAATCGCGAAACGCCGAGGTGATGATCTCAGCACAGGCCTTGCTACTACTGTAAGGATCGAGCCCGCCGAGCCGTTCGCTCTCGCGATAACCCCTTGCGAGTTCCCTATTTTCATAGCACTTGTCGCTGGTCACGTTAACGATAGCCCGAACACCATCAACGTGGCGCACAGCCTCTAACAAGTTGACGGTACCCATGACATTGGTGGCATATGTCGTCAAAGGGTCCTGATAGGAACGCTGTACCAGTGCTTGCGCCGCCATGTGGAAGACGATTTGAGGGCGGAACTTTTCCAAAGCGCTCTTCAGTCGCTGGTAGCCGCAGACATCACCCTGTATCGAAGTGATCAGGGAATGAAGACCGATTAGATCCGATAGGCACGGAGACGACGGTGGTAGCAGGGAATAACCCATTACGTCAGCTCCCAACTCTCTGAGCAGCATGGAGAGCCAGGTGCCCTTGAATCCGGAATGTCCTGTGACCAGGACTCGTTTCCCCTTCCAGAAGCGAGGCTTCATTACCAGACCTTCCAAGGGGGTTTACCGCTCATCCAGAGTTCTTCGAGGTAATTCTTGTCCCGAAGGGTATCCATGGGGTGCCAAAAGCTATGGTGTTTGTAGGCGGCTAGTTGATGCTCGGCGGCCAGGCGTTCGAGAGGCGCCCGTTCCCATACCGTATCGTCACCGTCGATGTACCGGAAGACATCGGGAGTAAGCACGAAAAATCCGCCATTAATCCATCCGTCGTCGCCGGCGGGTTTTTCCTGAAAATTTTGGACATTGCCGCCGTCGACCCGTAACGCACCAAATCGCGCCGGAGGACGCGCAGCCGTAACCGTGGCAAATACATGTTGACTACGGTGGAATGCAATCAGTTTGGCAATATCGATGTCGCCCAAACCATCGCCATACGTAAAACAGAAATCTTCGCCACATAAATACTCTTGTACACGCTTCAAACGACCGCCGGTCATCGTGCGTTCGCCTGTATCGACGAGGGTGACTCGCCACGGTTCGGCCTCTTGCCGATGTACTTCCATCTTATTGGATTGAATATCAAATGTTACGTCCGAAACGTGCAGAAAATAATTGGCGAAGTACTCTTTGAGCATATAGCCCTTGTATCCGAGGCAGATTACGAATTCATTGATGCCATGACTGGAATATATCTTCATGATGTGCCATAGGATGGGCTTGCCACCAATTTCGACCATCGGCTTGGGCCTAACGTGTTCCACGGACTTGCGCCGGACGCCATCACAAACCTATGCTGGTCAATCCGGTTCCACATACGAAAAGCTCAATCTCCGTAGCACCAGCGTCATCTTACTTGCTTCGAGGCGATTGTACTTCGCAGATGGGTCACTCTCTAGTTAGGTGCTCTATTTTATCAATTTAAATCGCAAGCCGGTAAGGGCGCCAACTCTCGAGACTGAAATTTCCGGAAAAAAAACGGTGGTCTGGAAGTATATTTTGATTGGCTTCTAATAACACCTCCATATCGTCAGGTGGTAACGCCTGATTACAATCTTCGTCTGATAAGCCGCTGAAAAAAGGCGAATAAATCACCCGCTTGCCCTTCCGGAGAGCATAAATACCTACCCACGGCCCCAAGTGCCGAAT
>WNGM01003076.1_pt1 | contig 13347 bp, 12 predicted proteins | sample 5400571 | NCBI WGS metagenome assembly WNGM01 (sample SAMN13153378, study PRJNA577476) | soil metagenome | isolation source: 100 cm soil or saprolite under Garry oak tree replicate 2 | place: USA:California | collected 2016-06-15
TTCTTGTACAAGAGGATCAGACCCGACTCGCCCGGGCGACAGTAGGCGAGATCTTGGATGCCAAACAAGCAGTCGATCGGCTGAGGTCGATGGGCGATCCGAAAGCTGTCGAAGGAATGGACCGGTTCGGGATTCAATCGAGCAATTCATTCGGGGTTTCTGTTCCCAAGATCCGAACTCTCGCCCGAGAGGTTGGACGCGATCGTCTACTGGCGTTGAAGCTGTGTGAGACTGGGTTACACGACGCGCGACTCCTAGCTTCGATGGTGGATGATCCTGAGCAGGTGACTATTGATCAAATGGACAGATGGGTTCGCGACTTTGACTCATGGGATATTGTCGACGGTTCTTGTGGAACCCTGTTCGACAAAACACCGTTTGCCGTTGCAAAGGCGAGAGAATGGTGCAAGCGTGAGGAGGAGTTCGTGAAGAGAGCCGGCTTCGTATTGATGGCCGAGCTTGCAGTCCACGACAATCAAGCGAAGAACAAGCTGTTCTTAGATTTCCTACCACTCATAATCGCGGGAGCATCTGACAAGAGAAACTTCGTCAAGAAGGCGGTTAACTGGGCGTTGAGACAGATCGGCAAGCGAAACCTCAAGCTCAACAGAGCCGCGGTGTCCACCGCTCTAAAGATACAGATGATGGAATCGGGAGCTGCAAAGTGGGTTGCCTCGGACGCCTTGCGAGAGCTGAAAAGCCCACAAGTCCAGAAAAGACTTCGGAAAAACATGTAGCCCGATCTCCCTAGCAACCTCGATGTCGGCTGCATCTTCAATACTGTCTTAGAAAAGTCAATCTCGGTCTCGACCTAACATAATGAAGGGACGTCAGAGGGGTGTACGAAACGCCTATGCCTCACGTTGCCCTTATTCTTCATGTGGGAGGAAATCCTTTCTGACAATGACGACTCACAGGTTCAAGAACCAGCTCCAATCTCTGCTGAAAAAACTGCTTCCAGCGAATACTCTGCCGAGGAAAATGGCGTCCCAACTACGACGACGAATAAAGGACCCGCGTGTTGACTACCGACTCTACAAAGAGGGATACCATCTCTACGAGGAAGCAAATCCTTCCGAGACGCCAAGAACGCGGAAGGACAAGCTGAAAATTGTCTTCTGGATTGCTGTAACCCTTCTCACTTTCGCTTTCATGTTCTATTTCACCTCGCAAGTGCCCCCGTGTACCGAGTTTGTCTTTTGCCCCTAAGCAACCTTACCACCATTCGGGGTCTGATTCCCTTCGCCTGGCCCGGTATTCTGGGAATGACCATCCTGGATTATTATTACTGTGCCCAATTTAGGGGCGTTCACCAACAAGCGCAACGCACTCTCAGCACCCATACCCTCTCCAACATTTCTCTTTCTGTAACTTTCGTTTTTTGTAACTATTTTTCTTCTGTTAACTATTGTGTGACCCCCCCGGGGGTGGTCGATTTTCCCGCGCCGCGCCCTTCGTGAAATCAGCCCCGAAGCCCGTTCATCAGAACCGAACCTGTCCGACATTCCAGCATTCCCGAAGTTGGCCCACCCGTTAGGCGCTGAGGTCGCAGTTGACTGTTACTCTGTTGGCCAGGGGTAGGTTACGATAGGAGCATTTGACGATACCCAGCTCAATCATTCTTGCCGACATATCCCTTGGAGCAGCGCTGAGCACATGTTTCGGAAGCTAGTTAGGAACAAGAGGGCAATCGACACTATACTGGCCACGCTCCTAATGGTGGTCATCGTCGTGGCCGCCTCTGTCATGGTCTTCGTGTATGCGACTGGACTATTCGGCGCATTGACCCGGGCTCCAAACTTTCAGAAACAGGCCCTCAGCCTAGAATTCTCAAGTTTCGGGCCGAATAACGCCAACAGCAACGTTACCCTTTCCCTCAGAAACACCGGAACGGTGCCGATCACCCTCGTAAGCTACTTTGTGAAGGACGCGAATGGAAACCTCTACGCTCAAAGCCCATGGGCAAACCAGCCCTCGATAGCACCCACAACGCTGAGTCAGATGCAAATATTGATCTCGTCGGTCTGCAGCTGCCCGTATACCGGAAGCGCGTTCACGTTCCAGATAGGCCAGTCCTACACGATATCCCTAACATCCTCCCAGGGGAATCAGTTCTCATTCTCCGTCGTAAGGTACAGTTAGAGCCCGCTGATCTTCTCGTAAAACTCAACCAGACTCCGAGCGGCAGGCTCTTCCTGGTTGAACGCGAAGATCTTCATTCCCTTCTCATACCTTTCAAAGAGCAGGATCTTCGACTTGACCAACGGCTCAGCTATCCTAGCCACGGTTGACGGCGACACGTCAAGCACCCGGGCGAGCCCGGCCTGGTTGAACACCTTCTGGCGATTCTGTAATAGATGCTCGACCAAACGGACTTGAGCCTTCGACTGAAACAGATCAACCAATCTCAACAGTGTCGCCTGCTCTAAGAGTAGAGGACCCTCGTTCCGATATCCTTGCCTTGAAGGGCAGCGATGATGTTGCCTGGGTCCCCGAGTGATACAAACTTTGTAGGAATCTTTGCTCTCTGCATGATCTTGATGGCCAGAGGATCAAGTAACTCGTACCGGCCGGCGAAAACCTCTCCGCTCATCGCCCAGTTCAACAGCTTGTCCACATGTACTGCTCTGACTAGCTTCGCTTTCGGGTTCTTCTTCGGGTCCTCAGTATAGACGCCTTCCACATCCGTACCATTAACAAGAATCTCGGCCCGCGTAATCTCAGCCGCAAGGGCAGCAACCGCATTAGTCGACTGGCCCGGCTGCAATCCTCCCATGACCACAGCCTTTCCCGATCCGACACAGTGAGGCAGATCGGACAAGGTCGTTGGAATCTTCGAGGATGCGATCGAGCCCAGCGCTAGACGCAATAGCTCGGCATTCGCTCTTGTAATTTGGATTCCGAGAAGATCGCAAGTTGACTCTTCTGCGCCAAGCTTTCGAGCCGCCGAGATGTAAGTTCTAGCATTCTCTCCTCCCCCTGCAATCGCCACGAGCTGGTTTCCCTCTTCGACGAATCCCTCCAAGACCTTCCCCATGTCCTTGAGAGCTGTCACATTGGGTTCGCGGTGGAATAGCGCGCCTCCGAGCTTTACTACTGCTCGCATTCCTCTCAACCTCCGCCATCCATGCGGTTCGGTATATTAGAGTGGAGAACAGTCCGATAACAGTTTCTTGAAGTATTCTAGATTTCTTTCAGAAACCCCTCGGAAAAGCTGAATAGCCAATCTATCAGACAAGAAACTGTCCCTTACCGATGCTGTCCTACGCCCTCAAGAGGATCGTAAGATCATGGAAGCTCTACGCGTCACTAATACTCGGCATGATGCTCGCCGCCACTTTCTTCGGCGGGATCAACGTTGGGGCTGACACCATAGGGAAACAGGCCCTCGACGCACAGCTGGCCAACACTCCCGTTGACATTTCGCTCACACCAGTCTCCGGTGGAATATCAGTTCCCCGCTCATCGTTCGCCAACGTCGCTCTCAAAGTAAAGCAGGTCAGCGGGGTAGTATCCGCCGAATCATTCGGAAGAGTAAATGAACAATTCTACCCTAACAACGGGTCGACCCCATATATCAAGGCCATTCAGGACGATTCCGTTCTCTACCAGCACCTTACGCTCTTGAATGGTCGAAAGACGCTCGGTGCAAACGAATCCCTAATCGACGCAAACTCGCAGTTCGCACAGACTTACAAATCAGGCGAGACCATAAAGTACAGTCTTGGGTCATATTTCGCACAAAAATTCAACATTACATTGAAAGTTGTCGGCTTAGTACAACTTGACACGGCGGCTGCCAACACCCTAGGCATTGACACGGTTTTCTATGGACCCTCAGGCTCGACCTCGAAGTCTGCTGGCTCACTAATCGTGAGCTGGGACCAGACATTCAACCACATTGCCGATTGGGCCTACAATCAAACCAGATTCGGTAGAGAAGACTATTCCATTACGGGCACAGTGAATGTTTACCTTGACCGACCAAAGCTTCTAAGCGCTTTTAATGTCGAAGCCAGTATTACACAGGTCCAACAGATCGACGATCAGGTTTCGAACCTAGCGGCGCTAAACGGGTTCAACTCGCAACCGAACCTGATAAGTCCCCTCCAGCAATTCTCCGCTAGCATATTCGGCCTCAGACTGACCTTCACTATATTCTCAATCCCAGTTTTCTTCGTAGCATGGTTCGTCGGGAGAACCGTTTCCCAAGCATCCTTCAACCTCCGCCGAAGAGAAATCGGGCTCCTCATGACGAAAGGCTTCTCACAGAGCCAATTGTTCAGACATTTCCTAGTCGAGGCCCTCCTAGTCGGACTCATCGGCGGGGGTCTGGGACTGACGGCAGCCGTATTGCTCAACCCGTTCTTTGTCCAAGTGCTCAGCGGCAGCTATCAAACCGGAATCTTCCTCAGCCAAGACACCGCCATCGCCACGATGATCTTCACCGTCGTTCTCACCCTACTGGCAATTTACTCACCGGCCCGGGCGGCTGCGAGTATGGACCCTGCGAAAGCTTTGAGGGAGTACGTCTTTCTCGAAGACACGCGCCCATCGAAGAAACGAGGCGCGATCGTGGCCTTCTCGCTGGGCCTTTACAAGATAATCCTCCTTCTACTCGGGATAAACTTCCAGAACATCGGCCGCTATCTCTTCGGCGTAAACTTTCTCCTCGCTATTGTTCTGATAATCTTGGCAGTTCTCGACTATGGCCTGAACATAATCGGCCCATTCCTGTTCCTTTACGGAGCCACTCAACTGTCAACAGGGCTGGCGACGCGTTTTCACAGGAGATTTGCCTCTCTCTCGAAACGCCTCGTTGGAGACATCGCCTCCCTAGCATCCAAGAGTGTCTTCCGAAATCCCCGTCGCGTCACGGCCCTCGTCTTTCTCGTCGCCTTGATAGCGGGATATTCCATCTGGGTGATCGGCGATCTCGCCAGCGTGCAAGACTACAATATTCGACAGGCAGAGGTCCAAGTGGGCTCTGACCTGCATATTTCGGGCCGAGCCCCCCTCAACCTCAGCTACGCAACTCTAGTGGCCAGCCAGTTGCGCGGCTGGAGCAACATCACCGGTGCTACTCCAGAATCCGACGACTCTCTAAGGCTCTCCTCTGGCTCCTCAATCACGACTAAAGCCATAGACCCGGCAACCTGGAGGCAGGGAGCATACTACGAACCTGAATGGTTCGGGGCGGACATTAACGCAGTTTTTCAAAGCATGCAATCGAACAGCCAGACCATTGTGCTCGACCATGGTCTCGCCTCATACTACAATATTCTGCAAGGAGGGACGGTAATCTTAGACCAAAACGTGAGCCTTACGGTGATCGGCTTCTTTGGGCCCGACTACTCCCAGCAGTCTTCTGGCCAACCTTTCGGGTTTTCTTATTTTCAGCCCGAAGGATGGTCATTCGTCCCATTGGCCTTGATGACTCAATACCCCTATATTTCTGGGACTAACTCTGTTTTGGTCAAGGCTGGACCTGGACTCTCGTTCGCGGACCTCGCTACCTCAATCCAGAGGGCCTATCCATCCCTGACAGTCAGTACGGCGCAAGATAACGCGCAAGGAACTGGACCTGTTGTTTCCAACGGAGCCCAAGCGAGCACTCAAGGCGCAGGAGCAGTGATCGCCAATGGGACCCAGAACGTTCTGCGGCTCGGAACAGTTTTCGCGGGACTCGCTGCATCTATTGGAGTCGGAGCAGTAGCCTACACCGGCTTCAAAGAGAGGGAGAAGGAAACTACGATGTTGGCTGTTAGAGGGCTGTCCTACAAACAGATGCTTGGACTCCTCGTCACCGAGGTCCTGCCGTTGGTGATCTTTGCGCTGATATTGGCAACAGTAGTCGGACTGATTACGGTCCGTGGGGACAGTCTCGCTCAGAATTCTCTGACCACGAACTATGCGAGCCTCCTCGCCCCTCGCAGGGTCGTCTTTCCACTATGGGCCTCGGAGAACATCTTGGCAATTATTGGTCTATTATTCCTAGGCGTTTTCCTGCCTGCGATAACCGCTGCACGGAAAGACCTTTCAAAGATGAGCAGAACAGTGAGATTCGCATGACCGCCGTCCCGGTTACAGTGGACTCTCTCGTCAAAGCCTACAAGCTCGGCAGGGTAGAAGTGCAAGCTCTGCGCGGGATCAATCTTAAGGTCGAAGCGGGGGGCATGGTCTCGATCATAGGTCCAAGCGGCAGCGGAAAGACCACACTGCTCAATATCCTTGGAGGGCTGGACAGAGCCACAGCTGGAAACGTCCACATAGGCAACACTGTCCTGACGGACTTGGACCCGACAAAACTAGTCTATTACCGTCGACAGATCGTCGGTCATGTATTCCAGACCCTCAACTTAATTCCCACACTGACAGCGGCCGAAAACGTCGAGCTTCCAATGATGGCCGCTGGGACCCCGCGCGGGACCCGCTCGGCCAGAACCAAGGATCTCCTTGGCATTGTAGGCCTAGCCGACAGACACGACCACAAGCCCGACGAGCTCAGTGGCGGAGAACAGCAACGGGTCGCCATAGCCGCTGCCCTAGCGAATGACCCGCCGCTTCTCCTCGCAGACGAACCAACCGGCGAGCTTGATAGCGTGAACGCGAAGATGGTCACTGACTTTCTTGTCAAAATAAACCGTGAGCTAGGAAAGACCCTGATAATGGTCACCCATGACCAGAACGTTGCAAAAACGGCTAACAACATCATGAGAATAGAGGATGGAGTCATCAAGTCATCGCTCACTCCCAGCCAGATCGCCAGCCAAGATACATCCAGCTCCTACTTGGACCAGCTCCGCCACCGCATGTCAGAGCTGGAGAAACAGATGAGACAATTGGACGATGACTTCAAGACGGGCAAAGTTTCAGGTGATGAATACGCTGACCAACACCTCAGGCTGCGACAAGTCAAAGCAGGCCTACAAGACGAACTGCAGAGGCAGGGAGTCATAGGTTAGCTCCAGTATCGGAAAAAGCATTTTATACGCAAAATCCCTCTATTTCTGTGAGGACTCGTAAGCAAATGTGTAGCACGTGCGCGAAGCACAATCCGGGAAAGAAGAAAAAATCCAAGATGTGAACGAGCCGGCCTAGAAGGGTAGGCCACAATCCTTACTTTTTCTGGCTGGAGGTCGAATAGCCAGTGACAAGCTCAGTCATATCCGCCTCAGACTCAGTCGCCCAGTTCAAGTTCAGACGAACCCTGGAACAACTAGCCCGCAAGGAAGGTAGAGGCACAGAACTCATCAGCCTATACGTACCCCCAGACCGAAGAATCCACGAAGTACTAGGCCAGCTTCGGGAAGAGGCGGGCACGGCTTCCAACATCAAATCACGCACCACCCGCCAAGCCGTCCAAGACTCCATTGAAAGGGTCATGCAACGCCTACGACTGTTCAAGGAACCTCCTCCCACTGGACTGGTGATCTTCGCCGGGATGATCCCTCAGAATGGTCTCGGGAGTGAACGGATGGAGATCTACGTGCTCACCCCTCCAGAACCCATAACTGTGGGCTTCTACAGATGCGACGCCCGTTTCCACGTCGAGCCTCTCCTTGCTCTCGTTGTCGAGAAGGATACCTACGGAATAATCGTGATCGACGGGACTGAGGCTGTGGTTGCGACTCTCAAGGGACGCAGGGTCGAGATCGTCAAATCCTTCACCTCAGGAATACCCGGAAAGAGCCGTGCTGGCGGACAGTCCGCTCGACGTTTCGAACGGATCCGAGAAGGAGTCACCCACGACTACTACAAACGCGTCGGTCAACACTTCAACGAAATCATGCTCGCCATACCTGACCTGAAAGGAATTATCATAGGCGGTCCTGGACCGACAAAGTACGTCTGGTCAGAAGGAGAATACCTACAGTATACGCTGAAGAACAAGGTCCTCTCGGTCGTAGATACGAGCTATACGAGCGAGGCGGGCGTTGAGGAGGTTGTTGAGAAGAGCAGCGAGATCCTGAAAGGGGTCCGGTACAAGGAGGAGAAACAGATGGTCCAAAAATTCCTCTACGAGCTAGGCCACGAAACCGGCAAAGGGGTCTTCGGTGAGCTACAAGTCCAGAAATATCTGGAAAAAGGCGTTGTCGATACTTTGCTGATATCGGAGAAACTGGAGGGTCAGAGACTTGTCCTCAAATGCAAGAACTGCGGTAACCTAGAAGAGTTTCGCGGGACAAGATACGAGGCACATGCTGTAAAGAACGAACTTTCCACGCGACCGTGCAAGAAGTGCGGCAAGCCGAATCTTGAGATTGTTGAGGATAGCGATATTATCGATAGCTTTCTAGACTATGCGGAGAAGGGCGGAAGCAAAGTCGAGGTTATCTCAGAGGAGACTGAAGAAGGACGAATGCTCCGCGACGCGTTCGGAAAAATCGCCGCAGTCCTACGCTACGCCGCTAACTAGTTCGAGCGACTTTCGATGGCGCGGGCCAAAGCGATATTCTTCGATCTCGGAGAGACCCTGGTAACACAAAACATCGAAGATAACCTAGTCACGATGAAAGCCCTGGAAAAGATCAGCAAGATCATACCTCGCGGCAATTCCCCCTCCGAACTCTTCACGATCTACAAGCAAGGCTACAAGGTGAACGAGACCTTTCGCACCAAGCATCACGTGGAGATTCCGATCCAGGCGTGGATGGTTCAGCTCCTGAGGCGGGCGCTTGGCCAAGAACCTGAGGATAGTCTGGTGGAGGAAGCCATCAAGATCGTCGTCTCCGCCCGAGCCGAAAACGCGGTTGTATTCCCGGACTCGAAACCCCTCCTCGAGAAACTCTCGAAACAGAGGATCAAGCTGGGAATAATATCGAACGTGTCGTCTCACAATGTGGCCGTAGAGATTCTTCGCAAGGTCGGCCTGATAGAATATTTTGACGAAGTCGTAACATCAGCTTTTGTTGGGATCCGCAAGCCTGACCCCGGAATCTTTCTCTACGCGCTAATGCAGTTTAAGCTGCAGCCACGGGACGCGGTGATTGTTGGCGATTCAGAGAGACACGACATCTGGGGAGGTTCGATTACCGGGATGAAGACGGTTCTCGTCTCGAAGAGACCCGTTGCCGACAGCCTCGCTGATTATCGCTTTGCGAGTCTCTCCGAAGCATCGGCGACCCTGGCGTCTCTATAGGTAGCTCGCGAGGAGCATTCCCGCGACCCCGAGCAGCAGGGAAAACGGGAGGCCAGGAAACATCTCGTACTTCGACAATGCTTTGAACCCGAGAAAGGTTCCGGCCAGTATCCCGATGGCGGCACCGAAGAACGAGAGAATGCCTCCGAAATATACCAGCGCCGTTGTCGCGACTAGCGAGTAGAAGACCATGTCTCCCATCCCAATTGTCAAATCCCCATAGGTGAAGACTGCTCCGGGTAAATCGCCCTCTTCGAGCGTCTTCGCAAGCGCTCCAACCGGGCCACGAAACACAGCGACAATATCGTAGATCACGAGTGCTCCGATCAAGACCAGCGCGGTCAAAGGCCCGATCGAGTAGCCCAAGAAAATCCCCGTCAGCGCACCGATTAGAGTCACTCCAATCAACTGATACTTTCTCGCCCTCCCGAATATCGTAAGGGCAATCGCCACTGCCGTTCCGAGCGAAACGCCTAGGAGGATAATTGTAGCTAGAGGGTCCGACGGAGAATTGGGAAACAGGAAGAAAATCGAAGACGCGTACCAGAAGGCTACTGCGAAAGATACTATGAGGACAGCGGCCTTGATCAGCGATCGGATGAATTTCATCCTGCCTCTCCGTACCATGAGAAGCATTGCAGTCGCGCTTGCTCCCAGTGCTATTACAAAGATGACGGCGTTGAGGCCTGCCGAGCTCAAAGTGTCGCCTTGGAAGGGTGTTACTTGCGCTTGGGGAACAGTCTGGTTTGAGATCGGATATCCGAGCAGGCCAGTCAAAGCGAGGCTGAGAATTACCGGATAGAGGTGGCGTGGGCGGGGCTTGAAGGCCCTGTGTTCTTCCTCTGCCATGGAGCACTAGATCTCGATAATGTCCCCGGTTTTCGGGGCCTTCGCGTCTAATCCCTGTTCTTTGGAGGCCCATTCGGCAAGTTTCTTACAGTTTCCTTCCGCGCCGTGCACGACGAACACTTTCGTCTTCTTATCCAGATCGGAGAGGGTCAGTTCTAGTTCTCGTCTGCCCCCGTGGGATGAGAAGTCGAACCGCTCTACCCTCGCGTCCACCGGTCGGGCTTTCCCATGGATAACGAACTTCTTCCTCTCCAAGAGGATTCTGCCGGGGCTGCCGGGCACCTGGAAGCTTACCATGAACACCGCGTTCTGCTTCTTCGCAGCCACATTCTCCATATAGAAAACGGACGCGCCACCCTTCAACATCCCTGCTGGCGATATTATCACGCCCGCAGTCTTTGCAGCTCTCCTCCGGTCATTCCAGCCGTCGACCCAGTGAGCCATCTTGCTGGCTCGCTCGAACACTGACGAGTCCCTTAGGGATGATGGATATTTTAGCAGCATCTCCATTGCGTCGAGAGCCATTCCGTCAACGAATACAGGATGCTCGAAATGGTAGGCTGAGAGAACAGAGAGAAGTTCTTGAGATCTCCCGACACCGAAGGCAGGTACGAGGACTGTTCCGCCTCCCTCGACCACTTCCGTTACCTTTTCGACGAACTCTTTTTCCAAACCATCGCGAACCGGGTGGTCTTCCGTAGCGTACGTCCCCTCGATGATGATTGCGTCCAGATCCTTGTAGTTACCGGGGTCTGCGCCGTCGACGAGCCTAGTTGGTTGACGATTGAAGTCGCCCGTATACAGTAACCGTTTGCCCTCGGAATTGATTATCGCCTGAGCACTACCCGGTATGTGGCCTGCATTAACCAGAGTCAAAGACGCGTCTCCGACATCGATCGACTGATGATACTGAAGCTCCCGCGTGTGCTTCAACATCGTCTGAAGGTCCATGAACTCGTATGGCGCATAGTATCCGCTGAGCTTGAGGAAGTCTTTGATGATAAGACTGGTAAGTGTGAAAGTCGGCTGTACTCCATAAAGCGGGACCCCGCCGTGAATGTAGAATATTGGCGCAGATCCAACATGGTCAAGGTGAGCGTGTGTAAGCACGATAGCCTCCACCTCTTTCGGAGGGATGTGCATCGGGAATCCGACGTGATGGTTCACCATTACGCCATAGTCAAGAACGAGGTATTTGCTGCCGACACTTACTGCGAATGCGGACCTGCCTACTTCCTGGCAGGCGCCCAAGAATCTGATCTTCATCCGTTCACCGTAACAGTATGAAATGGATTATCGCGAGAAATTCCTGTTCACTCTACGGGCGGACCGGTTTGTAAGACTACAATAAAAGCCCTACAACTGAGGTCTCCGGAGAGATTTTTAGGCACGATAAGCTAAGACAAATCCAGCATACTCAGTTGGTATTAGAATGCCAGTTCAGCTCCTTGTAGATTCAAAGAACCTCAAAGGCTCCACCCTGGTCACGGGATTCCACGGCGTCGGACAGACAGGCTACATAGCCACCTCCTACATGATACACGCATTGAAGGCCGAGCGAGTAGGATTTGTCCAGGTCGCAAACCCTCCGCCCTGGGTCGGGACAGCAGACGGCGGACTGGTTACTCCCTTCGAGGTCTACCGAAGACGCAAAACAGTTTTGGTCAAGCTGGAATTTTCTCCCCATAGATCGGAGGAGGCGGAGTTTGCCAAGGTTCTTGCAAACTGGGCGGTGAAAGGCAAGTTCAAGGACGCGATTCTGATCGGCGGGTTGGATTCGTCTTTCAGGAACAACAACGACGAATTCTGCGTCGTTCCAACCGGTGCGTACATTGACCGGGCAAAAGTGTTCAAGGCGCCAATCCTTGAGCCCGGCCTACTAGTTTACGGGCCACTTGCAGTGATGTTGAGCGAGTTTGAAATACACGACTTCCCAGCCATCGCAGTTCTTCCTTACGCGGAGCCAGCTCGGGCTGACCCTGCAGCCGCCGCGCTAGCGATCCGAAAGATTTCGAAAGCGTACAATTTCAAGGTCAACTTGAAAGAACTGTTGAAGGATGCGAAGCTTATCGAGCGAGAATATGATCACAAATCCAGGCTTACGAAATCGCATGAAAGACTGTACGCCTAGCCCAGTCGCCGAATGATCGAGCCTACAGTACGATCCGGCTTCGACCCCTTCGCCTGGACTCTGATGACCTTGAGCTTCGGAGTCGATCCGGAGAGTTCCTTTCCAAGTGTCGTGCCGTATTCGCCCTCGGAAATTAGGAAAACTTGTTTTGGTGATAATCGCTTGGCCCAGGCGGCTACCTGCTCTGCCTTCTGCTCGTACATTCTCGGGTCGTGACTGTCGAAACTCTCGGTCTGCGCTAAAGGAAAGGTCTCATCTAGTTCCATCGGCACTGGTCCGAAGGGAATTGTGTAGAAGCAGATGGACACGTTTGATCTGTTTGCGAGCTTGCTTACGATAGGCAGGTTGCGAGGGTCCTCGTGATAGGGTCTCCTCCACCGGCCAGGCAAGAGAACAACAGCTTTTCCCCGTACTCCTGGAATCCGTGACATCCGTACACCGTAACGAACCATCTCTGGCCTGTGATCGCTTGCCTCACCGAAGTGGGAGATTCCACGAGGCTTGACGGTGGGTGTGAACCGTTCCAGAAACGCGGAATATTGAACAATCTTCGCTAAGAACTTCTCGAAAGCGGGGTTAGCGTAGGCCCTATGCTCGAGCAACTCCCACAAATGACCCGTCCTAATCGCTTCTCTTATCTTGCGCAGTTCGGAGAAGCACGCGAGAAGGTTGTGTTTTGACAGGAGTTGCTCTCTCTCAGAGGTGTCGAGACGCCTCATCTCCTCGGGAGTGGTGCTGTCACAGATACTGCACAAGCAAGAGAATTCCTCGATTTGGGCCAGTTCGTACGTCCCGTCCGAGGTGAAGTACCTGCCTGTCCGAGCGTAGAGCGCGTAGGCAGCTGAATCGAACAAGTCACATCCAAGAGCGACGATGAATGGGAACATCGCAGGGTGGCCCGCGCCGAAAAGATGCAGAGGTCGGGAGTGAGGGAGACTCTTCTTAGCGGCGACTATCATGTCCACCAGAACGTCGAAGCGCTGCGCCTCCATCAATTCGGTGGGGCTGCCGAGCGCGTAGATTGAGAATGGTCGCTTTCCCATCTCCGCCGCAGACCGGGTGACCTCTTTGATGTGAACCCCTCCCTGGACTGGCCCGACCCAGAGGATATCCTTCCGTTTGATTCTCTTGAGAGCTTCGTCCGCTCTGCGAACAGTCTCGTCAACGGTCCATCCGGCTCGTCTCGCATCGCTGTGAAAGCCCGTTGGAAAATCAAGAATTACTC
>WNGM01004102.1_pt1 | contig 13338 bp, 9 predicted proteins | sample 5400571 | NCBI WGS metagenome assembly WNGM01 (sample SAMN13153378, study PRJNA577476) | soil metagenome | isolation source: 100 cm soil or saprolite under Garry oak tree replicate 2 | place: USA:California | collected 2016-06-15
GCGACGAGCGCGACGACAGCGGCAATCCAATCCTGGTTCGGGGACCGAACCCATCAAAGCAGCGGGAACATGCCAGCCGCGGTGCTATCGAACTCCTTGAGATGCCGGGACCACGCGCGCCACCGGCGGATGAGGTCTCCCCGGCGCGCGCACCCCCACGACCACGGACACCGAGCGTGACCTGAGGGCCGTTCGGCCCACCCGCCCAAACCAATCCTGATCGCCGACTCTGCGTCATCGGTCGATAGCGGGTTCGCCATGGCCGAGCGACGCATAATGACGATATCTGGGCGGCCGACCGCTTCTAGCACCTACCTCCTAACCACTGTTTTCCGTCCATATCGGCGGCTCGGGCACGTGAAGCGGTTCATCGGGCAGCCACGGGGAGTGATAGGCGCCGGCACACGGTTTGTGGCATCCGCCCTGGGGCACGTGAAGCGGTTCATCGGGCAGCCACGGTGAGTGATAGGCGCCGGCACACGGTTTGTGGCATCCGCCCTGGGGCGCTGATTTGTTCGCGAGGACTCACGAACGGAGCCAGGGCGCGCTCCGGGCAGGTCCTGGTTGCCGGTGTGCCGGATCAGCGTGGCGATGATGTGGCCACACTTCTTGCGGAAGGCTGTGCCGGGCGCGCGCTGACCGGTGGGCGTGGTCATTGGCTGTAGAACGGGCGTACCTCAATTGCGTGGTACCGGGCGATCGGATGCGCGGCCGCGAGCTGGATCGCCTGCTGCCGATCAGCGCAGCTGACGACGTCGATGCCGGCGGCGAACTGCGTGGTGCCGGTGAACGGCCCGTCGCTGAGCAGCGTTTGCCCGCCGCGGACGCGGACCGTGGTGGCCGTCTGCGGGCCCTGCAGCGCATTCCCCAGGACGTGGAGCCCGCGTGCCACCAGGTCCTGCCGCCAGGCTGCGCCCTCCTGCAGGACCACCTCGTCGTCCCGCAGCGCCGCCGGGGTTCCGCCGATCCACATGATCAGCAGGTACGGGGCGCCCGCCGGATCGTCGCCTCGGGCGAACGCGGACGCCTGCTCACCCAGCCGCAGCCCGCCGTTGAACTGCCGAATCTCGATCGCTTGGAACCACGACGACGGGTGCTTGGCCGCTACCTCGATCGCCTCGCCGGGGCCGGCGCATTCGAGCAGGTCGAAGCCCGCTATGAACTCCTTGGTCTCCGCGAACGGGCCGTCAGTCACCAGCGTCTGGCCGTCGCGCACGCGCACCGTTGCCGCCGTCTCCGGCAGATCCAGCTCCCGGCCCAGCAGCCGCACCCCCCGACCCTCCATCTCCGCCACCCAGCCGGGGCACTCACGCTGCAACACCGCCAGGGCCTGCGGTGTCGGCAGGCCGTCAGCACAAATGAACATCAGGTACTTCATCCCTAGGACGGCGCTGAAGTAGGGGCCTGTGTGCCGGGGCGGGGCTGCGGTTCGGTTTCGGATGCGCCGTGCTGGCTGGCGGGGAGGGGCAGGCGGCCGGTCAATGGGCCGTGGGGGTGGTGCCGGGGCTGGCCTTTCCGCCGTCTGGTGCTCATGGGACCCGCAGTGCCCACCCGGCCGGGTTGTGGTCGAGCCCGAGGACAGCCAGCCGGGCCCAGTTGAGGGCTCCAGCGCGGGTGTCCAGGTCGGTGGTGATGCGGGTCAGGCCGCGGGTTCGGGCTGTGCGGCCGCCCCAGGCCCGCCGGGTGAAGTGGGAGATCTTGCGTTCGACGACCGGCCGGTCGGTGCGGTAGCGCTCTTGCCAGGCCGGGTCGCGCTGGGTAGCGCGGGCCCGCTGCAGCATTGCCTCCTGGGGGTGGATGGTGATGGTGCGCCCGCGCCGCGAGCTGGTGCAGTCTGGCCGCAGCGGGCAGGTGGCGCACCAGGGCCGGAACGACGCCCGGCCGCCGCCGCGGGCGGGGACGATGATGGTGGTCTGCCCGGCCGGGCAGGTCACCGTGGCCTGGTCCAGGTCCACGGTGAAGCGGTCTTTGGCGAACCGGCCGCCGCTGTTGCGGGGCGGAGGGCATTTGGCGGTGACGGTGAACCCCTGGGCCTCCAGGCCGGCGCGGGTGGCCGCGTCCCGGTTCGGGTGCCGCGCGTACAGGTAGGCCAGGTAGATGAGGCCCAGGATGACCCATACCCCGACCGCGGGGCCGGCGTAGGACAGCGGGCTGGGCAATGGAGTAATGAATGAGAACACCGGTAGCCCGGCGCCGGCGAAGAACGCCGGGACGAACGCGGCGATGCCGAGCACGGGTATCACGGCGTGCAGCAGCCAGTTGAACTCGGCCCGGCGGAACCGGGCGTAGTAGACGATGCACGCCATGTTGAGCAGGATGTACAGGGGGACGAACACGTCCACGATGATCGTCGCGGTCAGGGCGAAGGCCGTGTAGGGGCCGTATTGGAGTCCCAGCCACAGGCTCACCCCGATCGTGATGAGCAGCTGGGCCCACAGGCCCGCGTAGGGGGACCCGAACCGCTTGGTGAGGAGCGCGAACGAGCGGGGCAGCAGCCGGATCCGCCCCATTGCGAACAGGTTGCGGGTGGAGGAGTTGTTCGCCGCGTTCAGGTTGGCGATGACCGAGTTGAGCAGGGCGAGGAACACGATCACGAATCCGGCGGCCCCCCAGGCCTCACGGGCCAGGACGTTCTGCCACGGGTTCGCGCTGCCGGCTGACACGAACCCCAGCATCCGCCGGGGGCCGTAGAAGACGGTGCTGGCGTAGGTGTTGATCACGTAGAAGATGCCGACGCCCAGGCAGCTGAGCAGCACGGCGAGCCGCACATGGCGGCGCGGGTGGTGCGCTTCCTCGGCGAGCGGGGCGGCCTCCTCAAAACCGATGAACGCCAGAATGCTGAAGATCGAGGCGGCGACAATTCCGGAGAACCCCCGGTACTTCGGGTTGTTGGCGAATTGGGTGCTGAAAACCGAGAGGGTGTTATGGCTGCCGGCTTTGGCGATCAGCGTGATGGCAAGCGCCAGGATCACCAGCACCTCGAAGGCTCCTAGCACCACGCCGGCGCGGGTTGATGCCCGGATCCCGAGATAGCCGAGCGTGAAGACCAGGATCGTGCCCAGCACCATCCAGATCCACCACAGGCTGGTCGGTGTGCCGAACTCTGAGTTGAGGGTCCCGGAGACGATGATCCCGATCTGGGTGGCGAGGAAGGCTCCGCCGATGAGCAGGGCCAGTTCGAACGCCCACCCGACCAGGAATCCCAGCCCGGGATGGATGCCGTTGCTGACATAGGTGTAGAAGGATCCGGCCGATGGCATGTGCTTGGCCAGCTGGGCGATCGAGCTCGCCACGAACAGCGAGGCGATCAAGGCAAGGATGACCGCAAGGACCGTCGCCCCGCCGCCGAAGGCCATTCCAATGGGGATGGAGAACGCCGTGGCGATGGCCGGCGCCATAAAGGTGATCGATTGGAACAGAACCCCGCTAAAGCCGACCACGCCACGGCGCAACTCTGCTGGTGGCCGCCCATCCGCGGCGGGCGCAGGCCCAGAATGTGCGGGAACGTCTCCGGCAGTCATCGGCACTCCTCACTGAGAACGCGCGTGACCCAAACCGGGTAAATTGTACGTTTCGGTCACACACTAGTCGAGCAAGCCGGCGCGGTGAATTGTCCGGCCACGGCATCGGGCCTTGCCGGGGCGCAGGTCGCGCGCCGCGAACCGCGATGCGTCCTTCATCACCATCTCTGGTCCGGCGGAAGCTATGCCCGGTCACGAAGAACACGGTCCGGGGTCAGAGCGCGGTGCCAGAACACCCATCCCAGCAGGCCATGCCTCAACTCCTGGGCCAACGCAGGGGGCGGGACTGCCAGCACCGGGCACCGGGCGTGAGCCAGGCAGTAGCGGCGAACCTTGCCCGAGATCACCCGGGCCAGCGCGCCGCGTCGGCCAGCCCCCACCACGAGCAGGTCACCGGGGCAACAGGCGAGGTGGACCAGCACGCAGCCAGCCTCGCCGCGCTCCACGAGAGGCCGGACCGAGGGGTCGGCGGGGGCCTCGCCCCAGACTGCGCGGAGTGTATCCCGCAGCCGCTGACAGGCGTCCTCGGCCCAGACACGGCGAAGGTAACCACACGGCGCGCGCCGGTCGGCAAGATCACCGCCGGGCGGCACCCAGGCAAGCACGGGTATCAAGGTGGCATCATGGGCGCGGGCCAGCTCCTCCGCGAAGCGCAACGCCTGCAGGCTGCCCGGCGAGCCGCTCGCGCCGACGATAACCCGGCGAATGCCGGACACGACAGCGCTCCTTCCTCACGGCAAGACGTAAGGCCTACATAACTGCCTTGAGGCGGAGAAAGGAAGCCGCGCCAAAGATCAAGCCAAGCCAACATGTCTAGCATCCAGCGGACCAGCACAGATCGCCCAGTTCGGGACCAAGTTGAGGCCGTCCCACACGGATCGGCTTCCCGACCATAACGGCGGGTCGGCGTGCGCTATGACGCCGTGGGCCGATGACGCAGCGCGATGCCGGCTCTTATGGTGGTGCTCTCCCCGGCGTGTTCTCTGGCCCATTCACTGCGGTGTTATCCGCCGTCGCCCCGACTGCGGTGCGGGCAGCCGCGCGGGGTCCAGGTCAGCGGCGAACACCTTCTGCAGCATGTGCCAGTCTTCGGGGTGTTGTGCGATGTCGGCCGCCCAGACGGCCGCCAGCTGCTGGGTCATCGCTGCCACCTTCTGCGCGGGGGACCCGGCCTGCGGAACCGGGATCTCTGGGTGAATGTGCCCGCGCCACTCCTTACCCTCGAACCACAGCGTGACCGGCATCAGCGCGGCGCCGGTCTGCACGGCCAGCGCGGCCGGGCCCGCCGCCACCCGGGCCTGCTCACCGAACAGCTCCACCTCAACCCCGGCCCTGCTGAGATCCCGGTCGGCGATCAGGCAGATCAGCCGGCCGGCCCGCAGCCGCTGCGCCATCACCCCGAACGGGCTGGGGCCGCCGGTGTGCGGGACCACCTCGATCCCCAGGCCCTCCCGGAAGGCCACAAACTGCTCGAACAGCGACTCCGGCTTCAGCCGCTCGGCCACCGTGGAAACCGGCCCGGCTCCGCGGGTCATGATCCAGGCCGCGGCAAGGTCAATGTTGCCTGAGTGCGGCAATGCGAAGATCACGCCACGGCCGGCCCGCAGGTGCGTCAGCGCGGTCTGCTCCTGCCCGGCCACATACATCCCGGACACGATCCGCTCCCGCGGCATCACCGGCAGCCGGAAGGCCTCCATAAAGTACCGCAGGTATGACCGCATGCCCGCGCGGGACAGCTCGCGCAGTTGCATGCCGGTAGCGCCCGGCACGACCCGGCGCAGATTGGCCTCCAGTTGCTGCACGCCCTTGCCCTGCCGGCGCCACAGGATGTCTGCGATCTGCCGGAAGACCCAGCGTGCCCACGATTCCGGGACCCGGCGGACGACCAGCCAGCCGAGCCGGTAGGCCGCCGAGGCCGCGCGTTGTGTCAGCGCCAGGACAGGCCACCACCCTTCCGCGACGCCGGCCAGGCGGCCACCACCCGGTAACCGGGGCCCCGTTCCTCCAGCTTGAACCGCTGCCCCACGGGGGGTTCCACTCCCCGTCGCCGAGGTCGGCGCGCCGGTGGCGCATCCGTTCCGCACGATCGGCTTTGCGGGATCATCGTCAGCGCAGACACGAGCCGCCCCACCTTCGGGTTCAGGATGCCCGGCTGGGGTGGACCAGGTGCTGCGCGGTGCCCGCCAGCGCGAGTGCCGGGACTCGCTAGGGAGGCGGAGCCGGCCGTGCGGGATACTCGCCACCTGGTGGACGACATCGCGCGGGAACGGGCCATCTATCAAGCGCTCAAGGCGGCCGGCGAGGTCGCTGCGGCCCTGCAGGCACACCTCATCGAAGAGCACGAGGCTGATCCGGAGCGCGCCGCTGCGCAGAGCACCTTCACCAACTCGCTCAAGCTCCCGCGGCAGGCTCGCGAGCGTCTCGGCCAAGGACTGCGAGCCGTCGGGGCTGGCACCATCGCCGAGTCTGACGAGATCTCCCTGCGCCACCAATGACCCAGCAACCCGCCACGTGACATACCGGTCAGCGGCCCTTCGCTGTGTGCAGCCGTTCGCTCTCCGCCAGGGTGATCTCCGGCGGCGGCGTCGTCCCTGCCGGGGCGTTAGCCGGTGACCCTGACGTTTTCTGCCTGGGGCCCCTTCTGGCCTTGGGTGATGTCGAACTCGACCTTCTGCCCTTCCTCCAGGCTGCGGTAGCCGTCACCGGTGATCGCGCTGAAGTGCACGAACACGTCCGGGCCGCCCTCGACCGCGATGAAGCCGTAGCCTTTGTCGCCGTTGAACCACTTCACGGTGCCCTGCGTCATCTTGACCTTCTTGGTTGTGCACGCGGCGCCCGCCATGGCTGGGGGCCGCGCTCGCCACTTGCCTTTGGCCAGCCTGTCACGGAACGCCCGGGGGGTGGAACCGTGTTGCTGGCTAACTGCCCGGCAGCTGGAACTTTCCCCGTCCGGCCAGCGAGGGCGGCTGGAGCGAACGCCCCGGTCACGCTCGCTGACCGGCGTTCAGGGTTCTCCCGGTGCCGGACAGTGACCACAGGCGCAGTGCGACTGTTGTGGTGATGCTGCGAGGTTCGCCAGCGGTGAGCTTGCCCGCGCGGCTGGCGTGGCGGCCAGCCTGCCCAGGGCCGGGATGGATCCGGCTGGCCTTGCCCGCGGGCAGGCCGCCCGGGCGGTCGCAGCGAGGGTGCCGGGCACCGGGCCGGCGCCCGGCACGCCGGGACCGGTCTCGGCGAAACCGGCGCGGCTGTCACTTATCCCCGGGGGCAGGCTCACCCCGATCGAATACGAACTTCGGGCCAGCCAGATCCGGCCGGTAGCACGGCCAGGATCCAGCAACCCGGCTCCGGGAAACCCAGGGCACATCAAATCGTCTGGGAAACCGGGGGAATCAACCGTTTGCGGCGGGTGCGGGCAAACCCGGGCAGGTATCTGGATGACCTGGCGCCGGGCGGCGTTCGAGCCGCCCCTGACTCCGCCTAGTGTGGTGTGCGGGAGGACGAGGCAGCCGCGCTGATTTTCTGTCATCTTGTCTTCCGGCACCTGTCAGACAGCGCGGGCCGGTTCAGTATGTCCTGCTTTGTCGTCCTGCATGCTGGGGAGAGGATGCCTGTGTCGCGAGCCAGCCCGGCCAGCCAGGCGCCGAGCCCGGCGCGGCCCGCTGCGGTCCGGCGATCGCAGAGGTGATGCGGTGGCAGACGCGCCAGGCTCCGGCACGGCATCCGCCAAAGTTGCGGGGGTCGCCTGCTCCGGGCAACTGCCTGCCCGCTCCGCCGAAGCCGCGCCGGGTGCAGCTGCTCCTGGGCTGGCCCATGGGCCAGGGCTCGCTGCAACTGCCGGTAGTGGTATCGGCACTGCGCTGGGCTTGAATGACCCGGCAGACCCCGGCGGGGACGGCGGCGCTGTGGAGATCGGGGGGCCGCTGGCCGCCGCCCCGGCCGAAACGGCGGGCTCAGGCTCTGCCCACGGTGAGCCCTACGCCGCGCAGGAGGCGGCCGGTGAGCAGGAGCCAGGCACCGGCCAGGGCGGCGCCGCGGCGGCGGCCGGCCGCCCGCCGCAGGCGGCGGGCGAGGAGAGGCAGGACGAGCCGCTGGTTTCCGGCGATGACGACGAGGGCCTGCCCGCCGCCCAGGTGGCAGCCGGCGGCGCTACGGCCGACCCGGTCAAGGACTACCTCAAGCAGATCGGCAAGGTGCCGCTGCTCAACGCCGGGCAGGAGGTCGAACTGGCCAAGCGGATCGAGGCCGGGCTGTTCGCCGAGGAGAAGCTCGCCGCAGGCAGCGGGGTGCTGCGTCCCGGCCAGAGCAGCGACCTTGAGCGGGTCGCCGAAGAGGGCAGGACGGCCAAGAACCACCTGGTGGAGGCCAACCTGCGCCTGGTCGTCTCGCTGGCCAGGCGGTATGCCGGCCGGGGGATGCTGTTCCTGGACCTGATCCAGGAGGGCAACCTCGGCCTGATCCGGGGCGTGGAGAAGTTCGACTACACCAAGGGCTACAAGTTCTCCACCTACGCCACCTGGTGGATCCGGCAGGCGATCACCCGGGCCATGGCCGACCAGGCGCGGACCATCCGGATCCCGGCGCACATGGTCGAGGCCATCAACAAGCTGGCCCGGGCACGACGGCAGATGCTGCAGGACCTGGGCCGCGAGCCGACCCCCGAGGAACTCGCCGCGGAACTCGACATGACCCCCGGGAAGGTCATCGAGGTGCAGAACTACGGCCGCGAGCCGATCTCCCTGCACACCCCGCTCGGCGAGGACGGCGACAGCGAGCTCGGCGACCTGATCGAAGACTCCCAGGCCATCCAGCCCGGCGAGGCGGCCAGCTTCACACTGCTGCAGGAGCAGCTGCACTCGGTGCTTGACACCCTGTCAGAGCGGGAAGCCGGTGTCGTCTCGATGCGGTTCGGCCTCACCGACGGCCAGCCCAAGACCCTCGGCGAGATCGGCAAGGTCTACGGGGTGACCCGGGAGCGGATCCGCCAGATCGAGTCCAAGACCATGTCGAAGCTGCGCCACCCGTCCCGCTCCCAGCTCCTCCGGGATTACCTCGGCTGACCTGACCGGCGGCCGTCCAGCCCCGGATGCAACCAGCGATCCCCGCCCGCCCGGCCCGCGAGCGCACAGAACGCCCAAATCTGAACGGCCTGCTCCCATGATCGGCCTCGAGCCAGCAGCCGCGCAGATCGGCGGATCTCGCGCGACGGCCGCGACCAGCGATCGTCACGCTGCGCAACTGGCTAGCTGAAGGTCGATCCCACCGGTGGGCAGGGGCGGGCGCCGCTGGCGATGACGTTGTGGTTGGTGAAGTAGCCGTGGAACGATGCGCGCGGGACCGCAATTGGTGTATTTGCAGCAGCGGGTCGCGCTCCTACCTGATGAAGGCCGCCGCACGGTGGGTGGCGACTGCAAGATCGTTCCAGTGGGTCTAGACCTCACTCTTGGGGATAAAGAAGAGTCAGGTGTGACGCTTGGAGTCATTTTGTGATTAGGGGCGATTCTCACCTTTGCGGGGCGGCATGCGTGTGCTAGCGAGTTGTATGCGAATTTGAGATCCTGAGCGGGGCCGTGCTAGCACGCTGGCTGTGTGCTCGCCGGTTGGGGGGGTGCTGAGGTTGCGGCTGGCGGGGCGGGACGAGGAGCTGCCGCTGATAGGGCGCGCTAAAGAACTCGCGTTCTTGCGCGCGGCCATCATGGAGCAGGGCGGGGCGGTCATGGCCGGGGCGGCGGGCGTGGGCAAGACGCGCCTTGCCCGTGAGGTTACTTCTGTGCTGGACGGCTGGCATGTGGCGTGGGCAACGGCCACCCGGGCCACCAGCGAGCTGCCGCTTGGCGGCGTGGCTGGGCTGGGCCTGGCTGATGAGGAAACGCCATCCCAGGGCCAGGCGGGCCTGCTGTCGCGGCTGGCGGCGAGGCTGGCGGAGCGGGCCGGCGGCCGGCCGGTGCTGGTGGTGGTAGATGACGCCCACTTGCTGGACGGGCTGTCCGCGGCCTTCGTCCACCATCTGGCGATTTCCGGCGTGGCTGCGGTGCTGTTGACGAAGCACATCAACGAGCAGCCTCCGCCGGACGTGGTGTCCTTGTACAAGGACGGCCCGCTCCCGCGGCTGGAGCTTGAGCCGCTGGGGCGGCAGGAGTTCGGGGCGCTGGTGTCGGCGGCGCTGGGCGGGGACATCGAGCCGGGCACGCTACACCGGCTGTGGTGTGAGTCGGCCGGAAACGTTTTGTTCTTGCGGGAGCTGGTGGCCGACGCCGTGGAGGCCGGGACGCTGGTTCAGGCCGACGGGGTTTGGCGGTGGTCGCCGGATGGGAAGGTTGGCCCCCGGCTGGCCGAACTGGTCGCTGACCGGATGGGCCGCCTTGAGGGGGATCGGCGGCTGCTGGCTGAGCTGCTGGCGGTGGGTGAGCCGCTGGGCGCCGAGCTGGTGCAGGGGCTGGTCCCGGGGGCCGACCTCGCCGAGGAGGAGCGGCGGGGGACGATCGTGGCTGAGGAGTCTGGCCGGCGGGCGGAGGTGCGCCTTGCGCACCCGCTGTTCGGCGAGGTGCTGCGTGCGCGGATGCCGGTGTTGCAGCGCAGGCGTCTGCAGCGGCTGCTGGCCGAGGCCCTGGAGGCGACCGGCAGTCAGCGCCGGGGGGATGTGTTGCGGCTGGCTACCTGGCGGGTGGAGTCGGCCAGCGCTGTGGACGCCGGGTTGCTGCTTCGGGCGGCGCGGGGGGCCCGCGAGGTGTTCGACTTTGCGCTGGCCGCGCGGCTGGCTGGGGCGGCGTGGGAGCTGGCGCCCTCCTTCGAGGCCGGGTTGCTGCTTGGTGCCTCGCTTAGCGGGCTCGGACGGTTCGGCGCGGCGACGGAGGTGCTCGATCGGCTTGCCGGCACCGAGCCCGACGAGACCGCCGGTCAGCTGCTTGCCCGGGAGCGAGCCTGGGTGATGTTCCATGGGCCAGGTGGTTTGGCGGCCGCGCGGCGGGTCCTGGAGGAGGCCGAGGCGTCCGTCGGCGACTCGGTGCGGCGGCTGCTGGCGCGGGCCGACCTGGCCCAGCTCCTGGTGTTCGCCGGGCGGTTTGCGGAGGCACTTGCAATCGGCGGCCCGCTGATCGCGCCCGGCATGGATGTGCGGGTGCGGCTGCGGTCGGTTTCCCCGGTGGGGGCGTGCATGGTGTTCGCCGGCCAGGCGGAGCGGGTGCTGGCGCTGTGCGACGAGCTTGCCCCGGCGGCGGCCCGGCTGCGCGAGGAGCTGCCTCAGGCCCTCGGCTGGGTGTGGGCGGCGCGGACCAACGCGCTGCTCCTGTCCGGCCGGCTCAACGAGGTCACCGCGGTCCTGGGCGGGCCACTTGAGCCGGGTGCAGTTCCGATCGTTGGCGCTGGCGACCTTGCCTATGCCCGCACCAAGCTGGGCCGGGCGCTTTTGCTGCAGGGCCGACCGGGCAAGGCCCTGGCCGAACTCACCGGGGCCGCCGCCGTGCTGCGCGCCAACGAGCCGGTCGAATGCCTGGTATGGTGCCTGTCCCTTACCGCCGAAGCTCACGCTCTGCTCGGCCACCGGGTGGAGGCAGCCCGGCTGGGCGAGGAGGCAACGCGGCACGACGGATTCGCGGTCTTCGACGGAGACGCGGCCAGGGCCCGGTCCTGGGTCGCGGCCGCGGTCGGCGAGCGGTCCCGGGCGATCGGCCAGCTCATCACGGCAGCCGATGAGCTGCAGAGCCGGGCCCAGCCCCCCTATGCGATATTCGCTCTGCACGATGCCCTTCGCCTTGGCGCCAAGCACGTCGCCGGCCGGCTCGAGACCCTCGGTGGATCCCTGGACGGGCCGTGGCCGTGGGCGGCAGCCGCCCACGCCCGTGCGGTACGCACGTCTGAGGCCGCGTCGCTGGAGGCCGCCGCCGAAGCCTTCGCCACCCTTGGTGCGAGCCAGGTGGCGGCTGAGGCCGCCACCCAGGCGTCGTGGCGCTGGGCAGCGTCGGGCCATGCCGCTCGCGCCGCGGCCGCGCGGGAAAAGGCTATCCGCTGGTTCCCCCTGGAGGCCGGCGATGCGGTCACGTTCATCCCGCTACTTCCCGAGACACCAGGCCTCGCGGCGCTGACATGGCGGGAGCGGGAGGTCGCCACCCTGGCAGGCCACGGGCTGTCCAACGCCGAGGTCGCCCGGCGCCTGGTTATTTCCGTGCGGACGGTCGAAAGCCACCTGTACTCTGCGTACGGCAAGCTCGGCGTCACAGGCCGTGCTCAGCTGCCCGCCGTTCTTGGATCTCAGTAGCCAGGAATACCGCAGCCCGCAAAACATCAGTAGGCCGCTACTGAGGTATGACCCACCGGGTTCCCGTAAATTGCGAAATCTGCGCTGGTCCTGGGTCACCTGCGCGCGGTGATGAAGATCATGCCGAAGGTCTCCGTTCCGCTTCAGGCGGCCGGGCCATCTGGGTCGGCCCAGCCTGCTGTGGCTGGCCAGATCTCTGTGGATCAGCAAGTCGGCGATGCGCCTATCGATGCTCGGCGCCCGCAATCAAAGTGTCACCGCTGAGTACCGCCGGGTCCGGCAGACTCGCGGACCTTCGGTGAGGGGAGGTGAGGCGATCGAAAGCTTCGTTGTGGATGAGAATTCGTCACCCATGCCGGGTGAAACCAAGAGGAGGAAACGAATGCGACGACTTCTGTTCTTGCTCCTGGGACCGCTGGCAGCGGCCCTGGCGTCGATAGTGCTCGTCGCCAGTCCGGCAGCCGCCGACAGCCCGCATTTCATCTTCGCCACCAACAGCATCGACACCAGCACCGGGGCACTGGTCACCTCGTTCAAGGACGCAGGGCTGGGCACCGGCACCACCAGCATCGCGATCACGCTCAGCGCCACAGCGAGCGCCACCTACCAGTGCTACAACAAGGCCGGCAACAAGCCCGAGGGTGTCCCCAAGTCGTTCGGCCCGACCGCGCTGGCAACCCCGCCGACCCCCTTCCCGGTGAGCCACGGGCAGACCACCAACAGCCTGAGCCTGGGCCCGCTCGGCCCGGGGACCTTCGGCTGCCCATCCGGGCAGATCCTGTTCCTGGACGGGGTGACCTACTCCCACACCGTCGTGGCGGACGCGACCGGTAATAGCGCCGACGCCACGCCCGACCCGATCTCGGCCACGCTCCACATCAAAGTCTGAGCAGGCCGCAACACCATAACCGTCATCCAGCACGCGCAGGGGCACAAAGGGGCCGTGCCCCTGCGCGACATGCTCGGGGGTCGAGTTAATCTGGCTGGCAGGTGACGCGTCAGCTGAGCCCAACCTCAGCAGGTGCTTTGAGTCCGGGAGCTAGCCACCGGCTTGTGCACTTCTGAGCGCGGCCGAGCGGCAGCGGTCTCGCGTCGTGTGCCGGGCCGGTCGCGAGCGGTAGCACGATCGACACTTCGACCGCCGGCGGGCTCGGCGCCGCGCTGCTCATCGGCGCCGCCGGGCTCTGGCCAGCCCTGCGCGCCGCCCGCATGTCACCCACCGAAGCGCTCTGGACCCTGTAACGCCGTCCACCCACACCCAGGCCGCCAGGGAGGCCAGCCCTCAACCCGATCAAGCAACTCTCCGGCGACCTCACCCGACCGCATCGACCGAGCGGACAAGCCTCGCGCTGACCAGACTGGACCCAGAATCTCCGTTATGTACCCCAGTCGATTACTGGCGACGACCTCCGGCAGAGCGCCCAGATCGGCGGCTCCGGGCGCCGTCAGCCTGAGCGGGCGCGGTGGGGCGGGGGGTCAGGCCTTCCTGGCCACGCCGGCGCATGCCAGCCGCAGCACAGGGTTGCTGCGTGCACTTGGCGTGTTCCAGTCTGGGCGCCACTCCGG
>WNGM01003080.1_pt1 | contig 13335 bp, 18 predicted proteins | sample 5400571 | NCBI WGS metagenome assembly WNGM01 (sample SAMN13153378, study PRJNA577476) | soil metagenome | isolation source: 100 cm soil or saprolite under Garry oak tree replicate 2 | place: USA:California | collected 2016-06-15
CGGCGGCGGTGCCGAGCCCGGCGGCGACCAGCAGCGCGCCGACCTCGTTGCGGTCCAGGCCGGCGGCGCGGGACTCGTAGTCGATCCGCGGCCGGCGGACGTGCGCGGCCGGGGAGTGGTCGAGCAGGTCCTCCTCGACCGCGTACGTGTACAGCCCGGCGATGGCGGACAGCCGGCGGGTGACGGCCGCGCGGGCTCTTCCGGCGGCTTCGAGGTCGCGGGCGAACAGCTCGATGTCAGCGCGGCGGACAGCGAACAGGCGCAGCTGCCGCTGGCGGCACCAGGCGGTGAACTGGCGCAGGTCCAGGGTGTAAGCCTCGCGGGTCATGCCGGAGTACCCGGCCAGGAACCCGGCTAACGCCAGCTTCTCCGCTTCGGAGAACGCCGGCTCGATCACGGCCAGGGCAGCAGGCGACGGCATGGTCGTCATGGGATACCTCCCGGGTGCGGACCGGGACCGAAAGCGGCCCCGGCAGCGATTGACCACCTCAACGTAAGAACGACCAGTTCACAACACCAGAGCAGGCGGCATCTCGAATCACTGCCTCAAGCAGGGATCGCACCCGAGCGCCGAATATTCGCGCTGTGGCCTTGGACCGATCGCCGTGTCCGGGTGCGCATACCATCCATTTCTGGGCCCATGGCTGCTCGGTACGGATACTGGGCTGTGGGATTGGAGGGCTCCGGCATGACGCCGGGAGGCAAGGCCGCGCGGTTGCACGGTGAGGGCCGGCGGGCTGCGCGGATCCTGGCCAGCGTGGCCGTCGTCGTGGCGCTAGTGGTCGGCGCCTCTATTGCCGTCGTCGTGGTGGCGCCCGCCGTGTCCGGGCCGCCGATGATCGGCGTGCGGGATGGAGCTGACGCGCTGGCGGTCACGCCTGACGGCCGGACTCTGTTTGTCGCCAACGGCGGAGACGACACCGGCGCCATGCAAATCGTCGGCCACACGGTCACGCCCGTCGCTACCGCCACCGGCAGGCCGGGTCGGCCGATCCCGGTCGGCAGCTTCCCCGATGCGCTGGCCGTGACCCCGGACGGGCGGACCCTGTTCGCCTCCAGCGAGACCGGCAACAACGTGACGCCGGTCAGCCTCCCGGCCGACATGGCGGGCCGGCCGATCAGGGCCGGGCCCAACCCGCAGGCCCTGGCCGTGACGCCGGACGGCCGCACCCTGTATGTCGCCGACTCTGGGTACGTGGGCGTGCCCGGCGGGTGACGCCGATCGACATCGCGGCCGGCAAGCCACGGCGGTTGATCCTGGCCGCGAACAGCGCCGCGGCGCTCGCGGTGACGCCGGACGGCCGCACCTTGTACGTCGCCAGCCGGGCCGGAATGGTCACGCCGGTCGACGTCGCCACCGGCAAGCCGGGCCGGCCGATCAGCGTCCCGGAGCCGAGCGCGCTGGCCGTGACGCCAGATGGCCGGACCCTATTCGCCATCACCCGCGCCAACACCGTCACCCCGATCGCCATCCCCGCCGGCCAGCCCGGGAAGGCGATCACCGTTGGCCCCATCCCGGCCGCGCTGGCTGTGGCGCCGGACGGCCGCACCCTGTATGTCGCTATCAACAACGACCAGAATGTCCTGCCCATCGACATCGCCACCCGCCTTCCCGGCCGACCGATCCCGGTCGGCCGCTACCTGATGGCGATCGCGGTCACCCCCGACGGTCGCACCCTTTACGCAGCCGACGGCGACGACAACATGGTCGCTGTCCTGCACCCCGCGATAAGCAAGCCCACTCCGCAAAGCCGCCCACCAGGCATAACGGCGCCCGGCGGGGCCCGGCCAGACCGCCCGGCCAGCAATGCGCTGCCGACCGGGTCAGCCGACGCTTCGCGGGCGCTTCGGCGAAACCCAACGACGCAGCTGTGCCCGGGCCGACCAGAACGATGCCTTGCTCCTCCCTCCGTGAGAGGGTGGGTTGATTGCGCAGCGTGAAATGAAGCGCCGGTCCCCTCAGATCCAGACCGCCGACTCTGTATTCAGCTGGGTATGCGGCTGGGCGGAAGGCGGCGAGCGCAGAACGCCCAGTATCGCCCCGCCCTGCCGTTCCTCGGCCGGCAGGACCAGCTTTGGAGCACCGCGCACCGGGTGCACGCTGGCTGACGCGGCGGGAGCATATCCGGGCCCGGCGCACGCGATGGCGGCCGCGATCTCGGGCCGGATCTCAGGGCTCCCGGAGAGACGTGAGGCGCTGCGGGCGACGTCTTTGCCTTCCGGGCCAGAGCGTATGGACCCCCCAGCGCCCGCTTCCACTTTGTCTCCGCCCGCATCGCTGTGACGAGCCGGCTGCTACAGGCCACCCCAGCCAGCCGCGCCCGGCGACGAGCCGACCAGCACCTCCAGCTCCGGCGGCAACCGGTCGGGGCACAGCATGTACGCGGTCAGGCGGACATGGCCCTCCAGCACCACCAGGCCGCCGGAGGGGCCGGTCGTGACAAGGATCAGCGGCGGGAACCGGGCTCCGTCGGCGACCGCCTGGGCCATGCCCAGCGCCCAGTCGCTGCTCACCCCGAAAGGGGCCACGCCCGCGCGGATGCGGGGGGCGGCGTCGACCGCCAGGCAGGTGCCGCCCGAAAGCTCGACCCAGTAGTCGTAGTCGACATACCTGACCGTGGCCAGCTCGGCCGGGGTGATGGCCATCCACTCCCAGCAGACATCATGCGGGAAGCCGTCGAACAGCCCGGTGCGGGTGCCATATTCGCGATGCCGGGTCAGGAGCTGCCCGCGCGCCTGGTTCTCGGCGGGGTCGTCGAGGTTGGGAGCAATGACCAGGCGCTCGGGCAGGCCGGCCTGGTCCAGCAGCGCCTGGAGGGTGTCCCGGAAGCGGGCGGCAGGCAGCTCGGTGCGCAGAAACAGCGCGACCATCTCCGCCTCGCTGCTTGGCCGCAGCCGCCGCATCTCCATGCACCTCGCGCCCACATAGCTGGCTGTGCTGCTCCGGTCGTGCCAGCACCCGGGCAGGCGAGCAGCGTTCAGGCCTGCCGGCAACCTATCCAATCATCAGCAGCTATCCGCCATGACGTGAGGTCTGCGGCAGAGAGTCAGCGACCAAGAAGACCATCGCTCCGGAGTCGCCGGCATTGGCACTTCGTCGTGGCCTTCGAGCCACAGGATGTCCGTCAAGTCCATGGCGCGCCTACAGCGTCGGCCCAGAACTCGCACCGGCCCGGGCGAGGAACCGGAGGACCGCCGTGGTGTCGAAGTAGAACATCTGCGCGCGCGCGAAACTCCCGCCCCGGACCTCATAGAGGCCAAGCACCTCGGCCTCGAAGCGCTCGCCGCTTGGCCCCACGGCTCGCTGGCGCCAGGGAGCCACGACTTCTCGTTCGGTGGCGGCGACAACGCGAGGGTCCATGCGGCGTTCGGCCGCCGTTGGCTGCAGTGGCTGCCAGACCTCCGACCAGCTCGGACCAGGCTGATCCCTGACTCCGCCGCGCGACGATCCTCCGAATGGCAACGACGCGGGCCAGTGGAACTCGACCTCCGGATGGTAGAGCTCGCGCAAGCGCTGCTGATCGCGTCGTTCGACCGCCTCGAATGCTGCCAGCACAATCGCGACGCTGTTATCAACACTCATCCGTGCCTCCTCCTCCCTACCGCCTCGCGGCCGGGCGCTTCGCGGACCGTGGTCTCTGCCGATCGTCTCGGACTCGTGCCGGGGCGAGCACACCGGGACGGACGCGGCCTCTCGAAAATGCGTTGCAACGCCGCGAATGCTGAGCGAGTGTCGTGTCCGTGGCCGCCCAGGCGAAGCTCAGCTCGCGGCAGCGCGGGTTCCTTCTCGGCCGGGGTTACCTGGTGGTGCGGTCCCTGCTGGACCAGGCCGTTCTCGCGCGGATCAGGGACCGGCTGGATGGCCTGGTGCGGGTCACGGTGGCGGCGTGGGCGAATGATCCGAGCCTGGACACCACCGAAGCATGCGTGGTCGCCGTGTTCGATCCGGCCGACCCTGGCTTTGCCCCCTGTCATCAGCATCCCCTGCTCGCCGACGCGGCGAGTCTCGTGCTGGGAGATCCCTGGCATGTGCGGAGTCTCGACCTGCGGGCGCCCATCCCCGGGGCGGGCGAGCAGGGCCTGCACCCGGATTACGCCGAACGCCGGACCGAAGGGCCGTGGCAGACGCTGTCGGCCATGTGGTGCGTGACGCCGTTCACCCGCGACAGCGGCCCGCTGCGGGTCATACCCGGCTCGCACCGCCGCGCCGAGCCGCCGGTCGATATGGGGCATGGCTATGCGACCGGCATGGGCCCGCATCCCGACGAGGTGAAGATCATCGCACCGCCCGGGTCGGTTATCTTGTTCAACGCCGCGGACCTGTGGCACTCCGGCACGTTTAACTACACGCCTGCGGCCCGCCTGGCCCTGACGGTGCACTTCGACCCAGGCTGACAGGCTGGGCCTGCTGCGATGGATTGCGGTGGATGACGCGGGCGGTGGCCGGCGCGGCACCCGGGCGACGGTATCAGCCGAGCTGTGGGAGGTGCTGGCCGCCGGGTGGGCAATCCCCCGCCAGCGCGGCCGTGACCTGGGCGGCAGCCTGAACCTGAACCTGCTGGTCAGCCGCGGGGATGAGCGGCTGGTGGTGCGGGTGCACCGGCCCTCGGTCAGCCGGGCCCGGCCGGAGGCCATCCAGCACGCCCGGCAGCAGCTGGATGCCGCCGGGGTGCCGTGCTCGGCGCTGGTGGTGGCCCGCGACGGCGCCCGGTGAGCCTGCTCAGCCGGGCGGCTGGTCGAGGTGGAACGGTAAATCCCGCACGACGGGCGGCTGCACACCCCGCCGCGGCTGGCCCGCGGGCTGCCACTGCTGGGCCGCGTCCACGCCCTGCTCGCCGGTGCGGAAGTCTCCCCGGCGGGCCGCAGCGTTGAGTTCGCCAACCACATCGACCCCGGCGCCGTGCTGTCCGGCACCCGGGCCGGGACCGCCCGGATCCGGGGCTGGCACCCGCCGCCGGACGAGCGGCGGATGGCCAGCCAGGCGGAGCGGCTCGCCGAGCTGGTCGCGGCCGGCGAAGCCGGCCTGGTGGCCGGGCTGCCGCGGCAGCTGGTGCACGGTGACTTCTGGGATGACAACGTCTTCTTCCAAGGCGAGACCCTGGTGTTTGCCGCCGACTTCGCCTTCATGGCCGAACGGGCCCGCATCGACCACCTGGCCCTGAATCTGTACTACGCCGACACCCGAAGCCGGCCTGACCACCAGCCCGGACCGGATCGCCGCGCTGCGGCCGCTGGTGCACGGCTACGCCAGCGGGCTCGGCAACCCGCTCACCGACGCCGAACACCAAGCTTTGCCCTGGGCCATCGCCCGGCAGCCGCTGTGGGGCATCGGCGGCTGGGTCGCTTCGATGCGGCGGTCCGCCGGAGCTATGGCGGCGGGACCTCGGGCCGGTCGATGATCCGCAACCACGAGCCGTCGGGCTGGCGGCGCAGCACCTGGACTCGCACGCCGGTGTTGTCGGCCAAGCGGGTCGAGGTCAGCGCCAGGTCTTCGAACCGGACGGTGGGCAGCGGCGTCTCGAGAGCGAACTTCACCCCGCGCCGGCCATCTGCTGGTAGATCGCCTGGATGGCGTCCCGCCCGGTCACCGGCCGGTCGGCGGGCTAGGCCAGCACCGCCTGCGGTTCGTACAGGGCCGCCACCTCGCCGCGTCGCCGACGTTGAGCCGCTCGGCGACCAGCCGTGTCACATCCTCAGGCTCTGGTGCGCCGGATTGACCGCTCATCTCGGACCTCCTTCCGGGCAGCAGTGGCCATCGCATCCTGCGCCGTGACCCGGCCGATGGCAAGCAGCCGACACCGCGAACAACAACGGCCCACTGGACTACCACGTCACCGGCGAGCAGATGTCGGCGGCTACCCGGCGGCCGCGGTGACGACCGGACATCAGCAGCCCTACGCCCGACGGCCGTGCCGACGGGCACACGCCGATCAGGCAGTTCCGGTGCATCGTCGTGACCAGCCAGAAGATCAGGGCTCGCGTGCAGGGCGGCGGCGGCGTTTACGAGCGCGATCACGTCGGCGGAGTCGGGGTAGCGTTGAGTGTGTTCCTCACCGTTGAGCGTCGAGGCGCGCAATGGTGAGCTCGATCGGGGGCCGGTAGCCGCGGGGGCTGTTGATGTTGCGCCGGAGCGACCGGTTGAGCGCGGCGATATCGGTGCTCTGCAGGCCGCCGGATCCGCTGATCCGCGCTCGCACAGGAACGCCATGTCGTTCATGCATCCAAGGACGCTGCGGTCGGCGGTCTTGGCGAGGATGACCCGGTCCGGGTCCAGGTCGGCGAACGTGCTGGGGGGCAGGCCCTCGCTGCGCAGTTCCCGCCTGATAAGACGGGTGACGAGCGGGCCGGCCGCACGCAGGTCCGCTGCGCCGACGTCGGCCCCGAAGATCGAGAAGAGCGTGGCCGGGTGGGTGAGCAGCAGCCATTTGCGGCGGTTGAACCCCAGCAGGTTCGCATACCAGTCTTCGCCATTAGGCGCCGGGGCCGGCTCGGCGACGAGGCTCGGGCCGACTACGGCGAGGAGCTTCTTCGTGCACCGCAGGATCACTGACCGATCGTATGCGCGGCGCTCGCAGGGACAACCAGCGTCAGCCTGTGCACGTGTGCACACCCGACGAGAATACGCCGTGCCCGGTGGGCCAGGCGTGTCCGATTCGCCGCTGGCAGATTCGGAGCCGTGCCTGACCTGCCGTGGACAACGCACGCGGAGATGGAGCCGGGATCGGACTACCTGGTCATGGCCTCCCACCTGCCGCTCAGGCGGCTGTCCTCCACCGTGCGGTTCTTCCGGGGCGTCTCGGCGGTGCGCGAGCAGCTTGCCGCGGCGGACGGCCTGGTCGGGTACACGCTGAGGGCAAAGCCGCACGCGCGCGACAACTGGACGCTGTCGGTCTGGACGGATGAGACCGCGCTTCGGGAGTTCATGCGCACGGCGCCGCACGTACGCCTGATGACCTCGCTCAAGCCCTTCATGGGACCGACCAAGTTCGTCACGTGGACGATCTCCGCGGCCGACGGCCGACTCAGCCTGGTAGGCGCTCTGGAGCGCCTGGCCAGCGGCCAGGAGCCGATCCCGGCCGCCCAGGTGAGCGAGCGCAACCGAACGGTTCGTTCGGGCGCCATCGAGGCGAAGCTGGCCGGCGATCGGAACCGTGCCGATCGGCGGCAGTGTGTGCCTCGGCCCGGGGCGAAGTGCTGCCACCCGGGATCAGGCGAAGCCTTCCGCTCCGGCATGGTGGCCGATGACTGGTTATGCGATCGACCGGGATAGCCGGCCACAACTACCGTGGCGGTTATGACCGAAACATGGACCGTTCCGCAGGTGGAACGCACAGACCTGGACGCATCCTGGGTGAGCGGCAGGCGCTTGAGGCTTGGCTGGACTTCCATCGCGACACGCTGCTGCTCAAGTGCGCCGGCCTGACCACCGGCCAGCTCAAGGAGCGGGCGGTTCCGCCGTCCCGGCTGTCCCTGCTTGGCCTGGTGCGGCACATGACCGAGGTCGAGCGCTGGTGGTTCCGCATGCACGCGGCCAACGCCGACCTGCCCTTCCCCTACGACCCGGACCAAACCGGCCAGGACTTCGAAGCGCTTGATGACGCGGACGCGGCCGCCAACATCGAGGCATTCAAACAGGAAATAGAGCACGCGCGCGCCGCCGTGGCCGGAAAGCAGCTTGACGATGTCGTGCCCAGCCACGGTGATCACCCGGAGCGCACCCGGGACATCCGCTGGATCTACCTGCACATGATCGAGGAGTACGCGCGGCACAACGGCCATGCCGACCTCATCCGGGAGCGGATCGACGGCGCCACCGGTGACTGACACCCATGCGGGCATCGCCAGCGCGGGCCCGCCACCTGCGGAGCTAGCGATCACGAATTGGCGGTGGGCCCAGCCGCCCACAGCGCCAGCGTGGCATGCGGAAACCCCCGTGCTGATCAGCCACGGCCGCTCAGATCAAGTTCGGCACGGCATGGGACTACCTCACACCCGTCATTGGCACGCAGGCGGCTCTGCGCGCGCCGGAGCCAGGCCCCGGCTCATCTGGCCGCAGGATGGGTAAGAATCTCAGCGTGCGATTCTCCGGCTACTCATTCGGTTCGGTGCGAGTCGACGGCGTGACCTATGACCACGACCTAGTCATCGACCGCGGGAAGATCCGCAAGCGCAAGAAGGGCGCTTCCCGCGAGTTCCGCGGCGCCTCCGGCCACACCCCGTTGTCGGCCGCCGAGGATATCCCCTGGCGGTGTCGCCGGCTGGTGATCGGCACCGGCGCTGATGGCGCGCTGCCGGTGATGAAGGAGGTCCACGAACAGGCCCGCCGCCGCGAGATCGACCTGGTCATGCTGCCCACGGCACAGGCGATCAGCGTCCTGGCCGAGACCAGCAAGGACACCAACGCCATCTTGCACCTGACATGCTGACCGGTCAGCGCGGCAGCGGCGAACACCGCAGCGGTGGCCTGCTGCTTCTGGGCCCCGCAGCGCCGTTTGCTTGAAGCGAGGATTCGGCTCCCGCCATGAGCCCGGGACGCCGCGCCGCGACAACGGCCGCCAGCCCCGAGAACCGCGCAAGATGTCCAGTCCTGGATGCTGAGCATCCTGATCGGCGGTGAGTCGAAGTCCGCGCCTAACGGCGGCGATGTGCGGCCCCGGCGAGGGCCGATTACGGAGCGTGTAGCGACGCATTCCGGCTCCGGGATCCCGATCGCGCCGAATCGGCGCGGCCTGATGCCGGTCTGCGCCAGCTCGGTGGTGCCGCCCAGATGAGCCAATTCTGCTCGCCGTCTTCCGGTCCGGCCGGCGGGCAAGCGTCGGTGTCGCATAGCCGGGCTGGCGCAGCCTGCCCGCCACATGCAGCGCGGCTGCCACCCCGATGGCCCGTTCAGGCGTTCATCGCCGGCGTTGGGGAACCGTGCGCTTTGCGGCTTCCGGTGAACCCGCTGCCCCGCCTGGCCCGTGGTGGTAGGTGTGCAGTCGCTCGGAATCGTCGAGGAGGCCAGCCATGCTTCAACGCCTGGTTCGCACCATTTTGCCCCTCGGGCTCGCCGCTGTCGTGGGGCAACAGCGGCCTGGCCGCGACACGACCACGCTGTTCTTCGCCGCCGGCCTGAACGACGAAGCGGACGGGCTGTTCGGCTCCATCCAGCCCGCATAGCACAGAAGGCATGGTGGGCCCGGATGCCCGCCATGAAACAGACTCACCCTGGAGAAAGGGGGCAGACATGAAGCTTCGTGTCGTGCCCATCGCGCTCTCGCTGGCCCTCAGCGGGGGTGTTCCCGGCCTCATCGCCGCCACCGCGGTCCCGGCGGCGGCGGCGACGGCGACGGCGACCTACACGATGACCGACCTGGGGAGCTTGGGTCTCGGGGTCAGCCGCGGCTTCGGCATCAACGCGGCCGGCGAAGTCGTCGGCCGCTCCTACCTGGCGCAGTCCTTCCCCACTACTGGCTGCCCGCCAACGCATACGTGCGTAACCCACCCAGCGGAGCCGTTCAGCTGGACCGCCGGCACCATGACCGACCTCGGCACGCTGGGCGTGCCCCTGGGCAAAAAGACTGTCTGCAACCCCCCCGATTGCTTCGGCGAGGCACGCGCGGTCAACAGGAACGGCGACATCGTCGGCTTGTCGGACGGTCAGGCATTCCTGGTGCACAACGGGAAGATGAGCAGCCTCGGCCCGGGCACAGCGACCGGTATCAACGACTTCGGCGAGATCGCGGGCAGCACGTCGTGCTGCCACGCGTTCCTGGTCAGCGGCGGGACGACGACCACGCTGCCCGACCTGTCCAGCTCCGGCGGCAGCGGCGCGAGCGGGATCAACAACAACCACCAGGTCCTGGGCGGCTCCGACAACGCCGCCGGCTACTCCCACGCGGTGATGTGGAGCAACGGGACGATCACCGACCTGGGAACCCTCGGCGGCACACGGAGCGCCGCGTACGCGATCAACGACCTCGGCCAGGTCACCGGCTGGGCGCACACCGCCAGCGAAGCCACCCACGTGTTCTTGTGGAGCGGCGGCAAGATGCGCGACCTCGGCACCTTCGGCCTCGATCCGGTCGGCGAGGCGATCAACAACCACGGCGTGATCGTCGGCCAGTCAGGCGCCGGGGCGTGGGTCTGGAGCGGCGGGGTGTTCCAGAACCTCAACAACCTGATCCCGCCCGGCTCCGGGTTCACCCTCGACAACGCGACCGCGATCAACGCCAACGGCCAGATCGTCGCCAACGGCTACAACGCCCAAGGCCAAGAACACGCCTTCCTGCTCACCCCCAGCTAGGAGCCTGCTGAATTGGGGCGGTTCAGGTGGCCGTCCATGACGGGTCATGCGCCGTGTTATGGCCGTGTCGGCCCTGCGGCGGCGCGGGCTGTCTTGCAGGACCGGCTTCGGGTGGCCGGCCGGTCCGGGCCTGCCGCCCGCCCGGCCGTTCCGTTGACAGCCTGGCCCCCTGGTCAGGTGGGCAGCACCCAGGCGCCGTCCCGGCGGGCCAGGCCCTTTCCGATCAGGTTGCGCAGGTTCAGGGCGGCGGTGAGGCGCTTGAGCCAGGCGTGGTTGCGGGCGACCCCCCGGTAGCGGAGCTTGAGCCGCCGACCCCGCCAGGTGGCGACCTGGGCGACGGCGCGCTCCACGTTGGGCCGGTATTTCATGTAGTCCTCGCGCAGCCCGGCAGCCGCGGCCCAGTCCGCGCGGGCGGCCCGGAGCAGGCCGTCGCGGGGGTGCAGGACGAGCTTGCGGCCGGTCTTGCAGGTGGTGCACCGCTCCCGCAGCGGGCAGTCCCTGCACAAGACGCCGAAGGTGGCGATCCGGGTGCGGCTGAGCGCCACGGCGTGCCCGGCCGGGCAGGTCACCGTGCCCGCCTGCTCGTCCGCGGTGAAGGATCGACGGTGAACCCGCCGGGCACCGGGGCCTGCAACGGCTTGGGCTTGATCACCGCGTCATGCCCGGCGTCACCGATCGCGCCGCGCAGGTCTCCGGTGCCGCAGGCCGAATCGCCGTACCAGGCGAGCCGACCGCTGTCACGCTCGCCGCTGTCGTGCCCGCCCGCGGCGTCCGCCCGGCCGGTACCGCTACTGTCGAGGTCGCGGCCGCCGCCTGGGGCATGCTGGAGGACCTCGGCGTCGTCGGCATCATCGATCAGGTGACCGGGCCCCGGCGGTCTGACGCGGGCGCTAGCACGGGCACCTACCTGGCGCTGCCGGCTGGTCGCCCCGCGCTCCAAGCTGGCCTTCGCCGACTGGTGGGCGGGCACGGCGGCCGGCCGGTTCAATGTAGCAGTCTTGCGTCTAGATACACTAGACGCGTGCCGCTGGATACCAACCTGCTGAACGAGGCCAAGGCAGCTGAAACGCGCCTCATCGATGCCGAGCAAGCAGCTGACATCGCCCGAGCCGGGTTTCACGGGTCGGTGCGCCGGCTCCAGCTCGCGGGCGGATCGCTCCGTGAAATCGCCGAGGCGCTCGGCCTCAGCCATCAGCGCGTCCATCAGATCGTGGAAGCGGCCGGGGGCAGCCGACGCTGGCGGGCGCATCGAAGCAGTCCCGCTGAGCCGCGGACATGCTCGTTTTGCGGCGCAGACCGAGAACAGGTGGACATCGAGATCGCCGGGCCCGACATCTTCATCTGCGACCTCTGCATCGATCACGTCCGCCAGGTTCTGGACGACTCCGGCAAGACCGTGACAACACCCATCGCACTGATCCAGCAGATCCCCGCCGACGCACGCCCAGAACGGTGCACCTTGTGCGGCAAGCGCCGCCACCAAGTCGCAGCTATGGCTTCAGCCGGAGACGCCCGAATCTGCAACGAATGCCTTCGGCTGTGCTGGGAACTACGGTACGAAGACGAGCGGCTCAAGTAAGGCGAGGCAGACACTGGTAGATGGCGGATTGTTTCGCGGACTCTGCCAGATCGAGGCCGCAGGGTCGGCATCCAGGGGGTAGTGTGTGCAGATCTTGATGAACGTCGGCCCGCACCTGCTGCGCGCCGCCCGCGCCAACTGGGCAGCCATCGTCGGCCTGCGCGAGGACTATATGAAACACCGGCCCAACGTGGAGCGGGTGATCGCGCAGATCGCCACCTGGCGAGGCCGCCGGGTCAAGCTCCGCTACCGCGACGTGGCCAAGAACGACGCCTGGCTCAAACGTCGCGCTGCCGCGCTGAACCTGCGCACCTTGATGAGCAAGGGCCTGACCCGCCGAGACGGCGGGCGGGTGCTAGCCACCTGACTCCCGAAGCCGCACCGCGAACGCCAGCCGAGCACCAAGCCCGCCCGTCCCTGCCGCCGCACGGCGGCAGGGACGCGAAAGGGCCGCCGGGTCAACCGGGCAGCAAGGGGGCGAACCGCCACGCCCGGCACTCGCGAAGCCCCAACCGGACTCAGGCCTAATTCAGCAGGCTCCCAGCCGGGCTCCGCCTCAAACCGCCGAGGTTCGGGGTTCCTCCTGGAAGCAGTCATGCAGGTGAGCGCATCCTCTGTCGGTAGGCCGCGTGCGGGCGGTTGCGATGGCGTCGCGGATCATCCGGTCGGTGCCGGTCACGATCAATGACGTGCTGGATGGGCATGTGGCGCTGGATCTGGAGTGCCCGACCGGCTGTACCCGGCACGGCTACCTCGGCCAGCTGCAGGTCGGCGGCCAGGTGATCCAGTTCCTGAACCATCGCGGCTACCCGGTGCCGCCGGCGTGCCTGCAGCAGATCGGGGAGGCGTTCCGCCGGCGGGTCGCCTCGTTTGCTGAGGCCAATCACATCCCGGTGGTGGCGCTGAAGGCCGCCGAGCGCAACATCGACGTGATGAGGCCCTATCTGGACGCTGCCGCTGCCACCGGGCGTTCGCAGGTGGCCGCGATCGGGGTGGCGCAGGAGCCGAAGCGGGTGTTCATCGCCCACAAGCGGGACACCGACCCGTCCAGGTGCCCGCAGTCCTTCGATAAAAAGGACCGGCAGGGTCACCGTGTTCTACTTCTATTTGCACGACGCCGCGTTCGGCCCGGCGTTTATCAGGATCTGCACGTACTGCCCGTGCAGGGCTGGGGTCAAAGTTGCGTGATCATGGCCTTGACCTGGCTAGATAAGGCCGGGTTGACGATCTGAAGGCTTCGTGCTGCGGGTTGTGCGTGGCATTACCTGTGCGTGCCGAGAATGTCGTCCACGGCTCTGACCAGCAGGGTTGCTCTCCGCGCGGTCCGGCCGTGATACGCTCCTGCGTGATCAGTGCCAGGCCCTGCTCCCCGGCGATCCACTCCAGCGCTGCACGCGCGTCCTCCGCGGCCACCGCGTCCTGTTCCGCGAGCTTCGCCAGAGCTGCCGCGATCTCCGGGTTCTCGTCCGCA
>WNGM01014299.1_pt1 | contig 13335 bp, 8 predicted proteins | sample 5400571 | NCBI WGS metagenome assembly WNGM01 (sample SAMN13153378, study PRJNA577476) | soil metagenome | isolation source: 100 cm soil or saprolite under Garry oak tree replicate 2 | place: USA:California | collected 2016-06-15
GGCAGGCGTTGGTCGGTATGTTGTGGAGCAAGCAATTTTATCATTATGTTGTGGAGCAATGGTTGCAGGGCGATCCGGCGCAGCCACCACCGCCACCACAGCACAAGCATGGGCGTAATAGGGAATGGCGGCACCTGTATAATGAGCGGGTAATGTCGATGCCGGATAAGTGGGAGTATCCCTGGTACGCCTCCTGGGACTTGGCCTTTCACTGTCTGCCTCTGGCTCTGATGGATAGCGAATTTGCCAAAAGCCAGCTTGATCTGTTAATGCGTGAGTGGTATATGCATCCCAATGGACAGGTGCCAGCTTATGAGTGGGCCTTTGGGGATGTCAACCCGCCAGTGCTGGCATGGGCGGCGTGGCGAGTCTACCGGATCGAACAAACCCAGACAGGATATGCCGACCGCATGTTCCTGGAAAGTATCTTTCATAAGTTGCTGCTCAATTTTACATGGTGGGTCAACCGCAAAGACTCCGAGGGTAACAATGTCTTTCAGGGTGGTTTTTTGGGGCTGGATAACATTGGTGTCTTTGATCGTGGGGCGCCTTTGCCAACCGGTGGCTATCTTGAGCAGAGTGACGGTACCAGTTGGATGGGCATGTTCTGCTTGAATATGATGACCATTGCCGTGGAATTGGCCTTGACCAATGCCGCCTACGAAGATATTGCTCTGAAATTTTTTGAACATTTTTTGGCGATCGCGGCGGCTATGAACAACATCGCTGATGAGGGCATCAAACTGTGGGACGACGAAGATAAGTTCTTCTATGATGTACTACACCTGCCCGATGATTCGCACTTTCCCCTCAAGGTGCGCTCGCTGGTAGGGTTGATTCCTTTGTGTGCCGTTGAAACTATTGAGCCGGAAGTGCTGGATGCGCTACCGAGATTTCGAGGGCATCTGGAGTGGTTTCTGGCCTATCGTCCAGACCTGACGCAATTGGTCTCGCACCACCAACGACCCAACACTGGCGCATGTCGCCTGCTTTCTCTCGTACGTGGCGAACGTCTCAAGTGTTTGCTCCAACATATGCTGAATTCGGATGAATTTCTGAGTGATTACGGCGTGCGTTCCCTCAGCAAGTATCATAAAGATCATCCATATGTGTTGCCCTTCAATGGTACTGAGTATACCGTGCGTTATGAACCGGCGGAGTCGCGTACAGAGATCTTCGGTGGTAACTCCAATTGGCGCGGCCCCATCTGGTTTCCCATCAATTTTCTGCTGATCGAGTCTCTACAGAAATTCTATTACTATTACGGTGATAGCTTTAAGGTAGAGTGCCCGACGGGATCGGGACACTATCTTAATTTGATGGAGGTGGCCGATGAGCTATCACGACGGCTGACCCGGCTCTTTCTGCGTGACGAGAGTGGTTGTCGTCCTTTCCGGCACGATCATGAGTTTGTGCGGCAGCATTCCACCTGGGGTGACCATGTGTTATTCCATGAATTCTTCCACGGCGATGGTGGTAGAGGTCTGGGTGCTGATCACCAGACCGGCTGGACAGGTCTGGTGGCTGTACTCATTCAGCAACAGGCCCAGCGTGAAGTAGTGGAGGAGCCGCTTGAGGTGCTGCATACGCAATACTTGAGGGCACCAACGGGTCGGCATAGCTTGCCAGAGCGGCGATAGGCTGCTCTTGATCGTATGAACATGGTTAGCTATAATACTGATGATATGAAGAGGCAAGCACGCTCTGTTCTCCGTGAAGTCAGGGACTATCCTTTCGTCTTTACCTCATTTCTATACTCTTTGAGGAGCTTCTGTACCTTGGGGTCAATCACGAACATACAGTAGGGCTGATAGCGATTGCGGTCGTAATACTCTTTGTGATAGTCCTCAGCAGGGTAGAAGTTGGTGAAGGGAGTAATTTCCGTCACAATCGGCTTCTTATATGCACCTGATTTCTCGAGAGCTTCTTTCGACGCCAAGGCGGTACGATGTTGCTCCTCATTGTGATAGAAAATGGCCGAGCGATACTGTGTGCCGATATCATTGCCCTGGCGGTTCAAAGTTGTGGGATCATGCACATGCCAAAAGATCTCCAACAACTTATCGTAGGAGATCACAGATGGATCAAACGTGATCTGGACGGCTTCCGCGGCACCCGTTCTCCCTGAGCACACTGCTTCATATGAAGGGTTCTCGACCTGAGATGCTGCATAGCCTGATACAACTGAGGTAACACCCTTAAGTCTATCGAAAATGGCCTCCGTACACCAGAAGCATCCACTTGCAAGTGTAGCGGTATTTAGCTGAGACATATATCATCCTTTCTTTGCCTCTTCTCAAGGATGGACTATTGAGGTTCTTTGGCTCTGCCAATACCAAATCGTCGATTGGCATGCATGTATCCTCTTTTGGAAAGAGATTGTCTTTATGTCTGCTTTATGAAGTCATAACGCTACTATAACATCTTTTCTCTGCATGTACAATCTGAACGGTATGGAGGGATGTGTTTCACTTTTTGACCCTGTTGGCGAACGGTATGAAGGGTAAAAGAGGCAATAGATTAAAAAAGAGTTCCATATCATTCAAGAGGCACGCACGTCCCATTTTACACGGAATGCCTGCTTTCGACTGGTGGCGAAGTCATTCTCTGAGACAGGTGAAGAGCCGTCTTGAACACATGAGAACTCCCATCAGGGGAGAAGCTGCCTCTTTTGGGCTCAACGTCGTCCCTGGCATCGCCGCTTGCTTCTCATGTTTTGCAGCTTTTACCTCTCATACCATTCGCCAACAGTATCTTTTTTTTGCACGAATCCAAGACGCATGGAGAGCCTCATTGCTGACGGAGAGCCTATACCAGCAAGGAGGCTACCGTGTACTGCTGTGCAGCCCATCCATCTACGGGAGTAGAGTACCTGGCGGCGAAGATTTATCGCCCGCGCATGTTCCGCAGCCTGCGTAACGATGCCATTTATCGCTTCAGCCGTGTTCAGCGGGATGAGCAAGGGCAGGCTGAGCATGGTAACAGTCGTCGTGGCAGTGCCGCCACACGCAGAACTGCTCACGACTTGTGGTGGTTTGCACGAAGGTTGTGGGTGACAGACTAGGCAGCCTGTCACCTACAAATCGTGAACTTGTGGAAGGATGAAGAAAACAAGAAATAGAGTTATCCACATATCACGACGATATATGTGGATAAACATCGAAATTTGTGGATAAATGGTTAATTAATTGTCTCTAATAACGTTAGGGGAACTGTGATGAGGACACCGCTTTCCAGGCGCACATGTGCTGCTCGTGCGCGTATGCCTGATAAGAATACCTGTTCATGTACAAATAAATAATCGACGATACCAATAGCACCCTCATATTCTCCACTACAGACACGTACCCACACACCGACCTTGAGGGTCGGGTCAGGCCGAGCAGGTTGCCACGTCGGTTGTATCTCGTTAGCGGGCAGTGAGATGACTAACTCAGGAAAGATCCTTTGCCGCACAGAGGTTGCCCCTGACAGCAATGCAATTGACCCCTGGTAGTGCCTCAGCAAGTCCACTGTGCGCATGGGCATCGCTAATGTACCTAAGCCTTCTGTGAGCAGTATCGTTATGGGTGGTAGGGTAGTCTGTGCTAACTCTACATCAACGCTATTAATGAGCTTGATCAGATCAACACGCAGAAACCCCTCGAGGTCACGCGAAGAGATACTGCTAGCAACGACCCCTGTGATGCCCGATACTATAGCCTGTCGCAACAATGCAAGGTTTATCGGCCCCGGAAAAGTCAAGATGGCTCCAGGTGGAATGGTTGGTTGCCGAGCGCTCCCGCTAGCCAATTGCCACATAGTGAGCATACCTGCAACCTGATTACCTGCGCCAAGGGCCCCTTGTAGAACAGCTGCATAGCTTTCAATGATCACACCCCCACGGCGCGTTACATCTACGACCCGTCCACGCAAACCAGCCGGTATCATCTCACTTCCTCTACGTGCAGCATCCTTGAGTGAGCTATCTATTGCTTGTGGAAGTGGCATCGTTGGCATGTCCTCAACAGGTTCTCGCTTGTCCAGGCGAATGACCGGCTGATCGGGCTGCACGCTTTGACCTGGGTACACCAATGGTATACCTCTTGTCTTGTACCCACCAGCCCAGCGTTCTCGTCTCACCAGTAATTGTGGTATCACCGACCGACCTGGTATATATGCCATAACCAATACCTCCTCTCCCTCCCACGGAGTACGAACCTCCACATACCCAAATATAGTACCCCCCCACGGGGTCAGGCCGCCTCTACCAACATACCAGCACCATACACCAAAATATACTGACCCCCTTTATGGGGGTCAGTACTAACTAAGGTGAGGGCAATACTTTGCCCTCATAATAAGCGATCTTTACTCACCGATACTTCATGCAGGAGCGATGGCTTGCCCTCGCCCTAAGGAGCCTTTACGCACCGATAGCCTGCATCCACTGCAATAAACGCGCCTGCCGTTCTTTATCGTTGGCAGGCAGTTCTAATGGTCTGCCTCGTGCATCAATAATCAGACCTACCAGACCACCATCGATCTCTTCGGCAGCACGTGCGCGTTCTCCCGGTCCCAACCCTACATCCACCGTCGCTGCGGGGAAAAGCGAGAGCAGAGCCTGCTCGTTCGTCTTCAAAGGAATAACCTCTATCGTGCCACTCATCACATCGACCGTCACCTGTCGCCCATTGGTATATTCTACTCCCACCCGCACAGCCGTCTCGCCAGGTGGCATTATCCCAAAGGGGACTACGCATGTACCCAGGCGGTGCGTCACAGCATCATTCTCATTAACCTGCACTGCAGCGATAGGGGCTACCGTTGCAACTGCACCCAGTTGTGAAATGAGCATGGTACGATCAAGTACAAGCGAAGTCACACCTCGTGGCTGGAGCGCATCCAGTAGCATCAAAGCCGCCTGCCCATATTTTGGCGCATGGGAGAGAACACCGCCAGTCGCCAGAATCAAATCGGCATCCAGCCACTCAAAATTCTTCTGCCTGATAGCCTCAACCGTTGATATCAAGGCTTCACGGGCAAACGCCTGGGTTATTTGTAGTTCACGTTGCGTTGTGGGCAACACATGAGGATGAAGCATACGATTGAGTACATACTGCCGTATTTCATCTTCACTCGTATCGAAGGGCAACCAGCGAGCAATACACTGCACACCCACTCTTTCTAAGAGAGCCCCTACAGCCGGGCCAACACCCACGCCGGAGTTGACCATAGGGATAAACTCGCCATTTTCTCCGGCCAGCATCAACGTCGTCGTTGCACCGCCAACATCGACGGCTGTGACATTCATAGCATAATGCTGAGCCAGGAAACGTACCAAGCTACTCAAAGAGGTTGCTGTTGCCACTGGCACTCCATGGCACCAGGAGTGCAGGTCAGTATAGCCAGGAATATTCTGCATCACGTCGCGCTCATAGAGCCCACCGATTGCAATACTGACCTGCCCGAGCTGGGCTTGTGAAACCAGGGCATCCACCCGGACCACCTCTGTCACACCATTGAGCATGCCGCGTACAGCTTCAATATATTGAGGGGCACCAGCATAAAGGACCGTAATCTGACGTGAGGCCAGATCGCTGGCAGGTACACCTGCCGACGCCTTGGCTCCATGCTGCTCATTGAGAATCTGCGCCACATTAACCAGCAACTGACAGGCTTCCTGTAGCGGAGCCGGACCAGCCGGAGCTTCGGCCATCCCTACGATCAAAGCCACGTGGGGCTGTAGTTCACGAATATGCTCAATTTGCCGTTCCCATTCCAGAGCTACACGGTCAGGTGTCCAACGTCCACTACCAGCACCAGACCCAACAGCAACCGGAGCAGCCAGCGAAGCTGATGTAGCCATAAATGATGGCGAAGGCAACGCTACCCCTTCAACATACAAGCCCGAAACCGCCTGTTGGCTTAACTGTTCCAGTGCCTCAGTTATGAAATGGCGGCCAGTTATGAATTCGACCACATTGATTGCCTGAATAATGCCTTTGGTAATATCTTCGTAGGGTGGAGCAATCGTCGTGGGTGCCTCACCACGAGCCAGCAGACGGTACTGGCCCTCAACCAAGCCAAATAACGAGACTTTCGTAAACACAGTGCCACAATCAGCAACCAATAATGAGCTAACCGGCCCCTGCCCTCCTTCCACATAAGGTTGTGTATTCATCTCAATGTCCTTCTTTTTCTCTCTAGAGCTAGCGTGAGAACGAGAACCACTCAAGAATGGTACTTAGGAAGCCTCGTTTAGCGGGTTTCGCATTGGTTCTGGCCTGACTATCGCCAGCCGGTATAGCTCTCCCTGGTTGTGCGCCAGACATATTCATCGGCATACCCTGCTGAGGTGGCATATTGCCCATCATATTACCTGGGGCATATCCTCCTTGATATCCGCCCATCGCTTGAGGATATCCCTGATTCATCTGCGGACCTTGTGGGTTCTGTTGACCCTGCTGGTTTTGCAGGTTCTGTGAACTAGCATATCCTGCGGGCATTCCCTGAACTGGCATGTTCTGACCTGACGTTGAGCCTGTTGGCACGCCTTGTCCCTGCATATTAGCCGTATTGGCCCATTGCTGCTGTGGCATTGGCTGCTGCATAGGGGGCTGCATGGTTTCAGGAACCTGCCCTCGTTGCTGTCCAGGCAAATGCGGGGCTGCCGAGGCCACACCCAACATCGAGGCAAAGACGTTGGCCGCTACTTCGCTTTCCTCATATGGCCCCATTTCACTACGCGGACGGCTGGGCACACGCACATTCTCTGGGCGGCCAGGCACACCAAAATTCGCCTGTCTACCCATTTCCGATGCACCTTGCTGCGGTTGCCCAAAGCCAGCTTTGGCCTGCTGTCCCTCTGTCGTCTTTAACCAATCTGGCAACGCATTCATATCAATAAAAGAGGACGCCGCTAGATTGGCAGGAGGTGGGGCATTATTGAAAGTAGGGGGGTGACTCTGCTGGTTAGAAGCCGGTGAGGCTGGCGGTGTAAACGGTGCCGACTGCGGTGGCTGAGACGTAGCCGGAAACGCCGTAGCATTTTCACGTTGGGGTTCCTGGCCTGCATTCCGCAGCCAGGGAGGTAAAGCATTTTCATCAAGCAGTGCGGACGCCGAAAAGCCCTTCGGAACCTCCTGGCCCGCCATCCAGTTCGGCAAGCTTTGAGGATCGATCAGATCGTTGCCCATAATACCTTCTGGTGGAATAGCCATCGGCCCAGACTGCACAGGATTAGAGGGTGCAGGAGCCGGTGCTGGCGGCTGCATCGTTCTCATCCATTCCGGCAAAGCCTCCGGTTGTACCAGACTTGCTGCCGGAATGTTGTCTTGTACGCCCGGCTGGTGTTGTTTTTGTCGCTGCTGTGGAGATACAGACTTTTCACGCATCCATTCCGGCAAAGCCTGCTCGTCAATCAAAGAACTGGCCGACATCACGCCCTGTGGTGGGGCAAAGTTATCCGTATTCGGCGCTCCCTTTGAAGCAGAACGTCGCCCTGGATACGCCGCCGAAGGACCGGTATCGCTCGCCTCCGAACGCCCCGGGCGCATCCAACTGGGTAGCATTCTCTCATCAATGAGATCTGGCGACGAAAGATTGTATGTGGGGCTTGCCGACTTACTATTGTTATTATCGGTAGGCGTACCGGGTCGTTCACTGGAACGCAGGGTTTCTAGCCAAGCCGGCAGCTCCGGCACATTTGCGTCAGGAGCAACCATCCCGGCTGCCATGTTGGGGCCTGTCCCCCTACCAGCATCACTCATCAAGGACATACCACAATTTTGACACTTCGCCACACCCATAGGGTTTGGCCTTCCACAGCGGTTACACGTTATCACTTCTGCTTCTCACTTTCGCCAGGCTCGACATGCATTAGAGAATAATCCCAGCCGCAGTGTACCATGCTTTTTCTGGCTTGACAACTGTTCAGACTACGAAATAAGACATGTTGATACACAGATTGCTCTCTTACGCCTCACTCTGCCCTTGCCACCTAGCATCAATGAGCAATACGCCACAGTCAATGGGCATCGGGTCAGCTCCGCAGTTGCTCGTCGTTTCAAGCAACAGGTACATAGTGTACTTCGTACCCTCGAACGCCAAGGGCTAGTGCACGAAGACCTCTGTCATAGCTTACGCCAAAACTACCTAGCCCTTTTTCTAGATTTCTACTTCTCCACTCCGCTCAAACGCGACCTTGATGGTGGTTTGAAAATTACACAGGACGCACTCTGTGAAGGGCTGGGCCTGAATGACAACCGTGTCGTTGATATCCGTCTGCTCAAGCACATTGATCCCTTGCACCCTCACCTTGATGTCGAGTTAGAGGCCATACCCGAATGGCAGTTTGACAAAGAATACATCGTCCTTAGCTAAACAAATCATCCTATGCTCTTGTTTTCGAATCAGACCTTCATTAAAATAAAACTAGTTATAACCATATTCTGTAACAAAATATGCCACAATTTCGCAGGGGTACTACAATATGCTCAACACTTTGCAACGTCATAGTCATTTTTCTCCACAGCGGCTTTTGCTCGGCCTTCTTTTCAGCACCATCATCAGCACTCTCGCCTACCGCCGTCGTTCCCTCAGTCGCAGCGGCATTGCCGGATCCATCATCACGGGTACCATTACTTTTGGGTTAGGTGGCTGGGAATGGGGACTCTCACTTATTTTTTTCTTCATCTCTTCCAGCCTGCTCTCACACTTCCGCGCCCCAGTTAAGGCGCAAACCGCTGCAGATAAGTTTAGTAAGGGTAACCAGCGTGATATCGGGCAGGTGGCTGCCAATGGTGGCATTGCTACGCTACTCGCACTCGGTTATGGTTTAGCCTCCTCTCGTCCCTTACAGGACCTCTTCCAAGCTGGCTACACAGGCGCACTGGCTACCGCCCCGGCGGTATCACTCCTCTTGGCACCAGTGCCGCTACTCTGGGCGCACTGGCTCTGGGTCTTGTCTTCTGGCTACTGCAAGAGGGCCGTAAGGTCACCAAGGAGACTTCCAGAATCGCACCTCGCTATCTTCCCTTGCTCGGTTTGATAGGTGGCCTGACTGGCAGCTTTACCGATAGCCTCTTGGGAGCTACTTTTCAGGTTATGTACTACTGCCCAACTTGCCAGAAAGAGACTGAACGTGCCATACACAACTGCGGCACCAGAACTCAGCCCTTACGCGGCCTTCCCTGGCTTAACAATGACGCTGTTAACTTCGTCGCTACCCTCTGCGGCGCATTAACGGCAATGGGCTTACATCTGCTTGAAAAGTCACTTACGGTCACACAAATAAAGATAGCTGCAATTTGCTATCCTTTTTGAAAAACAACCTTCTCTACCCCTTCAATCATCTGCAAAGCGAATTGCGCGGCAGTAAAGGGAGTGGTATTTGTCTTCTGTTGAATATTTCGAGCCAGGCCGGTGATATCAATGATCCTTTGGGCTTCCTGCAGCCACGGAATGGAGGGGACCGTGAGGGTGTGCTGCTCGACACCCTGGCTGTCGCGCAGCATCTTACCGAAGACGGGAGGGGGCTGAGTGTTCTTGTCCAGCCCGAAATGAAGGGTTTCCGGTTTTTGGTGAATGGCGACGCTATTCACCTCCCCGTCGAACAAACATATCAGTACATTCGGAGACAGGCGGTCCATACGCAGCAGGGGAAGCTCTTTTTTGCCACTGCTGTCGTAGCCATTTGCCTGTAGTCCCGGCCAGCCAGCCACGACGTCCGAGCGCAATAAGAAGCCAGTCACTCCATCGAATGGGTTGGTGGCCGGACTACTATTGCCGGTTGTATGGATTAGATCCAGTACATGGTCCGCCGTGGTTACCCGCCCGATGCTGAAGGCACCATCCAGCAAGTAGTCCGCCCAGAGGTGATCTACCCAGAAGAAACGAATGGCTTCTTTGGGCAGCAGGCGCTCGTCGGGTACGAGGTAGTTGAAGGGTACCCCTTGTAACAGGCCCAGATTCGCAAACCAGGCAGTGATCGCTTTATATAGTTCTCCCGGGTCTACAGGTTGAGGCTGGATGGGCAGGTAAGCATGAAGCAATTGCTGCTCCGCCTGTCGCAGGAGCTGGGCGTGGGTGCGCTTCCAGAGGTAGAGATTGGTGGAGAGCTGTTTGCTCTGTAGGGCCAGCAGGCGTCCCAATTCCCAGGCCGCCGCGTAGGAGATGTCAAACAGGCCGGTGGCAGGATTGTAACGAACCAACTCATCAGCCGCCTGCACCGGTAACACCGGTTCATCTGTATTTGCCGCTGGAACCAGGGGGCCGTGATACCAGGAAACGGTTTCACCCGTCTCCCGCAAAGTATGCGGGAGCAGCACATAGCCCATAGCCAGGTATTTTTCCGCCTCGGGATGATCGTTCTTTGGCAACCGCAATGTACTTGGAGTGTGGTCGAGGTTCTTGAGCAGACCCTTAAAGCTCTGTTTTTCATCAACACAGGCGAAGCTCCAACTCTTCAGGCTCACCAAGCGGATCAGGTCATCATCCCCTGCGCCCTGGTAATTAAAGCTCCCCTTGGCGTAGCGGCCCTCCAGGGATACCAGGTGAACGGTGCTGGTTCCTCCACCTACCGGCAGCCTGTTGCCAATGATGACGGCCAACTCATTCTGGCTACCGTCAGCATTCAATCCCACACGTACATGCGCTAGCAAGGCCAGAGCATCTGCGGTGGGCAGCATGGTTTGCAGCAGGCGTTTTTTGACATCAATGACGGTTACCAGATCGTCCGGCTTTTGGCCGCTCTCCAGTTGCAAAGGGGGAAATTTAGCGGGAAAACTAGCGGGGTTTTCCAGGTCGCTCAGCTTCACAATGAGGGGCGATGGTTTTTCCTGATCCTCAAAGAGCAGGAGTGCCAGCCAAGGTACATCCTCTTTGTGTGCGTCGGCCTGCCGCTCCCACGGCAGGGTGCTGCGATTGAAAACGATATGTGCTAGGACGTTGGAATGCTCACCCAGGCTGCCGTCGGGGGGAAATACCGCCTGGATGTCTTGAGGCTTTAAGCTGAAGCGGTCGCCGTAGACGGCAAAGTGCCTTTGCGTACTGAAAGGGGTTTGTTGAACGCCTGGGATGGCTACCTCTTGCGTAACCGTGATGGTATAGTCCCCAGGTGCCAGTCCAGGCCGGTGAAACTGCACAAACTCAATTTTCGTGGTGGCATCGCTGCCATTTATGCTCGTCTCTGCCATCTCTCATCCCTGACTTTCACTTGCTCAGACCTTCTCTACCTGCGGTGCGAACAGGAAAGTGTTGGCTACCGTGCTGGCGATGGCCTGGTTCAGATCGATTGACTCTGTGTTCACCCCCAGTGCCGTGCAGAGCTGCTGCCTGGCTGCAACGGTCTACTGCAAATTGCTGCTGTCAATCGGCGCGGTCTCCCCCGGAGTCGACTGCACCATCGGCCTGATTTCAAAGCCGGACAGGGCATCGTCAACGCAGCGTTGCCCATTCAGGCTGGGATTGAGAGATTGACCCCACATTCCCACCGGGACGTTTTTCAGGATAGGGGTGTAGGCAAAATCAAGCTCGACGTTGGTGCCATCTCTGCTGATGACAATGGTATGCGTGGAGGTGAACTGGCCCGATTGTATCCCCATCGGGCCGATGGCTAGCGAGCCGATGGCCTTCATCTTCGCGCCAGCGGGCTGTACCTGCACCACATTGCCATTCGCAGAGGAGGCTTTGAAAGATGCCAGAGTGCCGTTTTCAGTGTAATAGACCTGGCTGACGGCGATATCGTTATGGATGTGCGCCCGCGAAGATGGGATCAGTGAATTGGTGGTCAGCACGAAATACTTGGGATTGATGACCCCTAGATCCGAGGCATCCTGACTCTGCTTGCTTATCAGGCCATTTGTGACGGAAATACCACAGATGGCCGCATCAGACGGCAGGAACGACTGTTTGAAGGTAGGCCAGCCGATGGGCGAGGGTTGTTGGGCTGAGCTATCGCCAAAGGAGATATCGAAGGAGATGATATCGAGGTTGATATGCGCCTGACCCGAAAATTCTGGCCCCCAGATATGCAGGTCCGCGCCCACATCAAAGGTGAGGTGATGGGTACCGAAAAAATCGAACGTGTACGATGCGCCCAGGTCCAGATGGGCGGTGGCATCGTAGTGGAAGGGTTTCCAGGCAATGATGAAGTCAAGAGCGACGTTGAACCATACCTGCAGGTTGCCACTATTCCAGTTGGCCTGCACTTGCAAGCCGGCCATGAGCAGTGAAGCGGTCAGAGCGAAATATGCTCCACCCTTGATGCTCAGCTGGTCATCGACCTGCCAGTTATAGCCCAGACGAGGCACGCAGGGATAATAGTCTGGCACGATAAAGCTGGGGTGGTAGCCCCCCAGCGTCTGCACGAATTCGCCGGAATGGATACCGGCAAACCAGGTGTAAAAGGCGAAGCCGCCAGTTAGCTGGCAGGACGTGGATATGATATAGGAAGCGGAGGTCAGTTGTGCGCTTATGCCCAGGAAGCCCTGTGCCGGAATGAAGCTGGCTTTTACGGCCATCTCTACCACGGCCAACGGGGTGACGGCAGGTTCTCCCGGCACAGGCGGAGGCTGGGTCATGGTGGATAGACCGAGCACATTGATCTCGAGTTCATTGCCAAAGGCAATCGTCAGGAGCACGAAGGAGTCGATGATTTTGAAGGAGGTGAACTTGATGCCGATAGCGAAAAAGATCTCGCCGATTTCCGGGTGAATGTATTGGTCGAGTAGGGCCAGCTCGGCTGTCAGGTCTTTCACATTTTGGGGAGGGGTGGCACCGTTTACGGCTGCCGCGACAAGCGGGAACTGAGCGATCTGATCAACTGGTGGCACGATCAGCGAGCGATTGTAGCCAAAGCCCGCGGCCAGCCCGGTGATGAAGAAGAAAGAGGGGCCACCGAGGGGATAGTCCAGCACCGCATAAATGAAAAGAGAAGGATTATCGTGCAGGACGGCGTATGAGCCGAGGGCCGAGAGGGTGAGTTCTTCGGTCTTGATGACGGCTGCGCCATCGTATTCATCATAGGTTGTGCCATCGGGGAGCTTCCCCTGAGTGCGTAAGAAGGCCCCGCCGATCTCTGCCGGGCCGCTCTGGTAATCGAGGCCCAGACCGTGCAGGTCAAACTTCGGGTCAAATTTGCTGAGGGGTGAGCCGAAAGCGAGATCATCGAGGGAGAGGGTAAGGACCGCCACCATGAGGGAGGCATCCAGCAGGAAAAATACGGTGGCGTCCTGGTACTTCACGCCCACGCGGTTGAAATGCACCGGCCCGAACGATTTTTGCAGCGTGAACCATTTGGCATTATCGGCTGATGTGACGCCAGCCGCAGGGCTGGGTGCAGGCGCGGGTGCA
>WNGM01005472.1_pt1 | contig 13334 bp, 8 predicted proteins | sample 5400571 | NCBI WGS metagenome assembly WNGM01 (sample SAMN13153378, study PRJNA577476) | soil metagenome | isolation source: 100 cm soil or saprolite under Garry oak tree replicate 2 | place: USA:California | collected 2016-06-15
CGGCACGAACACGCCCGGGGCGAAGCTCGACGTCGCCGGCACGATGCAGGTGAGCCAGAGCGCTTTCCTGTCCGTCGCCGGCGGGTCCGTCGGTGTCGGCACCAACGCGCCCGGCGCCAAGCTCGACGTCGCCGGCACGCTGAAAGTGAGCCAGGATGCCGCGCTGGCGGTGGCCGGCGGCAGCGTCGGCGTCGGCACGAGCACCCCCGGCGCCAAGCTCGACGTCGCCGGCACGACGAGAGTGAGCCAGGATGCGTTCCTCGCCGTGAGCAGCGGCAGCGTCGGCATCGGCACGTCCTCGCCGCTCGCGAAGCTGCAGATCGTCGGCGGAGCCCTGATGCCGAGCGTCGGCAACACCGCGAGCGCCGGCATCATGTTTCCGCAGAACCCCGGAGGCGGCGCCGGTGATGCCGCCTGGATCCGGTATTACGTCAGGGCGGGCGAGAGCACCACCCTGGAGATCGGCGTGTCGAACGACCCCGACGATCACATCGCCCTGATCGCATCCGGTAACGTCGGCATCGGAACGTCCACCCCGGCCAACAAGCTGGACGTCATCGGCGACATCGCCATTCAGGGGAAGCACGCGTTTCGCGGGAGCGACACCTGGCTGCGGTTGAACCAGGACTTCAGGTTTACCTCCGGCGTGCACACGCCCGGGCTGTTTGCGCCGGTCAGCTTGAACGTCGGCGGCGCGAGCGGCTGGGGCAATCCCGGCAGCGGCAACGCCTGGATCACCGGGACGGTGGGTGTCGGCACCACCGCGCCGCAAAGAAAGCTGCACGTGCACAGCGACGATTGGGCGGGCGGAGCCGAAATCCACGCGAGCGGCGCGACCGCCGGATTGTCGTTCACGGACCGCGAAGTGGGCAGGCAATGGGACAGCGGCGGCGCGGGCGAGCGCTGGGTGCTCTATTCCGCGGCTCGAACCGCCAGGCTTTGGACTTCGGGCAACGGCGACCGGCTGACCGTGGGATCCGACGGGACCGTCACGGTCGTCGGCCCGTACCTGATCGCCAACGGCGCGGGCGGCGAGCGTTCGTATATAGGCGGCGACGGCTGGGGCAACGACGTCCAAATCGGCAGCTTCAACGCCGGCGTCACTAACGTGGGCTTCTGGAACGTCGCGACTTCGACGCGGATGAACCTCTACGCCGCGAACTACGTCCAGGCGTCCGACGCCAGGCTGAAGAAGAACGTCGAGCCGCTGTCCGGCGCGCTCGAGAAAGTGCTGAAGCTGCGCGGGGTGAAGTTTGATTGGGCAGAAGGCGCGGACGACGGCGCGCGGCTCGGGCTCATCGCCCAGGAAGTGCTCGAGGTCGTGCCCGAGGCGGTATCGAAGGACGGCAAAGGCATGTACGGGATCGCCTACGGGCCGCTCGTGTCGGTCCTAGTCGAGGCGATGAAAGAACAGAACTCACGCCTCGAACGGCTGGAACGGCGGCAAGCCGGCCGCGGCTGAGGCTATGGGAGAGACGAGATGAGCGAATTCTTCGATGATGTCAATTTCTACAACGGCGGTTCCTCTGGAGCACCCGGGCCGGTGTTTGCCGCGCTGCTACCGACGGCCGGCAAGGCGTACGTCCTGGGCAACGTCGGCGTCGGCACCATCAATCCGCAGAACGCGCTCGACGTGGAAGGAGCGCTCGCGGTGGGGGCGAGCTACTCCGGCAGCTTCGCGGCGCCGGCCAACGGGCTCATCGTGGAGGGCAACGTCGGCATCGGCACGAACACGCCCGGGGCGAAGCTCGACGTCGCCGGCACGATGCAGGTGAGCCAGAGCGCTTTCCTGTCCGTCGCCGGCGGGTCCGTCGGTGTCGGCACCAACGCGCCCGGCGCCAAGCTCGACGTCGCCGGCACGCGGTCAACAAGCTCGATGTCAGCGGTGATGTCGCCATTCAGGGAAAGCACGCGTTGCGCGGCAGCGATAGCTGGCTCAGGCTGAATCAAGACGGCGCCTTTGCGAGCGGGGTGCACACGCCAGGGAATTTTGCCCCGAATTCGCTGAACGTCGGCGGCGCTGGCGGCTGGGGCAATCCGGGAGCGGGCAACGTCTGGGTCACCGGCCGTGTGGGACTAGGCACGCAGCGGCCCCTTTACAGACTGCATGCCCTGGCCCCTGGCGGATTTGGCGGTGAAGATGCGAACGGTGTATCGCTGGAGGGCAACGTCCCCGTCGTTGCTCAATCCGACAGCACAGCAATCGGAATCTTGAACGCACAGGGGCGCCAGGCTTTTGCGCTGAACGTCAATGAAAACCTGGGAACCACCGGTGCTCGCGGCGTACCGATCTTCTATGACAAGTACGACGGCAACTGGCACCCTTCGCTCTCCTTAAAAATGGGAAGCGTAGGTGTCGGAACAAGCAGTCCGATCAATGTTGCTGCCGATGCTCCAGATCGGCGGCGCTCCGTGCATGTTGCCGGCCCGCTGACGCCTGCGTTTGTCCTCGAGCAGACGTACGCGACTGGCTCAGACAAATGGGCGTTCTTCCTCTCAAGCGCCTTCAGCGATCTTCTGATCCGAGACATCAACAATAATGCCGACCGTCTGAAAATAAGAAAGAACAATGGCTACGTGGGCATTGGGCCGTTACCGTGGTACGCGCCCGAGGCCATATTGGACGTCGGAGGGGATCTCAAGGTCAGAGGAAATATCACCTTTACCGGCAGCCTGACCGGCGGTGCAAAGGGCGGGTACGTGATGGATCAGTTCGTGAACAAGGTAGGCGAGGGGCTGGAAGAAGGGGATGTGGTTGTGATCGGCAAAAATCAGGCGTCTCTCTACTACGGCGCAAACAACAACATACCAATTCCAGAGATAGATATTGCGCGACGGACATTCGTTACGCGTGTCTGCGGTGTGGTTTGCGAGATTTACACCGAGATCAAGTCTGAGGTAGAGGAAGAAACAGATCCTACTGCGGCGGAAGTCAAGCGTCCGGAGGCGAAAATCGCCAAGAAGCGAGTCAAGCCCGAGGTACAGCAGCGGCAAGCGTTCACCGCTGAGCAGCTCGCAAAACTCGATCGCAGAAAAATCGCACCCGGGCAAATCGGATGGATGGTTACGCTCGGGACGTTCGCCCACTGCAAAGTTGACGCCGATATCGCGCCGATCGAGGTTGGTGATTTGCTGACCACCAGCCCCACGAGAGGACATGCGCAGAAGGTTGCCGATCCGGCGAAAGCCGGCGGCGCCATCGTCGGAAAGGCACTCGGTGCGATGCGCAAGGGAAAAGGCAAAATTCCGGTGCTGGTAAGTCTCAAGTGATGTGGAACGATGGCAGCACGCAAAAGCGGCTGCAGGCACGCGTATCGGCGCTTCCTGTCGTGAGACAGTTGACTTGGTGCAGTGTGCTTTTTTTGTCTCAACGCGGTATTGGATTTAAGCGACTGCGGAGGTATACATGGCCATTACCGATGATGTAATCACCGCGACCAGCGAGCTTTCCGTCACCGACGGCGTGAGCGGTCCGGTTTTCGCCGATTTCATACCGACGGCCGTCAAGGCGTACGTCCTGGGCAAGCTGGGCATCGGCACCATCGCGCTCGACGTGGAAGGAGCGCTTGCGGTGGGGACGAGCTACTCCGGCAGCTTCGCGGCGCCGGCCAACGGGCTCATCGTGGAGGGCAACGTCGGCATCGGAACGTCCACTCCGGCCAACAAGCTGGACGTCAGCGGTGACATCGCCATTCAGGGAAAGCACGCATTGCGCGGCAGCGACACCTGGCTCAGGCTGAATCAGGACGGCGCATTTACGAGCGGTGTGCTTACCCCCGGCAATTTCGCGTCCAACTCGTTGAACGTCGGCGGCGCCGGGGGCGGGGGCAATCCGGGAGCGGGCAACGTCTGGGTCACCGGCCGTGTGGGACTGGGCACGCAGCAGCCCCTTTACAGACTGCATGCCCTGGCCCCTGGCGGATTTGGCGGTGAGGATGCGAACGGTGTATCGCTGGAGGGCAACGTCCCTATCGTGGCTCAATCCGACAGCACAGCAATCGGAATCTTGAACGCACAGGGGCGCCAGGCTTTTGCGCTGAACATTGACGGAAACCTGGGAACCACAGCCGCTCGTGGCGTGCCGACCTTCTACGACAAATACGACGGTGGCTGGCACCCTTCGATCTCGCTAAGAACGGGAAATGTGGGAATCGGAACGACCTCTCCTTCAACAAGACTTCACGTTGCCGGAAGTTCGCCTGCCGTCCGGATCGCAGACGGCACTCAGGGGGAAGGAAGACTACTGGTTTCGGATGCGAGTGGAAATGGAACGTGGAAAGACAATTCGCGCTACTTTTTGTCCGCGAGCCTCAATAACGCTTCCATTACTGCGACTACCACTCCCCAGAAAATGGGGGACTACCTGACGTTTACAAAAGCCGCAGGCGGGTCGGCAGTGGAAGTGCATATGAATACCCGGGCATTTTCCGGCAATTTCAGCACTGGGATATGGGGGATTGGCGGTGCTGCCGCGGTGACCTTCGAAGTGAGGGTTGACAATATTGCGTCCTCTGTCGCCAACGTGGCGGCCATAACTGCCTCCAACGTAATTCAATTCGTAAGCATATTTGCCGTCTTTCAATCACTGGCGGCGGGGCCTCATACCGTCAGCGTTTGGGTAAGCGCGAACGCCGGAACATCAACCGGCGTCGTTCTGGATATTGGCGGCTGGGGCGGAAGAATCATCGTCAAGGAAACTTTCTAAGGCTGATCTTCAAAGTGGGTCTTTAGAACTGAAGCAGAAACTCTGGAGCGCTCCTTGCATAAACATTCGCCATCCGCTTTCGAGGGTTCTTTCTCTCGCGTGCGTGCCAGCATGGGCTCGGCTCATTCTCACTCAGATCGAGGGCAGCCCCAGATTGGTTCACGCCTCGGCCACCGCCAACTTGCCCACCTTCTGCACGCGCACCGCCTGCAGGCCCGCCTGGAGGTGAGCCACCCGCACGATCCCCTGGAGCAGGAGGCCGACCGCGTCTCCGATACGGTGCTGCGCACGTCGACGCCCGAGGCGTTCCAGGCGGGTGAAACGAGCCTTGCGTCACGCATCCAGCGCCTGTGCCCGCAGTGCGAAGAGAGGCTGCCGCGCCAAGCTATGGAAGAGGAAGAAGAGCCGCTCCCCCGGGCGAAGCGCGAAGGTACTGACGTGGAGGAAGGCGCCTCCGCTATCGAACCCTACGTCGACGGTCTTCACGGGCGGGGAGAGACGCTCGCGCCTGCAACGCGAGCTTTTTTCGAGCCGCGCTTCGGTGTGGACTTCGGCTCGGTGCGCGTGCACAGGGACTCCGAGGCCGACCGCTCGGCGCGCTCGATCCAGGCACTGGCCTACACCGCGGGCGACCACATCGTCTTTCGTGCCGGGTGTTACGACCCCACGAATGAGCAAGGCAAACAGCTTCTTGCCCATGAGCTCGTCCACGTGGTCCAGCAGGGGAGTGCCGACGTGAACCGTGCGACCACGATTCAGCGGGATACTCCCCCCGCAACCCACAATGCGTCGGTCGGCAGCATCAGCTGGATCGATTCGGCGTCGCCGGCCGGAAGTCATGTCACCGATCCGGCGCCGCCCGCGGTGATCGCCGAGCCATTCATCACCGGGCTTTCCGGATTCCGTTTTTCCAATTACTTGCATGCCTGGGTGAGCACGACCGATTCGGCGCATGTGTCCGGTTCCGGTTTTCATCTGAACAGCAATATCTATCACGGCGCGAGCTATCGAGGCATCCCCTCGTGGAGCTACCCCATGCAACAGAACACGGCGCATTTCACGGAAAGCGGAGTCGAGGGCGTGGAATTCGAACAAGTAGTCGGGGCACGCACGATTTCACCCGGCGTGATCGGCGGCACGGTGGGCGCCGGGGTCGGCGCCGCAGCCGGCGCTTGGGGTGGCGCCAAGATCGGCGCGGCTATCGGCGCGTTCGGCGGACCGATCGGTGCTTTGGGCGGAGCCCTGATCGGGGCCGGCGTTGGCGCGCTCGGGGGCTATCTGGTCGGAACCGCAGTTGCCTCGCGAGTGACCAATTTCCCGCCGATCTGGACGAAGCTGAAGCTGCGGTTGCGGGCGGATGGAAACCGGAGATGCGATGTCGTGCAGCACAGCCTGTTTCCGAGCAGCAGCTATTACTGCGACTTGATTCGCTGGAGCCAGTACGACGCGCTCGCTTCCGAGCAACACGCTTGGGAAGCAAGCGGCTGGGACGCCGGTAATCCTTGGGGTGTTTCTCGGCCGTTGTTTACACCATGAACCAGAGTGCAGTCACCCCGGCCAAGTCCGACAATTGAACGGAACGCAAACGAAGGCAAACTGAACGCGCGGTCCGATGAGGCAAGCGACCCAAAAAGCCGAGCAAGCTGCGGGCCACGCAAGCGGAGCCCACGCCGCGCGTGGGTCGAACGGGAATGCGCTCGCCGATGTGCGGCATGCACTCGGAAACCATGCGCTGAGCCAACTTATGCGCCGTCGGCTTGTGCAAGCGAAGCTCACCGTAAGCCATCCCGACGACATCTACGAACAGGAAGCCGACCGCGTGGCCAATGAAGTGATGCGCATGCCCGAGCCGGTCGAGTCCGGGGTTGCGCTGGACGCGACGAGCAGGCCACCACGCATCGAGCGCTTGTGCCCGGAGTGCAAAGAGGGACTCCAGCGCAAGACACCTCTCGAAGAAAAGAGGAGCAGCTCGTTCAAGGCAAGCGCGAAGGCGGGAGAGCTGGAGGAAGGCGCGTCCGAGATCGAGCCCTATCTCGATCGTCTTTCCGGAGGAGGCGAGCCGCTGGCGCCCGCCGCACGCGCCTTCATGGAGCCGCGCTTCGGCGCCGATTTCGGCGCCGTTCGCGTCCACGCCGGTCCCGAGGCCGACCGCTCCGCCGAAGCCGTCAACGCGCTCGCGTACACCACGGGCCCGCATATCGTCTTTCGCGCCGGGCACTACGACCCCGCGAGCGAGCCGGGGCGAAGGCTGCTCGCGCACGAGCTGGCGCACGTGGTGCAACAAGGCGGGGCGAGCGGTATCTTGCAACGTCAGGATCGACCGGCCGAACCGGCCGTGCCGGCAGAGGAGGCGCGGCCAGTCGATGCTCCGAGCGTTCCAGCCGGCATAACGGGGCTATTGCCTTCGCTCACCCCCTGCAGGCCGGCGAGCAGCCGGGTGGAAGCCGAAGCCCTGTGGAGCTTCGTCGCGGGGTCTTACATCCCGTACAGCATGGGAATGTTCGGGGCGGAGACGACCGGCCTGTGGTCGAGCTATCTCGATCGTTCCAGCGCGGCGATGCCGCGACCGTCGCGGTCTTTCGCCGGCAGCGGTTCGATCGTGAGCGGCTTCACCTCGCACCACAGGTCGGCGGAAGCCGAAAGAGAGATCGTGGACGCGGCCGAAGCCGCGTATCGCTCGGGAACCTTGCCTTCGGTGCCGGCGCCCGGCGCGAGCGTCAGCTTGCCGGTCACCAGCGCCATTCCGGCGCCCCTCCTGCACCGGCGGATCAACGATGCCGCCGATCCCATGGGATTGACCTACGACAATGCGGCGACGACCATCCCGGGCAACATCGCCGGGGGCATCGGTTCGGGAGGACGGCCCGGCAGCACGCTCGCCAGCGACCCGGACACGCGCGGGGTCGGCGGAACCCTGAATCTCGCGCTCGACGCTACCGGTGCTCGCTTGACCATCACGCCGTCTCTCGGCTTCAGGGTGCACGATACGGTGGATTTCTGTCCCGGCGCTCTCGGCGGCGCCGTGGCACGGATCGAGACGGTGCCGATGTCCGTGCTGGAGGCGACCGAGGGGCGATTCGGACCCGTCTACGCCGCTGATGTTCCCTTCAACGTGGAATATCCCGGCCCTGGCGTAGCCAGATCCGTCACGGTGTCACCTTCGCCGACCCCGACGCCCACGCCGACGCCGACCCCAACGCCCACGCCGACGCCCGCTGTGCCGTGTCCGGTTTCGACCGAGCCCGGCCACACGGCGGGTTTGCGCGTGCAGTTCGGCGTCGGCAGCGCAGCGCTCTCGCGACAGGAGCGGTCCGACATCCACACCCTTGCACTCGGCTGGGTGGCGGGCGGATCGAACGGCGACGTTCGGGTCGACGGCTTTGCCAGCGTCGACGGCCCCGCGGACTTGAATCTGAGGCTTTCGTGCGCGCGCGCCGAAGCGGTGCGCACGGAGCTGACAAGTGACGGCGTTCCGAGCTCGAGGATCGCGATATTCGCTCACGGCGAGACGCGCGAATTCTCGGCGAGTTCTTGGGACCCGAACCGGCGCGCCGTGATCTCCACTGCGGCCGGGCCGGCCCCGTCGCCGGGGTCCGGTCCGACGCCCGTGCCGACCTCGCCGCCGGGGTCGGGTCCGACGCCCGTGCCGCCCGCGGCGTCTCCGCCGGTCGTGACGCTCAAATCGCTCGCGTTCAAGAGCGACCATGGCGTCATGAAGGACAACGTGAGCGATTGGAGCGCGGCCGGCGCTCCCTACCCCGAGCCGGAGTGGTCGGTCAGCCCAAACGGGACGATCACGAGCGCGCCCGTGAGCCATACCAAGGGACGCAACGTCGACGTGGAGCTCGAGTTCGACGTGGCGCCCGCCACGGCGCTGGCCGCGCCCATCGCCTTGGTGGGAGAGAGCGACGTCGATTTCCTGCGCTTTTCCTACTCCGGCACGGTGACGGGCGGAGCGGGCAAGCGCGCGTCGATGACCTCCAGCGGCAGATTGCCGCCGAACAGAGTCGCGGACATACGGAACAAGCACATCGCGTGGAAGCTGCACTCGGGCTCCTCGCGGATTCCGATCGGCAGCACCGGCCCCTTCACCATCTTTTCCACCATCGGCGATCCGCGCAATCCCGCAGAGGTCACCTACAAGCGCATGGAGAAGGCGATCGAGCTGGTGAAGTCGTCGCCCAGATTGGACTCGCACGAGATCGTCAAGACCATCATGTTTCGCTGGACCCGCTTCAACCTGGATGTGCGCTACGCCAACGAGTGGGACTTGGCCGCCGACATGGACACCGGCGCGCAGTGCATCGACCTCGTCCGCTTCGTGCGTTCGGCGATCGAGATGGTCGGGGCGCCGGGCACGGCCGAGGCGATGGTCGTATGGGCGCAGCCGAGCTCGCCGCTGATAGGGATAGAGAGCGCCTGGCCCCACGGCGGCATGTCTTCCGGTCTGATCCCGCCGCATCCGGGCCAGCCGAATTGGCAAGCCGCGTTGCTGGACGGGGACATGCGTCCCAACAACTTCGAGGCGGCGCTCAAGTTTACCGACGCGGGCGTGATGCGCTATTACCCGGGCGGTGTCCGGTCGGTGCTGACGACGCCCGACGAGGTCTTGAGAGTATTCAACTGTCTCGCCTGGATCGAGGCGCTGGCCGGAGCTCGATACGAGATCAGGGAAGTGCCGGCTTCCTATCGCGCCAGCTCTTGTGTCGTGGGCACGCAGCACAACTGGTAGGTGCGCGCCTTCCCTCATGCGCATGCCCGCCCTCATTGCACGCCTTGAAAGCCTGCTGCACGGCCACCCGGAGGTGGAGCTGCGCGTGCTGCCCGACAGTCAGATCGTCATTCGCAGCCGCATGATGCCAAACCCGGTGGCCGCCTCCGGGTTGAAGGCGGCGGCCGAGATACCGTCGGCACAGGGCTACGAGATTTACGTGTCTTGTCGGGGTCCCGCGACAGCAGGGACTCGGAGCGCACCATCGGCGCAGTTGCGCGCGCCGGCGATGCCGTTCCCGCCCGATGGGCGGCTGGGATTGGAACCACGAGCGCGGGCCGCGAGCTGGCATTTCTTGAACCGCGACGGAGACGCCGTCGCCGTGCGCGTGCGCCTGGGTTCGCGGGCGCCCAGGGAAGAAGTCGAGGCCATCCTCGGCGCCATCGAAGCCGGCCTTCTGCGATGACTTATCGGGCACGGTACGACGCGAGCGAGACCGTGAGACGAGGATCGCGGTGCGATGAGGCAAGCGACCCATAAAGCCGAGCACGCCGCCGGCCACGCGAGCACAGCCGCGCGCGCGCGGAACGGGAACGCGCCGGACCAGGCGCAGCGTACGCTCGGAAACCGCGCGCTCTGCCAGCTCATGCGCCGTCGGCTCGTGCAAGCGAAGCTCAGCGTAAGCCATCCCGACGACGTCTACGAACGGGAAGCCGAGCGCGTGGCGGACGAGGTGATGCGCATGCCGGAGCGAGCGCCGCTCGAGTCCGGCGTCGGCGCAGCCGGCCCGCCCGCGCGCATCCAGCGCCTGTGCACCGAGGGGGAACTCCAGCGCGAGACGCTGCTCAAGAACGAGGAGCCGCCCCTTCACGGCAAGCTCGAACACACCGAGTTGGAGGAAGGCGCCTCCGGGATCGGCCCTTATGTCGACAGTCTTTGCGCTCGGGGCGAGCCGCTTGCACCTTCGACGCGCGCTTTCATGGAACCGCGCTTCGGCGTCGACTTCAGCGATGTGCGCGTACACGCCGACCACGATGCGGCCGCGGCCGCCCGCGCCGTGAATGCGCAAGCATTCACCGTCGGGCGCGACATCGTGTTCGGGTCCGGCAAGTATGCTCCGGAAAGCGAACCGGGCAAGAGGCTGTTGGCGCACGAGCTGACGCATGTAGTACAACAAGGCGAGGGTTCACAACTCACTGAACCATCCGAAAAGGTCCAACGAGAAGCTGCAACGGAGACTGCGACAGCGGCGGCGACGGGTGCGGCGGCAGCGACCGCCACACCTGCCCCGACCGGCGATTCCCTCCTGAAGGAATGGCTCGCCGAGCATGCGGAAGGCCACTTGAGCTCGGCTCTGACGTGGATCCTTTCGCAATGGCCGACCGGTGGCCGCATCGATGACCTCAGCCAGGATTTTCACGACGATGTCCAGGGACTGCTGAGCTTCGTCGCGGCCACGCCCGGGGCGTCGTTCTCGATCATCAGCTATGCGCGCGCTCCCGACAAACAGCATGTCATGCACGTGGCGCAGTACATCAGGAAGGACTGGGTCGGCTATAACAAGTACAAATTCTCCCTGTGGCCGGACGTCGTGACGACGGGAGGACGCGCCGCGCTCCAGGCGTTGAATCCGGAGGACCGGAAGGAGAAGCTTCAGGAGATCGCCAACCCGGAAGCGCTCGACGTCGTCTGGGACACCGGGACGCAGAGCTCCTCGCGAACGGACGGTACTGCGGTGGCGGAGGCTTACCACATCGGCGCGGACAATCCCGTTGCAAACGGCGGCGCCGCGTACTCGTGGCCGACTGGAAATACGAGCGCGAGCCTGCATGGAAGCGGCAATGCGGTGGATGCCGATCCCGCGTCGCTGCCGAACGCGGTGACCATCCGGCGCGACCAGGCCCGGGCGTGGCCGGACGCGAGTGCGGTGCAGGGGGCGTTTGGAGCCGCGAATGTCCAGCAGCTCCCGGCCACAGAGACGGAGGCGGAAGGATTTACGATCACCGGCCTGAACAAGGTCGGCCATCGGGACGCGTTCTTCGATCTGTTCTTCGAAGTGCAGTCCGCTGCGCGAGCGGGTTTCGTCGATCTGCAGCACTTCCAGGCGCGGTAAAGGCAGAAGCCGGGCCGCAGCGGTCTTCGATTCGAGCCATTCTCGCAAACGAGGAATTCCCGATGGGACACCGGCAGCAGAGCAGCGCTTCTCGATCGCCGCGCGGCTCGGCGCGATCCGCGCCAAAGTTGTTGCGCCGCGCGCATCACGCCGATCCGCTGCTCCAGCTTCAACGCGCAGTCGGCAACCAGGCGGTACTCGCTCTTTTGCGATCCGACGCCCCCGGGTCCGTGGAGACCGCGCTCGAGGAAAGTGGACCGGAAGCGGGAGATCGACCGGTCGCGCAAACACAACCTCTTTCAGCGCCGCCGCAGGACGGGCGGATACTCCAGAAAAAAGACGAAGACCCGGTCGACATCGATCTCGTGCCGGTGTCTCCAGAACAGAAAAAGGAACTGGACAAACTTGGCGTTCGCCTGCCCGCCGTCAGCGACGAGACCTGGCGCTCGATCGGAGGCGTAGCCGACAACGCCGAAAAAACGTTGAGCGAGCCCGAAAAAAAAGGGATCGAAGCGCTTCTCAACAAACACAGCGTGGCGGCGGGAACGCCGCTGGCCACGGTGACCGGGCCGAAGTTCCTGTTGCACGACACTTCCGCGCTGGTGGGGGCTCCGGCGATCGAGAAGGAAAGAAAGAAAGGGAGGGGGCCGCTGGGAAAAGGGGTTTCGGCCTGGATTCCCGCGGCAGGCGACGCCACCATCGCCCGTCCCGATTTTTTCGAGACCAAGCGACCGTCGACCACGGAGTTCGAAAAGGGCATCGACATCATCAAGCAAGCCGATCGCGAGCAGGCGTTGAGGGACATCTGGAACGTCGCCAAGAACGCGGAAAAGGAACCCGCCATGGACCGGGCTCTCGCGGGTACGGGGCTGGTGGAGAAGGAGGTCAAGACGGTGAAGGCCGGAGCCGAGAGCTTCTTCAAGGGAACGGTGGCCGACGATGATCTGCCCGACGGTTCGAAGAGCACGGCGGCATGGGCTGTGGGCGAGCTCTGTGCCAAAGCCGAAAAAGACGGCGCGGCCAAGGTCGCCGCCGACAAGAAGGAACCCGATTTCGACGCCGGCTGCAAGAAGTTGTCCACCTACTTCAAAGAAAGAGCGGCGCGCGTGAGCTCGATCGTCGGCGTCGAAATCGTTCAGGTCGGCGTAAAGGATCCGGACAAGAAAAAGAATCAGAACATCTGCGATCCCAGGAATCCGAATGTCGTGCCCATGCCTTCGCCTCCCTATTCGGACAGCCAGTACGCCAATATCGCCCTGGTCTACCTGCGCGCGGCATTGATCGCGGGCCGGTTTCCGGAGGTCACGACGCATTTCGTGGTCGATGCATTCGAGCGCGGCCATTGCGACCCGAGGTGTTTCGATCTGCAAAAACTCTACGACACGATCGCAGCGTTGCTGGGGCACGGCAAAGGCAGCACCTATGGCGTCAAGTCCAGTTACGGCCTCACCTGGGGAACGAACACGATCTGGTGGGACGCTCCGGACAACAAAATCTGCGGGACTCCACATCCGTGAACCACGACGTGAAGCGGACTACCGCGGAGCTGTTTTCGACAACTGATCGATTTGATGCTCACGGGCGGGGAGCCCGGTCAGGTGTCCTTCGACACGACGATGTTCGGAAACTTGGAAGTCATGTCCTTGGCGGACTACGCGATCTTGACGGCGAGCCGGCGCGCGATCGCCCGGTAAATCTCCGCCGCCCGGCCGTCGGGATCGGCGACCACGGTCGGCTTGCCCGAGTCGGCGTGCTCGCGGATATTGATGTCGAGCGGCAGGGACCCGAGCAGCTCGGTGCCGTAC
>WNGM01006794.1_pt1 | contig 13326 bp, 17 predicted proteins | sample 5400571 | NCBI WGS metagenome assembly WNGM01 (sample SAMN13153378, study PRJNA577476) | soil metagenome | isolation source: 100 cm soil or saprolite under Garry oak tree replicate 2 | place: USA:California | collected 2016-06-15
CAGGAGATGGACATCCACAACATCCCCATCGCCAGGATCACCGGCCAATACCTCGAATACCTGCACAAGCTCGAGAAGCTCGATATCGATGTCTCCGCCGATTTCATTTACATGGCCGCCACGCTGATCCTCATCAAGTCCAAGATGCTTTTGCCTCCCGATCCGCTGGCGGGTCCGGACGAACAAATTGACCCGCGCGCCGAGCTGGTTCACCGCCTGGTGGAGCACGAACAATTCAAGAGCGCGGCGCAATTGCTTTATCAGAAGCAGCAGCTCGAAGCGCACGTCTGGTCCAAGCCGGACCGCTCGCTTTACGAGGGCGAAGACGTGCAGGGCGAGCTGGTGGTGTCGCTGGTGGATCTGGTGCGCGTTTTTCAGCAGGTGCTGGAGCGGCGCAAGGAAGTCGTCAAGATCGAATTGCACCACGATACATTTACCGTGGAGCAGATGATGCAGGTGCTGCGCGGGCAATTGCGCGCTTCGGAAGAGGGCATCGAGCTGGTGGCGTTTTTCGAGTCCTGCGCTTCGCGTTCGGCCATGATCTGTGCGCTGCTGGCCGTGTTGGAACTCGTGAGGCTGCAGGCCATCGTGCTCGCGCAGACGGAGATTTTTGGCGCCATTCGCGTGCGCAAGCATAAGATGTTCGATGTGGTCTTTGCCGGAGGAGAATTATCCGCATCTGCGCCGACGCCGCAAACTATCGACGGTAACGAGGAACAGCTTTGAGAGATCGCGGAAAAGTCGATGAAGGCCGATTCTTGGTGGCACAGGCACTCTTGCCTGTGCTGATTTTGCGCCGATTAGGTTTGATGCACAGCCAGGAGTGGCTGTGCCACTGACTTTCCCGCGAAAATTAGGATTAGCCAAGATCCATGACGATGACCTCAATCGAACTGAAGAGCGCGCTCGAAGCCATTATTTATGCGGCGGACGAGCCCGCCACGCTCGATCAGCTCGCGAGCATTCTGGGCGAGGAGAAACACGTGGTGCGCGCCGCGCTCGATGAGCTGGTGGCGAGCTATGCCAGCGATGAGCGTGGCGTGGAGATTCGCGCCGTCGCCGGCGGCTATCGCGTTTACACCAAGCCGCAGAACCACGATCTGGTCCGCAGATTCATCAAGAGCCTGCGGCCGCCGCTGCGGCTGACCATGCCGGCTCTGGAAACGCTGGCGGTGATCGCCTACAAGCAGCCGGTGACGCAGCCGGAAATGCAGGAAATTCGCGGCGTGAATTGCGCCGGGGTGATCGAAACGCTGCTGGAAAAGCGATTGATCACCACGGCGGGGCGCAAACAAGTGATCGGCCGGCCGATTCTCTATCGCACCTCGAAAGATTTTCTGATGCGATTCGGGCTCGGCGATCTCGACGAATTGCCGAGCCTGAAGGAGTTCGAGGCGCTGGCGCGCGAAGCGCTGGGCGCCGACGACGGCATCGCCGCCGAGGCGCCCCCAGAAGAGACGGCCGCGGAGAGCAGCGGGCCAGCGGCGCCGGAATCAGCATCACCTTCGACGCCGGATGCGGGCGCTGTGAGCGAAGTTTCCGGCGAATCGCCCGCTTTGAGGGAAGGCGCGGCGCCCGCTTCTGCATCCGAATTGAGGCGCGCATTGAAAGAAGATGCCACGCGCGATTCGGAATCGCGCGGCGCGGACCAAGCTGTCGCCGGGGAAACTCCCGGCGAGTCTGCCGGCCGCGCGGCGAAACAGGCCGCGCCCGGCAATTCGCAGTAATTTTCGGTCAAAGCGCCCGGCGTTTGGCACGCGTTGTCATTCTGAGTGAAGCGGCCGCGCGCTTTGCTTTCGGACCGTTTTCGGTCCGCGCGGCCCGAAGCGAAGAATCCCTCCGGTTCCTGCGGCGGGTCCCGCGAGCGCCCGGAGAGATTCTTCGTCGCCCCGCAGAATGCGCGGGACTCCTCAGAATGACAGAGAGGGCGCGGTGAACGGCAAATAACATGCTCGAACGGCTGCAAAAAATCATCGCGCGCGCGGGCATCGCCTCGCGGCGCCACGCAGAGGAATTGATCCGCAGCGGGCAGGTGCGCGTCAATGGCGTGGTGGTCACCGAGCTGGGCGCGAAAGCCGACCCCCAGCGCGACCGCGTGGAAGCCGCGGGGCGCATTGCCGAGCGGCCGAGCGCGCCAGGTTATTTTCTGCTCCACAAGCCCATCCATGTCGTCTCCACCATGTCTGACCCCGAGGGCCGGGCGACCTTGCGTCATGTGTTGCGCGGGCTTTCCGGCGGAATTTTTCCCGTCGGGCGGCTTGATTATGCGGCTTCCGGATTGATGCTGCTCACGAGCGACGGCGAACTCGCTGACCGCATCTTCAAAAAGTCCTCGCGCCTGCCGCAGGTGTATTGGCTGAAAGTGGCGGGCCGGTTAAGCGACGACGAGATGCAACAGATTCGGCGCCAGGCGCATGCGCGCATGCGCCGGTTGCGCGCTCCGGGCGCCGCGGCTTCCGCGCCGGCGAATCCCTGGTACGAAGTGGAACTGAGCGACGCGCGGCGGGACTTGCTGCGGCGCGCGCTTTTCGCGCTGGGCCACCCGGTGGAAAAAATGAAGCGCGTGAAGCTGGGGCCGCTGGAATTGGGCGATCTGGCGGAGGGCCGTTACCGGCCTATGGAACCTCGCGAAATTTCGCACTTGCGCAGATTCGTCGAGAAACCCGTCCTTCGCAAAGAGCGCGAGGGATGGCGCACCGGGCAGGCGGAAGGCGCCGCGCCTGCGCGGCAAGAAAAACGCGCGCACCGCCATAAGCGTCATCCAGGCCGCAAGTCGAGGCGTCCGGCGCGATGAACCCATCCAGCCAGCTATCTTCCGATCAGCAGATCAAGGACCTTCTGCGCAGCGCGCATACCATCGCGGTGGTGGGCCTTTCTTCGAGCCGCTTGCGGGCGAGTTATGGCGTCGCGCAGTACATGCAGTCCGCCGGCTATCGCATCATCCCGGTGAACCCCAACGAGCAGCAAGTGCTGGGCGAAAAAGCCTACGCCCGCCTCGAGGATGTTCCCGAAAAGGTTGATGTCGTGGACGTCTTCCGAAGATCAGAATTTGTGCCGGAGATTGTGGACGCCGCGATCCGCATCGGCGCTCGCGCCATTTGGATGCAGGAAGGCGTGGCGGACGAAGCGGCGGCGCAACGTGCGCGCGCCGCCGGTCTCTTCGTCGTGATGGACACCTGCATCCTGAAAGAGCATCGCCGCCTGCTGCGCTAGCAGGCTGGCCGTCTACGCTTTGCCCGTGCCTGAAGCGCGGCGGGTTTTGATCCCGCGAATTTCTTCCATGCGCTCGCGCAACCGCTGCTCGAACCCTTCTTCGCCGGGTTGGTAATAGCGGCGGTCCGCGAGGCTGCGCGGCAGGCATTCCATATCGGCCACTTTGTCGGGAACATCGTGCGCGTACTGATATCCGCGGCCGTAGCCTTCGTGCCGCATGAGGCCGGTGGCGGCGTTGCGCAGATGCAGAGGCACCGGCTCCGCTGCGGTATTTTGCAAATCTTTTTGCGCTTCGTCGTAGCCGGTATAAAGCGCATTCGACTTGGGAGCCAGCGCCAGATAGACGGCGGCTTGCGCCAGGGCCAGATTGCCTTCGGGCACGCCGACAAAATCGGCGGCCTGCATGGCGGCGACGGCGATTCCCAGAGCCGCGGGATCGGCAAGCCCGATATCTTCGCTGGCCATGCGCACCAGGCGCCGCGCGATGTACAGCGGATCCTCGCCTGATTCGAGCATGCGCGCGAGCCAGTAGAGCGCCGCATCGGCATCGGAATTTCGCACCGACTTGTGCAGCGCGGAAATCAGGTTGTAGTGCTCTTCGCCGGATTTATCGTAGAGCAGAAACTTGCGCTGCAGCGCGGCGGAGAGCAGTTCCTCGGTAAGTACGCGCGCGCCATCGGCGCCCGGCGCGACGGCGCGTACGAGCGCTTCGAGCGTGTTGTACGCCGCGCGAGCGTCGCCATTGGCAAAGATGGCCATGCGCTCGAGGACGCCTTCGCGCGCCTCGACCTTTTCGGTGCCGTATCCATGCTCCTTATCGGAGAGCGCTCGGCGCAACAGCCCGATGAGCTCTGGGTTCGTCAGCGCCTGCAAAGTGTAGACGCGGGTGCGCGAGAGCAGCGGCGCGATGACCTCAAACGAGGGATTCTCGGTGGTGGCGCCGATGAAGATGATGTTCCCCGCCTCCACGTGCGGGAGAAAAGCATCCTGCTGGGCCTTGTTGAACCGATGCACTTCGTCCACAAAGACGATGGTGCGGCGGCCGGAGCGTCGGGTGTGTTCGGCGGCAGCCATGACGTCCTTGATTTCGCGAATGCCGGTGAGCACGGCGCTGAAGGAAACAAATTCGGAGTGCGTGCGTCGCGCGATGAGTCGCGCGAGCGTGGTCTTCCCGCAGCCGGGCGGTCCCCAGAGGATCATCGAGCCGAGGTCGTCGGTTTCGATGGCCACGCGCAGCGGCTTTCCGGGGCCGAGGAGCGCCTGCTGTCCGGCAAACTCCTCGAGCGAGCGCGGGCGCATGCGCTCGGCGAGCGGCGCGCTGGCCGCGATGGCGTCGGCTTCCACTTTGGCGAAAAGGCTCATAGCGGCTTTGCTCATTACACTAAGGATAGCCGTTCCGCGGCGATTCCGCTCGATTGTGGCACAGGCACTCATGCCTGTGCGCCATTTGCTAGCAGGATGCGAAACGCACAGCCAAGAGTGACTGTGTCACCGTCAGCCCAGGCCGCGCTGGCGGGCGGCCTCATATAAGAGGATGCTTCCGGCGACGGCAGCGTTCAGCGATTCGCTGCGCGAATCTTCCTGATGCGCCGCAATGCGATGCGGAGCGTGCGGAATTTGCACCATCCCGTCGGCCGAGTGCACGACTTCGGCGGGCAAGCCCGCGCCTTCGTTGCCGACCAGCAGGGCCGCGGGCGCGCGCCAATTAATCTCCCAGGGAGGCACCGGTTTCCTGGCTATGCCGTCTGAGCCGCCATTGGGAACGTCCTCCGGACAAGCTGCATAGACACGCACTCCGGCAATCCTCAGTTGCGCGAGAAGCACGGGCGCGGAGATTCCCCGCACGATGGGCAGGCGCAACGCGGAACCAGCGGAGGCCCGCAGCGCCTTTGGCGCATAGGGATTGGCGGTGCCGATAGCGCCCGCGGCGCACGCGGCGATTCCGGTAGCGCCAAAGGCCTCCGCCGTGCGCACCAGCGTCCCGACGTTTCCGGGATCCTGTACGCCCGCCAGCACGAGGATCAGCGGTATGCCGCTAATGAGATCATCGAAACTTCCCACGCGCGGGCGCACCAGCGCGGCAATGCCTTGCGGCGTTTCGGTTCCGCTCGCTGACGCGAAGAGGCGATCGCTGGTGCGGAGCAGGCGCGCTTCGGCGGGAATCCAAGGCCCGAGCCTGCCAATGTGCTTCGCGCCGCTCTCGCTGAAAAGGACGGCGAGAATCTCGACGCCGGAACGCAAGGCCGTCTCGACCAGGCGCGCTCCCTCGATGCCGGCAATTTCGCCCTGGAGCTGAAAAGAGTCGCGGCTACGAAGCGACTCGCCGGCCCGTTCGCCCGCGCGTTCACCCGAAAGGCCGGCGCGAAAGCGCTTGAGCCAGCGATTCTCGCGGCTCTCGATGGTTTCGGAAAGCCGCGGCGACGCCGCGCGGCCGGAGCGCATTTCGGCCCTGCGCCTCATGCGGCGAGAGTAGCAAAGCGATTCCAAGTTGTCATTCTGAGTCCGCCCTGGGCGGACGAAGAATCTCTCTGGTGCTCCGCGAAGGAGGAGAGATTCTTCGCGCCGAGTGCGCGCTCAGAATGACACGAGGGCAGCTACGAGAACAAGCGCGAGCGAAGCCCCGTCAGCGCCAAATGCCCCGCGGGCGAATCGGCCAGCCCCTTGAGGCCAAAAATGAGCGCAATCAGCAGGCAGTGCAGTTCGGCGCGGACCGCCTTCGGCGAAAACTCATTCCAGAAGACGAGGCGCCTGAGTCCATTGACGCGCGGCAACCAGCGGGGCACTTCTCGCAAATAGCGTTCATAGGGCGCGCCATAAAGTTGCAGAAGCCAGCCTTCTTCGTAGCCGACGACAACGGAGTAGACGGCGAAGCACCAGAACAAGATGAAAGGAGCCAGCCAGGGAAGCCGCGCGAAGAAGGTGGCGCTCGCGCAGATAAACGCGTTGCCAATATAAAGAGGATTGCGTACCAGTTGGTAGGGCCCCCCGATCGTCAATTCCAGCGGCACCTTCAGCCGATGGTGAATATAGGACTGCGCCCAGATCCGCAGCGCCATTCCGGCGAACAATAAAGCCAGTCCCGCGCCCCACATCAGCGCGGCGTTGCTGGCTTCGCCTCGCCTCCAGAACAGCACCAGGAGCAAGGGCAGGTGGGCCAAAACTCCGCGATGCCGGAAGGCCCATTTCCCAGAGAGCATGCGCTCAGTTTAGATCAGCGCAGGGGACGTACGAAAAGAAAAAGACGGGGATTCCGTTTTGATCTTCGTTTTGATCAAGAAACGGGCTCGGCCTGCCGGTGATGAGTGGCGGGAAATCTGCGCCTGGGTCTCGGCGCGCGGTCTAAGGTTTGAGGAACCTGTCGCGTTAGAGGCTTGAGGAACCTCTCCCCTTATGTGGCGGGGAGTTTCTCCGGTTTTACCGCGCCGCAATTGTCACAGGTGATCCTCACCATCGCTCGTCTCGTTAAGGATCTACTTCATGAGATGCAAGCGGCGAGCCGCCGGGGAAGCTAACCGAAGAGCTAATCTCCGTCGAGCAGGCGCTTCAGGGCGGGAATCAAGTCGGTTCCGGCGGAGGATTTGCTCACAAAACCGTGGGCGCCCAACAGGCGCACGGCCGCCTGGGCCTCTGCCGTGCATTCCTGCACGGTGAAAAATAGAATTTTGGTTGCGGGAGATATACGGCGGATCTCGAAAGCCGCCTGGATCCCATTCATTTCAGGCATATTGATGTCCAGGAGCACCACGTCGGGTCTTAGCGTCTCTACCTGGTCGAGGGCCTGCCGCCCATCTGCCGCTTCGCCGCAGACGGACATCGCGTTTGCGTCCAGGAGTTCGCGCACGGTGTTCCGCGCGATGAGGTGATCGTCAACGAGTAGGATTCCGGCCGTAAGTCACCCCCACAATTGAGCATTGCCGTCTCCAGACCATCGTCCTCCCTGGGAGCATCTAATGCTATACAGCGATAGCTGTAGGGTGTTCAAAACTAAACACCTTGCTTTGTTTTTGGAGCGTATTTCTTTCCGGGGTAGACTAGAGCACCCACCTCAATTGGGGTGGCAGATTACCGCCGGAAGCGGCCAAAGCCTCCGAGCCTGGGCCCGAATCCCCACACTCCCACGCCCCAGCCAATGTAGGGACCAAAATAAGGACCCGGATAGCAGTCCCATCCCCAGGGGCCGCAGTATCCGTAATAGTAGTAGGGCGGCGGATAGCCGGGGCCTGGAGCGCGGCGGCGAGGGGCATTGGCGTAGGCATCCTGATCCTTATAGTCGCCCTGGGTGACCGGCTGGAACGCCACCTCGCCTTTTTCGGTGGAGATCGCGACCGGCGATTGCAGGCGGAAGCTGACTTTCGCCGCCAGACGGGGCGATGATCCTGCTCGGATCATCGCTTCTCTCCCGCCAGCTTGCGGTAATAGCGGCTGGGAATTGCGCCTGCCAGCGCCGCCACGATCACGGAGCCGAGAAATGCTTCGGCCGGCGGATGCTCCAGGACGTCGAGCAGCAGATAAGCCGTGCCCAGATAGATGGCTTCCATCACCACGATGCGGCAAATGGTGACGCGTCTCGATTGCGCGCGAGGCCGCATCATGAGAAGCAGCAGCACAATCACTGCCGCTGCAAACAGCAGCGGTATCCATTCCGGCGACATAATTTTCTTAGTTCGTGCTCATAAAAATGCACCAAACTGCGCCCAAATCCTGACAGCTATATCGCCCCTACGGTATGTCCCCTATTGAACAGCCGGACGCCGCTTTAGTATTAGGCGACCCCGAGCAGTGGATTATGGCAGTGGCGCACCTGCTGAGCCGCAACCGCCCGAAGCTGGGACGCTTGCTAAACGCTGGAAACGAGATTCTGAATAGTGGAAATGAGAACGCGGGCAGGAGACGACTTGGAGACTAGCGCCGACACGCCCAGCAATTTCGCCGCAGTGGAAGCTTCCGGCGAATCGTCAATGGTAAAGAATATGATCTTAGCGTAAGGCGCCATGCGCCGGATTTCGTAAGCGGCCTGCACGCCGTTCATTTCCGGCATCCCTATATCCAGCAGCACGATGTCGGGTTCGAGGCTCCGTACTTTTTCGACGGCTTGTTTGCCGTTTTCGGCTTCCCCGCACACCACGGCCACGCCCATGCCCATATCCGCCAGAACGGCGCGCGCCGTTCTCCGGGCGGCCGGGTGATCGTCTACCAGCAAGACTCGCGCTGGGGTATGCACAGCGGTGCCCGCTTACGGGGCGGTTAGCGAGGCGCTCCCCAAGGGGCGGGTTTTTGGGGAGGCAGCGCTTTCGCCCAGTGGTGACTATGAGGCTGGCGGGCGGTCTAGACAATACGGGACATACCTGAAAATCTGGTAGCGCTACGTGCTTGTAGGGTCGGTTCGGCACCAATCGCGAGGTCCTATTACCCTACACAAGTTGAAACGAACACCAACTGATTCTTGCATCTCTGTGCATTTTTTGGACCTCTGCTCGCCCTTGCCTTAGGGGCCAACCGCGCCGCCACTTGCCGCCGAATACGTGCCCTTTCTCCTAAGCTGCTAGAATGCTGCTGCAGGAGGACCTCATATGGCCACGGCCGCCGGTGCGTGCGCTGGCTTTCTCCAGCCGACATTCAAGCGCGCAGCAAGAATCTGGTGGGCGTGGGTTTGGCGATCGTTGGCCTCCTAAGCTGCTAGAATGCTGCTGCAGGAGGACCTCATATGGCCACGGCCGCCGGTGCGGGCGCCGGCTTTCTCCAGCCGACATTCAAGCGCGCAGCAAGAATCTGGTGGGCGTGGGTTTGGCGATCGTTGGTTTTTGGCGGCGCCGCGGGACTTTTCGGCAGCCTGGTTTTGAATCTGAGCGGCATCTTGAACCGGATCTCGGAAAAAGCGGGGCAATACCTGGGCGCGGCACTCGGCATAGCGCTGGCCGTGCCCGTGGGGATCTGGATATTTCAGATGGTCCTGGAGAAAGATTTCGGCGAATTTCGCATTCGGCTGGTACCCAAGGCGCCCACGGAGCCGGCCTAAAGGAACGAGGCCCAGAGTTGCACTCTGCGCGATGCGGCGCTATGCTCCGCCGGATTGAGGAGGAACGGCGATGCCAAAATATCTGATCGAACGCGAAATTCCCGGTGCCGGGCAGATGTCGCCGCAACAATTACAGGCCGTGGCGGAGAAATCGTGTTCCGTGCTGCGCAATCTGGGGCCACAGATACAGTGGGTGCATAGCTACGTCACTCAGGACAAAATTTATTGCGTCTACATCGCGCCGAACGAACAAATGATACGCGAGCACGCGCGTCAGGGCGGCTTTCCCGCCGATCGCGTGTCGCAGGTCGGCGCCGTGATCGATCCGACCACTTCGGAAAACCGCCCACGGTGATCAGAGCGCAGATTTAGAGCGCCGCCCATGCGCGTTCTCCTGGTGGAAGACGATCCCCGAATCGCCAATTTCGTGGCCAAAGGGCTGCGCGAGCAGGCCTACGCCGTGGACCTGGCCGCCAGCGGCGAGGACGCGCTCTATCAGGCCTCCATCAACACCTACGATCTCGCCATTCTCGACGTGATGATTCCCGCGCCGGATGGCTTCGAGGTTTGCCGGCGGCTGCGGCAGTCGGGTTTGCGCTTTCCCATCCTCATGCTCACCGCGCGCGATGCCACCGACGACCGCGTGCAGGGCCTCGATACCGGCGCCGACGATTATCTGACCAAGCCCTTCGAGTTTCGCGAGCTGCTGGCGCGGCTGCGCGCGCTCTTGCGGCGCTCGGGCGAATTGCGGCCCAGTCGCATCGCGGTGGACGATCTGGTGCTGGACACTGCGGCACAGACGGCCACGCGCGGCGGAAAGCAAATCCCACTCACGACGAAAGAGTACGCGCTGCTCGAATATCTGGCGCGCCATGCGGGCCGCGTGATTGGACGCGAGGAGATTTCCGAACATGTGTGGGACGAAACCTTCGATCCTTTCACCAATACCATCGAAGTGTACGTAAACCGATTGCGGCGCAAAATCGATCAGCCTGCGGCCAAGCCGCTGATCCACACGCGGCGCGGCGCCGGATATATGCTCGGCTCAGCGGAGCCGAGTGGCGTTGCCGCCGCGGGCGGCGGCGCAGAATCCGGCGGCGCGGCGCGTGGCAGCACGACCCGCGTCGAAGCGCGCGAAAAAATGAAAGCCAATGCCATGAAACCGGCACCGGCTCCGCGCGGGGCAGGGAAGAAGCATGTTTGATTCGGTGCGCGTTCGTCTGACGCTTTGGTATACGGGCGTGCTCGCGCTGGTTTTGGTTGGCCTCGCCGCTGGAACCTATTACCTGGTCGCGCGCACCACCGAGCGGCGCACGTTTATTTCGCTGGCGGAAATTTCTCAGGGCTTCCTCACGACGCTGCAATCGGAATACAAAGACCAGCTCAAAGAGAGAGCGGGGCTCGAGGCTCTGCACGCTGCGGCCCAGGAATCCGTGGACGAGTTTCGGCTGCGTGATCATCGCTTTGCCGTGCTTGATTCCGCCGGCAACGTGCTGGCGGAAAACCAGGCGCTGCCTGCGCGCCGCGAGCCGGCCGGAGCCGCTTCGCAGCGGGAAATCCCAGGCGAAGTGCTGCGCAATCTGGTCGCAGGCGCCGCCGGAGCGCCGCGCCGGTTGCAAGACCTCACGCTGGGAAAGGAGCATTTTCGCGCGCGCGTCCTGGAGGCCGAAGTGGGCGCATCGCCAGTCACGGTCGTGGCCATGGAGTCGCTCGAACGCGAGCGCGAGCTGCTGGAAGACATTCGCGAGACGCTGCTGTGGGTGATTCCCCTTACGCTGGTGATCGCCAGCGCCGGAGGTTATTTTCTGGCGCGCAAGAGCCTTGCGCCCGTCGTGGGCATGAGCGAGAAAGCCGCGTTGATCGGTGCGCAAAACCTGCACGAGCGCCTGCCCGTGCAGAATCCGCTGGACGAGCTCGGATATCTGGCGAACACGTTCAACGGCCTGCTCGAACGCCTGGACCGCGCGTTCGAGCAGCAGCGGCGCTTCATGGCCGATGCTTCGCACGAGCTGCGTTCGCCCGTGGCCATCATTCGCGGCGAAGCGGAAGTGGCGCTTTCGCAGCCGCGCCAGCCGGAGGAATATCGCGAATCGCTGGCCATCGCGCTCGACGAAGCGCGGCGGCTGTCGCAGATCGTGGACGATCTTTTCACGCTGGCGCGCGCAGATGCGGGTCAATACCCGTTGCGCCCGCGCGATTTCTATCTCGAGGAGCTCGCCGCCGATTGCGTGCGCGCGGCGCGCACCATGGCCGCGGCGCGCGGAATCACGCTCAGCCACGAGCCCGATGGCGAGATGCCCATCCATGCCGACGAGGCGCTGCTGCGCCGGCTCGTGATGAACCTGCTCGACAATGCCCTCAAGTTCACCCCCCAAGGTGGGAAGATCAGCGTCGCCTGCCGGCGCGCGGGCAGCGAATATTCGCTGACCGTGCGAGATAGCGGTCCGGGTATTCCAGCCGAAGCGCGGGAGAAGATTTTCGAACGATTTTTTCGCCTCGATCCGGCACGCTCGCCGGATTTGCGCGCAAGCGGCGATCGCGGCGATTCCGGCGCGCCAAAGACGACGCCGGAATCGGCTGGCGGCGGAACAGCGGGCGCGGGTCTGGGCCTGGCCATCGCCCGCTGGATTGCTGAAGCGCATCATGGCCGGCTGACGCTCGTGCAGTCGGACGCTTCCGGCAGCACGTTTACGGCAATTCTGCCCGCGAACAGCGCGCGCGGCGCAGCGGCCCTGTCGCCGGATGGCGCTGGCGAGGCGGAAGCAGCGCCCGCAAACCGCAAATCCACGAGCTGAATCCGCGAGAGGACTTTGTGTCCATTAATTCTCCCGAGGAACTCCAAGGGCTGCGCGCCGCGGGCAGGATCGTTCGCCGCATGAGCGAAGCGATGAAGCAACGCATTGGCGTTGGCGTGACGACGGCGGAGCCCGATGAGGTTGGCGCGCGGGTGATGGCCGAGCCCATCCCGCTCACGACAGCTTAATGCGTTACCTCCTTGACGCGGCGGTTCGACCCCCGTACAATCGAGATGTACGTTTTGTACCATGTTGATGTACATGGAGGCGACGTGACGACGCGAACCCTGAAGAGGCCGCGGACAGTGCGCGTTAACCGCTCCGATTTGCGGCAGAAACAGCGTAAAACCCTCCGCCAAGCCAGGCAGAATACGGTGGTCCTCATTTCCGCGAATGACCCGGAGGATGAGAAACTCCTCGTGGATAAGAAGTACTTTGATGATCTCGTTCAAAGAATGCATTCGCTCGTGGAGACCCTCGAGATCGTGGCGGATCAAAAGCTTTTCGCCCAGATTCTGCAGGCGGCATCGAGCCTGAGAGAAGACGCGAGGCTCGGCAAATTGCACTCCTTCGAGGAGGCTTTCGGGAGCGAATAAAAAACAAACTTGTACAGCTCCAAGTTCACACCGCGCGCCCTAGAAGATATTCAGCGGCTTCCCAAGAACGTCCGGAATTCGTTAAAGCGCGAATTCACTCGGAAAATTCATGTTCATCCCGTCGAATGTTCCGAACCTCTAAGCCCGCCCCTGGAAGCCTTCAGAAGCTTCCATTACCGAGACTATCGAGTGGTGTACCAGGTCCTCGAGGACCTCGAGATCGTGGCCGTGGTGGGCATCGGCAGGAAGGATCGCCACCACCAAGGCGAGATTTATAAGCGCCTCGAAGATCTCGCGAGAAGCGGCAAGCTTGCCGCCGCTGTTCTCGACACTTACCGCTCGATTTCTGCCACCGACGAATTCCCAGACGAATAATTGGTTTTTGCCCCATACCCCGTTAATCGTGCGTTTATCTCGGGCTCTGTACTCTCGCCCCAGAACGCAGGCTAGATCGAACTGGCTGACGCTCCGGTGGAGGCCGATTGCAGGAGCCGCCCGCTCTTCGCCGCGAACGTCACCCACAGGATGAGCTTCGCGGCGTAAAAAAAGGTGCGTCAGCCAAAAAAAGGAGAGAGTCCATGAAACGAGCCAAGATATTCGCGGCGGTGATTTACGCAATGCTGGTTATGGGGACGATGGCGTTTGTGCATTTTCCCGAATTGCAGGCCGACGAGGCGCAAGCGAAAGTCGGCGCGGAGCAGGCGCG
>WNGM01011004.1_pt1 | contig 13321 bp, 13 predicted proteins | sample 5400571 | NCBI WGS metagenome assembly WNGM01 (sample SAMN13153378, study PRJNA577476) | soil metagenome | isolation source: 100 cm soil or saprolite under Garry oak tree replicate 2 | place: USA:California | collected 2016-06-15
GCGGCTCGACTTGCAGAGCATAGTCCATGACGGGGGGCACGATGACGCCGGCTGTCGGGCAGTAACCCAGACAAGCAGCCTTGCTGATGGCTTTGCGATCCACGGCATAGTTGACGGCCAGCCGCGCGCGCTTGTCATGCCACGGCGATTTGGGGTCCCACTGATCGGCGAACTCGATCCACATAGCCGACGCATGCCGCGTGGCCACGAGCGCGAGGCTCAGGTCGTGTGTCACGTTCTCGGCATCGGGGCCATCCAGGAGGAAGGCCATGTCGGCCTCGCCCTTCTTGAGCATCGCCACGCGCGTGGTTCCCTCGGGAACGCTCTTCATGATCAGTCGCTTGACGTTGGGCACACGCCTCCAGTATCCCGTGTTCGCTTCCAGCACCACCTCCACGCCAGGTGTATGGCTGACGAACTTGTAGGGGCCGGCGCCGATCGGCTGTTTTCTGAATCCGTCGTCTCCGACCTGGGTCAGATATTTCTTGGGAACCACGATCCCGGCGGCCGTGGCCGTGGTCCCGTAGAAGGTCATGAAGTCCGGCCAGGGCTCTTTCAGATGAAATCGCACCGTCAGCGCATCGACGGTCTCCACCAGGCGGACGCGTCCATTCAGCTCCTTGGCCCCCGCGCCTTTATAACGCTCGAAACTGAATTTCACGTCCTCGGCGGTGACGGGGTCGCCGTTGTGGAACTTGAGGCCGGGGCGCAGCTTGAACTCGTACATGAGCCCGTCCGGGCTCTCCGTCCACGACTCCGCCAGGCTGTTGCCCATCTTCTGCCCAGGCATCGGGCGGACCAGCGCATCGTGGAGCGCATACAGCATACCGAAGGGTGTGATCTGTGGCGGGGCGGTTGATGGGTCGAACCAGGTCGGGGCGATGGTAACGGGCCAGGCCATCACTGCCTCTCCCGCAGGTGTCGGCTGGCCATTCACCCCCTGGACTCCTCCGAGCGTTAGCGCGGCGGCCACGAGCAGCCAGACGATACGACGATGTGATGACGTAATCGCGGATTCCCGAGTTTGCGGACCCATTTTTCTTCTTCCCCTTATAGCCGCCGAGCGGGCGGCACGTTCACCCGCCCCTGGTTCGCTTCGGCGAAGAAATGGCGTAACGAGGATGGCGAGAACGGGAAGGACGATGAGCGGGGACACTGCATGCCGGGCCTCCAACCAACCGGGCCGGTCAAGGAGAACGGTGCGCCAACGTTAGCCCGCCCGACGAGAGAGGTCAACCGCCTTGACAACCTCTAGGTGGGCGCAGATGATCCCCTCACCGTCTTGACCGTCTGATCCTCGGGGAGGCAGTCATGCCCCTGGATCGGGTCCCCGGACAGCCCTCTGGCGCCCGCCTATGGCAACCCGCTTGACTCGCAAGACAGTCGCTCAGGCCTCGAACTCGTCAGCCCGGAAACCCGTACCCGAGGATCCGGCGTGATACCGGGAGCGACAACGGAAATAGCGTCGTCCAGGGGTTTTGGGTTTCTCGTCGCGCGGAGGACTACTCCGTTGCGTTGGAAAGGAGCATCCTATGGCCACGCACCTACTCCGTATCCTTCTCTTTACGCTGACCGCGATCCTCATCTGGCCATCACCGGCGCCGGCGCAGCGGGCGGCGGTCCTCGTCAACCCGCATGTCCAGGGGAACGGGACCGCAAAGACCATTCAGGAAGGGATCGGCATGGTGGACCCCGGTGGAAAGGTCATGGTCCTGCCCGGGACCTACAACGAGGCCATCGTGATCGACAAGGGGCTCACCCTCGAGGCGGTCGGGGGTGAGAGCGACTCAGTGATCGTCGCACCGTCCGGGGCGCCCGTGGCCGCGGTGCTGGTCGTCACTTCGGACCCAGTCACCATCAGGGATCTAACCATCCACTTCAGCGGCGCGAACGGCATCCGCGGCGATGGTGTTGTGGACGTCATCGCAGAGCGGATCAGGGTGCGCGCGGTCAACCCGCCGCTCGGCGCCGGCTCCTTGGTGACAGTGATCAACAATGCGATGACCGGCCGCGCACGATTGGCCGTACGGGAGAGCTTCCTGGACGGAGCCCTGCCGCCCGCGAACTCGCCGACACCACCGTTCCCCCAAGTGTTCGGCATCCGTGTACAGGGTGACGTCGATGCGCTGTTCGAGGGGAATGTGATCCGCCGCACCGGAGGCGCCTGTATTTCAGTCGCCATGCGGAGCGACTTCGGTGGGGAAACGAACGCGGACATCCTCGGGAACGATCTTGACGAGTGCTACCCGCTGCTGCGGGCGGGGTCGGTCATCGTCCAGGCCGCCGGGGTGCCCACTGCACCCGTCACGGCCACCGGCGTGGTGAACATCGTCGGTAACACAATCCGGAACACTTCCGCGTCGTGCCTGCCGACGACCGCCATTACTCAATCCTTCGCCCCGGGCCGCATCGAGCATAACCGGATCCTGGGCGTCGTTCAGCCGTGTGCCATCCCCATCTCCACCCGCAACCCTGGGGCGATCTGGATCGGCAGCCTCTTAGCCGACGTGCCCCCGGTGAGCCCGCTCGTGCGGTTCAATGACATCGAGGGGAACGCCCACGCTGGGCTACGCGTGGCGCCAAATATCACCACGCCGCTCGATGCACGCTGCAACTGGTGGGGCTCGGCGGGCGGGCCGTCGGTCGGTACAGACCCCCCCGGGAGCGACATCGTCGTGGAGCCCGGGGCGGCGACGCCGGAATCTACGCCGTGGGCACCCGCGCCGATCGCGGAAACGGACGAGATCACGTGCACAGGAGGAACTGAATAGGGAACCACCAGGCGCACGAGGCCTCGCCCGCGCTGCGCGGCGCACGCTGAGGGCCATGCGATGCGGGGTGTTCAGGGGCCGCGAGCCTTTGACTATCCGTGTCCGCCGTCGGAGAGCTCCTTCACAATGGCGCCGACGAAAGACTTGGCGTCGCCGAAGAGCATCAACGTCTTGCCGAGGTAGTAGAGCTCGTTCTCGATGCCCGCGAAGCCCGGACTCATGCCCCGCTTGATGACCATGACCGTCCGCGCCTTGTCGACGTCGAGGATCGGCATGCCGTAGATGGGGCTCGCCCGGTCGTGGCGGGCGGCCGGGTTGGTGACGTCGTTGGCGCCGATGACCAGCGCGACGTCGGCCTGGGCGAACTCGGGGTTGATCTCGTCCATGTCGAGCAGCCGGTCGTAGGGGATGTCCGCCTCCGCTAGAAGCACGTTCATGTGCCCGGGCATCCGTCCCGCCACGGGGTGGATCGCGAACCTGACCGCTACACCGCGCTTCGTGAGGGCATCGTAGAGCTCGCGGACCTTGTGCTGCGCCTGCGCCACGGCCATGCCGTACCCCGGGACGACGATCACCCAGCGCGCCGGCGATGATCAGGAGGTTGTTCTCCAGGACGAAGCCCATGGCCGCCGCCGAGAGCCCGGCGTAGGAGTTCAGGAGCGAGATGACCGTCGGCATGTCGGCCCCGCCGATCGGGATGATCAGCAGGACGCCGAACACGAGGCTGAGCGCCACGAAGAGAGGAAAGAGGTGCGACGCTCCGGGCTCCACGACCAGGTAGATCCCGATCGCCACCGCCGCGGCCAGCAGCGACAGGTTGACGACGTTCTGTCCCCGGTAGGTCACCGGCCGCGTCGGGACCAGCTCCTGCAGCTTCCCGAAGGCCATCAAACTCCCCGTGAACGTCAGCGAGCCGAGGAGGATCTCGAGCGCGAGGGCGGACATCGTGAACTGGGACAGCTCCGGGGTGTGGAGATAATACTCCGCGGCCCCCACGAGTGCCGCGGCCAGCGCGCCGAAGGCGTGGCTCAGGGCCGTCCGTTGCGGAACCGCGGTCATCGGCATGTAGAGCGCCATCGGCACCCCGACGGCGGAGCCCAGCACGAAGCCGATGAGGATCCACTGGTAGCTCACGATCCCCTGGTGCAAGAGCGTCCCCACCACGGCCAGGAGCATGCCGACCTCGCCGGCCCGCACCCCGCGACGCGCGGTCGCGGGCGCCGCCAGCCACTTGAGCGCCAGAATGAAGAGGGCCGCGGCGACGATGTAGGCGACTTGGATGAACTGCTCGACGAGGTGCGGGGTCATGACCTCGTGCGCTCGCGAGTCTTGAACATCTTGAGCATCCGGTCGGTGATTAGGAAGCCGCCGACGACGTTGGTCGTGGAGGCGATCACCGCGAGCGTTCCGAGCACGGTGGCGAGGGTGCTCCGCTGCTCCCCCGCGATGACGATGGCGCCGACCACCGCGATCGCGGAGAGCGCGTTCGTCAGCGACATGAGCGGCGTATGCAGGAGCGGGGACACGCGCCTGATCACCTCGAGTCCGACGAACGCGGCCAGAAGGAACACGTAGAGGCTCGCCATCAGGTCCGGCGTCATGATCTTCCTCCCGGGGTGCTGGGCACGGCACCGGCGCCTGCGGCCGCGAGGAGCTCTCGCACCCGCGCGTTCACGACCTCCCCGCCTCGCGTGACGAGAGTCTCGCGGGTGATCTCGTCCTCCAGGTTGAGCTCGGGCGCCCCCAGTCCTCCCTCCCTGAGAAGATGCAGCACGAAGTTCGTGACGTTCTTGGAGTACATCTGGCTCGCATGGTACGGAGCTGTCCCTGCCGTGTTGAAAGAGCCGATGACAGTGACGCCGTGCTCGACGACGGTCTCATTCGGGCGCGTGAGCTCGCAGTTGCCGCCCCGCTCGGCAGCCAGGTCCACGATCACCGAGCCCGGTGCCATGGTCGCGACCATGTCGGCAGTGATGAGCACGGGCGCCTGCCGACCCGGGACCAAGGCCGCGGTGATGACCACGTCGCTTTCGGCCACCACGCGCGCCAACAGCTCGCGCTGGCGCCGGTAAAAGGTCTCGTCCTGCCCACGCGCGTAACCGCGCGCGTCCTCGGCATCGGTCGCCTCGAGCGGCAGCTCGACGAACCGGCCCCCGAGGCTCTGGACCTGCTCCTTCGCAGCCGGTCGAAGGTCGTACGCCGACACCACGGCGCCGAGTCTCCGGGCCGTGGCGATAGCCTGAAGCCCGGCGACGCCCGTGCCGACGACCAGCACCCGTGCTGGGGTGATGGTGCCGGCGGCCGTCGTGAGCATCGGGAACATCCGAGGCAGGGCGGCCGCAGCGACCACGACCGCCTTGTAGCCGGCCACGGTGGCCATGGACGAGAGCGCGTCCATGCTCTGGGCGCGGGTGATGCGCGGCATCAGCTCAAAGGCAAAGGCCAGGGCGCCGGTCGCCGCGATCTCCCGGACGGTCAGCGGCGAGGCCAGCGGACGGAGGAACCCGATGAGCGCCTGGTCACGCCGCAAAAGCGGGAGGTCGTGTTGCCCGTTCCGGTCGTTGGCGCCGTGGCAGAGGACCTGCACGACGACATCGCCTGCCTTGAATACTTCGGCGCGAGCCGACGCGATCCGTGCCCCCTTCTCGGTGTAGGCGGTGTCGGCGTAGCCCACGCCTGATCCGGCGCCGGCTTCGACGACCACCTCGCAGCCGGCTTTAACGAGGGCGGGGACGGCCGCGGGCATGAGGGCGACGCGCCGCTCACCGGGAAAGATCTCCCTGGGAATGCCGATGATCATCGAAGACTTCTCCTCGAGCCCCGCCAATCTAGCGCTGGGCAGATCGCCTGGCGCGCCAGACCGCGACGTCCGCCTCGAGCTCCGCCTCGGAGGTGATGCCGACGCAGATCGCGTGAGCGTACGGCTAATCGAAAGCGTAGCGCAGCGCCGAAGCCACTGCACGCGGCTCCGTCACCTGGCCGCTACCGAGGGCCTTCATGCCGTACACGCCGCGACCGCTCCGGTAGAGCGGCTGCACCACCGCCGTCAGCTCGGCAGGGGAGGCATCCTTCACCCACGCTCCCGTCCGATTCACCACCACGAGCGCGACATCCACCTCTGAGAGCTCGAGGAGCCGCGCGAGCACTTCGCGGCTGTGACTGGAAACTCCAACCGCCCGGACGAGCCCCTCAGCCTTCGCCCTGGTCAGCGCCTCGAGCGCTGGAAGCTTGGCCGCCAGCTCGCCATGCGAGTCGACTGCGTGGAGCAGAAAGATATCGACGGTCTCAACGCCAAGCTCTCGAAGAACTTTGGTGAGCGCCCGCCGCGCCCCGACAGCCGTACTCGCATAGGTTTTGGTGGCCACGACCACCCCGTCTCGACCGACCTCCCGGAGCGCCTGTGCCACGTGAGGATGCGTTCCATAGTCGTCCGAGGCATCCCAGAAGGTGATACCGAGGTCGTATGCCCGCGTCAGGAGGCGCGCCCCGGACGCGACCGAGCCTCCCATATAGCCAGTACCGAAACAGAGCGTCGAGACGGTGAGACCTGTTCGACCTAGCCTGACCCGTCGCTTCGTGACTTGCCGTATAGCGCGCGCGGGACCCATACTCAAGCGTGTTGCCTATATGGCGATCATACCTACACCCGCGAGCGAAGTGGCGGGGGTAACTTTCTTCGTGACGTGGCCCTTTTACTCGACGCGACGGAACCAGTTCTCGGCGAGGGCGCGGTCGCGCGTCGCCGTCGAGAGGTGCACCGGCGGCGCCGCGCCCGCCAACACTTGCTCGAGCCGCTCGCGCGGGACGGCCAGCGGGTCCTCGCGCAGGTCTTCGTCGCCTAGCGCGAGAAGGTCCCGGGCCACGAACGCGGCAGGCGATCGCGGGGCCAGGAGCATCACCCGCGACGCGGCGGCATGGATGCGCAAGAGCAGCGCCTCGAAGTACAGCCCGCCGGGGCCGAGGATGACGATCTCACCATCGACGACGCAGCGCTCGGGGAGCGCGTGGGCGAGAGGCGCCAGGAGCTCGGGGAAGTATCGGTTCATCGACACGGCCCAATCTTAGCTCTTGGTCACCGGTCGCGTGGCAAACAGAGGGCAAGGTGAGCGCTGCGGCCGCTGCAAGGGCCGCGGCTGCCCGCACATGGTTCCACGCCGTCCAGTTGGCGACTAGCGCGCCCATAGGCGGGCGCCCCGGCGCTCGCCGGGTCAACGGCCGCCACTGGCGATGACGCTCGACGCGACGATGGCGATGAGGCTGTGCTCAGAGCACCCGGGCGGGTCGGCTTGAACCCGATCGTCGTGGCTACCGTCAAGACGTGGTCCGCGGTCCTTGCCCTGCAGCATCTCTGACGCGGTACGACGCGCGGGGCTGGTGGGCAGAGGAGGGCGAGCGACGATGATCGAATTGGTCACCGAAGTGCTTTCCTGGACGCCTCGTTGGTACATCCTGATCGTACTACTTCTGGGTTTAGCCATTGCCTACGGCCTCAAGGCGTTCTTCGTTCCGTACTTAACCGAATACGGAAAGAGATGGGCAACGCGCGAGGATGCCCAGAATATTCTTCGCGAGCTGGAGAAGACCACGGCCTTGACCAAAAAGATTGAAGCAGATGTCGCCGGGCAGCTATGGGTGGAACAGGAGAAGTGGAAGTTCAAGGCAGAGCTCTATTCGAAACTTCTGGAAGATCTCTCCGATCTGTATGAAACGACACAGCGTCATGAACATGTCCGCACCTTGGCGAACAATGCCCGACCACAAGACAAGGATAGACTCACCTCGGAGACCGACGACTTGAGGAAGAGCTCGCGACGTACAGGGTGCGCCCGAGGCCAGGGGAGCGGCTCGGAGTGCTAGACTCGGCGCGTGGCGTTCCCCACGTTCGTCCTCAGCCCGGTGTTCGCGTTGGTCCGCATGGCCTGGTTGAAGTGGTACCTTCCACAACTTCGTCTGAATTTGCCCTACGTTCGCGGAGAGCCAGACAACATCGCTTTGACAATTGTTCCTAACAGCGGTCAATGGCAGGTTGTCTTTTGACTGAGTCTTCGCAATGAGGGACGTCAAGAAGCCCGCAATTGGCGTCTGCGGTTTGAGACCTCCGATGCACACACGATGATGGCTCTGGACCGAGGGTCTGACGGTCGAAGCGTCAGCCAGACATACGTGGGTCCGGGATGGCAGCACGAGGTTCTTTCTGCCAGTCCGAGTGATACCGTACCGCCTGGACTGACGGTACGCATTCTCGGCGCGCATGCACTGAACTTCCGGGATAAGCCAGAGTCCGTCTCGCTGAAGTGCTGGACGGCAGCAGAGGACGTGCCTCCTCACGAGGAGACGCTGATCTTGGATCTCCATTGGCCAAACATGACCGCGCGCTTCCGAAGCGAGTGACGGTGCGTGGGGCTTCTCGCGGCCCTCGATGCCTTTTACTAGGAGCACCGCCGTTGCGGCGACCTGGACGGTGAAGTCGAGGGCGGCCAAGTCTGGATGACGTGCTCGTGCGGCGCAGGGATCAGCCGGAGCGTGACCGAGGAGGGCAACCGATGATACGACTCGCACGAAGGACCTTTCTGCTGGTCGCGTTCTACGTTCTCACGTCGGCTGTGATGGCCGACGCCGCGTGCGCGTGGGTGCTGTGGAAGGATGTCAGGTTTCCTCAAACGTCAATGGAGGCAGTTGATGCCTTTGACTCACGCGCACGCTGCGTCGCAGAGATCAATAAGGCTGAGGCAAGAGAGAAGAAAGACCCCGCGCCGTACACGGTAAACCGCTTCAATGATACGGACCTATTCGTAGGGTCACGACCAACCGACGAGAAGCAAGTCCTGATTCACATGCGCTGCCTCCCCGACACCATGGACCCGCGTGGACCGAAGGGCGCAAGGCCATGAACCGTCATCGGCCAGATGTGTCGGAGTTCACGGAGCCCGGATTCCACAGTGTTGCTCGGGCTCCTCACGATTCACGACCAACCATCAACGTCGAGCATGATGGGCCAGCGTGCATATTTACAATCGAGTTTGGTGCAGGTGCCAACACCGCCGAACGAATCGTCCTGACGGTAGAGGCTGTTGGTAACTATCGCTCCGGCATCGTTCGCAGAGACGAGCTTCTCTTCGCTCTGGCCATGATCCCTACAGGGCATGAAGTCAACATTCGCGTCGAGTGGGAGCACGAGCCATGATGGCTGCCATCTACGCTCGTATCGCCGACCCGCGCGGGGGCCCAAGGGAAGGACATGATCTGTGGTGTTGAAAGAATCGTCCTCGCGCTTGCGGGACCGCTGCTCGGCTTCTTCGCGGGATGGGGACTCTTCGAGCTAACCGAGTGGCGCCGACGAAGAAGAACCCAGCGATCTCAACGACGCGCTGTTCAAGCAGAACTTAGTTACGTCGAAATTCTACTGGTACTCATTTGCTTCAAGTACGCCGATGCAGTCTCTACTGCTACCGATATCGCCCACGTTGCGCAAGCAGTGAAATGGTACTGGCAAACAGGACGACTTAAGGCCCGTCGGGCCGGACATATCCTTGGCGACGTCGATGAATCGTTAGCTGAAGAGTTTGGCCGGTTGAACGACGAGCAGATCGTCGCCAAACTAGCCACGACCCCGGGAATGCAGGAAACCGTCGCCAGCGAGCTTCACCTCCCGATTGTTGACGCAGTTCTCGGCGCGCCAACCTCCGGCTTCAGCGACAAGGAGGTGCAAGCTCTGACGACGGCTCGAACCCAGGCGCATCTGCTTAACGAGAATTCTCGCTGGATGAATAAGTACCATGACATGAGTTTCACGGTCGCCGATGAGGGTACTCATCGAAGAGTTCTAGAAAGCCACCAACACCAGCGCCGAGCCTACCTTAAGCGGGCGTTAGTGCTGCTCGACTTCGTCCGAGCCGCCCAGGCAACGATGAGAAATTGAATGCAGGACTCCTCTCGTCCGAGGACCTAATTCTAGGGCACATCGCATCCAGCGCGGAGCGTGTTAGGACGCGCTCCCGACAACCGGACCTGACGCCAGGGCACGGTGCTAGCCCCGTGAGAGCGGGGGATGCGGCTCGACGGAGAGCAACACAAGAGGGCGGGCCGCTCGCCTGAGCGACGTTCCTGTCTCCCCTCCCCGAGCCCGCTGCGCGTCCTTCTCGACCCGCCACAGGGAGGACGCCATGCGGGTCGACTTCGACCTGTCAGGTCACGGGACGGTTTACCTCTTTCAGCCGCTGACGGCCAGCCAGCGGCCATCGCGCTGACGGTAGACAAAGCTGAATCGCGCAGGAGTGGTGACCGGCTGGCCGTCCCGAATGTCGGAGAACGTGTAATACCCGGTGTTGATCGCGATGTTCCCATACACCCTGACCCGCTGCTCTCCCAGCGCGACCTTCAAGTGCGGCCGGCTCGCCCCCGGCGTGAAGTACTCGCGGATGGCCGCGGGGCTATCGCGCAAGGTAGGTGACACGGTCCCCCAGAGGACTGCCTCAGCGTCGTAGACCGCGAGGATCCGTTCAAGATCCTTGCTATTCACGGCGTCAGCCCACGCCTGCGTCGCGGCGGCGACCTCCTCTTTCGCCCCCGCCCAAGCGGCCGGAACCATCCCGAGCAGCAGGAGCAACGCAGCGAAAACGTACATCAGCCGTTTCATGACAGCTCCTCCTCTTCTGTAGGCGTCACGTCCATGGGAGTGGGGTTCCCATCCGGTCGGCCCTACTACAGTGCGGATGACGGCGGTGTCAAGCGCAACTTGGGGAGCGCGCCGGACGGGGGATCTGTGGTGCGATGATGGCGCGCACGTCAAGCGCCCGCGGCTCGAGCCCACGATCGAGGAGTTCCTGGCCCTGGTGATCCTGCTCGACCGGGGATCTGGTGAGCCGTCACCGCGTCGGATCGAGTTGCAGCTCAGCCGCCAGTCCTGCAGGTCTCAGGATGCGGATAGACGGACATCGAGCCTCCAGAGCAGCTCTCCGGTTGAGGAAGTCGGGGTCGAGCGTGACGAAGCGATCGCAGGCGTTTGTCACTGCGTACATCAGGTGTTTGGCGTCCGAGTCGTCAAGCCCGAGGCCCCTCAGATCGGCGAAGAGGGCTTCGTCAACAATGTCCGTGATGATCGGAGCGATCACGACGCTTCCATACCGATTGGTGAGCGGGCTGAAGAAGCCCAGAACTACATGGTCGTTGGCGACCACCGAAACCTCACTGCGAGCCGCCTCCAGCTTGGCGCGCTTCACAGGGTTTGTGGTTCTCTCCTGCTCACGCCAGGACTCCCGGGATGTCACGATCTTGATTATTCCCGCTGAATGAGCACTCTCGATGCGTCGCAGAGCCTCCATCTCCTCAGCCGGGGTCAAGTCTCCAACAACGCGACCGGAGGCCGCGACGTTGTCCAGGTACACTCTCATCATCTCGGTCCCCTCTTGGTCTACTTCTTCTTCGCCTTCGCCCACCGCGCCCGCGCCGCCTCGCGGGCGATCGCGCGGCGCCGTTCGGCGGTCAGGTTCTTGGCGCGAGCCTTGCCGCCGCGCCGGGCGAACTCGGCAGCGTACTGAGCGAGCAGGTCCGCCGTCCTGGTCATCTTCGGCACGACTGAGAGCATAACCGGAATCGTCCCTGCCTGCAAGCATCACACACATCTTGCCAACATGCCTGCTTGCAAGCATATTCCCTCCTACCCCGCATTGAGCGGGGGCGATGGCCGGGAGCACGATGGGGCAGACGCGGTGATCTCCGGCGAAGCTCATGTTCCTCGCGTTCCTGCTTCGGCTCAGAAGAGCGGTGTCGAGATGTCGCCCCACAGCACGTGAGGCGGCGGGGTGTCGATCCCGGTGATCTCGCCCGTCTGGATATTAACGCGAACCAGAACAATCGGCTCGCGCCCGTAAGCCCCCTTGACGATCGCCTCGCCGCTCGCGTCAGGATCGTGACTCCACACCCGTGTGAAGAGCACGCGGTAGCGGGTCCGGTCGAAGTCGAACGGGACATGGTGCCCACGGTCGGTCGCCGGAGGACTCTCGGGCGACGGGCGATCGAGTGGAAGGTCAGCGATCCTCCACTCTTCGGGGAGGACGTAGACGAGGAGCTTGGCCCTTCGCCCGCCGGCGCCGATCCGGTCGCGGACCTCCGCTCCGGACGTGGCCACGCGGACCGCCGTTCGAAGGTCCTCCGCCTGAAGACGCGCAGGCGAGAGCACGGCCATGTCCTCGGTGTAGAACGTCGAGAGATGCCGGAGCGCGTGGTCCCGCACCCGATAGCCGAGTCCGACGCTCGCGGCCGCAACGACAAGCCAGAGGACCAGCGTCGCCAGAACTCGCCGCTCGCCGGCTGACGGCCACGGGATCAACTCCGGGAGCGGGCGCGGCAGGAACATGCCTGTCCGCCGTTGATAGGCGCGGTAGGCCTCGCCGAACTTCTCGAGACAGCGAGTCTCCTCCCAGCCGGCAAGGAGCTTGTAGAGGAACAGCATCGTCAGGTACGCGATCAGCACGAGGACACGGGCCCAGACGAGAAAGGCGCCGAGTCCGATGATCGCGAGCCCGAGGTATTGCGGGTGACGGGCGACCCGGTAGAGCCCGCCGGTGACGAGTCCCCGGCCTCGCACCTTCGCCCCATACACCTGGACGAAGCCGAGGGCGAACAGCGCAAAGCCCAGAAGCACGAGCGGCGCTCCCAGAACCGGGAGCACGTTCAGGACGGGACTCGACGTGTATGAGAAGTGGGGTAGGAGGAAGTCCGTGAGCCAGACGGTCCACGGCGACCGATGCAGCACGTTCAGCGAGGGCCCGTACGCAGCGTAGTAGTAGAGAGCGAACGGGCTGATCATGAAGAGAATCTCGAACACGGTCGCCACGTAGACGATCCACACCGCGGGCACAACGATCACGGCTACGTCGGGCCTCGCGGCGAACGCGCGCCCGGTGAGCGCGTCAGGATCCCGGCGAGTCTCGCCGGGACGAGCCGGCTCGTCGCCCGGGCGGACTTGATAGACATGGATGGGCTCGGGGATGTTCTTCAGCGGTTGGTCGCCGAGGTCTTCTCCGCTCAACCCGAGCTTGTGCCGCACCTGGTCCCACACGGGAGCGGACATGCAGACGGCGCCGGGGTCGGCGAGCCGCTCGAGGCGCGCGGTGATGTTAATCCCCTCCCCGTAGATCCGGTCGCCCTCGACCATCACGTCGCCGAGGTGAACGCCGATGCGAAACTCCATCCGTCGGTCGGACGGCACGTCGGCGTTCCTGGCCTCGAGAGCGCGCTGGATCTCGACGGCGCAGCGGGCCGCGTCGAGGGCGCTCGGAAACTCCGCGAGGAGGTTATCTCCTGGTGAGTCGACCACCCGGCCCCGATGCTCGCGGACCAGACCGGCGAGGTGCTCGCGGTGGGCCCGGAGGGTCCGCACAGTCGCGACTTCGTCTTCGGACATGAGGCGGCTGTAGCCCACCGCGTCGGCACTCAGGATGGCGGCGAGTCTGCGAACGACCGCGTCGGGGTTCACAGCATGGCCTGGCGCTCGTCAGAGCACCAACAAACTAGAGCTGCGGTGGCGGGCGCAGGTGGGGGCATGGCGG
>WNGM01003085.1_pt1 | contig 13318 bp, 12 predicted proteins | sample 5400571 | NCBI WGS metagenome assembly WNGM01 (sample SAMN13153378, study PRJNA577476) | soil metagenome | isolation source: 100 cm soil or saprolite under Garry oak tree replicate 2 | place: USA:California | collected 2016-06-15
CACGCGACTGCTGCCGCGTGACGCGCTGGGTCCCCTCACCGGAATGCTGAACCCGATGGAGCCGCTGCGGATTGCGGGCCCGCTATCGATCGAGCGGCCGGGCATCGCCCGCTGGAAGATCGAGGAGCTGACCCTGCGCGGTATTCAGTTCCCGGCCCCCATGGTGACCGAGCTGGCGCGGCGCACCGCCGGGGCCGACGCGACGGGGGCGGTCCCGCTGCGCGTCTCCCCCGCCTTCCAGCAGGTCGTGATCCATCCGACGGGAGTGATCCTGTTCCGCCACCGCCGCAGCGGAGGGGGCGGATGAAGCGCCGCGTGCTGGTGGTGGACGACGAGAAGGGAGTCCGCGAGGCGCTGAAGCAGGTCCTCGAGTTCGAGGACATCGAGGTGCAGACGTGCGCGTCCGGCGGGGAGGCGCTGCGGGTGTACCCGGAGTTCCGGCCGCACCTCGTATTGCTCGACGTGAAGATGCAGGGGATGGACGGCCTGGCAACGCTGCGCGCGCTGCGCGAGCTCGATGCCCGGGCGCAGGTCGTGATGATCTCGGGTCACGGCACGATCCAGACCGCCGTCGAGGCGACGCAGCTCGGCGCCTACGATTTCCTCGAGAAGCCGCTCGACACCGATCGCATCCTCCTTACGTTGCGGAACGCGCTCCAGCACGTCGACCTGTCGCGCGAAAACGTGCGCCTGCGCGACGAGGTGCAGGCGCGGCACCAAATCGTGGGCTCGAGCAAGGCGATCAAGCAGCTCATCGAGCGCATCGAGAAAGTGGCTCCCACTCCGGCCCGCGTGCTGATCACGGGTGAGAACGGGACCGGCAAGGAGCTCGTCGCGCGCGCGATCCACGCCCTTTCGCCACGCGCGGCCGCAGGGGGACCGTTTGTCGAAGTGAACTGCGCGGCGATCCCGGGCGAGCTGATCGAAAGCGAGCTGTTCGGGCACGTGAAGGGGAGCTTCACCGGTGCGTTCGCGGATCGCGCCGGGAAGTTCGAGCTCGCCGACGCTGGGACGCTGTTCTTGGACGAGATCGGCGATATGAGCCTCGCCGCTCAGGCCAAGGTGCTGCGTGCGCTCGAGGACGGTGTCATCTCGCGCGTGGGCTCGGAGAAGGCGCTGCCGGTCGACGTGCGTGTGATCGCGGCGACGAACAAGACCCTCGCGGCGGAAATTGCCGCCGGGCGGTTTCGCGAAGACCTGCTGTACCGCCTGAACGTGGTGCCGATCGAGGTACCGCCGCTGCGCGCGCGGCGCGGCGACATTCCCCAACTCATCGAGCACTTCGTGGGGCAGCTCACGCGTAACACTGGGCTCGAAGCGAAGCCGTTCGACAAGGATGCGCTCACCCGGCTCACGGCCCACGACTGGCCCGGCAACGTGCGCGAGCTCCGCAATGCGGTGGAGCGGCTGCTGATCCTCGCGCCGGGTCCAGGAATTACGGTTGCGGACGTGGAGCGGATCGCGGCGGTGGGGACGGGGGACGGTGGACGCGGGACGAGTGCCGCGGACTTGGCCGCGGCGGCGTGGATGCGGGCCGCCACCTTCGAGGACTTCAAGCAGGCGGCCGAGCGCGCCTACCTGCTCGCGAAGCTCAAGGAAAACGACTGGAATGTGTCGGAGACGGCGCGCACATTGCAGATGCCGCGCAGCAACCTGTACAAAAAGATCGAGCGCTACCAACTCACACGGGAGGGGGGCGGAGGGACGTCGTGACGGACAAGGACCCGCAGAAGGATCGCGACTGGGACAAGGAAATGCGTGAGGTGGACAGGCTCCTCGGGAAGCTCCCCTACGCCGATCCCAAGCCAGGCGGCGGCGAGCCGACCCTCAGGAAGCCGGTGGCAGCGGTCGCAGCCTCGGGCCCCACGGTCGCGGGTACGTGGGCCAAGGTGGCGCTCGGACTGCTGATCGGCATCGGGATGACGCAGTGGCCCTACACCCACGGCTGCGGCCTCCGGCTCATCTTCTACCTTGTTGGGGTTGTTGCTGTGCTCGCAGCCGGCATCTGGAGCGGCGTCTCCTCGTGGAAGCGACGGCTCGGGTTCGCGCACGTCCTCTCCCACGTCCTGATCGTGTGGGGCACGGTCCTCGCCGTGCGGGAAGTACTGCCCCGGATCGGGTCTGAAAAGGCGGCCACACTCTGGCTCTGCCCCGACGTTCCCCTCAAACGCTGATGTCTGACTTCAAGAACTTCATCGCCGGGGCATGGGTCGAGCCGTCCACCGGCGCGTACTTCGAGAACCGCAACCCGGCCGACTGGAACGACCTGATCGGGCGCTTCCCGAGCTCGGGCCCCGACGACGTGCGCCGTGCGGCAGCGTCGGCGCAGCGCGGCTTCGCCCTGTGGTCCAGGACGCCGGCGCCGGTGCGCGGCCAGGTGCTGCAGCGGGCCGGCGACCTTCTCGTCCGCCGCAAGGAAGAGCTGGCACGTGCCATGACGCGCGAGATGGGCAAGGTCCTGGTGGAGACGAGGGGCGACGTCCAAGAGGGCATCGATACCGCCTACTACGCGCACACGGAAGGACGCCGCCTATTCGGCCGCACCGTCCCTTCGGAGCTCCGGAGCAAGTGGGCGATGAGCTACCGCCGGCCGATTGGCGTGGCGGGCATCATCACGCCATTCAACTTCCCTCTCGCCGTCCCGACGTGGAAGATCTTCCCGGCGCTGCTCTGTGGAAACGCGATCATCTGGAAGCCCTCGGAGGACGTGCCCCACTCCGCGCAGCTCCTGGTCGAGCTGCTGCTCGAGGCGGGACTGCCTCCCGAGGTGTTCCAGCTGGTTCACGGGCTCGGTGGCGAGGCGGGGAAGGCGCTGGTCGAGCACCCGGACGTGCAGGTGATCTCGTTCACCGGATCGACGGCAACGGGCGCGGAGATCGGGGCCACCTGCGGTCGGATGCACAAACGCCTCTCCCTCGAGATGGGCGGCAAGAACGCCACGATCGTGCTGGACGATGCCGACCTGGATCTGGCGCTCGAGGGCGTGCTGTGGGGCGCGTTCGGCACCACCGGCCAGCGTTGTACGGCGACGAGCCGCCTCATTCTCCACGAGAACATCCACGACCGCTTCCTCCAGATGGTAGCCGACCGGGCGGCGCGCCTGCGCTTGGGTCCGGGGCTCGAGGAGAGGACCGACGTGGGGCCGCTGATCCACGAAGCGGCCCGCGCGAAGTCCGAGTCCTACGTGGAGATCGCCAAACAGGAAGGGGCGGCGGTCTTGATCGGAGGGAAGCGGCCCGGCAGCAAAGCGCTCGACTGTGGCTGGTTCTACGAGCCCACGCTCCTCGCGGGAGTCAAGCCCGGGATGCGGGTGGAGCAGGAGGAGATCTTCGGCCCCGTGCTGTCGGTCATCAGGGTGGGCTCGCTCGACGAGGCGATCCGCGTGAACAACGACGTGCGCTACGGTCTCTCGAGCGCGCTCTACACGCGGAACGTCAACGCCGCGTTCCAGGCGATGACGGATCTCGACACCGGGATCACCTACGTCAACGCCCCGACGATCGGCGCGGAAGCGCACCTGCCGTTCGGCGGCGTGAAGCAGACGGGAAACGGACACCGGGAAGGGGGCTGGGAGGTCTACGAGTTCTACTCGGAGACCAAAGTCGTGTACGTGGACTTCTCCGGGAAGCTGCAGCGGGCCCAGATCGACACCTACGACCCGCTCCCATGACGCACGCGTTCCCGAAGCGATGGGGGAGCGCCCGCGAGACGCGTGGATTCGCTCACCGCCGCAACGATCCGGTGACGCCGTGGGCCGCGGGTGGTGTTAGGGTGTCCGTCGTGGCTCACGAATCCCTGGTGATCATCCTTGCCACCGGCGGGTCGCCGCTCGGGCGGACGTCGCTCGCCGAGTTGCCTCAGGCGACCGTGCGCTGGCAGCGGGTCGAGTGCGAGGGGAGCGCGGCGTGCGTCGCCGCCCGCGTCGGTCACGCGGACCCTCCCGAGGCGTTCGCCGCCCGGATCCGTGGGTGGGGTAGGGCCCGGGGGTGGGCGATCACCGTTGCGCCGTCCGGGCCCCCTGGCTAACGTACGAGGCATGCATGATTTGGGGGCCCCGTGGAGCGGCTCCGGCGAGCACGCGACGCCGGCTGCCGATCACCCCCCGGAGAAGCGCCAGTCGAAACTGTCGCGTTGGTTCGACAGTTGGATGCGCTCGGTGGGCATGGCGTTCGTCCTCTTCGTCATCATCAAGACCTTCCTCGTCGAAGCCTTCACGATTCCCTCAGGCAGTATGGAGCGGACACTCCTCGTCGGGGACTTCTTGTTCGTCAACAAGGCCGTGTACGGCGCCCAGATTCCCGGCATCAAGACCCGCGTCCCCGGCTTCGAGAGCCCGCGGCGCGGGGAGGTGATCGTGTTCGCCTATCCGCGCAACCCCGAGCAGAACTATGTGAAGCGCGTGATCGGCGTGCCGAGGGATACGGTTGAGATGCGCGGGGGCCAGGTCTGGGTCGACGGTCGGCGGCTGCAGGAGCCGTATGTGCAGCGCGTCGAGCCGGCCCGCGATGTCACGGATCCCGAATTCACCTGGCAGCGCGACTACTTCGCCGGGGTGCCCGACGACGCGCGCCGCGTTCATCCCACACGCGACAATTGGGGACCGCTCGCCGTGCCCGCCGGCAAGTACTTCGTGCTGGGCGACAACCGGGATAACTCGTCCGATTCGCGCTATTGGGGCTTTGTGGACGCGACGGCCGTGAAGGGACGGCCGTGGGTGGTGTACTTCAGCTACGACCGGGAGGCGCGCGACGCGCTGCCCTGGCTGACCGATATTCGCTGGCGCCGGCTCGGCTCGATCATCCATTGAGCACGGGCCTCGACTAGCAGAGAACCGTGGCCGCGTCCCCGCCGTCGGCGCGCGCCAGGGAAGACTAGGGGCGATGCGGCGTCTTGCCTTGGTGGAGGGTTAACCACGCCATGCGACTGAACGCGGCGAAACGGTCGTCGTACGACGAGGGGTCGCTGGACCAGTACCTCCGGGAGATCAGCCAGTATCCGCTGATCACGCGCCGCGAGGAGGTGACGCTCGCTCAACGCATCAAGCTGGGCGACCCCGAAGCGCTCGACAAGCTGGTCCGCTCGAACCTCCGATTCGTGGTCTCGGTCGCCAAGAAGTACCAAAACCAGGGGGTGTCGCTGTCGGACCTCATCAACGAGGGCAACCTGGGGTTGATCCGCGCCGCGCACAAGTTCGACGAGACCAAGGGGATCAAGTTCATCTCGTACGCGGTGTGGTGGATCCGCCAAGCGATCCTCCAGGCGCTGGCGGAGCAATCACGCATCGTACGGGTGCCGCTGAATCGCGCGGGCACCTTGCATCGCATCGGCAAGCGCTCGGCCTCCCTGCTCCAGGAACTCGGTCGCGAGCCCACCGTCGAGGAGATCGCCGAGGGGATGGACATCTCCCAGGAAGAGGTCGCGAAGACCCTCTCGATCTCCCAGGCGCACCTCTCCCTCGACGCTCCCCTCACCCCCGGCGAAGACAATAAACTCCTCGATTACCTGCCCGACACGCAGAATCCCGGTCCCGACGACGAGATCTTCGAGCACGCGCTCACCGAGTCGATCGAAGAAGTGCTCAAGACGCTGAAGGAGCGCGAGGCGAAGATCCTGAGGCTCTACTTCGGGCTCGACGGCCAGGAGCCGATGACGCTCGAGGAGATCGGCTCACTGCTCGGGATCACGCGCGAGCGGGTGCGCCAGATAAAAGAAAAGGCGCTGGCCCGCCTGCGGCACGTCTCGAGAGCCAGGGCGCTGGAGAGCTTCCTCTTCTAACCGCGAATTCGTCGTGCGTGGTACGTGGTTGTCGACGGTGTAACCACTCACCACGCACCACGCCTCTTATATTCTTCCTATGGCAAGCCTCGCCTCCTTCGACGTCTCCACCGGCGCCGACCTCCAGGAAGTCGACAACGCCGTCAACCAGGCGAGCAAGGAGCTCGCGCAGCGCTACGACTTCAAAGGGTCGAAGGCGGCGATCGCGTTCGACCGCGCCACCGCGGCGCTCACGCTCGTCGCCGACGATGACTTCAAGATGAAGGCGCTGTTCGACGTCCTGCAGTCGAAACTGATCAAGCGCGGCGTGCCCGTGAAGAACTTGGAGCTGGGTTCCGTGACCCCCGCCGCGAACGACACCGTGCGCCGCGAGATCAAGCTCACCCAGGGCATCCCCCTCGAGAAGGCGAAAGCGATCGTCAAGGCGATCAAGGACCAGAAGTTCAAGAAGGCCCAGGCGTCGATCCAGGGCGATGAGATCCGGGTGCAAGCCCCCTCGAAAGACGACCTGCAGCAAGTCATCGCTTTCCTGCGAGCGCAGGACTGGGGGATCGAGCTCAAGTTCGGGAACTACCGGGGATGAAGCTCGGCGTCATCTCCCTGGGCTGCGACAAGGCCACCGTCGACTCCGAGCGTCTGGTGGGCGAGCTGGTAGGCCACGGCGCGGTGATCACCCCGGACCTCCCCCACGCCGACGTCATCCTGGTGAACACCTGCGGGTTCATCGACGCGGCGAAGCAGGAGTCGATCGACGCCATCCTCGGCGCCGCCCGACTGAAGCAGGACGGTGTGGTGAAGGCGGTCGTCGCAGTCGGCTGTCTCGTGCAGCGCTACCGGCAGGAGCTCGCGGCCGAGATCCCCGAGGTGGATCTGTTCCTCGGCTTCTCCGACCTGCACCACCTCGTGCCCGCGCTCGCCGAGCGCGGGCTGCTCGCCGACCCCGTCGCCCGGCATCCGGGGGTGCGGCAGTTCCTCGGCGCCGAGCCGCACGTGCGCTACCTCAAGATCTCGGAGGGTTGCGACCACACGTGCGCGTTCTGCGCCATCCCCCTGATGCGCGGCAAGCATCGCACCGAGCCCCTCGAGCGATTGGTGCGGGAAGCGCAACAGCTCGAGGCCCAAGGCGCGCGAGAGATCAACCTCGTGGCGCAGGACCTGGGGCACTACAGACGCGACCTCGGGCCCGCTGGCCCCAAGCTGCCCGACCTGCTCGAGGCGCTGCTGCGCGACACCTCCGTCCCCTGGTACCGGCTGCTCTACGTCTACTCGGCCGGCCTGACCGAGCGCCTCGTCGCCCTGATCGGGGGTGAGTCGCGCATCGTCCCCTACCTCGACATCCCGATCCAGCACGCGAGTGACCGGATGCTCGAGCGCATGCGCCGGCCGGAGCGGCGCGATACGCTGCGGCGCAAGGTCGCCTGGCTGCGGGGCGCGATCCCCGACCTCGCCCTGCGGACGACCTGCCTCGTCGGCTTCCCCGGGGAGACCGACGGAGATTTCCGCGCGCTGCTCGCCTTCCTCGAGGAGGTGCAGTTCGACCGGCTCGGAGCGTTCGCCTACTCGCCCCAAGAGGGGACGCGGGCGGCGCAGTATGCGGACGACGTCCCGGATGAGGTGAAGCGCGAGCGGCTGGAGGAGCTGCTCGAGGTGCAGCGCGCCATCTCGGCCGAGCGGCTGACGCGCTTCGTGGGGCGCGACGCTCTGGCGCTGGTGGACCGGATCGCCGATCCCGATGAAGACGGGGGCGCACCGGGGACGACGCATGTGGCCCGGGTCCCGTGGCAGGCAGACGACGTCGACGGCGTCACGTACGTCGTGAACGGCGGGTGGGCCGAGGTCGGCAGCTTCCTCAAGGTGCGTCTCACGGCCAGCGAAGACTACGACTTCCGGGCGGTCGCGTTGACGTGAGCCGCTCGGCCGAGCTGTTCGACCGGGCGCGCGCCGTGCTCCCCGGGGGGGTGAACTCGCCCGTGCGGGCGTTTCGCGCGGTGGGCGGGACGCCGTTCTTCGTAGCGCGCGCCCAGGGAGCGCGGCTCACCGACGTCGACGGCAAGACCTACCTCGACTACGTGTGCTCGTGGGGCCCCCTCATCCTCGGGCACGCCCACCCCGCGGTCCTCGAGGCTATCCGCACGGCGGCGCAGCGCGGCTGGTCGTACGGCGCCCCGTGCGAGGCGGAGGTCGAGCTGGCGGAGCTGGTACGGCGGCGCATGCCGTCGATCGAGATGGTCCGGTTCGTGAGCAGCGGCACGGAGGCGACCATGGCCGCGGTCCGCCTCGCCCGCGCCGCGACCAAGCGCGAGGTCATCCTCAAGTTCGACGGCTGCTACCACGGGCACGGCGACAGCTTCCTCGTGAAGGCGGGAAGCGGCGTCGCCACGCTCGGCCTGCCCGACAGCCCGGGCGTGCCGGGAGCGCTGGCTGGTCTCACGCTCACTGCGCCGTTCAACGACGTCGCCGCGGTCGAGGAGGTGCTGCGGCGCCGCGGGGATGAGATCGCGGCGGTGATCGTCGAGCCGTACGTCGGGAACGCGGGCTTCATCCCGCCCGGCCCCGAGTTTCATCCGGCGCTGCGCGCGGCGTGCGACCGCGTGGGCGCGCTCCTCATCTTCGACGAAGTGATGACCGGCTTCCGGGTGGCCGCGGGCGGTGCCCAGGAGCGGCTCTCGGTGCGTCCCGACCTCACCACCCTCGGCAAGATCATCGGGGGCGGGATGCCGGTCGGCGCCTACGGCGGACGCGCCGAGCTGATGCGGCTGATCGCGCCCGAAGGGCCGGTCTATCAGGCAGGGACGCTCTCCGGGAATCCCGTCGCCATGGCGGCGGGTCTGGCGACGCTCGGGGAGACCGGCGCCCCCGGCTTCTATGACGCGCTCGAGCGCCGAACCGCGCGGCTCGTGGCGGGTATAGGGGACGCCGCCCGGCGGCGCGGCGTGCCCGTGACGGTGGCACATGCCGGCTCGCTCTGGGGCGTGTACTTCACAGCCGGTCCCGTGCGCGACTTCGCGCAGGCGAAGCGCGCCGATACGGCGCTGTTCGCGCGCTGGCACAGGGCCGCCCTCGAGCGCGGGATCTTCCTCGCGCCATCGGCGTTCGAAGCGGGGTTCGTCTCCAGCGCGCATACGGATGCGGATATCGCACACACGGTTACGGAGCTGGACGCAGCCCTGGCGCAGGCGCTGGGTCGCTAGCGTCCCCGCGGCGCTCGCCGCGCTCGCCGCGCTTGCGGCGGCCTGCGCGCGCCCCAGCGTGCCGGCGGTCGGGGCCGAGCCGGAGCTGCGGATCGGCCTGACGGCGGGGCGGCCCAGCGTCACGCTGGGCGGCGACGACGGGGGCGAGCTGATCCTCACCGACGACGCGACCGGCCAGCCGATCGGCTCCATCCCCGCGGGTGCCCGCTGGACCGCGGTTGCCGACGGGGCCGGCGTGCGGCTGCTGCGGCCCGACGGCTCGACCAGCGAGCCGCACGCCGGGATCTTCGCCGTGAACGTGACCGAGAACCGGTTCGCCATCGCGGAGGGACGCGGCTACCGCGGGCGGCTCGACGTCGTGGGCGGCGCGGCCGGCCTGCTCCTCGTGAACCGCGTGCCCGTGGAGAGCTACGTCGCGAGCGTCATCGCGGCCGAGATGGGCCCCCGTCGCCCCGAGGAGCGCGCGGCGCTCGACGCGCAGGCGATCGTCTCCCGCACCTTCGCCCTCAGGAATCGCGGGCGCTGGGAAGCCCAAGGCCTGGACGCATTCGCGGACGTGCGAGACCAGGTGTACGGCGGCGTGGCGAGCGAGACGCCGCAGGCCTGGGACGCCGTCCGGGTGACCGCGGGGCAGGTGCTCGTCTACCACGGCGACCTGATCGACGCCTACTTCCACTCGACGTGCGGCTCCCGCACGGCGGGCGTCGAGGAAGCGTTCAAGACCGCGGCGCCGCGCCCCTACCTGCGCTCCGTCTCGGACGCGAGCGGCGGCGGACGCTATTACTGCGATATCTCGCCGCGCTTCCGCTGGCGCGAGGAGTGGGATGCCTCGACGCTGCGCGCTATATTGTCGCGGACGCTTCCGGCGGTGATGAACGTGGGGGGGGATGGGTTGCAGCGCATCACCGACATCGCGGTGAGCCGCACGACCCCCTCCGGGCGGGTCGGGGAGCTGCGGATCGTGTTCCCGCGCGGCGACGTCCGGGTGCCGGGGCCCGACGTGCGCAACGTCCTCCGCCCCGAGGCGGAGCGGGCGCTCGGGAGCCAGGCGTTCCAGCTTTTCGTCACGCGGGACGGGGGGCAGGTGACCCGCGTGGTGGCGGCGGGGGCCGGTTGGGGACACGGCGTGGGCTTCTGCCAGTGGGGCGCGGTGGGACGGGCGCGCGCGGGGCAGGACGAGCGCGCCATCCTGGCCGCGTACTTCCCGGGGACGACGGTTGCGCGGCTGTACTAGGGCGGTCGGGCGGACAGTCGGTCAGGCGGTCGGCTTGGTCCTGCTCCTTCAGACCGCCGGACCGGCCGACCGCCTGACCGCCCAAAAGATCCTCGAGCAGTTCTCTTCTGAAAACCTCGTGGCGAGCGCCGTCGGGATCGACGTCGGCGTCCTCGCCGGCACCGACATCCGAGGAACGCGCACCGCCGGGCTGCGCGTGGACTTCGGGCGCGTAGCCCCGAGCATCCGCGTGCTGGTCGGCGCCTCGTACTTCCAGGCCGACTTGAGCGGCGCCGCGCTCCAGCGCTTCGCGCAACGCGTGAAGAGCGTCGTCATCGACCCGCTCGGGGAAGATTCCATCGACCTCGGGCGGATCACCTGGAGTGACCTCACGGGGGACCTCGATCTCCAATACGTGATGCCCCAGGGCCGGGCCGTGACCGCGTACATGGGGCTGGGGTTGAGCGTGCACGTGCGCCACGGCAGCGGGCCGGCGATCAACGGCACGTTCGTCCAGGACGCCCTCAACGCGATTACGGCCGGCTTGAACGGCACGCTCGGAGCGGAGTTCGGGTCGGGACGCTGGCGCTTCGCCCTCGACGGGCGCGGGGTCGTGGCGAGCGGCCTGTCCACCGTGGCGCTGACTGCCGGAGCACGCTATCGCTGGGCGGGCACGCGATGAGCGAGCTGGTGCGCGTCGTCGTGGTGGGCGCCGGCGCCATCGCCCAGGTCGCCCATCTCCCCGCGTTGCGGCGCCTCCAGGGGGTCGAGGTCGCGGCCATCTGCGACAATGATTCCTCCAAGGCCCACGCGCTCGCCGCTCGCTTCCAGGTCCCCGACGCCTACGACGATATCGAGGAGGTGCTGCGCTACGCGCGCGCCGACGCGGCGCTCATCTGCACCCCGAACCATCTCCATGAGATCCATGTCGTGGCGGCGCTGTCGGCCGGCTTGCACGTGCTGTGCGAGCGTCCGCTCGCGCTCAGCGCCGCGGGCGTCGAGCGGGTTCTCAAGGCCAGCGAGCGCTATGGCAAGCGGGTGATCGTCGGGATGAACCATCGCTTCCGCTCGGACGTCCAGGCGGTACGGAGCTTCCTCGCCGGGGGCGACCTCGGCACCCTGCAGGCGATCCGCGGCGGCTGGCACACCTTCCAGCCCCCGCGGCAGCTCGCGCCCTGGCGGCTGCGGCGACAGGAGTCCGGCGGCGGCGCCGTGCTCGACCTCGGCGTCACCCTCTTCGACCTCGGCCTGTGGCTCGCAGGATGGCCGGCACCCAAGCGCGTGTCGGCGCACGTGCTGCGGCCTGCGGGGCCCGACAGCGTGGAGGAGATGGGCTCGGCCCTGGTCGTCTGCGAGACCGGCCTGCTGCTCTCGGTCGACGTGAGCTGGCGCCACCTGGGGGAAGGCGAGCGCTTCTGGTTCGACCTAGTCGGCAGCAAGGGGTCCGCCGCCATCCAGCCGCTGCGCATCATCAAGGACGTGCACGGCGTGCCCACCGACGTCACGCCGACCGGGGCCATCAGCCGGGAGACACAGTTCGCCCAGTCGTATCGCGCCGAATGGACGTACTTTCTGGCGGTGATCAAGGGCGACGTGAATGCCCCACCTCCCCGAGACCAGCTGCTCCTGCAGCAGGTCGTGGATGCCGTCTACCGCTCGGCCGATGAGGGGCGTGACGTGATTCTGTGATCGGTCCCCCGCGCCGCGCGATCGCCCCGATTGTGCTCGGAGCCGTTGCGCTCGGGGCGAGCTACCCACCCCTCAGCCTGCCGATCCTGAGTTTCGTGGCCCTCGCTCCGGCGGTGCTGCTGATCCGTCAGGCCGTGCGCGAGGAGGACCCCCGAGGCGCGTTTCGCGTCGGGTTCTGGTACGGGTTCGCCGCTCAGGCGGTCGTCTTGTACTGGATGATCGTCGCGCTGTGGCACTTCACCCCGCTGTCGGCGCTCGGGTACCTGGCGACCGTCACGGTCGAGGCGCTGTGGAGCGGTGTGCTGTTCTGGTTCGTCGTGCGCGTGCGCTTGCACGTGCCGCGAGCGCCGCTCTGGACCGTCTTCCCGGTGGTCTGGACCGCGGTGGAGTGGGCCATCGGCCACCAGGGGGATGTCCGGTTCCCGTGGCTCGGACTCGGGACCTCGCTCGCCGACGCGCCACTCCTGGTGCAATGGGCGGACCTCGCGGGCGCCCGGGGCGTCACACTGTGGTTGGCGTGGTGCAACGTCATGATCGTGGAAGGGCTGCTCCCGGTGGTGGGGGCCCGCCGCGCGGTGGCGCGTCGCCTCGTGCCGGTCGCTGCGACCCTCGCCGCAGCGGCGGTCTACGGCGCGTGGCGCGAGCGCACCCTCCCGACGCGCGAGCTCGGCACCATCGGCCTGGTGCAGCCCAACGAGGGCTTTTGGGAGAAGTGGGCCCCGGGCCACGAAGATTCCGTCGTTGCGAAGCTCGTCACGCTGTCACGCCAGCTCGCCGCGCGGGATCACCTGGGGCTGCTCGTCTGGCCCGAAGCCGCCATCCCGGGATACTTCGTGAATCGACCGCAGTGGGACGAGCGCGTGGCCCAGCTCGCGAGCGCCCAGGGTGTGCCGATCCTCACCGGGGGCTTGGACGTGGAGTTTCACGGTCGCCAGTCGTACGATTACTTCAATGCGGCGTTCTTCTACGATTCGCTGGGCCGTCGCGCCCCGTACCCCGTGTACGACAAGCATTACCTCGTCCCCATCGTCGAGCGGGTGCCCTTCATTCCGCCGCGCTGGATCCACCTGCAATGGTTCGGCGGCTTCGGTAAGGGCCGGCGCCTGCCGGTGTACGCGGCCGCGGGGGGCCGCTTCGGCGTGCTCATCTGCTACGAGTCGGCGTTCGAGGACCTGCCCCGCGCCTACCGGCGCTCCGGCGCCGATTTCCTCGTCAACATCACCAACGACGCGTGGTTCGGCCGGACCAGCGCCCCGCTGCAGCACGCGTCGCACCTGGTGCTGCGCGCGATCGAGACGCGCATGGGCGTGGCCCGCGCGGCGAATTCCGGGATCTCGGAGTTCGTAGATCCGTTCGGCACCGCGTACGATGCGACTCGGCTCGAAACCGAGGCGGTCGTGGCGGATCACCTGCGCACCAGCGACGTGACGACGCCGTACGTGCGGTTGGG
>WNGM01008109.1_pt1 | contig 13296 bp, 19 predicted proteins | sample 5400571 | NCBI WGS metagenome assembly WNGM01 (sample SAMN13153378, study PRJNA577476) | soil metagenome | isolation source: 100 cm soil or saprolite under Garry oak tree replicate 2 | place: USA:California | collected 2016-06-15
ACATAGGCCTAGTGGGGATCATGGCCCACAGAGCGACTGAGCTCGGCCGTCTTTCTTTCCTGCCGTCACGCAGGCGGTGTAGGCGCACTGACGGGGGTGTTTGGTACCCGCCAGGTGGCCAGGCCCGCAGCGACGCCTGCCACCAGTGCCACTGCCACGTCGCCCGCGGCAGGCGCCTTGCCTGCATTCAGTGTTGCTGCCACCAGCGCCGCCAGGACCGCGCCCAATGCTGCGGTGATCGCCTTCGCTACCTTCTTCATTGCTGATCCTTTACGTGAGTAGGTGAACCGTCAGCATGCCAAGACCGATCACCAAGAGAGCCCGGGCCACCTGATGCGACCATGACTCCCAGGTCATCCGAGGCTGCCCAGAACGTCCCTGAGCGCCGCGGCGGCCGAGGCCTGGACGTTGGCCAGATCAACGGTGGACAATGCGTCATGGTTGCCCACAACGGCCCTGGCGACTGCCGCTGCCAGTGTGGTTAGCTGCGCATCGGACAACGAAGGGACGGAGACAGTAGGTACGCCGGATGCATCGACCAAAACCGGACCGAGAGCATCTAGCGTGCCCGGGTTGAACTCTACCGATGTAGCGTTGCCACCCTGCATGCCGATGACAACGAGGGCGTTCGCCCGGTGCGCCGAGTCGATCACCTTATAGCGGTAGATACCATCGCCTACCCAGTCAATGTTTGATCCACGCTCGTGTGCCATGACGATCATGTCTTTACCCTTTCGTGTCAGCGGAACCGTACCGCTCATCATGGCCCACCATTGATCGGCGGTACCCTTGTATGCGTTGCCATCGGCGCCAGTACCGTTGAGGTTGTCGGTGAACTGCCACTGAATAGGAGACACACCACCGTACGCCGCCCAGCCAGGTCCGGTATCCGAATAGGTGGTGTAGTTGCTCGCCACTAGACCAAACGCCCGCCTGTGTCAGTGGTACCAGGCTTGGCGAACCCATGTTCCCGGACCATGACCACCGGGGCAGATAGCAGAGGTTCACTACGCCACCGAGGCTGCGGTATCGCGTTATCCATGTCATGACATCAGCGAAGGAAGCGCAGGCCCCGCGGTTCGGCTCAATGTCCAACATGCATGGGCGTTGGCCTACGATGCCAAACGCAAAATCCGCCTGAGCGTTCACCGATACGCCAAGGCTAGGCGCATTGAGGAACGCATAGGCGGCCAGTCGCTTCCCGTTGGCCACTGCGTTACCGACGTTGGCGTCCCACTGTTTGTCCTTGACGTTGCTGATGCTGGCCCGCGCGACACCCAGCGGATACGGCGCGAAATTGAAGGCGCCGTGGTATTCGCTGACATCGGGGAAGACGATCGTCATTGCGCCTCCTACGGGCCGGGGGTTTTTGTAGCGCGACGATCGCCGCCTCTGCTGCGGTCATCCGAGTTTCCAACGCGCCGATCCGGGACTCATCGTTGACGATACGGTTGACGATGGCGCGTAGCCGGTTGGCGATCATTTGCCAGTTCGTTGGTGACGGTGCCACTGTCGGCGCTGGCCCGATCAGGAACTCTAGGTCCCCTGCCGCGTTACGTTGCAACGTCCCCGGTACCTGTGCTAGTTGCCCGGCCCATCCTTCGGCGAGCGCCGTGTTGCCGTACGACTCATCGTCCCTGACCGTAACGAATGTCCCGGTGGCCTATCCACGGGCCGACCTCACGCCAGGCGCCACCAATCCCGATGTCACCCAGGCCACCATCGCCCGGACCATCTGTGTGGCAGAGGTGGCTCCCACCGTCCCGGTGCCACCACCAGCGTGTCGGTGGAGGCTCGGGTGGGCAGGGTGTCCTCGCGGTATTCCGACGGCCGCGCTATGGCGTCCCCGCGCGTGAACGGGTCGTCAAACTGCACTGCCATGCGACGCGTCCGCGTCGGCTGCCCGACGACCCGAGCCTCCATATCTAGGCGGGTTCAGCCGCCACAGCCTGGGTCTGCTGCGTCCTCCGCGAACGGTGCTCCGACGGGAAGGACGTAGAGGGCGTCCAGGACCAGCGGGGCAGTTGTGTCGTTGCGGCCGATGTGGACGTGGTCCGCACCGCTGGGTTCGAAGATGGTCTGACCGGCCTGGTAGGTCACCACCGAGCAGTCGGCGTCCACGTGTGTCAGCGTGCCTGACTTCATCAAGCCGTACACCGGGCCGTCGTGGTAGTGCCAACCGGTCCTTCCACCCGGTGCGATCGTGATTTCCCGGAGGACGTACTCGGTCGTGCCGATTGTCACCTCCCAGATCAGCTTCGCGGATACACCGGAGGACGGGGTCGCTTCGGCGGTCATCGGGGCGACCAGCACGGCGCCGGCGACAATACCGGCCATAGCCAGGCTGGCGGCCGCCTTTTGGACTACGGACACGGGGTATCCCTTCTTGAAGGCCAAACGGGCGATGTCGATGGTAACGGCGGGCAATGCCAGATCGGCCAACTGGCGGCGAGGTCTGCCTACCCGTACACGCACATTTGCCCTCACATGGTCGATGAGGCGGTTAGCCCACAACGATCGATGTACGGGCGCGGGCGCCCGGCAGCCGACATAGACCCGGGTGCTCGCGACCCACCGAATCTCAGGGGAGGTACGCCGTGGTTGCCTTGGTTGTCGTCGCCGTTGTGGTCGCATTGCTCCTTGGCGCCGCGGTCGGCCTGGGCGGTCAGGTGGCCCGCTGGTGCCCCGTCCACGGTGAACCAATGGTGTGCACCGTTTGCCGGCCATATCCGGCCGTAGCGCGGGCTGCGGTGCGATGGCAGGCGCAGCCAGCGGGTACGTCCGCTAGACCATTGATGACTCGCGCAGCGGAGAACCGGACCAGCCGAATCAATCAGCGTAGGTCGATCTGATGGCTCACGATGCTGGTACGGCTCTGTCCGCCCCTTACCAGCGCCGGGCCAGCTGAATGAGGACCGGCCAGGCCAGTGGGCTGCTCGCTGATCCGGCTGTCGCGTTTCCGGGGCGCGTGGTCAGCGGGTGGTGGCGGTGACCCGAGGTACTGGTGGTCCCGGTGACCCGCAGGCCGGACGGCGCGGGCAGCGGCCCACCATCGCCGCCGGAACCGACGAACTTCCAGGTGATGCCGTTGACGACGCCGAGGCTCAGCGGCGCCAGTTGCTCGAACGCCGGCTGGCTGAGGTCGATGTGGGTGGCGTCGCACGAGGGGCACTTGTCCTTGACCGGTACCGTGATCGTCTTGCCGTTGTAGGTCACCTGTACCGAGATGCCCTGGCAGAGCGGATCGTTGTTCGGGTTCGCCGTTGTCCACCACTGGAAGGACACCGCCACCAGCATTTCGGTTGCCGCGTTGACGGGGGTACCGCAGGCGCCGAACCCGGCGTCGTTGTAGTAGGTCATGCTGCCGGTCATCGGTTCACCGATCGGAATGGCCCGGGTCGCGGCGTCCGCGGCGTGATCACGCAGAACCACCCCGAACGATAAGGCACCGGCCAGGACGAGTACGGCGCCGACGGCCGCGACGCGCATCCGAGGCAACATCATCGATGACCAACGATACGAGCCACCGCGGAGCCGGTCAAGGTCCGGAGGTTGCAGGGCCTGGCTACCAGGTCTGCGCTGGACCGATCCCGGCCGGGTCGGGACGGCGCGCTGATGGCGGCTCCGGTGGAGTGGTGGCCGCTCGGCGTTGCGCAATGGCGCCGGTGACCACCGCGAGCAGGACGACGTCCACCAGCACCGAGAGGGCGGCGAGGAACTGCTCGACGTCGAATTCGAACACGCGGGTGAACAACAGGTTGACCAGGAGCGCCCGGTGGAACCAGCGGTACGCGGCGGTGCGGTCTTGGCGGAGTCGGTTCAGGCCCACGACAACGAGCGCCCCGCAGGCGAGCGAGCTGGTTAGGCCGAGCGAGAGCGGCAGCGGCCCGGGCGGCTGGCCGGTTGGGTGGCGTAGCCGGTCGAGCAGGGGCGGCCCGAAGCTGGCCACCGCATACCCGACCTGGAGGATCAGGACGGTCGCGGTGAGGGCCGGCAGGGCGTGCGCGGTGCGACCGGCGCGCAGCGCCCGGCGCATCCGGTGGCCGAGGCGACGGACATTGATCAGACGAAGCGGGTCGATCAGCTCGACGGGGTCGTCGGGTATCGCGCGGACCAGAGCCCGGGCCTCGGCCACGCCGGGTGCGCCCTCAGCGCCGCCGCCGGGCGGTAGAAGTAGTTGTTGTCGCTGGTGACGAATTCGCCGACCTCGTCGATGAACAGGCCCAGTCCCATCCCGGACAGCACCGCGGCCACCGGCCGGATGACCGGGCCGGCGAACCACAGGAGCAGCACCAGCCCGGCGACCATGAGCAGGCCGCCCCAACAGGACGTGGGCGATGTGCAGCCCGCCGCCGATCTGCGGGTAGCCGGCAAGGGCCAGGAACGCGCGCACGAGAAGCACCGTCGCGACGGCGGACACCAGCATCGCCATCAGGTGCGGCGAGGCGCGCGGGTCGCGCGCAAGCCCGCGGACCAGCAGCCAGCTCGACACCCGGCGGCGCGGCAGCGGTGCGGAGGTCGGCTCGATCAGACGACGGTACCCGATAGGCGCATGGCCGCAGCGTTACGAGGTAGCCCCTCCGCGGCGACCGCGTCAGGCGTCGTGGACCCGGCCCACGATGAAGTACGCCAGCGGCGCGATCCCCGCGGTGTTGACCAGCGCGGTCGACGCCCACAGCCACTTCGGCCCGCGTACCCCGCTCGCCGGCCGGCGCCTGAGGTCGATCAGCATCGCGGCCTTGAGCGCGGTCTCGACAACACCGCCGACCACGATGAGCGTGCGCTGTGTCTGGTTGAGGTCCTTCCATCGCCTCTTCATGACATCCGGATCCTACGCGCTGCTTGCCGCGGGGCCAGCGGTCGGTTCCACCATTGCCGGTTGCCGTCGAGGCGGCGACCGTCCACTGCCGTCCGCGCCGCACGGTCGACCGATGCCGGGATCCCGGACGCCCGGCCTCTAGCCTGGTACCCGGCCGGTATGGCCGGGGTTCTACCCGGCTCCACGAGAGGATGAGGCATGAGTACCGAACCCGAGTTGGCGGTACCGCCGCGGGTCGACACCGCCAGATGTTCGGTCGGGTACCGCCCGCCGCCGCGACGACCGCGCCGCAGATCGCCAGCCTGCACACGGAGTTCCTCGCCCGCTGACCTGGCCGCGCCGGTACCGCAGCAGCGCACTAGGGGACTTGGGCCGGCGAAGCCGTCACGGTTGAGTCAAGTCTGACGTTCTGGTCGAGTCTTTGTCTGTTGTGGACGGTCGGGTTGGTGGTTATGCCACGAGGCATGACCGTTCGGCGAGTTTGTTGTAGGCGCGGCCACGAGGCATGACCGTTCGGCGAGTTTGTTGTAGGCGCGGCGTAGGTCGCTGGGCAGTGTTGGGTCGCAGAGCTGGGCTGTGCCGGTGCGTAGGACGCGGTCGTGGGCGAGGGTGTATGCGATGGCGGTCTGCAGCCCGGTGTTGGTGAGTTGATATCGGAAGCTGCCCGGGATGCGGGTGATGAGTCCGTGCAGGCGTAGCCGGCGTAGGTTGTAGCTCATCCGGCCGGCGTTGATCTGGTCGAGCCCGAGGGCGTCGGCGAGGCGGGTGCGCAGGTCGGCGTTGGTGAACCCGTCGGTGTGCAGCCGGAAGATGAGCAGACAGGCCAGCAGGGCATGGACCATCGCGTCGCCGAAGCGGAGCCCGGGGGCTTTGCGGTCGCCGTCAACGACGACGGGTCCAGAGACTTCGGCCAGACGCTCGGCGCCGATGAACGGGTCGTGGCTGGTTCGTTGGACGTCGAGCAGACGTCGATTGGCGGCGAAGCCGACCTGCCGCAGGGCGGGGAGGTTGTGCAGTCCACGGCCGATGCCGAAGTCGTAGCTGTCATTGATCGTGGTCTCGGTCCGCAACGCGGCGCCGAGTTTGTGGTACTGCTTGATCTTCGAATGCTTGTAGTCGACGTGCAGCGACGGGGTGACCCCGTCGGTGATGACCCGGGTACGGAACCGGCCCGGGGTGGGGCGCCGGCCGCGGGTGCGCACCCGGCGGTCGAAGATCAGCCCGACCCGGTCCGGTCGGCCCAGGTCCAGGTTGTGCCGGATGACGTCGTCGAAGAACACCCGCCCCACCACGGGCCGGTCGAGCACCTGCGTCAAGGAGAACTCGGCCTGCAGGATCGACAGGGCGTAGCGGAAACCGGCACGGCGGTCGGCGGCGACGAAGGGATGCGGCAAGATCGCCAGCCACTTGCGCACGAACCGGTCGATCTTCGCGCCGGTCAGGCCGTCACAGATACGCTGCAACCGCTTGGGCTGCACGCAGGAGGCGAACCCGTTGTCCAACGGCTCGAACGCGACGCCGGCCTTGGCGGCCTGACGTTTGGCGTACTCGTGCCCATTGATGATCACCCTGCCGTTGTAGGGGAAGTAGGAACCGAACTTGATCACGAACGGGCCGAAATCGGCATCGACGCCGTAGAAGTAGTACTGGTTGGGCACCCGCTTCTCCCGCACCAGCCACGGGAATGTCGCCCCGGTCTCGGGGTTGCGGCGCTTACGGGTGCCCCACACCCAGGTCTTCTCCTGCGCCACCCCGATGAACATGATCCCCTCCTGCGCGGGGAACTCGGCCAGGTACTGCTGGGCCAGGTCGTCCTTGCGCTGCCCGGGCTTGAACGCCACCAACTCCAGCCCGCGCTCGTCGGCGAAGCGGTGGATCGACGCCACGAACGCGTCGGTGATCGGGGCCATCACCGCCCCCGACGCGAACGGCAGGCCCCGGTGCCCTTTGAAGAACCCGACCACGCCCAGCTCCCGCTGAAGCTGCGGCACGTACAGGTTCAGGTACATCCGGTCGATCGACTCGACCTGCAACGTCACATGCCCGGACAAGACATCAGCAGCGGTGCGAGGTAGCGTCATCACAAGCTCCGGTCGGATCGGGGGCCGCAAGGCCAACCAACCGCACAGGCGGTTTAAATACCGTGACCGATCCGTCGGCCGCGGTCTAGATCCCGCCGACCGGAGCCTCCACCGCAACCAGCCCCCGACCACAACTACCGGCACGCCTCGTCGGGCTGGGGCGAAGCCCCGTTAGGTGACGACTCGCTCCAACGTCACCAGCAGTCCCTCGACGCCGCCGGGTCCGATGCGTCCCTTCACGTCCGCGGAGGTGATCGCTTTGAGGCGCCAGCCCTGGCGGGCATGTTCGTTGAGGATCTTCTCCAGGTTGCCACCGGACATCTTGCCGCCGATCAGCTTCTCCCGGAGCTCCAGGACCTTGTACTCGTACCGTTCTGCCATCAACCAATGATGGCGCTGGCGTACGCCGGACCTACGAACGGGCTCAATCAGGCATCTGAAGAACTCTGGCTATGGTGTCGATGAGACGGTCAACCTCCGCGGAGGTCACGTGCAGGTGCGGCGCGATGCGTAGCGCATCTCCGCGGACCACAGCGAAACAGTGGGTCTGCACCAGCGCCGGCAGGATCCGCTGTCCTGCCTTACCAGACAACCGTAGGCCGAACATGTGTGGAGCACGCGGCTGCGCGACCGAGCAGCGAGGATCAAGCTGGGTAGCGCGTGCGGCGAAATGGTCCCGGCGCAGGGCGCTGCGCCGGGTCCCCGCCAGGCTGTCGACCCGCCGACCGGCGAACCAGACCTCCCCGGACGCCCGGTACCAGGATCCCGGCCAGGCAGTGCAGCAGCGTCGACTTCCCCGAACCGCTCGGGCCCATGACGGCCAGGACCTCGCCGGGCGCCGCGGAGATGCTGGCGCCGCGCAGCGCCGGCGTCTCGCCGAAGGACAGGACCAGGTCACGCGCCTCGATCACGCGCCGCTGCGCCGACAGGTCGCCGCCGTTCACGATCGCACCGCCTTCCGCAGGGCATCCAGCCGGGCCGTGGTCAGCTCGATCCAGCGCAGGTCGGCTTCGAGGTGGAACAGGCCGTGGTCGGCGAGCAGCGCGTCGACCAGGCCGCCGGTCCGCTTGATCTCGGTCAGCTCGCGCATCCGCTTCAGGTGGGCGGCGTGCTGGGTGTCGAGGTACTCCTCGGCGGGGCGGTCGAGCATCAACGCCAGTACGACCTTGGCGAACAGGACGGTCTGCAGGTGCGGCTCCGGCTCGACCGGCTCGCTCAGCAACGCCTGCACCTCGGTCGCGCCGAGTTCGGTGATGACGTACCGCTTGCGGTCGGGCCCCTCGCCCGGACCGACGTCGCCGACCCTGCCTGGGATGCGGCCTGCCATGGGCGAATCGTAGCCGCGTTCGTGGCCATAACGCCGTTGTCCGAGCCCACGGTGTCGAAGGGCGCGCCCGCCGCTGCCGTTGGCCCTGCCGAATGTGTTGCACCCGGCGCTTTCTCACGCCGCGTGTCGTGCGGCACGTCTAGGTTCGTAGCATGGCAAAGATTGTGCTGCGCGTGCGGCTCACCGGCGGCGATCGCATGGACATCACATACGAGGAACCCGATATCCCCGATGACGACGAGCTCATTGAGCACGTCATCTCAACGCTTGCCCAGGAATCCGGCGTACTTCGCAGCAGGCACGGTGAGCGGCTCGTCGTGCTCTACAGCCGTGGCGTGGCCGGCATTGAGGTGGCACCGCGCGGGGCTGTCCTATGAGAGGCATCGGCGCGTCGGGACGTGGGGCTGAGCCGAGGCGTCAGCGGGTACCGGTGATGTAGTTGGTCAACGCGGCTCGCTCGCTTTCGAGCTCATCGATACGGTTCTTCACCACGTCGCCGATGCTCACGATCCCTCGCAAGGTGCCGTCAACCACCACCGGCACGTGCCGGACCCGGTGCTCGGTCATGATGCGCATGACCTCCTCGAGCGGGGTATCTGGCGTCACGATATGCACCTCGGCGGTGTAGATAGCGGTGATCGGCTCAGCCATCACCGTGGCGCCTCGCTCGGCCAACGCCCGGACGATGTCCCGCTCGCTGGCGATTCCGTCCACTGAGGTGCCGTTGTCAGAGACGACGACGGCACCGATCCGGTGTTCGGTGAGCACCGCGAGCAGGTGCAGCACGTCCGTGTCCGGGGGGACGGTGACGACCTGCCCGCCCTTGACCCGAAGTAGGTCGCTGATACGCATCTGGCCCTCCCAGACACCGGTGGGGGACCGATCGTGTGCCCACCGCTACCGCCAGCCTAATCCTCCAACCGGCGACCGCGGGGCAACTGATCGGTGGTGGACCCGGCGGCATTTGGTCGGGCTTTTGGTACGGCGAACCGCATAGCAGCGAAACGTCGGCAAATGCCGCATGCCGCGATGCGCAACCCGTCGTCGCTGCCCGTTGTTGGGCCGGGAGGCCCCTACCGCCATCGAGCGCATGGCAGGATGGCCCGGTGCTTGATCACTTATCCATCCAATGCGCCGACGTGGCCGCGAGCGCCGCGTTCTACGACGCTGTGTTGGGCCCCCTGGGCGGCCGGCGGATGACGGACTTCGGGGACGTCATCGGCTACGGCGTGGCGGCGAAACCCGACTTCTGGCTCGGGCCGCGAACGACCGGTAGCGGGTTCCGTGAGTCGCACATCGCCTTTGCCGCACCCGACCGAGCCGCGGTCCGCGAGTTCTTCCGGATTGCCATCGATGCCGGCGCTGAACCGCTGCACCAGCCGCGGGTCTGGCCCGAGTACCACCCTGGCTACTACGGGGCATTCGTGCGAGATCCAGACGGCAACAACGTCGAGGCCGTCTGTCACATCCCCGAGTAGCCAGACCGCCGCAGGTCGACGATGAGGATGTCCAACTGGCAGTCGGGATCCGCGCGGACCGGCGCGCGAAATCCACCTCGACGTCGCTAGCCGCCGTGCAGGGTGGGTGGGCCGGGGTCCGACTCGGCGGGGCGACCACCACCAGGACATCGAGGTCGTCGCTGATCGAGTGGAACCGGTGGTCCACACCAGCCGGGACGTAGACCGCCGAACCCGCACCGACTCGGCACTCCTCGCCCGCCACGGTGATCGTGGCCTGCCCGCGGAGCACAACAGGTGGCACTCCCCGAGATGCTGCCAACGCTGCCGGCGCTCGACCGCGCAATGGTGTGGGGTGCCCCGGCTGCTCGCGGCCCAGGACGGCGCGTTCTCCGGCGCCGACTACCTCGACCTGGCCGTGCGCATGCTTGCGACCGAGGTGTGCATCATCGCCGAGGTCCTGGAGCGGGCCCGGCGCGACATCGCCGACCGGTACGTGGACCCGGCGGAGCGCACCGCCCGGCTGGACCGGCTCGCCGACGCCGGCCGCCGGCTGCTCGCCGACGCCGTGTCGGGTGGTCCTTGCCCGGGAAGGGCTGGCACGGCACCCCGCCACCATGGGCGTGAGCGCGTCTGCTGGAACCGGTTGACTCCTATCCTGATCGAATGAACCTGGGGTTCAGCGGCGAGATGTGGTTCTGGAAAGGTCCGGCGCCGTGGCACTTCATCACCGTTCCGGACGAGGAGTGCGGTCAGCTGGAAGCGGCTTCCGCCTTCGTGACCTACGGCTGGGGCATGATTCCGGTCACGGCGCAGATCGGGGGGACCGGGTGGACGACGTCGCTGTACCCGAAGGATGGGCGGTACATCGTGCCGGTCAAGGCGTGGGTGCGGAAGGCCGAAGGGCTTGAGGTGGGCGACATGGTGACGGTCCGCCTGGCCGTCGATGTCTGACCGGCCGGCGAACCAACTCCAACGCGGTCCCGAGGCGTTTCCGTCTGCGCCGCACAGGGTTCAGGACGTGCCGCCGAAGTCGACGTCCTTGGCCCCGACCGTCCCGGCCGTCCGCCCCGGCGCCGTCTGGTAGGTCCAGTACAGGTTCGTGTGCGCGATGACCTGGTCCGGCGGCGGCGCCCCCCAGGCCGTCTGGTCCTCCGTCGTGTGGGCGTCGCTGACCAGGGTCGCGTCGTATCCCCGGACGAACGCGCCGTGCAGCGTCGAGCGGATGCACGCATCGGTCTGCGCGCCGACGACGACGAGCCGCCCGACACCGAGGCCCGACAACACGGTCTCAAGGGTGGTGTCCTCGAAGGAGTCGCCGTAGTTCTTCTCGACGAGCGGCTCGGCGTCGCCCGGAGCCAGCTCTGGGACGATCCGCCAGTCGTCGCTCCCTCTCGTAAGCTGCTCGTCGGAGTGCTGGACCCAGACGACGGGGACCCGTTCGCGCCGCGCCTTCTCGACAAGGCTGCCGACGTTCGCGACGACCGCGTCGCGCTCGTGGGCCCCCTCGACGACGCCGTTCTGTACGTCGACGACGAGGAGTGCGGTGTTCGGCCGGTTCTCGATTGTGGTCATGGTCTCCCTTTACTCACGGTGGCCGCCGGTGTCCACCCACGGTAGACCTACCCACCGACAGCTTGCCGGAATGACGTCCTGGCCGGGTGCAGCTAGGCGGCTGGGCGGTCGGGCAGCCGGAGCGGGGCCCATAGCCGGGCATCGGGGTGGTCGAGCTCGTCGAGGATCCGGGCCGCCTGCTGCCACGCGTTGCGGGCCCGGTCGCCGTGGCCCGCGGCGTCGTGACTGTCGCCGAGGTTGGCCAGCGCGACGGCTTGGTGGTACCGGTCGCCCAGGTGGCCGAACAGTTCGACGGCGCGCTGGTAGCAGGCGGTGGCCTCTCCCATCGCCTGCGTACCCCGCTGACCGCCCTGCGCATCGACGCCGAGTCGCTCGACGACCCGGCCGAGCGGTCGCGGATCGGCACCGACCTGGACGCGCTGGAACGTACCGTTGACGACATCATCCGATCGCCCGCCGGCTCAGCCGCGATCACGCCACGTCCGCGTGCGATGCAGCCGACGTGGTGACCGAGCGGGTCCATTTCTGGTCGGCGCTCGCCGCGGAGGAGCAGCGGCCGGTCGCGATCGCGGTGAGTCCGGCTCCGGTACCGGTACGGGTCGGCCGGCACGATCTGTCGCCTGCGTGGATGCCTTGCTGGGCAACGTGCTCGCGCATACGCCGGAGGGCACCGGCCGCCGTCCGGCTCACCCGCCGACCGGGCGGTGGCGCCCAACTCGTGGTCGCCGACGACGGGCCGGGCCTGCCCGACCTGCCGGTGCTCCAGCGCGGCAACAGCGGTACCGGGTCCAGCGGGCTCGGGCTGGACATCGTGCGCCGAACCGCCCGCGCCGCCGGCGGCCAGGTCACCGTCGGCCGCTCGGAGACCGGTGGCGCACACGTCCTCGTCGAGTTCGGGCCACCGCCGCATCCGCCTGCGCCGGCGCGGGCCCGCCCACCGCGACGGACCGCTACCAGACACCGCATCGGTTCATGAATTCGTACCGTGACGTCCGCGCCGGTCAGCGCGCGGCCGCCGGGGCCGATGCCTCCATGTACATCGTCTCGTGACGGCGGTGGGGACGATCCATGCTCGCGACATCCCCGTTCGCCCCGGCGCCGAAGGAACACCGCCGGATCTCGTCCACCGGGTATCCGGCCTGCTCGAAGGCGAAGCGGAGTTCCTCGAAGTCGTAGACCCAGCGGTGGCCCCAGAAGGAAAAGACCAGGTTCATCATGAACGCTGGCCGGTCCGGCATCCTCGGCCGCGCGCCCCGCTCGTACAGCACGTCCCGGTGGCGGGCGAACATGCCGCCGTCCCCGCTCAGATAGCTCTCCGCGTACCGGCGCAGGTCCGGCGTGGTGAGGCGGACCAGACCACCCGGCGCCAGGATCCGGCGCACCTCGGTGAGCCATCGGATCCCGTCCGCGAGGGACACGTGCTCGATGAAGTGCTCGGCGTACACCCAGTCCAGGCAGCTGTCCGCGAAGGGCAGCGGATCCCGGGCGTCGAGTTGGACGAAGTAGCTTTCTCCGTCGAGGCGGTAGATCCGGCCGGGCTCGGTGCTGATCCCGTTGCCGTCGACGAGGCCGACGATGTCGGTGTCCAGGCACCCCGGGTGCAGCGACTTCCACTCGGCGAACTGGAGGCCGGACAGGCCGAGTTCACCCAACCGCTGGCGGGTGTACGGCGGCGAGATGTCGATCGGTTCGAGCTTTCCGAAGTTGGGCCGGGAGTCCTCCGCCGGTGCTCCCAGCTCCATTCCCGCTCGGCCGGCCGTTCGATCTCCATGGTCATCCCTTCTCAATGAGGGTCGGCGGCCGCCTGTCCGCCGCACGCAGGTAAACAACAACAACATCGTCATCGATAGAACGGAGAGAAGTTACACCGTTCGGATGACACACCCGATGAACTGTGAGACGGGCGCCATCGTCGTAAACGGTGGACCTCGGCGGATCCCCAGCGGTTGCAAGCTCACATGGCTAGCAGTCAGCTTCGGCAATCTTGCGAGGCGGGTGATGATCAGCACATCCAATGAAGTCCGACGCCGCGGCGTC
>WNGM01006550.1_pt1 | contig 13295 bp, 17 predicted proteins | sample 5400571 | NCBI WGS metagenome assembly WNGM01 (sample SAMN13153378, study PRJNA577476) | soil metagenome | isolation source: 100 cm soil or saprolite under Garry oak tree replicate 2 | place: USA:California | collected 2016-06-15
CGGGGGTTCTCTCCCGCCGCGCAGTCCTGGGGGTTTCTCTACGGGCCCCGCGTCTGGCGCCTGGCCCCGGGCGTCACTCAACAGCCGCGAGCCCGCCCGCTGCCAGCCGGTATGCGTCGGCAGTGTAGCTCGGGTCGGTGACGAGACTGACGATGGCATCGCCGACCTTCTCCGCCGTCAGCGCGGGGCCGGACTGCTCAAGGAAGGTGCCGACGTCAACACCCGCCCGTTGGGCGTAGGCGGCCACGGCGGCTTCGCCCAGGTCGGTTGCCGGGGTCATGCGCGGGAGCACCGACGTGAACCTGATGGCGAGGTCGTTGCGCTTGGACTCATCGGCGGCGTAAGAGGTGAGGAACCTGATGGCAGCCTTGGCTCCGGCGTAGCCTCCGCTGAGCGGCGAACCACGCAGCGCGGCTCCGCTGGATACCGTGACGACCACGCTTCCTGGGTCAAGTGGACGAAGCAGCGCTTCGCGCGTCCATGCGAAGGCGTGCTGGACGTCGACCTCCCAGTTGCGGCTGAACGTCTGCCAGCTGTGGTGGTGAATCGGCCGTGGCAGCGGGCTCGCCCCGGCGTTGAGCACAAGCGTGCGTGGCTGGTAGGCGTCGATGAGCTGACCGGCGACGACCGGATCGGCCGCGTCCGCGACGACGGGTGTGAAGGTGTCGCCGAGCTGGGCACGAACCTCCTCGAGCCGGCCGCGGTCGCGGGCGACGCCGACGACGTTCGCCCCGGCCTGCGACAGCGCGATGGCGATGGCCCGGCCGAAACCCCTGCTGGCGCCGGTGACGATTGCGGTGGTTGCCGATACTTCTTGCGTAGACATCCGGAAGCTCCTGGATCTGTCGGTGATGATCGGGCCGTTCACCTGTACTGATCCGGGGGTGCGCGAAAACTCATCGCGTCCGGCCGATGAGTTTCTTGCCGGGATCGGATCTGTACAGGTGAGGGCATGCGCGCGAGATGCAGCACGGGAAACCGACAGGGAGTGGCAGATGCCGACCAGCGAGGAGTTCGCGCGGCTCAGCGACGCGTTCCGGCCTGAGCTATTGGCTCACTGCTACCGCATGCTCGGCTCGGTGCACGATGCCGAGGACCAGGTGCAGGAAACGCTCGTGCGCGCCTGGCGGTCCTACGGCGAGTTCGAGGGCCGGGCGTCGCTGCGCACCTGGTTGTACCGGATCGCGACGAACGCCTGCCTGCGCGCGCTCGAGAACCGCGGCCGCCGTCCGCTGCCGTCCGGCCTCGGCGGACCGCGCGATGACCCCGCCGCGCCACCGGACGGACCGACGTCGGAGATCGCGTGGTTGCAGCCCATTCCGGACGCGATGTTCGTTCCCGAAGCCGCCGATCCCGCGGCGACCGTGGCGTCACGCCAGAGCATGCGGCTGGCGCTGGTCGCCGCCTTGCAGTACCTGCCTCCGCGGCAACGCGCCGTTCTGCTCCTGCGCGACGTGTTGCGCTGGCGGGCAGCCGAGGTCGCCGAGATGTTGGACACGACGACCGCCGCCGTCAACAGCACTCTGCAACGGGCCCGAGCCCAACTCGAACAGGTCGCGCCTGCCGAGGACGACGTCTACGAGCCGTCCGATCCGCAACAGCGCGCCCTGCTCGACCGGTACGCCACCGCGTTCGAGAACGCCGACGTCCCTGGACTCATGGAACTGCTGCGCGCCGACGCCGTGTTCGAGATGCCGCCGCAGCCGATGTGGTTCGCCGGCCGAGAGCTGATCGGACGCTTCCTCGCGACCTGGGTGCTCCGGCCCGGCAAGTTCCGATTCGTCGCCGCGGCGGCGAACGGCCAGCCCACGCTTGCTGCATACCTGCTGGAGGACGACGGCAAGTATCACGCCCATGCCGTGCAAGTGCTCACGTTCGCCGGATCGTCCATCGCGCACGTCGTCTCGTTCAACGACGCGGACCTGCTTGCGGCGTTCAGTCTTCCGTCCGTCCTGCCCGACGCCGGGTTCGCAGCACGATGACGGGCGCAGCCGCTCAGACGGCACAGCAGGGCGGCGGGATCGGGCTGCTGCAGCGGGCGATCGGCTATGCCCTGGGCGCTATCCAAGCCGTTACGCCTGACCGCATGTCCGATCCGACACCGTGCCAGGGCTGGGATCTGCGCATGCTGCTCCGGCACGTCTGCGAGTCCGTCGCTGCCCTGCAGGAGGGCCTCGACACCGGACGCGTCGCCCTGTGTCCCGTGCCCGATGACGAGGCGGACGCTGACCCGGCAGCGATCTTCCGCGCGCGTGCCGTCCGGCTGCTGGACGCATGGACCGGTGCGGCCCGCCCCGGGCGGGACATCGACATCGCCGATCAGCAACTCGCCGAAACCGTCATGGCAGGAGCGGGAGCCCTCGAGATTGCCGTGCACGGATGGGACATCTCGCAGACCTGCGGTCACCAGCTGCCGATCCCGCTGGACCTGGCCGTCGAGCTATTGACGATCTCTTCGCTGCTCGTGCCGGAAACCAACCGGCACCCGCTGTTCGCCGCACCGGTCGCGGTGCCCCAGACGGCCGAGCCCGGTGAACGGCTCCTCGCCTTCCTCGGACGCGACGTCGGCGGCGCAAAGGACCGGAGCTGGCGGTAGCGCCGCGGGCTAGTGTCGCGGGTCATGCGGATCAGTCGCCTCATTCCCGTTTGTGCCGTCGGGTGCGCCGTGACGCTGTTCGCGGCCTGCACCTCTTCGTCCAAGTCACCTTCGACGCCCAGCGCCAGCTCGACAGCGCCGTCGAGCAGCGCGGCCACGTCGAGCAGCAGTTCGGCCGCGCCGTCGTCGGCGGCCCCTGCCCCGCTGGCACAGCTGAAGAAGATCGTGCTGCAACCCGCGGACCTACCCCCCGGCTGGAAGGGCACGCCCGCCTCCAAGGACAACGCCGATGACGCTGCCACCCAGGCGGCGTTGGCGAAGTGTGTCGGTGTGCGAAACACCGACCCGGACAAGGTCGCCGATGCAAACTCCTCGGACTTCGCTCTCGGCGATGCCAGCATTTCCTCCTCCGCGAGCAGCTATTCGTCGCAGAGCGCTCTGGCTGCCGATATCGCTCTGGTGCACAGCGCCAAGCTCGGGCCTTGCTTCGACCGCCAGGCGCAGGAGCTGTTTGCAAAGTCACTTCCCGCCGGCGCGACGGTCGATTCGGTCTCGAGCAAGTTCACGGCCGGGTCCGGTGGCGGCCCTTCCAATGTCGTCGGGTCCGGTGTCACGACAGTGAAGGTCACTGCCAACGGCCAGCAAGTAGTGCTCTACCTGACGGTCGCGTTCATCACCGGCCCGCTGATCGAGGCCGAGGTCGATACCCAGAACGTCGGCAAGCCAGTCCCCGCGTCCCTCCTGAAGTCGCTGGTCGCCAAGGTGGCCGACCGCGCTGCGAAGGGGTAGCTCCCCTCCATAAGCTGCCTCGCATGGCGCACATCGAGATCGACACCCCGAGTGGCACGGCCTGGGCCGACGTCGAGCGCCCGCCCGGCGAGCCGGTCGCGGCGATGTTCATCGGGCACGGCGCGGGCGGGGGAGTCGAGGCGCCCGACGTCCTGGCCGCACGCAACGCCGCCCTGGCCGCGGGGTACGTCGTCGCGCGGATCACGCAGCCTTACCGCGTGGCGGGACGCCGCTCGCCTGCCCCCGCCGCCCGCCTGGACGAGGCCTGGCTCGCTGCCACGGCGGCGCTCCGCGACGAGGTCGGCGCGCTTCCGACCGTCCACTGTGGACGGTCGAGCGGTGCTCGGGTGGCGTGCCGAACGGCTGCGCAAACGGGCGCCGTGGCGGTGATCGCCCTGGCGTTTCCGGAGCATCCGCCGGGCAGGCCCGAGCGCAGCCGGCTCGACGAGCTGGCCACGCCGGCCGTCCCGGTGCTGGTCGTGCAGGGCGACCGCGACCCGTTCGGTATGCCACCGGAGGCTCCGGGACGGCGGGTTGTGGTCGTCGAGGGCGGCGATCACTCGCTGCGCCGCGGCCGGGCCGTCATCGAGGCCGCGGTAACCGAGTTTCTAGCCGAGCACGTCGTGCAGCGGAGGTAGGCCCGCGTCCTTGACCGAGACCAGCGCGCGATCGACCGGGATCGGCCAGACGATGCCGAGGTCGGGATCCAGCGGGTTGACCGCCACTCCGGACATGCCCGGCACCCACTCCGCGTCGAAGCAGTAGAGGTACTGGCTGACGCCCGGGCTGACCGACTGGAAGCCGTTGCACACACCGGGCGGTACGAGCACCTGGGTCCCCTTGACCAACGGCACTGTCACAACCTTGGCGCGGCTGGGCGAATCCGGCCGGGTGTCGACGTAGGCGCCGTACGCCTCGCCGTGCACGACCGCGACGAGCTTGGTCATCGCCTCGCCGTGCAGGCCACGGATCGCGCCCTGGCTGGTCTCGGTGATGTTCACCTGCAACCACGGGCCGAGCGACGCCGCGCCCGCCTCGGCGAACGCGCTGAGGCGGAACAGTTCCCGGATCGTGCCCCGCTCGTCGGTGACCTGCTTCATCCGGACGATCAGCAGCCCGTCGATGTCGGTGGGCTCTGCGCGAAACGCGATGACGTCGGCCATGGCACCGGATGCTCTCATGTGGCGATCGGGGCGAGCGCGGCCGAGGTCAACCGGGCCAGGTCGGACGGCGCGAGCTCGACCTGCAGGCCGCGTTTGCCGGCCGAGACGAAGACGGTCGGATACCGGCTCGCGGTTTCGTCGATCACCACCGGAAGCCGCGTCTTCTGCGCCAGGGGCGAGATGCCGCCGACGACGTACCCGGTGGCCCGTGCCGCAGCCGCCGGTTCGGCCATTGCGGCCCGCTTCGCGCCGACCGCGACGGCCAGCGCCTTGAGGTCGAGCCGCCCGGCCACCGGCACCACCGCGCACACCAGCCGCCCGTCCACTGACGCGATCAGCGTCTTGAACAGGCGCTCCGGCGCGACGTCCAGGGCGGTGGCGGCCTCCTCTCCGAACGCGTCCGAGCGGGGGTCGTGCGGGTACGGGTGCAGCGTGTGGATGACCTTCTCCTGGGCAAGTAACGCCGTCGCCGGGGTCCCTTTCGCCACGGCGGCAATGTACTGGCGGGCCACCTGCCGGGGAATGGCATGCCCCCTCCCGCCTGTTCAGTCCCCGAGGAACAGCGAGAGGGACAGTAGATGAGTGTGCTCAGCGCATACGAGCCGTCGACACGGACTCTGCGGGGATGGCCCGCAGGCCACGGCGGCCAGTCGGCCGTAACGGTCCGGAGTCTGCCGGAGTCCGCGACGGCCGTATCCTCCGTAGAGCGGATCGATCCGGCCGGAGGGAGCCACGTGGTTCACGAAGAGACGGTCGAGGAACGGCGGGCGCGCTTCGAGCGCGATGCCCTCCCGTTCGTCGATCAGCTCTACGCTGCGGCGATGCGGATGACCCGCAACCCTGCCGATGCCGAGGATCTCGTCCAGGAGACTTTCGTCAAGGCGTTCGCCGCCTTCCACCAGTTCACCGAGGGCACCAACCTCAAGGCCTGGCTCTACCGCATCCTGACCAACACGTTCATCAACACGTACCGCAAGAAGCAGCGTCAGCCGCAGGAATCGAACTCCGAGAGCGTCGAGGACTGGCAGCTCGCCCGGGCCGAGTCCCACACGTCGAACGGCTTGCGCTCGGCGGAGATGGACGCGCTCGACCACCTGCCGGACTCCGACGTGAAGGCGGCCCTGCAGGCCCTCCCCGAGGATTTCCGGCTCGCCGTCTACCTCGCCGACGTCGAGGGCTTTGCCTACAAGGAGATCGCCGACATCATGGGAACGCCGATCGGGACGGTGATGTCTCGTTTGCACCGGGGCCGGCGCCAGTTGCAGCGCCTGCTGGGCGACTACGCTCGCGAACGAGGCCTCATTCCGGCGGGGTCCCAGGCGGCAGCAGGGGGTGAGTCGTGATGGGTGGCCTCGGATTCGGGCCGGGCGGCGTGGATTGTGACGACGTGCTCAAGGACGTCTTCCTGTACCTCGACGACGAGTCCGACCCGCAGATACGCAACCGGATCCGCCAGCACCTGGACGGTTGTGCCCCGTGTCTGCGCCAGTTCGGCCTCGAGCAGGACGTGAAGTCGCTGGTCGCCCGATGCTGCGGCGGCGACGTCGCTCCGGAGAGCCTGCGCGTGCGCATCCGGGTCCGCCTCTCCGAGGTGACCGTCGAGGCCGCGCACAGCGAGTACCGGCCTTCCTAACCTGACGCCTCAGCGAACCTGGCGGGCGGTGGCTTCAGGTCGGACCAGCGTTCGAGCATCCTGGCCGCATCGCTGCGGTGAGCGAGCCGAGTTCCGCGCGCTCGGGATGGCTGGTGGTCAGGCCTGCCACGACCCCGAGTCGGTAGACGAGCCGCTCGTGGCGAGCAACCTCGGCGCGACTGGCTCGGCATCCCGGCCGGTGAGCCGGTGCGCCGCGGCCTCGCGGGTATAGCGCTGCGCAGCGTCAGGCCCGCCCACGATCTGCTTGATCGCTACCGGCGTCGCGGCGCGACCGTGGGCTGCTGCCGAGTCGGCGCAGCCGCCGCGGTCGCCCGAGTTCGGCGCGCAGGGTTTCGCTGTACGCGGCGGCGAAGCCGTCGTGCCTGCCTAACGTGCGCTGAGTTCAGGCGCTCAGTGCGTGCTCGCCCCTGACGACGACGTGCTCGCCGACCGGCATGCTGCCGTCGGAGTAGTAGTCGTCCGGCTCGGTCGCGTCGACGCCCTCTGGTGCCTTGAGCGCGCGGAACACGAGCGTCAGCACAACGGCGATCACGATGTTGATCGCGAGTGCCGAGATCGCGATGTACATCGTGGTATGCGTGAACGGGAAGTTCGCGATCGACGCACCGAAGTGACGCGTGCCGTGCAGCTCGGTGACCGGCTTGCCGTCGACCAGCTTCACCTTCGTGTTCGGCACGGTCTGCCGGTAGGCGGTGACCGTCCCCCACACCATCGCGGTGGCCCAGGCGATCAGCAGCGCCCAGCGGTGGAACCACCGCGTGTACAGCCCGCCCACGATCGCAATGAACGTCTGCAGGATCCATACGCCGCCGAGCAGTTGCAGGTTGATCGCGTTCTGCCGGTCCATGAACAGCACGAACGCCAGGGCGCCGAACTTCACCACGATCGACGCGATCTTCGATACCGCCGCCTCGTGTTGCGGTGTCGCGTTGTGATTGATGAATTCTCGGTAGACGTTGCGGGTGAACAGGTTCGCCGCCGCGATCGACATGATCGCCGCCGGGACGAGCGCGCCGATCGCGATCGCCGACAGGGCCACTCCGGCGAACCAGTCGGGGAACACCTGGTCGAAGAAGTGCGGCACGGCCAGTTGCGGGTTGGCGAATCCGTCCGCGCCAAAAATCGAGGTCTTCTTGGCGATTGCCGCGAAGCCCAGTAGCGCGAGCAGGGCGAGCATCAGCGAATACGTCGGCAGGATCGCGGCGTTGCGCCGGATCACGTTGCGGGTCTTGCTCGACAAGGTCGCGGTCATCGCGTGCGGGTACATGAACAAAGCCATTGCCGAGCCGAACTCCAGCGTGCCGTATGCCCAGTAGCTGCCGGTGCCCGGGATGAAGATGCCGGTCGGCTTGCCGGCCTTGGTCGGCGTGTTCATCTTCGTCTCGGCCGCATGGAACATCGTGCCGAAGCCGATCTTCGTCCCGACGTAGGCGATCGCCACGATGATCGCTATGTAGACGAGGCCGTCTTTGATGAACGCGATGAGCGCCGGAGCCCGCAGTCCGGACGAGTACGTGTACGCGGCCAGCACGGCGAACGCGATGATCAGCGGCAGGTCGCGCATGAATGCGTTGCTCGATCCGCCCAGGCCGATCGTGTCGATGACCGCCTGGATGCCGACGAGCTGCAATGCGATGTAAGGCATCGTCGCGAGGATGCCGGTGAGCGCGATGGCCAGGGACAGGCCGCGGCTGCCGTAGCGTCCGCGGACGAAATCGGCAGGTGTGACGTATCCACGACGGTGCGCGACCGACCACATACGCGGCATGAACACGAAGATCAGCGGATAGACCAGGATGGTGTACGGCACCGCGAACCAGCCGCTCACGGCGCCGGTCGCGTACATCGCCGCGGGAACCGCGACGAACGTGTACGCCGTGTAGAGGTCGCCGCCGAGCAGGAACCACGTGACGAGCGTGCCGAATCCGCGCCCGCCGAGCCCCCATTCGTCCAGGCTCGCCATCGAAGCCGGCCGGCGCCACCGTGCGGCGACGAAGCCGCCGAGCGTGACCGCGATGAAGAAGAACAGCAGGACGCCGACTTCCACTCCGTTGACGCCCGGGCCGGCCGCCTGCGGGCTCATCGCGAGCCTCCGTCACGCCGCACGTGGTTGATCAGGAGATACGCGGTGTAGACCATCGCCGCCTCGATGAACATCCACATCAGCTGGTACCAGTAGAAGAACGGGAAGCCCCACAGGACCGGGCGTGCCTTGGTATAGGTCGGCACGAGCAGCAACGCCGCGACCGGGACGATGAGCAACAGCGCGGTGACGACTCGCGCCCAGGTGGGCAGCGGCCGCGGGCGGGGATTCGTCAAGGTAGCCTCCGAATGCTGGTATGGCGCAGCTCACAGCTGACAGGGCGGACCGACCCTAGACCTGTATCTACCCGTAGGCGAGGTATCTCACGCAATAGTGCGATCAGCGGTCGCGATCGGCGGCTGTACGGCGCCGCGACGCGTGCGGCGCGCACCGGATCGGTCTGGGCGGACGCCCTAGGCTGGCGATTGATGTCAGCGCTCTCCGATCTGCTTGCCGCACGCACCTCGCTCGACGACGCCCAGGTCAGCCACGTGCAGCGCCTCGTCGGCGAATGGCAGCTGATCGCCGACCTGTCCTTCTCCGACCTGCTGCTGTGGGCGCCGGGCGCGGACGGCTCGTTTCTGTGCGTCGCGCAGTGCCGGCCCACCACCGGTCCCACCGCGTACGTGCACGACCAGGTCGGCGTCGTCATCCGCGGCGGGCGCGCGACGCCGATGCGCGTGGCGCTCACCGAAGGCAGGATCTACCGCGAGGCCGACCCGGACTGGGACGGCGACCTCGTGCTCGGCCGCGACAGCAACCTGGCCAGCGTCCGCAGCCCGAGCCAGCTCGAGCTCGTCTACCTGCAAAGTGCCGCCGATCTCGCGTCGATGGTCGCCGACGGCACGTTCCCCGCCCAGGAGTCGAACGCCGAGGAGGGTGCCGGCCCGCGCGTCGGCGACGGGCTGCTTCGCGTCGAGCGCGACGGGACGATCCTGTACGCGAGCCCCAATGCCCTGTCCGCGTTCCGCCGCCTCGGCGTGACCGGGAACGTGCTCGGTGAGCCGATCGACATGCTGACCAGCACGATCGCCGACGACCCGTTCGACGCGAGCGACCTGGCCCGGGCTGTGCAGGCGGCGATCGCGGGAGGCAATCCCACCGGCCTGGAGGTTGACGGCGGCGGAGCGACGGTGGCGTTCCGTGCCCTTCCGTTGCACCCACGGGGCGAGGTGCTCGGCGCGCTGATCCTCATGCACGATGTGACCGAGGTGCGACGGCGCGACCGGCAGATCATGAGCAAGGACGCGACGATCCGCGAGATCCACCACCGGGTCAAGAACAACCTGCAGACGGTCGCCGCACTGCTGCGGCTGCAGGCGCGCCGGGTGGCGCAGCCCGAAGCGCGCTACGCGCTGGAGGAGTCGATGCGGCGGATCAGCTCGATCGCGCTCGTGCACGACACCTTGTCGGTGTCGATCGACGAGGAGGTTCCGTTCGACGAGATCGTCGACCGCCTGCTCGAGATGCTGGCCGACGTGACCGGGTCGTCGGGCAGGCTGCGGCTACGCCGTACCGGGACGTTCGGTGAGTTGCCAGCCGAGATCGCGACGGCGCTGGTACTCGTGCTGACCGAGCTGATCCAGAACGCGGTCGAGCACGCGTACCCGAATCGCGGTGCGGACGAGCGGCAAGGATGCGTGGAGGTGGGGGCCCGGCGGGCGCGAGGCCAGCTGACCGTCACGGTCACCGACGACGGAGTCGGGTTGCCGCCAGATTTCACGCCGGACAAGGGTGATCGGCTCGGCTTGCAGATCGTCCGGACGCTCGTCTCGGCCGAGCTCGCCGGGTCGCTGGATCTGCGCTCGCGCAACGACGGAACGACCGGCGCGCAGGCTCAGGTGACGGTATCGCTCAGACGGCCGGCTGCGGCCGCGAACCGATGACAGCGAGCTCGGGCTGGGCAGGACGCGCCGGCGATCAGGCCCATCCTGCCGGGCTCAAGCCGTCCTGGCGCGGGCGCGTGCCTTGCGGCGCTTGAGCGCCCTGCGTTCGTCCTCGGACAGACCGCCCCATACGCCTGCGTCCTGGCCGCTTTCCAGCGCCCAGCCGAGGCATTCTCCGATTACCGGGCAACGCCGGCAGACGGCTTTGGCATGCTCGATTTGCAGCAACGCAGGCCCGGTGTTCCCAATCGGGAAGAACAGCTCCGGGTCCTCGTCACGGCAGATCGCGCGGTGACGCCAATCCATTGGTCGATCTCTCCTCTGACTCGTGACACGAGAGGGCACCGTCGCCCAACCGTGCTTGTGAAGCCTTTCACGAGCTAGCTCGCAGTTCAAGGAATCTTTCTCTATGCGGGCGAGGTCACGCCAGAGCGCGTTTCGTGCACGCGCGGGCGCACACAGCCACTCCTGGATTCCCAGGCCGCTACCAAGCCTTACCCAACTCTCGTCAACCGGCAAGCGCAGACTCGCCGCAACTTCTCGGATCCACACGTCCAAGCCCACATATGCGGGCGAAGCGCCACTAAATTACCAGGCTCAGGGCGTTCGGTACCGACCAGAACTGCATTTTCTCGCGCGGTTCGAGCAGGTCGCCGTCGACCTGCACCAGGATCGGCTCGTCGGATCGCACCACGAATCCCGGCAGATCGTGCTCGAGCAGCACCCCCCAGCCGCCGGAGTGCGGGTTCTTGCGAGCCATCTGCGCGGCGCTGTAGACGACGCTGAGAACGCCCATCCGGCTGCGCGCATAGAGGTCCAGGCCGGTGTCGAAGGAGGCCTGCGGGGTCGGCCGCAATGGCCGGTTGCCGACGAACGTCCACGGGTCGCAGTTGGCCACGATCGCGTAGAACAGCCGGTCGATGACCGTGCCGTCGGGCAGCTCGACGTGCAGCTTCGGGTGGCGGCGATCCGAGGCCAGGAACTCGCGGACGGTGACCCTGGCGTACAGCCCGTGCGTCGAACGGGTGCCGCGGCGGCGGCGCTTCTCGACGGCGGCAACGACCGTCGCGTCGAACCCGACGCCCGCGGCGAACGTGAACCAGCGGTCCTCGATCCGGCCGAGACTGATCGGGCGACGCCGGCCGTGGCGCAGTGCGTCGAGCAGCACTCCGGTCGCTTCGATCGGGTCGTTGGGCAGGCCGAGGGCTCGCGCGAAGACGTTCGTCGAGCCGGCCGGAACGACGCCCAGCGCCGGCACGTGTTCGTGCACGCCGTCGGTGAGCAGGCCGTTGACCACCTCGTTCACCGTGCCGTCCCCGCCGAGCGCGACGACCAGGTCGACGCCGTCGCGCATCGCGCGGCAGGCGAGCGCCGCAGCGTGGCCGCGATTGGCGGTCTCCTCGACGTCGAGGTCGGCCGAACTGCCCAGCGCGTGCGCCAGAACGTCGCGCTGCCGCTCGGACGTGGCCGTGGCCCGCGGGTTGACGACTACGAGCACGCGCACGCCGGGAGCGTACCTGTGAGTACCCGTGGATAGGCTGGCACTAATGACCGTGCACCCCGGCGACGCGCCGATCCCGACCCAGCTGCGGGCAGCCTCGGCTGTCGTCGCCGTGCAGGGTCTCGCCCTGCTCGCCGCGGCCGCCATCCTGGTCGTCATGACGATCGCGGGCCATCCCGACGACGTGCTGCGGGCGCTGCTGGGCGCGGCAATGGCACTGCTCGGCGCCGTGATTCTTGTCTCGTGCGCGCGGGGGCTGCTGGCGCAGCGTCCGGCTGCCCGCACGCCGGTCGTGGTGCTCGAGCTGCTGGCTCTGCCGGTGAGTTACAGCCTGGGCTTCCAGGCCGGCCTGCTGGCCTACGGCGTCCCGATCATGTTCAGTGCGCTCGCCGTGCTCTACCTGCTGTTCACGCCGGCCGCACGGGCTGTGCTCGATCGCGACCCCGAGCACTGATTCATCGGGTAGTCGCCGATGCGCGCCGCTTGGTGACAGCGATGACGAGTTCCTGACCGCTGCTCGACACGTGAACCTCGTCGGCGAGCGCGCCCAGCACGGTCCAACCGAAGCCCCCGCGATCCGGCGCCGCGTCCGGCTCGGCGGGGACGCTGATGCTGAGGTCCAGGTGGTCCGGACGCAGCGCGAATCGCGTGGTCATCGAGGTGTCCGGTCCCGCGTGCGGCAGCAGCAGCGCACAGGCCTCATCGACGGCGAGGCGCAGATCCTCGATCTCGTCCAGCGTGAGGTCGCACCGGGCCGCCAACCCCGCCGCCAGGCTGCGCAGGACCGCCACGAACGTGGCGTCGGCGGGGACGCGCAGCTCGACGTCGCTCGTCACGGTTCCACCGCCGGATTCGGCACGTTCCACCGCTCGATCACCGCCGCACCGTGCTCGGCGCCCAGCACGGACGGCGCCGCCGTGCCGAGCGCGAACAGACCGCCGGCGAGCGCGGGCAGGCCGATCCAGCGAGCGCCGATGACGCGGCTGATGTGCCCGTGCGCGACGAGGACCACCGGTCCGTCGGCGAGGTGCGGCAGCGCGCGGGCCAGCACCCGGTCGGCCCGCGCCGACACGTCAGCGGCGGCCTCGCCGCCGGGCAGCGGGTGCGTCCACAGCGACCAACCCGGAACCTGCTTGCGGATCTGCGCGGTGGTCAGGCCCTCGTAGTCGCCGTAGTCCCATTCGGCGAGGTCGGCGTCGATGGCATCGATGGTCAGTCCGGCGAGGTCGGCCGTGTGCCGGGCCCGCCGGCGTGGACTGCTCAGGACGTAGACCGGCTGTACGCCGCGCAGCAGCTCGCCCAGTGCGAGGGCTTGCGCCTCACCGTGCCGGGTCAGCGGGACGTCGGTGTGGCTGGTATGCCGCCCGGACTTGCTCCATTCGGTCTCGCCGTGCCGGATGAGCCACAGCGCGGTGCCGTCCGGTAGTGGCCGGGACGCAGCGAAGGCCGGCCCCGAATCGGAGCCGGCCTCGGTGTCAGTCGAACTGCTCACGCCGCTTTCTTGGTGTCCCAGAAGATCTTGTCGATCTCGGCGATCAGGTCGAGCAGCGCCTGCCCCTCGGCCGGGTCGACCGAGCCCTTGCCGCCAGCCGCGCCCGCGGCCTTGGTCGCCCGGTTGAACAG
>WNGM01003228.1_pt1 | contig 13294 bp, 9 predicted proteins | sample 5400571 | NCBI WGS metagenome assembly WNGM01 (sample SAMN13153378, study PRJNA577476) | soil metagenome | isolation source: 100 cm soil or saprolite under Garry oak tree replicate 2 | place: USA:California | collected 2016-06-15
TGGCTAACAGCAGAAAGATGGCGATCGGCAGATGTCGGATGCAGCGCTTCATGTTGAACTCCTTTGCAGTTTGATAACGACTTGAAGCCGGAAGGGCAAGTCCGATCGCACTGAGCTGCACAGAGTGCTTGCAAAGGCAATCGATGGCGGAACAGTTGCCAGCGATGGCGGGCGACATTGAACAGCTCAATTCGAGGATCGAGCGCGCTGTTACTGACGGCTTTTTGATGGCGTCGTCAGCAAAGAACATTCGCGCACTGTTGGCTGGCGCGAGGTCAGATCTCTATTTTCGGTCCGTCAACGAACTCGTTGATGCCGCTGAGTGGAAGGAAATCAACGATCGCTTTTATCAGACTCTTGCATTTGGGACGGGTGGTCTTCGTGGCCGGACGATTGGGAAGATCATTACAATGGCAGAGCGCGGGAACGCGCGCGAAGGCGAGCGACCTCAATTCCCCTGCGTCGGGTCGCTTATCTACAGGCCTGGAACCGATCGCAAAGTACGTCGGCCAGGCCAAGGATTGTTATCGCGCATGATCCGCGTTTTTTCTCCAGGGAGTTTACAGAGCTTGCTGCCAGAATCGCAGCCGAGAATGGTTGCGACGCATTCGTGTTCGATGGGCCGCGCTCCGTGCCGGAACTTTCGTTTGCTGTTCGTTATCTCAGGGCAAGAGCTGGTGTCGTGATCACGGCGAGTCACAATCCGCCGTATGATAACGGTTACAAAGTTTATTACGGCGACGGTGCGCAAGTGATCGAGCCGCACGCGAGCGGAATCATTGCCAAAGTAAACGCGATCACGACCGAATCGTTCACACCACTCCCAAAAGATCAACGAGGCAAAGTGACGACGATTGGCAGGGACATCGATCATGCATACATGCGGCGGCTTGATACGTTGATTCTGGATCCACGAGTGATTCGCGAAGCCAAATCGCTGCGGATCATTTACACGCCGCTGCATGGAACCGGCAGCGTAATCATCAAGCCAATGCTTAACCGACTCGGTTTCAATTTCCAAGTCGTGCCGGAGCAGGATTGCTTCGACGGTCGTTTCCCCACGGTGAAATCGCCGAACCCGGAAAACGCCGAGGCGTTAACGATGGCAATCGATCTTGCTCGAAAGGAAAATGCTGATGTGGTGGTCGCCACGGATCCGGACTGCGATCGCATGGGCGCTGCAGTTCGTGGCAAGGACGGCAAAATGAAATTGCTGACCGGAAATCAGACGGGTTCGCTCCTCGCCTGGTACCGGATCAAGACATTGTTCGACAAGGGCGTGCTGAATGAGCAAAACGCGGCACGTGCCGTGATCATCAAAACTTTTGTCACGACCGACCTGCAAAAGGCGATCGCCAATTATTACGGTTTGCGCTGTGTCGAAACGCTGACCGGCTTCAAATACATCGGCGCAAAGCTTGGCAAGTACGAGCGCGCGATCCCGGAACACCTGCGACAGAATTATGTCGATCTCACGGAACCGGAAACGCGCCGGCTGCGCCTCTTGCATTCTTTGTTTTACGTGTTCGGCGGCGAAGAGAGCTACGGTTACAGTGGCGCCGACTTTGTTCGCGATAAGGACGGCAACGGCGCAGTCATCATGTTCTGCGAAGTAGCTGCCTATGCGAAGTCACGCGGGCAGACCGTCGATGAATTACTCGACGAAGTTTTCGCAAACTTCGGTTACTTTGCGGAGAAAAACGGTTCGCTCGTTTTCGAAGGAGCAGAAGGCGCGGCCAAAATTGCGCGCCTGGCAGAATCATACGGCACCGATCCATTTTCCGAAGTGCTCGGATCGAGGGTGGTCAACATCAAAAATTTTGAATCCGATATGATCGAAGACGTCGAAGGCGATCTTGTTCCCAAAGAGAAGATGTCTATTTTCGAACTCGAAGATGGAATGCGCATCGCGGTGCGTCCTTCTGGAACAGAACCAAAGATCAAGTACTACCTTTTCGCGCAGCGCCGGCCGGAGAACGGCAAATTTGACGCTGCGGAACTTGGTCGAATCAAGGCTCAAGTTGGAGAAAAACTCGATCGTCTCTGGGATTGGCTGCAGAAAGACGCGGAGTCGCGCATGACTGCGTCAGATACTTGATACCAGATTCTCGATGCTTGATGAAGAAATCCGGCATCCTCTATTCAGCATGCAGCATCGAGGCGGCCTGGCCGTGGCTGGCGGCGATCTGTAGCGGGCTTCTCTACACAGGTTGCTTTGCGCCGTTTAATCTGACCTGGCTCTGCTGGATTGCGCTTACACCACTCCTTGCCGCCATTTGGTTCTCAGGAGCGGAGTCACGCCGCCGCTGGCTTTGTAATCTCATACTTGGCTATGTCGCTGGGCTGACTTTTTTTTGGACGGCTTTCTCCTGGCTCACAACTGTTACGGTCCTCGGGTGGTTTGTGCTGCAGTTTTACATGGCGATTTACATCGCGCTCTGGGCGTGGTTTTGCGGTTTGCTTCGGCCACGGGCAGCAAGAGCAACGTCAGGCGAGACGAAATGGGACCAGATGCTAGCCGAAGCTCGGCGCACGGCAGTGCCGCAGCGGTCACCCTGGACGAGATCCACACACAACTTGCTGCTGGCTCTTCTCCTTGCCGCTGCATGGACGACGCTGGAATGGCTGCGCGGATGGGTGTTTTCCGGTTTCGGCTGGAACGGGCTGGGTGTGGCGCTGCATGCCAACTGGCCACTTGTTCAAATCGCGGAATTCACCGGCGTAGCTGGGTTGTCGTTCATGGTTGCCTTTGCGAACGTGATCTTAGTTACAACAGCACGCCGGTTGATTCTTGAGGCGCGCACACATACCACGCGACCACATTTTGATCTGACGCTTACGCTCGCGGCCATCGTGGGCGTGTTAACCTTCGGTCTTCGCACCGCCCAAATTTCGCCGCCTGCAAAATCATTCCGTGTTGCTGCTGTGCAATCGAATATCCCTCAAAACCAAAAGTTTGATCCGCAGTTTACGAGGAAAATTTTCGATCAGTTTGGCCGCCTGAGCGAAATTGCCATGCGGTCAAATCCTCCGCCTGATTTGTTGATTTGGCCGGAAAGTTCGATGCCTGGGCCGGTTCTTTTAGACCCGGCAAGTTACAGATTCGTGATGGACCTGGCTGCATCAGGAGAAAGCGACCTTCTACTGGGTACAATCGACGAAGAAAACGGTGATGTTTACAATGCTGCGCTGCTTGTTTCCGATGGCGGCGAACGAGTGCAGGTCTATCGGAAACTTCACCTGGTTCCTTTTGGCGAATACGTTCCGGGGCGGCATACAGTGCCGCTGCTCGCACGAATTGTTGGCGACCAGGTACCCGGCGATTTTAAACCAGGAAAAGAACATACCATGTTCACCCTCACCAACAGCGATGTGCAGGTCGCTCCCTTAATCTGTTTCGAAGACACCATTGGCGAACTTGTCAGACGTTTTGTCCTTCCCGCGGAAACGAATCCCGGCGGGAATTTGCTCGTGGACATCACAAATGACGGATGGTTCCAGCATTCCGCCGGCTCGCATCAGCACTTGGCAAACGCGATTTTTCGATGTGTTGAAACGCGTCGTCCGATGGTTCGCGCGGCAAACACTGGAGTAACCTGTTTTATAGACGAATTCGGCCGCGTCACTCAGGTGTTACGCGATGAAACGGGCAGCACATTCGGTGAAGGCGTGCTCACCGGTCAGGTCAAAGTTCCAACCGAGCACGAGTTAACCTTCTACACACGACATGGAGAGCTATTCGCGAAATTCTGTGCGTTAGTCACGGTGATCGCAATTGTTGCCGTAGGCTTGATACGCCGGCGAAGAGTGTAGGGCGTTTGTGTCAAAGGCCATGAGTCGACGACTGACACAGCCGCCCTACAACGCGTTCGCGAGAATTTCTCTGTTGTAGTAAAACACTGCTGTGCGCGTCGAATTACCGCTTGATCATCTGGGCGAACTTTGGCCGCAAAAACTTCGCGGCGCCCGCATAGGCGCGCTGCTTCACCCGGCATCAGTTTCATCAAGACTCGAACACGCGTCACGAATTCTGGAGAGACAGGAAGGCGATCTGTTTCGCCTCGCCGCGTTTTTCGGTCCGCAGCATGGATTTCTTGGCCAGACGCAAGACAACATGGTGGAGTGGACAAGTTACGAGCATCCTCGTTTGCGCATTCCCGTTTACAGTCTGTACGGCGAACACCGTGAGCCAACGGCAGAGATGCTGCAGGGTCTCGACGTTTTACTTGTCGATCTTCAGGATATCGGCGCGCGCTACTACACATTCATCTGGACGATGTATCTTTGCATGCGCGCCTGTGAACAAAATGGCGTTGCAGTTGTTGTGCTTGATCGGCCGAACCCGATTAACGGCGTCACCACCGAGGGCCCAGTGCTCGACCCTGTTTACAAATCTTTCGTCGGGCTTCATTCGCTTCCAGTGCGCCACGGAAAAACAATCGGCGAGCTGGCGCAGCAATTTCGAGATGAAGTATTTCCCAAATGTCGATTGTGGGTTTTGCCGATGAAAAATTGGAACCGCCAGATATGGTTCGACCAGACCGGCCTCCCGTGGGTCATGCCATCACCAAACATGCCGACACTCGACACCACGACCGTCTATCCGGGCATGTGTCTGCTCGAGGGGACGAACATCTCCGAGGGACGGGGCACAACACGACCGTTCGAAATTTTCGGCGCGCCATTTATTGATGCCGAGCGCCTTTGCAGCGAACTAAACGCCTTAAAGCTGCCGGGCGTTTTCTTTCGAGAAAATTATTCTCAACCAACGTTTCACAAATTTGCCGGTGAACTCTGTGGCGGCGCGCAAATTCATGTAACAGATCGTAACGCATTTCGCCCGTTTCAAACGGGCATCGAAGTCATTCGTTGCATCCGAAAACTGTATCCTCGCCAATTTGCATGGAAGCAACCGCCCTATGAATACGAATACGAGAAAATGCCAATTGAAATCCTGCTGGGCGGACCAGTAAACGAAACCTTCAATGACTAATGAGATCGGATCGATTTCATTAACACCTCGCTTCAGCGAGGTGTCCAAAATGATCGCAGGACAGAACGCAGACTGTTAATCTGCACCGTGCTAAAGCACGGTGTTAATGAGAATGCCGGTAGTCTCCACAATAGGCCGATACGCGGTGCTGATTGCGCCACTTTTGCTACCAAGCCCATTGGCGCTCCGTGCAGACATCCCATGGCCGGAAGTCGTGCAGCGACTTGCGTATGAAAACGAAAAACTGGCGCGGCGTCCGCAAGGACACAACGGCGAGTATTTTGTTGTTTGCACTCTCTATTACACGCCGAAAGAATCTGGTTTCACGTTTGAACGCGGCTTCGATGCGACGCCAGTTACAAAGCCCGGATTGGGTGGGAGAAAGTATCCCCGCGATTTTCTTCGCTCGGTGAAAAAAGAGGGTTTCGGGCGAATTGCTACTCCAGTGGATGGACGCCATTACATTCGTTATGACGGCGGAGGTTCGTACGGCTTTGCTTCCCACCCAACAGGTGGAGGCGGTGTTTTAGTTGATCGCTATTCCGCGGCGATCAAATCAAGTCAGGGCAGCTTGCGTCATGGAGCCATCGTGGAGACATCTTCGCCAGAGGTGCAAAAGGTCTTTGGCAGCACTCGGTGGAAGATCATGGATACGGGCGGCGGGCTGCGGCGATGGCAAATCGACTGCTATTTCGGCGAAGACGAACCGCTGGGGCCCGGAAAACTTCAGGGTCGACCACGTGCGACTACTTTCGAATACGCGTATGCCAACGCGCGCATTATCAATTGATTTGAAGCCGTTCTCCGTTCGGCTGCATGTTCATGGCGATCTGGATTTTTTTCTTGGACGAACAAGGCCTCGTCGAGACATCGAGCGCAGGCTTAGCGAAAAGACCTCCGTAAAAGATGTCATCGAATCGTGCGGCATCCCGCATCCGGAGATCGATTTGATCTTGGTAAATGGAGAAGCGGTGGATTTCAATCTCGGCGTCGCCAGCGACACCGAAATTGAGCTTTATCCCCCGGGAAAACAATACCCGGACTTCAGTGAAAAAAGATTACAAATCATTAGAATCAGCCGATTTGTTACGGACGGACACCTCGGCAAACTTACGCGCAACTTGCGCTTGCTTGGCTTGGACGTCGCTTATCATCCGCTAGCCACTGACCGACAGTTACTTGACGTAATGGAGCGCGAAAACCGGGCGCTGCTCACGCGTGACAGGCGCTTACTGATGCATGCGATTGTAAAGACCGGTTACTGTCCGCGTTCTCAAAACCCCGATGAGCAAACTATTGAAGTAATCCGCCGCTTTGATCTTTTTACATTGATAGTCCCATTTACGCGGTGTCTTCGCTGCAATGCGCCGCTACAAAGGGTGGCCAAGGCGGACATAATTGCGAAGCTCGAGCCACTTACCAAGGTCTATTACCAGGAATTCCGGCGTTGCACGGGCTGCGCCCAGATTTACTGGGCTGGATCACATTTCGAAAAATTGCAAAACCGAATCGGTGTCATTCATTCGCTTCTAATGGGAAAGAGCGACGTGTAAATCGCGGTCTTGTCAGACCCGGCACGACTGGCACACTGGCGCCCAATGCAACAAACCATGCTTCGGTGCGTGCTTCTCTGGCCGGTAGCCGTCTTGATGCGCAGAAGGTATGAACATCCTCTGTTTAGGGCGAAGACCGATCGTGCTTGCCTGGCAGTATCATTTGCTCGATGCGTCGCTAAAGTTTTAATCGGTGCGCCATATCGATGAACTTGAATCGTCGAGGAATTTTGCTTGCGCTTGCTATCGTCGCGCTTCGCGCTTCGACTTTTGCTTACGGCCCGGTGGGACATGAGATCGTGGGGGCGATTGCAGACGAACGACTCGCGCAAACGGCCGAGGCTGCGAAGGTCAACGCGCTACTCGATGGACTTACATTGGAAAAAGCTGCGGTAATTGCAGATGAGATCAAAGGCTGGGACAAGAACGGTGTGGACGATCCAAGGTCATTCCATTATTTGGCGCATCGAAACATTGACCGGCAATTGCGCGATTTCTGGAAAGCAAATCAGCCGGCGCACGAGATGAATTCGGCTATGCCATCGCACCATTGGTTTCATTACACCGATGTCCCAATCCTACCGCCGCAAGAATATCGAGATGGCTCCACCGGTCGTAGCAAATGGGACATCGTGCACATGATTCCGTACTGCATTGAGGTGTTGCAGGGACGCGTGTCGGAACAGAACGAGCGTAAAATCACCAAGCCGGTGGCGCTTATTCTGTTGGCTCATTACGTCGCTGACATCCATCAGCCGCTCCATGTTGGCGCGGCGTACTTCGATGAGCAAGGTCGCTTTACCGATCCAGAAAAAAATAAAGCAGCCCTCGCGGACGAAGGTGGAAATACTTTCACGTTGGAGTTAAGCGATGAGCCGCCGCGGCGTCGCGGCTTTCACAAGAAAAAATTCCATGGCTTTTGGGATTATGACGCAGTCAACGCACTTTTCGCAGGTGTTCCACGGTACCTGTCGAACAAAGAATTTCTGGCGCAGATCGAACCAATGAAAAAAGCGCTGGTGGATGACATGGCAAGGCAAGAGCCGCGAACCTGGCGAATGCCGTCAAACATTTCTGTCAATGCTTACGCCGAGATTTGGGCTAACGAAATCTTGCCGATCGCACGCGAGGCGCATGCGCGATTGGAGTTTAGGAAAGTAAAGCCGTTGCTGGACGGCGACCGCACCGTTGCGACAGGAGAGGCGCTCGAAAAACCAGCCGCTGATAAAATTCTTTATCGGAAATGGGCAAGCATGGTCGTGCGCGAGGAACTGCACAAAGCCGGTTGGCGTCTTGCCGATTTACTGCAGAAGATCTTGTAGCGTGAACGTCGGTTTGAAAGGGTGCTGACAGCAACGCCTCGTACATTGTCGTTCAAAAGAAAAACGCGCCGGAATTTCTTCCGGCGCGGAGGTGTTTCAAAATCGTGGGAAAGCCGCAGGGCGATCAGGTCTGAGTTTTGGTCGCGCCTGCGGTTTTTTCGCATTGCGCTTTCAATTGGGCGAACTGCTCGGTAGAAAGAATGCCTTTGGCGCGGCTTAGGAAAGTTTTGCGGCTTTCCTTGGTACAGCCTGCTTTCATGCATTCAGCCTGCCACGCTTCGACCTTGGTCTTTTGATCTGCCGTCAGGTTGAGGCTTGCCAGATTAACACAGGCAACCGAGCTGCGGTTTGATGCGCCTTTTGCGCAACATGCATGACCTCCTGCAAACGCGCTGGACGCAGTAAGCATCGCAGCTGCAACTAAAGCGGTAGTAGTAATTTTCATCATGGTGCATGCTGAGACACGCGCCGCGCAAGAACCGTTCATTTTTTCGCCGATGATTAGTCCTTGTCACTCTGGTGTCAGAATTGAAAAGCCGATCACGACCACTGGTAGGTGTCCTTGCCGTGATATAGGTCTTTTTCGGGCCGTTACTTTTGGGAGCCTAACTGCGCCTGTGCGCGGCGCAGATTGTCGGCTGCGCCCTTCAACTCCGGTTTAAGACGCAGTGCTGCTTCGAATTCGGGAATGCTCTCTCGCGCTTTGCCGGACGCCAGCAGGGTCAATCCCAAATTGTTGTGATTCTCGGCGCTATTGGGATTCAGTCGGAGCGCTTCGTGAAGTTGCTCGATGGCCTCTGGTAGTCTGCCGACCATTGCCAGCGCGAGTCCAAAGTCGCCTCGAATGTCTGCATCTCTGGGCGCAGACTGTAAAGCGCGGCGCATCTCCTCCAGCGCCTCTTGGTCGCGGTTCTGTTCCCACAGTGCGTGGGCAAGTTGCACATGTGCTTTCGGCGTGTCCGGCTGTAAACGGATTGCGGCTTGGAAATATTGGATGGCTTCCGGCATCCGGCCTTGGTGCGAACGAGTAACACTCATGGCCACCAGGCCGTCGTAGAAATTGGGGTCGATCTGCAATGCCTTCTCAAAATGCGCAGCGGCCTCATCGAATCTGTTGCTAGCGCCCAAGGCGACGCCCAAATTGTGTTCTATGCGGAGATTAGGTGGAGTGACTGAGAGCGTGTGCTCGAACAAAGTGAAGCTGTCATGCCAGCGTTGAATTTGCGCATTCGTAAGAGTAGCGAGAATCAACAGAGCCGCGGCAGATATTCCTCCGCAGAGCGATGGCGCAACACGCCAACTCTTGACGATATCCGCTAATCCGAACACCAGCGCAACGAACAAACCGATGGACGGAATATAAAAGTAGCGGTCCGCCATGGTTTGCCCGCCCACCTGAACGAGTCCTATAACAGGAACCAGTGTTCCGAGAAACCAAAGCCAGCCTACGATGAGGTACGGCCGGATTTTCCTCTGTAAGAAACAGAACGCCGTAATTCCAATCAGCAGGAACGCTGCGCCGACGATCTGCCAGCCCGGTATGCCCCTCGGCGCAAGCGGATAATAGACTGCCAGATCATTTGGCCAGAACGTGAGCAGTAAGTATTTCGCATACGACACAAGCGTGTTTGAGAGCCGCAGCGCAAGAGGCTCATGGGCGAGTGTCCGCACAGCTCCTCCACGCGATTGCGCTATCAAAGTAATAACCGCTGACGCGGCTACTAAAATGAACAACGGAATTTTTTCTAGGATGAGCTTTCTCAGTTTCTTTGCTTGCGCTTTGCTCTTCGCACTTTGCCATCTTCCCAACGGCCAGTAGTCGAGCAGCAACATTACGAAAGGCCAGGTCACTAGCATCGGTTTGGCCAATAACCCCAGTGCGAGCGTTATGGCAGTCCACACGTACCGGATGCTCGAGGGCGCTTCTACATAGCGCACGTAAACGATCAGGGACAGCAATCCGAAAAATGTAGACAGGGTATCTTTGCGTTCCGACGCCCATGCGACCGATTCCACGTGCAAGGGATGCAGCGCAAAAAGCGCGGCGACCAGCGCGCTCGGCCAGCGGGCACGTGTTGTTCGCAACAGAAACCAAAAGACAAGCAACGTGTTTGCCGCATGAATCAGCGCGTTGACCAGCAAGTGGCGGCCTGCGTTCATGCCAAATAGCTGGCAATCGACCATGTGTGAAATCCAAGTGAGCGGATGCCAGTTTGCCACATGAAACGTGGTAAACGCCCAGGCGAGTCCCGCACGGGTAAGCCCATGATTCACCATTGAATTTTCCTGGATATACGTGGGGTCATCCAGGGTGATGAACTGATGGCCGATCACTTGCGCATAAATCGCGAGCGTCACTACTGCGAGACCCAGCATGATCAGGAGATCGGATCGCCCGAGTGTTGCAGCGTCGCTTAGCGGCACGGTCCTTCGCGCGTTCACTGCGCTAGAGGCAGCAGCCCTTCTTTTTTGCGCGGTTCGTTTCCCCATGCCAGTTTGCGAGGCTATCAAACCACAAATAACTGACCATCGTGAATTGCACAAAATTGCAGCCGCGACGGCTGCTTCTACAGTGACCTGATGATTCTCGAACCGGTGCGCCCGATCCAATTGTCAGACATAGAACAAGCGCGCGATCGCATCGCAAAAACGAGCGTGCGTACGCCGCTCATTGGTTTAGAGCTCGGACCAGAATTTCCCGACATTCGGGTTCAAGCTGGAGAATCTTTTCGCGCCGCTACCTTTGCGAACTTAACTGCGCCTGCGCGCGCCGGAGATTGTCGGCTGCGCCTTGCAACTCCGGGTTAAGGCGCAGCGCTGCCTCAAATTCGGGAATGCTCTCCCCGGGTTTTCCGGATTCAAGCAGGGACAAACCCAGATTGTTATGAGCCGAAGCGTTGTAAGGATTCAGCCGCAGCGCTTCGTGAAAATGATCGATAGACTCCGGAATTCTGCCCAGCCGCCCCAGCGTCACTCCAAGATCCTTCTGAATGTCCGCGTCGTTCGGCGCCAACTCTGCCGCGTGGCGAATTTCATCAAGCGCGGCTTCGCCGTGGCCCTGCATCGCCAGCGCCATGCCCAGCAGATCGTGCGCTTTAGGCGCGTCCGGTCGCAAACGGAGTGCCGATTGACAATACTCGATAGCTTCTGGCAGCCGGTTTTGGTAAAAACGGCTAATGCCCATGTTCAACAGCGCGTCGTACAACAGCGAGTCGTAGTGAGCGGGCATGATTTGGAGGGCCTTCTCAAAATGCGCCGCGGCTTCATCGTGCAGGCCACTCCTGCTCAAGGCAGAACCCAGATTGTTTTCTATCATGAGATTAGGTGGAGTGACGGCGAGCGTGTGCTTAAACAAGGTGAAACTGTCACTCCAGCGATGAATCTGTGCATTCGTAAGGATAGCAAGAGCTAGTAGAATCCCGCTGGCTACTGCCGCACTGAGCGACGGCGCAACGCGTCGCGTTTTCGCGATGTCCGCCAATCCGAATGCGATCACAATGAACAAACCGATCGACGGAATATAGAAGTAGCGGTCCGCCATGGTTTGCCCGCCCACTTGAACGATGCCTATAACAGGAACGAGTGCCCCCAGGAACCACAGCCAGCCTACGATGAGGTACCCCGAAAGCTTTCGGGGTTGGAAGAAACAGAACGCCGTAATTCCAATCAGCAAGAACGCTGCGCAGATGATCTGCCAAGCCGGTGTGCCCGCCGTTGTGTACGGATAATACACCGCCAGATCATTCGGCCAGAACGTGAGTAGCAAATACTTCGCATACGAGACAACCGCGTTCACCACCCGCAGCGCAATGGGAAACTCTTGGAATGTACGCACAGCGCCTCCATGAGATTGCGCCAGGGATGTGATAACTGCGGACGCTACCACCAGAGCAAACAACGGCAGCTTCTCGCGCAGCAGTGGCCAAAGTTTTGTAGCCACGTCCTTGCGGGAAGTAAGGTCGAAACGGCGCAACGGCCAGTAATCGAGCAACAACATTACGAAAGGCCAGGTGACCAGCATCGGTTTTGCCAATAGTCCCAGTGCGAGCATTATGGCGGTCCACGCGTACCGGCCGTTCGAGCGCGCCTCTGCATAGCGTGCGTAAGCGATCAACGACAACAACCCGAAAAATGTGGATAAGGTGTCTTTCCGTTCAGCCGCCCAAGCGACTGACTCTACGTGCAAGGGATGAAGCGCAAAAAGCGCCGCGACCAGCGCGCTCGGCCATCGGGCGTGGGTTGTTCGAAACAGAAACCAGAAAACAAGCAGCGTGTTTGCTACATGAATCAGTGCGTTAACCACCAGATGGCCACCTGCATTCATGCCAAAGAGTTGCCTGTCGATCATATGTGCGATCCACGTGAGTGGATGCCAGTTCCCCTGGTCAAAGGCGGTAAAGGCCCAGGCAACTCCCGCGAGTGTAAGGCCGCGATTCACCATTGCGTTCTGCTTGATATACGCATCGTCATCGAGGGTGATGAACTGATGCCCGACCACTTGCGCATAGATCGCAAAGGTCATCGCCGCCAGGCCGAGCAGGATGAGCAGATCGGGTCGCCCAAATGTCGTAGAACGGCTCCGCGGCACAGCGCTTCGCCCCTTGGTTGCTGTTCTAAAGCCAACAGCTTTTCTTTTCTGCGCTCTCCGTTTGGCCATGCCGTTTGTGAGCCTACCAGAGCGTTCAATTGCTCGTGGTCAAAAAAATATGGCTGGCGCGAACTGGTTCGCGCGTTAGAACAACATCCAAGAAATGCCCGCTATCTCTGAACCCGTTCGTCCAATTCAACTCTCTGAAATAGAAGAGGCACGCAAACGAATCGCAAAGACCATCGTGCGCACGCCGCTGATTCGACTCGAACTCGGACCAGACTTTCCGGACATCCGACTCAAGCTGGAGAATCTGCAACCGATCAACGCTTACAAATTACGTGGCGCAGCTAACGCCGTGGCGCTTCTTTCCGAAGAAGAACGCAAGCGCGGCGTGTGGACAATCAGCGCGGGAAACGCGGGCCAGGGTGTTGCCTACGCGGCGAGAGAAGCAGGTGTGCCCTGCACGGTGGTGGTTGTTGAAACAGCACCGAAATCGAAGCTTGAACGTATGCGCGCACTCGGCGCAAAACTTTTTCCGGTTTCATACGACGTCGCATGGAACACTCTTGAGGAGCGTTCGTTTCCTGGAGCCGAAGGGACATTCATTCATCCATTCGACGACGATAATTTTATTGCCGGCCACGGAACGATGGGATTGGAAATTCTGGAGCAAGCGCCAGAAACAGCTGCCGTCATTGCCAGCATCGGGGGCGGTGGTTTGATCACAGGCATAGGCAGTGCCCTCAAGGCCCTAAGACCCAACGCGAAAGTCTTCGGAGTTGAACCCGAGACAGCCGCGCCAGCAGCGCTTTCGTTTGAGAAAGGCTCGCCCCAA
>WNGM01014887.1_pt1 | contig 13294 bp, 12 predicted proteins | sample 5400571 | NCBI WGS metagenome assembly WNGM01 (sample SAMN13153378, study PRJNA577476) | soil metagenome | isolation source: 100 cm soil or saprolite under Garry oak tree replicate 2 | place: USA:California | collected 2016-06-15
ATTCGGGATCAAAAACTACGAACTTACCGGGGAGATAATGACATGCGCATTCGGCTTTACCTTGTTTCGCTTTCCGTATTGGTCACGCTTTCTTTCGCCGCTGACGCTTCCGCGATGCAATTGACGAGGGACGTCAAGGTCATCTCGAGCTCCGGCGCGCGCGCCCTGGTGGACGCCTGTGCCGCCTGGGCCGAGAAGAACAAGCAAGTCGTCGCGATCGCGATTTTGGATTGGGGCGGCAATCTCATCGAGTCGCACGCCATGGAAGGCGCGGCGATGAACGCCATCGACACGGCGCTGTTGAAGGCGAAGTCCGCCTTGCGCTGGCGGCGCCCGACCTCCGAAACAAACAAGATGGTGCGGAGCGGCGAAAATTTGGCTCCCACCTTCATGAACGACTTCCCGCAACCGGGCGCGCTTCCCGTGGTGATCAATGGCCAGGTCGTAGGCGCGATGGGCGTTTCCAGCGCGGAAGGCGAGAAATGCGCCCAGGCGGCGATCGACGCGGTGTTCAAGGGACAAGCGACCACTTCGTTGCGGTGAAGCCAGGTCTGACCCGCTGAGGTACTTGTTTCAACTCGAGAATTGCATAACACGATTTTCGCTAGAGCACGTACTTGAGCGCGAGAGGAAGGAAAATAAGTTGGCACGAACATGCCTTCTTAGATATAACTTCCGACAAATAGATGTTCCGAGATCGATGATCGGATTTACGAGGCGGAGCGATAAATAAATGAAGATTCAGGGGATAGCTTTGCCCACAAAATAGATTTTACCAGGATTTTCACGAGGCGTTTTTTTGATGGCCGTTTTTGCAGGCTCTCATGATCGTTCGTGAATGGAGCCATCGATGAAAAACAGGCTATTGGTTGGTTGCATGGCAATCCTGTCCGCGGTTCTCGGCTATGGACAGGCCGCCGGGCCGCAGCACGAGTCTACGAGAACTGCCGCAGCGTCCGCCACGAGCGGAGCGAGTGCAAGCCCGACAGGGCGCAGCAATCAAGTAACAGCGCAACGCGCGCTTCTCGATCAGTACTGCGTGACTTGCCATAACGATAAAACGAAAAGAGCCAATCTTACGCTTGAAAAATTAGATCTCGCTACTGTCGGTGATAACCCGCAGTTGTGGGAAAAAGTCGTGCGTAAACTTCGCGCTGGCGTGATGCCCCCGCCGGGCATGCGGCGGCCGGCGTTGGCAGAGTACGAGGGGCTTCGGGACTGGCTGGAAAACGAAATCGATCGTAAAGCGTTCGGCCATGTAAATCCCGGAGGCGTCGTGCTCCATCGTCTGAACCGAACCGAATATGCCAATGTCATCCGCGACCTCCTGGATCTCGAGATCGATGCCACGACGCTTCTGCCGCCGGACGATGCGGCCAGAGGCTTTGACAACATCGCAGGTTCGTTAACGATATCTCCGACACTGCTGGAAGCCTATACGTCGGCCGCGGCGAGGGTCGCCCGCATGGCGGTTGGCTATTGGAAGACGCCGACGGAATCGAGCTACATTGCACCGGGCGATACCTCGCAGAATCTGCACATCGAGGGTCTGCCTTTGGGCACCCGCGGTGGAATGTTGGTTCGACATAACTTCCCGGCGGATGGCGAGTACAAGTTTTCGATCCAGAACTTCGGTATCGGTAGCTTTATTCCCGGCGAGCAACTTGAACTCACGATTGACGGCGAAAGGGCGCATCTATTCAAGTACGAGGGCGTGGGGTTGAGTCAGGGAATGTCTGGGGAGGGCGATGGAGCACTGGAAGTTGCCGTCTCGGTGAAAGCGGGCTCGCGTCTGGTGGGAGCCACCTTCCTGGCGACGAACTACCGGCCCAGTCTCGACATGGTCCGGCAATACGAGCGAAAGTCGCTCGAAAATAACAGCATCCCTCAATTGGAGTATTACCCGGCAATAGGCTTTTTGAGGATTCAAGGACCCTTCACCCCGACGCGTCCGGAGGACTCCCGAAGCATGCGTAAGGTCTTTACGTGCCGGCCGTCGAACGCCAGTCAAGAGGAACCCTGCGCAAAGGAAATCCTTTCGGCGCTGACGCGGCGCGCCTATCGGCGTCCTTCAAATGCGCAGGACCTTGAGGCGTTGATCGGCTTTTACGAGGAGGGCCGCCGCAGCGGCACGTTTGAGGACGGCATCGAGCTGGCGCTCCGGCGACTCCTGGCAAGCCCGCAATTTCTTGTGCGTGCCGAAAAAGAACCCGCAAGTGTGGCTACGGGTAAAACCCATCGCATTACCGACCTGGAATTGGCCTCCCGTTTGTCCTTTTACCTGTGGAGCAGCATTCCGGACGACCAACTGATTAGCCTGGCCAGCCAGGGAAAGCTGAGTAATCCCACAGTGCTCGAGCAACAGGTGAAGCGCATGCTCGCCGATCCTCGATCTGACGCTCTGATCGAAAACTTTGCCGCACAATTGCTGTACTTGCGGAATTTGCCGGCGACCTCGCCGGATGGAGTGCACTATCCCGACTGGGACGACGAGCTGCGAAAGGGTTTCCGGCGTGAGACGGAACTGCTCTTTGAAAGCATCATGCGCGAGGATCGCAACGTCGTTGATCTGTTGACTGCGGACTATACCTTTCTCAATGAGCGGCTCGCCAGGCATTACGGCATCCCCAATATTTACGGGTCCCAATTCCGCCGCGTGACTCTCGGGCCGGAACTGGACTACCGCCGAGGACTGCTGGGGCAGGGAAGCTTCGAGGCGATCACATGGGTTCAGAATTTCAGGACTTCACCCGTCAAGCGGGGCGTGTGGGTCCTTGAAAACATCCTCGGCACTCCCCCTCCGGAACCTCCGCCGAACGTTCCTCCGTTGGAGGACTCGGCTGGTGGATCTGGAAAAATTCTTACCTTGCGTGAGCAGATGACGATACACCGGAAGAATGAGCCTTGCGCAAGTTGCCATAAACTCATGGACCCGATCGGTTTCGCGCTCGAAAACTTTGATGCAGACGCAAAGTGGCGAACCAGGCAGGGAGGCGACGGTGGAACTCCTATCGATACGTCCGTCGAACTGTATGATGGTCAGAAGGTCAATGGCCCCGTCGAGTTGAGGCAGGCGCTCTTGCGGTATTCGCCGCAGTTTGTCCGCATGTTTACCGAGAAGATGATGACGTACGCCTTGGGCCGCGGCGTCGAATATTACGATATGCCCGTGATCCGCTCGATCGTGCGGGACGCGGAGAAGAATAAGAACCGGTTCACGTCGATCGTGTTGGGTATTGTCAAGAGCCCGCAATTTCAAATGAGAATGAAAGTGGACGAAAGTGCTGGGAATAACTAGCAAAAAATCAAGAGTTGTTGTAAGAAACAGACGTTGCATTGCATCCTTCATTGAGGAGGCCAGGTAAATGTTCATCACAAAGAAACACATTCCTCGCCGTACGTTTATACGCGGCGTTGGCGTCACCGTGGCTTTGCCGTTGCTCGAGGCGATGCTGCCCGCTCAAACGCCTCTCGGCAAAACGGCAGCAGCCCCCGTGAGACGCTTTGTCGGCATATGGCATCCACATGGCGCCGCGCCCGGGTATTGGAGTCCGCTGCAGGAAGGTTCCAACTTCGAATTTTCGTTTATCACGAAACCCTTGGAGCCGTTCCGTGATCGTGTGGTTCTCATCACTGGGCTGGACATGCCCGAGGCAATGGCCACTGAGGAAGAACCTGGCGGCGACCATGCGCGCGGCGCGGCCTTGTTGTCTGGCGCCCGCCCCCGAAGAAACGCAGTGAGTCCTTATCTGGGTGTCACGATCGATCAACTGATCGCGAAAAAGTATGGCCAAGACACGATATTGTCATCCATTCAACTCGGGGTTGAGGACACCGGAAATTTCGGCAATTGCAACTGGGGTTATAGCTGCGCGTACTCCAACTCCATCTCCTGGCCTACGCCCACGCAGCCGCTTCCGACACAAGTCAATCCGCGTGTGGCCTTCGAGCGCTTGTTCGGCGAAGGAACCAGTTCGGAGGAGCGGCTCGCTGGACGAAAGCAGAACGCTAGCATTCTCGATTCGGTGACGCATGAGCTTGGTCTTTTCAAGAAGGATCTCGGCGCGGGCGATCGGACTCGGCTCGACACCTATCTTGAGAACATTCGTGAACTTGAGCGGCGGATCAAGATTGCGATGAGCAAAACAGTGAGTGAACCGACTGGAGAGGTCCCATTTGGCCTACCGGAGAGCAAGCATGTCCATTTCAGGTTAATGTACGATTTGATGGCGCTGGCTTTCGAGGGAGATATCACTCGCTCCGCCACACTGATGTTAGGCCGCGACCTCACCGGCACCAGCTTCCCCGAATCCGGCTTTACTGGAGGGTGGCATGGATCGTCGCACCATGGCGACAAGCCGGAGAATGTCGCCAACTATTCCAAAATGAACCGGTATCACGTGCAGAACCTGGCGTACTTCTGCGAGAAGTTGCGGAATATTCCCGAGGGTGACGGTAGCGTTCTGGATCACGTGCTGATCTACAAGGGAAGCAACATGGGCAATTCGCACCGGCACGCCCATGAGAAAGTTCCGGTTATCCTCGTCGGTGGAATCGACGGTACTTTCAAGGGGAATCGTCACATTGTGTTCCCGGACAACAAGCAGAAGACGTCCAATATGCTATTGAGCATCCTCCATCTGTACGGCATTGAGCGGGACAGTATCGGTACGAGCACCGAACCTCTCCCGATAGCCTAAGGGGTTAATTCGGGCGTTCGCGAATTAACTCCAAGAAATTGATCAAGCAAACGAAGGAGAAAGAACTACCGATGAAGTGGAGATTGGGGAAGGCTGCAATCTGGTCCGTCCTTGCAGTCATGGTGGCCGCGCTGGCGGCGCCGGTCGCCGCGCAAATTGGTGGAAGGCCAACTCGACCGCAAGTGACCAGGCCTAGCGGTCCGGTGTGGCAAGTTATCCGCAAGAACTGCATCTCATGCCACGGTATAGATGATTATGCCTTTTTTGCGCTGGACAGAGCCGGATGGCAGACGTTGCTCGAGACCAAGCATAAAACCGGGGGAGCTGTTCTTTCGGACCTTGACCGGAATACTCTCCTCGACTGGCTCACGGCTAAATTCGGCCCGGATACGAAGCCGTTCCCGCGAACGTACGTCCCCCCTGAAATCACCACATTTTTTTCTGACCCTGAAGCCAAGAGACTTCTCGATAGGGCGTGCACGTCATGTCACATGTTGGACCGAGTGGATAATGCGAGGTATCCCGAAGAGCGGTGGCGAGTCACCTTGGTAGACATGAGAGAAAGGGGGGCTAAGCTGACGGACGAGGAACTGGAACGCCTGGTCGAGTGGCTAGGCAGGGTCCGGGGTACGAACCAGGATAAATGAACGAGTCTTGCGAAACCGAAGTCCCCTTGGAGAGTCGATGAAATTAAGTATGCCAACGACACGCAGCCTCGGCTCGGCCTTGATCGTTTTCGGCCTGTCCGTTGCATTTTGTCCAACGGCCACCGAGGCCCAGCGGGCTCCAACGCCGGCGCCAAGGCAAACGACAGGCACAGGGGCCGTAAACCTCACGGCGAAGTCTGCGAACGTCAACGAACCCGGCATTGCGATCAGAATAAATATTCTCCGGTGGTCCACTGATGAGGAACGTAATTCACTTGTCGCCGCAATGAATCCGCCCGCACCGGCAACTGCTCCGGCCGGGGGAACTGCCGGAGATCAGGGCGATGCAGCGCAGGGAGACCGTGGCGATGCAGCGCGGGGAGGTCGCGGCGGTGCGGCGCGAGGAGGTCGCGGCGCTGGAGGGCGCGGAGGTCGTGGCGACGGATCAAGCACGCTTACCACGCCTCCTTGCCGGATGGGGGCGAACGCATCATCCTCTTGACGGATCGCCGTCTGGGCGGATTTACATCGGCATGGAAACCGGTGGGGGCCGCAACTCTAACCGACTACGAGTTCTCGCTTGTCGAAATACGGCTGGATTCCAAGGGTTTGGGAGAAGGCAAAACCTCCCTGACCACCAAGGTGATCCTCGACAACGAGGCCAGGACAGTCGCTCTGGATAATTACGCCGCGACGCCTGCGATACTCCAGAACGTCAAACGCTAGCGACCACGATTAGCGGATAGGTGCTAAAAAAACCAGCAGTCGTCTTCATTCTCCTGGTCTTATGCGTACCGGCAGTTCATGCCAAGCCCCAAGCGCTCGGCAAGACCGTCTTGGACGGCGTGTACTCGGATGCGCAAGCAACCCGCGGCCAGGTTTTCTACACGGCCGTCTGTAGCGTTTGTCACGGCGATGCCCTGGAGGGCGTTTCGGCCCCGCAGCTCACAGGCAATCGCTTCATTGAACGCTGGCGTGAAGACATGCTGGACACAATCTACAACTTCATCAGGCAGAACATGCCGCTGGGCCGCGCGCCGGATTCCAAACCCATACCGGACGGCGATTACCTCGACATACTCACTTACATTTTGAACGTGAATGGTTATCGCAGTGGCCCGAGTGAACTCACGCCCGACCTGCTTGGAAGCGTCATGCTCGTCGGAAAGAAGGGGCCGCAGCCCGTGCCGGATGGCGCGCTCGTCATCACCGTAGGTTGCCTGTCCCAAGCCCGCGATGGCGTATGGGTTTTGTTTAGCGCAACCGAACCTGCGCGAACTCGGACATCGACCACCTCGACTCCTGCAGAGTTGAGAACTTCATCGCAAAAGAGTTTGGGCACTCTAATCTTTCGCCTCGCGGATCTGGAAGCCGTTCCTGATTTCGCACCGGACGCGCACAAGGGACATAAGATGCAGGCGAAGGGTTACCTGGTCCGACAGCCGAAGGCTGAACGTATCAGTTTGAGTTCGATGGAAATGCTCGATTCGACCTGTGGGCCGTAGCTACTTCTGATTCTCGTTCTGCTTCTGATCCTTCTGGTCCTTAACTGCCAGACCTCCAGTGATGCCGTCCACCTGGTTTCCGATTTGGATCTTTCGGATGAGTGCTATCTGTGCCGGCGTAGCGGTCTTGGGATCGACGTTCGCCGATGAACAAGTGAATCCTCTCAAGGTGCATTCTGAAGTGGTGTGTTTGATTCCCTTCTCCTTCATCAGCCGGCTCATCAGTTCTACCGCTTCCACGTTCATGTGGACCGCGTTGTTCGGTACGAACGTCCCGACGCCTATCGCATAGTCAAGTGGCATCAGCGGCTCGACGCTTGCACCGAAAGCGCCATCGTTCTTTTTACCTAAATCATAAGCTCCCAGGTCAGCGCCCTGGTCAATCAGGTACTGGATGATGGGGACCTCTCCCATGTTCGCTGCAACCATCAGCGGCGTAATACCGTAGTCATCGGCCGCATTCGGGTCTTCTCCGAGTTCCACTAGCAGTTTGACGACTTCGAGCCTTTCGGCAGCAGATCTGGTGGCGTGATAGCCGGCGATGAAGCCGGTTCCTGCAGCAGCCATGAGTGTTGTCTCGTTGTCCTTGGACACAATGTGAGGATCAGCGCCATGAGACAGCAAGAGTTTCACCGTTTCCACATCGGCGGAGAATGCTGCGCGCATGATTGCCGTAGCGAACACGATCCGCGGTGATCCCGCTCGATTCCGGGCTCTTGGAGTGTTATTTACCAGGGCATTCGGGTCCGCTCCGGCGTCCAGAAGTTTCTTGATCAGGGGAAGAGGATCCGTGGTCACCATCCAGGGGAAGCCATTGATTCCCTTTTCCATATTGCGGCGATCCACTGCCCAGAACAGCGGGGTAAACCGCTGGGCGTCGGCCTGATTCACATTCGCATGGTTGTCGACTAAAAACGATGCAATTTCATAACTGCCATTGAAGATCGCCAGCCCTAACGCGTCTTTCCCGTCGCCTCCGGTCGCATTCACATCCGCTCCCGCCGCAACCAAGAGCCGCGCTGATTCGAGGTCCCCTTCCCGCGCCGCAAACATCAACGGTGTCAACAAACCGCTAGAATACTCCTCCGGGGGTTGACCAGGCTTGGGAACCACTGGCGTCGTTCCTTCAAAGCCGCGGCCGGTGGCGGACGGTACAAAATTCGAACGGGCATTGAGGTCCGCGCCGTGGTCAATGAGCATCTTGACAACAGCTGGATAGCGCTCGGAAACGGCCCACATCAAGGCCGTCGTACCGCCCCAGGTCTCCTTCGCGTTGACCTGTGCTCCATTGTCCAACAGCACCTTGATCGCGTCGGTCTTCCCGGTGCGTGCCGCCATCATGAGCGCCGTGTCTCCATATTTCGTCAGCGGGGCATTGGGGTTTGCTCCAGCCTTGATGAGCTTTTCGATCATCGCCGCATTGCCGTTAAGCGCGGCGAGTTGGATCGGTGTGACGCCTTCGCGGTTCGCGGCCGACACATTTGCGCCGGCGCGGATCAGCAGGTCCGCAACTTCCAGATCATCCGAGCGCACCGCCCAATGCAGCGCCGTCGTGCCATCAATTTGCGCGTCTGCTAGTTCACTAACGGCCGCGCCGAGACTGGCGACCGACAGCAACACGATCACACAGCACCCGAGTACGCGTTTGACACACATGTGTTGGCTCCTTAAGGCCCATTTGCTCCGAACGCTTTCAGGACTTGGAAGTGATTTCTACCATTCTGGTTTAGTGATTGACAATAAAAATCTTGGGAAAACACTTGGAGCCTCGAACGTCCCTGCACCTTTTTTTTGCGTGTTGGCGACGACGGATTACGTCTTCTTCTAGCAGGGGACTCTCAATGGATGAAGATCAACCGATAAATTCGGAAGGGAGAATTCAATGGCTAAGAAAAAGAGTAGCGATTCCTATGAAACATATCTAGCGAAAGCAGACTCCAAGGCTGCCATGACTCTGGCGAAGGCGGTGTCGCCATTCACCATTCAGGTCCGTTTTCTGGGCGGCCTGACGACGACGCAAAAGAATGCATTCAAAGCTGCGGCTGACCGTTGGGCCAAGGTCATCGTCGGTGACTTGCCCAACGTCATGGTAGGCGGCGAGGTCATCGATGACGTTCTGATCGAGGCGCAAGGCGTTGCCATTGACGGCCCGGGCCAAATTCTAGGTCAAGCCGGCCCCACACGCCTGCGCCCCGCCAGCGCCGGGGCCTCGGCTTTTTTACCAGCCAAAGGAAAGATGCAATTCGACACTGCCGATCTAGCCGCCATGCAGAGCGCAGGAACCCTCACCGACGTCATCACCCATGAGATGGGACACGTTCTGGGAATTGGAACGATCTGGACAAACAAAGGGCTCTTGGCTGGTTCTGGCACTTCTAATCCGACGTTCACTGGAACAAATGCCAAGAAACAGTTCGGCATCCTGAAAGGTACTGGCCCAGCAGCTGTTCCGGTCGAGAACACCGGTGGTCCCGGCACGGCTAATTCTCATTGGCGAGAAAGTGTCTTCGGAAACGAATTGATGACCGGATTTGTGGGCTCTGTCGGCAATCCTCTGAGTCGTATGACTGTTGCCAGCCTCAAGGACCTGGGGTACGTCGTGGACTTCACCCAGGCCGATCCGTACACGCTGCCGAGCCATCTGATGTTGGCCGAGAAGGGACTCTTGGTGGAAGCCGCCGAGGCGCATGCGCAAGCGGGCGTGGTTCTGCCCATCATCCCAATCGTCTTGCCGGAGAGCAGCATGCAGTAATAACATCAAAAGGAGACTGCAGCGAATAACCGCACGAGGAGAATAGTGGTGGAAAACATGATCAGACCGGAGGCCGTCGTCCTCGCCGATAATGCGCTGATACCCCCTGCGAATCTGATCTCGCCTCCTCCGAATCAATTTACGCACGAATTGACGGTGGCGCAGCCCTACTACTACTCCGAAGCGCAGCAGGACCGCCCGCCGGATGGCACGTTTGCCGCGGGTACGAAAATGGTTTTGCTTGTTTACCATGGCGGCAGGTACTGCCGCGTGGCCGACCGGCAGGGATTGTATGTGGAAACCGAATACCGCGGTCTCCAACGGTTATGACATCTTCAAAACGAAACCACCGTTACTCTCAAATCGTGTTAGGCACTTTGGATAAATTGTAGAGTTGGGCTTTTAGGAAAAGGTCGAAGTATACACCGTCGAGTTCTCCCGCCTTTACCTGGGAAGCGATGATGTCGAGGGCTCTTTCTACCTGCAGGGCGGGTTTGTAGGGTCGATCGTCGGCCGTGAGCGCATCGTAGATATCGCAAATGGTCATCATTCGGGCCTGGGGAGGTATGTCTTCGGCTTTAATTTGGTGGGGATAACCCGAACCGTCGAGTTTTTCGTGGTGCTTGTACGCAATATTCGGAACCTGTTCGAGGCCCTTGCTCCAGGGAATCATTTTGAGGATGTCAAACGTTTTGCTGACGTGGCTCTCGATTTCGAGGCGCTCGCATTCGGAGAGAGACCCCTTGCTAATCGAGAGCTTCAGGCTTTCTTCTTCGGTCAGAGGAGTCAAGATCTCACCTGTATCAATAGGGACTTTTAGCGAGCGGACCTCTTGGACGAGGTCGTAAGTGACGCGTTGCAGCACCGAGGGTTCGTTCGCTTCAATCACTTGTTTCCAGGCGCGATCAATTCGGTTCATGGCATCTCGATAATTTTTCTTCGTTGTTCGTTGAAGAAACATCAACTGCGCGCGCATGAGTTTGAAACGCATCGAGATGATCTCGATTTCGTGCGGCAGGAGTTTCTTTTGCTTTTCGAGGATTTCTTCTTTGACACCGATCTTGCCCACGTCATGAAGCATAGAAGCAAAGCGCAACTCGCGCAGTTGGGCGGGAGTAAACAGTATGTCTCTTAGAGGCCCTACGTCCGTGCGGTTAACGGCTTCTGCCAATCCAACCGTGTAATTGGATACGCGCATACTGTGACCGGATGTAACCGGATCGCGAGCTTCAATTGCCGTTACGCAGGCGTTGACGAAGCCTTCGATGAGGCGTTCTTGTTCATCGAGCAAGAGGCTGTTTTCGATAGCGAGAGCTGCCTGGCCTGCAATAATTGAAAAAAGCCTGTCATCCCGATCATCAAAATCAGGAAGCCGTGAGGTGTCCCGTGGATTAAAGGGTGTACCGTCCTGCGGAAGCTTATTCAGGAGCTGCACGACACCCACGAGATCTCCACGGGGCGTGATTAGCGGACCCGAGAATATGTTTCGGGTTGCATAGTTGAGGATCTCATCCACCGAAGACAGGGCCTGGCCATCTCTGAGAATGAGATTGAGGAGAACCGATTTTTTTTGAACCGCTGTTTTCCCAACGATGCTCGAATCGTCGATCTCAAATTGAAGGCTGCGCAACTGTTCTGGGACGCCTCCGAGGTTAATGCTTCGCGTAATCATGGCCTCAAACCTTAAGATCTGCCGGCCTTCCCCATTTTTTCTGACAGTGAACACGGATCCTGCGTCGCATTGCACAAGTTCCAGGAATGACTCCAGGGTGGTGTCTAGTGTTTTCTTGAGGTTATCGATGATTTCACGGCCCATCCAGGATATATCGGCACGTTTCATGAAAGAATGAGAGGAAAAAATTGTCTTTTAAAGACCCACAAGTCACTGATGTTTAGGCTTCAGGGCGCTGGCTCGATCTTCAGCAGGGCGCCGTCCTCTTCCTCGGTCATAGAGGATACCCCCGGGGCGCTGGCGCACGTCCCGAATTCGTTGTTTCAATCCTGTAAGAGCGACTCACGCCGCAGTTCCTCAAAGATCGGTTAGCGATCTACGACTTCGGTTCTATTGTTTGGGCCTTGGCACCCCCATAGGATCGAAGTGGTGTTTCGCGTGTCCTTGATTCATTCTGCCGGGTCTTGAGAAGAGGAGCCCGCATGCAATTTCAGTCCAAATATTTAAGAGTCTGCACAGTACTTTCGGCTTTATTCCTTGGTGTTACCGTGCAGTTGCCGGCCGCCGGAGGGAACGACAACCGTTGGGTATTCGGCCGTAGACAATGCGGGCAACATCGAACTTTCCAAATCGCTGGCGGTCAAGATCGATAAGACAGGTCCAATCATCTCCGGAATGCCCGCGACGGGCTGTACACTCTCGCCTGCCAAGCACCAACTTGTGCAGGTGGCGTCGGTTACTAGTTCGGATTCCCTTTCGGGGCTGTTGTCGCTCAGTGTGACGGCCACCAGCAGTGAGCCCGACAACGGAACAGGCGGCGGAGACGTGCCCGGAGACATCGTGATCAACGGCGGCACGGTCCAGCTTCGTGCGGAGCGGTCCCCGTCCGGCAAGGGCCGCCTGTATACCATCACGGCGACCGCGAAGGACAACGCCGGGAACACAACAACAGCCACGGGAACCTGCAGCGTGCCCAAATAGACCGAGCACTCGGATCGGTGCGGTCGATGCTATGATTGCCCGATGAAAAACTGGACCTTTTCTCTCCTCCTGTACTTGTTTGGGTCCGTTTCTCTATGTGCTCAGGAGCGCACGTACTACGTCTATGTTGCATCCGAAGCCGCTGACAAAATCACGGTCGTACGATTTGGCCCGGCCGTGGCGGCGACCGTCGATCACGAGCTCACGACGGGAATCATGCCCATTGATATCGATGGCCCGCACGGACTCGCTATTTCGCCGGACCAAAAGTACTACTACGTTTCGATCGCGCACGGCCAGCCCTTCGGTTCTCTTTGGAAGTACTCGACGGGCGACGACAAGCTTATTGGCCGAGTGACCCTCGGCATGTTCCCGGCAACGATGGATCTCTCATCAGACGGAGATTTTGTCTACGTTGCGAATTTCAATCTCCACGGCGACATGGTTCCATCAAGCGTATCCGTCGTGGCGACAGATGACATGACCGAAATTGCGCGCATTCCGACTTGTACGATGCCGCACGGTTCACGATTGAGTGCCGATGGCAGCCGTCAGTATTCCGTGTGCATGATGGACGAACAACTCGTTGAAGTCGATACGGCGGCTCTCAAAGTCTCGAGACATTTCATCCTGACGAAAGGGCGCGAAGCCGGAATGAGCGGGCCGCCCATGCGGATGGCCAACCTGGATCACGCGGCACAGGTGTCCGGCGGTCATGGAACCGAACCCCCAGAACCAGGCAACATCTCATGCTCTCCGACTTGGGCGCAGCCCTCGAAGACCAGGTCGTCCGTATTTGTTGCCTGTAATGGGTCCAGCGAAATTGTTGAGGTCGATACAAAGACTTGGAAGCTGGTCCGCCGCATTCCGGCCCGTGCTGGTGTCTACAATCTCGGGATGACCAAGGATGGTGGGAAGCTCATCGCGACGAACCGGCGCGATCAGTCGGTTTCAATTTTGGATGTGGATTCCGGAAAGGAACTTGCTCGGCTTTCCACAAAACGGAAAGTCGTACACGGTGTGGCTGTCACACCGGA
>WNGM01003394.1_pt1 | contig 13282 bp, 11 predicted proteins | sample 5400571 | NCBI WGS metagenome assembly WNGM01 (sample SAMN13153378, study PRJNA577476) | soil metagenome | isolation source: 100 cm soil or saprolite under Garry oak tree replicate 2 | place: USA:California | collected 2016-06-15
AGGACGATCGTGAACGGTCCGCGGTAATCCTGCCGCAGCAGCGAACCGAGGCTTTCGGCGACGACGTCGGCCTCGTCGCGCGCCGGGATGACGGCGGCGACCGCGGGCCACGAGTGGGGCTCGGCCGGATTTGGCTGCGAGCAGGCCGCAATCGGCTCCCTCTCCCCGTCGAACTCGGGTGTTCCCGAGTTCGGCCATTCATAATTGGTCCAAGTCGGAAACATCCGACTTGGACGTGGGGGAGGGATGGGGAGGGGGGTGTTTGTTTGATCTTGCGGGCCTGATACCCCCCTCCCGACGTCGCTTCGCGACGCCGACCTCCCCCACAAGGGGGGAGGTAACCGGAGCCAGCCGGCAAGCATGTGCAATCGCGCGGGCCACGACCGCGGCACGGCCGATTGCTCATTCTCGTCGCGCTCCGCGGCGCGCCAGAAACCGCCGCGCGCGGCGATCAGGTAGATCCAGACGGCGAGGCTCGCCCCAGCAATGGCGAGACCGGCCGTCATTGCCCTCGTCCATCGACCATGGGCGCTCTACTCATACCGGTGCCGGGCTCGCGATCACGGCGGCGCTTTTCTAGCCGACGGCGTCGGACCCCACCCGAAACTGCGGAACCAATTTCACCTCGGCCGTGATGGAGTTGGAAATGAAGCAGTTTTTCTCGACCTCGTTCATGATCGTCCGGGCGGCCTCGAGGTCGGCCTGAGATTTCAAGACGACGCTGGGCCGAACGCCGACTTCGGTGATCCGATATGCTCTGGGCCAACGACACGAACGTCAGCATCAAGCAGGCATTCAGCGCGCCGACCAACAGCTCTTCGGGGCTCCAGACGCCCGGCTCTCCCTTGAATTCAGGAGGACTGCCGACGTCCATTTCGGGCTTTCCGGGTGCGGACGCCCTGCCGCGGCGAGCACTGTTCCAGACCAAGCTGTTGTTATAGCGGAACGACTCGTATGCTTTCTTAGCTTCCACGTGAGCCTCCAAGGCTGGAGCTGGGTTGCTCCCGAACGTAAGATCGTGGATGCCCGGCACAAGAGCCCGCCCCGGACTTGACCCGGCGCCGGGCACGACGACTGAGAGGTAGCGGCCGTCGGTCTCATACGGCGGCGCCGGCCTTGATCGCCTGGCCCATCAAGGTTCGTCCCAGCGACCACACCGCGCCCGGGACGCGGTGCGCGTCGGCGATGACCGCCGCGAACGCCCGCTCGATCCACTCGCAATCCGCTTCGGAAATGATCAGGGAGGGCAGAAGTTTGATCGTATGAATGCCGTGCCCGGCGACTTGGATGAGAATGTTGTGGTGCTGGAACAGCGGAATGGTGATGAGCTGGCAGAACAGGCCGGTGTTCACCGCCTCGAGCGCGTTCCAGGACGCCTTGAGCTTGAGCGAGCGCGGCGCTCCGAACTCGATGCCGATCAGCAAGCCCTTGCCGCGGACCGCCTTGATCAGCTCGTGCTGCCGCGCCATTCGGGAGAACGCGGCGAGCAGCCGCTCGCCGAGCCGCGCGGCATGCTCGGTCAGGCGCTCCTGCTCCATCACTTCGAGCGTCGCAAGTCCGGCCGCCATCGCCAGGTCGTTCTTGGCGAAGGTCGAGCCGTGCACGACCGCCCGGTCCATGCGGTCGAACACTTTGTCGAAAATCCACTTCCGGGTCAGCACCGCGCCGACCGGCACGTGCCCGCCGGACAGCGATTTCGCCAGCACCACCATGTCGGGCTCGACGCCCCAGTGCTCGACCGCCAGAAACCGGCCGGTGCGCCCGATCCCGGTCTGAACCTCGTCGGCGATCAGCAGGGTCCCGTGCTTGCGGCAGAGCTCCGCCGCGCCTTGCAGATAGCCGTCTTCCGGCAGATTCACGCCCTTGCCCTGGATCGGCTCGACCACGAAGGCCGCGACGTCGCGCGCGGCGAGCACCCGTTCCAGCGCCGCGAGATCGTTGAACGGGATCTCGATGCAACCCGGCAGCAGCGGCTCGAACCCTTGCCGGAACGTCGCATCGCCGTTGATCGACAGCGCCCCATAGGTGAGGCCGTGGAACGCGTGGCTGCAATACACCAGCCCGGGGCGGCCGGTCGCGCTGCGGGCGAACTTGAGCGCCGCTTCCACGCTCTCCGTGCCGGAGTTGGCGAAGAACACCTTTTGCAGATAGGGCGCGTAGCGGAGCAATCGCTCCGCCAGCACGCCGGCCAGGGTCGAGACCTCCATCTGCACGAGATTGGGCAGGTCGCTGTCGAGCACGCCCTTGAGGGTTTCGCGTAAAGATGGATGATTGCGGCCGATCGCGAACACGCCCCACCCGCTCAGCAGGTCGAGGTAGCGTTTGCCGTCCTGGTCGAACAGGTACTGACCGCGTCCGGCACGGAAGCGGACGTCGAAGCCGATGGTCTTGAGCACGCGCACCATCTGCCCGTTGAGATGGCGCGTATGCAGCGCGTAGCGCTCCGCTTCCCGCTCGGCGAACAGCGCCGCGGCGTCCAAGGCCATGCTAGTCTCCCCTCGGCGGCCGGACACCCACCGGGGCCGGCCGACGCGAATTAGAGCCGTGACGGGAGGGCGGCGCAAACTTCCCCTCCGGAAGAGGTAAATTCACGAATTCCGGCGCGGGACCGTCCCCCCGCGCGGGTCCGCCCTCTGGCAATAATGCAGCCGGCGATGGATGGAAATAGGGCTTTGGGACTACGGGCGGGGGAATCGGGACAGGACATGGGAAAAGCTTGGTCGATCGCTGCGGCGCTGGCGCTCGTCGGGGGTCCGGCGCTCGCCGCGGATCCCACCGGAAACTGGCTGGTCAAGGACCAGACCGCCGTCATTCGCATCGCGCCCTGCGCCGATGCTCTTTGCGGTACCATCGCCTGGACCTCGCAGCCCGGGCTGGACGAGAACAATCCCGACCCGGGCAAGCGTGATCGCCCGATCGTGGGCACGCAGATCATCGTCGGGATGAAGCCCGCCGGCGGCAATCGCTGGGACGGCGAAATCTACAATCCCGAGAACGGCAAGACCTATTCCGGGCACATCATCCTGCTGAGCCCCGATGTGCTGCGCATCGAGGGCTGCCTGCTGATTTTCTGCGGCGGCGAGAATTGGACGCGCTCACGGTGAAGGCCGCGGCCGTGAAATCCGGGAAACCGTTCCCGGATTACGCGGCGCAGGCCACACGCGGCGCGCCCCGCGGCTTGATCGGGAGCAAAGCCCCCATGCCGCCGACGCGACCGGGGACGTCATTCATGTGCCGCGACTTTGATGGGTAGAATGAGGTGAAAACTTGCGCCGCGCGGAGAGTTGTCGGCAGCCCACAGGCGGCCGCTGTGCGATTCAACGATGGAGCGGCTGATGGACAGTCCCATGCCGGTCCCATGAAACTTCGTGGTAAAGAACGCATTGAAGACCTGGTCCGCCTGCTGCGGGGGCAGCCCCCTGCCGGTATCGCTGACGGACACCATAAGCTGCTGGTTTTCCGCTCGCTGCGACTTGATGGCGAGTTCGCGCGACCCGTCCAGGTCCTTCATCGCATCGATGCTGTTACTGATGAGGTTCATCATGACCTGCTGCAATTGCACGCGATCTCCCATGACCTGGGGAAGATCCGCCGCCAGCTGCGGCCGGACCGATATGGAGTATCGCGCCAGCTCGCCGCGCAGGAGGACGATCATCTCGCGAATAACTTCGTTTACATCCAACAACTCCCGTTGGGGAGTACCCTTCTTGAAGAGCAGGCGGATCCGGCTGATGATTTCCGCCGCATGCGTTCCGTCCTTCACCATATCCACTGCGGCTGCGCGCGCCTCTTCGAGATTTGGGGTGTCGCCGGCGAGCCAGTGCAGGCAAGCCTGGGCGTTGGTGACGGCGGCGGAAATCGGCTGATTCACTTCGTGCGCCAGGGAGGCGGTCAGCTGCGCCATGGTGGTCACCCGGTTGACGCGTGCGAGATCCGCCCGCGCTTCACGCAGAGCTTCTTCGGCGCGCTTCTGCTCCGACAGGGAGGCGATCGACGCGAAGGCCAGAATGACGAAGGTAATGCCGGCAACCGCCAGCGCCAGGCTGGTTTGATCGAGACTTGCATTGAATTGGGCCTCGCGAACCGGGCCGTGAGCGGCAAAAATGGCGGCCCGCATCCCCGTGTAGTGCATGCCGGAGATGGCCAGGCCCATGACGACCGCCGCAGCGAGCTTTTGCCAGAGATCCGTGGTTCGGAATGCCAGCCATAGTGCCGCCGTCGACGCGCCGATCGCTATGACCACAGACAGCGCGACGAATAGCCGGTCGTAGCTGAGCTCGGCGTGCACCCGCATTGCCGCCATGCCGGTGTAATGCATGGCCGCAATGCCAAGTCCCATGAAGATGCCGCTGAGAACCAGGGGAAGCGGCGATGCGCTCCGGCGACTGATGACGTAAAAGCCGCCGCCGGTTGCGAAGATCGCCACCAGGAGCGAAAGAATGGTCAATCCGATGTCGTAGGACGTCGGTGTCGGCATGACGAAGGCGAGCATGCCGATGAAGTGCATCGACCATATTCCGCCTCCCATCGCGATCGCAGCCGCTACCAGCCAGACGCGACGCGCAAGTCCCCGGGCGGCCTCCACGTGCCTGCCGAGATCGAGGGCGGTGTAAGACGCCAAGCAGGCGACCAGAACGGACAGGGCGACGAGATACGGATCGTATGTTCCGGTAACGACCATCGGGACCGCGCCAATTTTCGGACCAGAGACCAGCGGGCGACGAATCCGCCGGCTCACCTGCAAGTGCAGTCGGCAACGTCATTGGGCGCAAGGCCGACCTTGGCCGACATTTCCCACATGACTTGGTTCGCGAGCTTCAGGATGCTCCTTCGGCACTTTCCTCGCAAGGTAGGGCTTGCACGGTCCGGCACGGCACTGCGTTTCCGGTGTCAAGGCCGTCCAATGTCCTCTTGCTTCCGCACGTCAGCGGGTTCCGGTGCGAGGCGCAAGGCATCCAGCGACCGCCCGAAGGGCCGCTTGCCCGGCCGCAAATCCGGCACGGGCTCTACAACCTGAGTAGCCTCGATCGCCGCGCGTATCGACGCGATCGGCCCATTCTGGAACTCCGGGCAGTCGCGCCATCCAACTAGCCGATAGCGGTGATCACGTGGGCTCTTACGCGACCTTCGATCGAACCCATTGCAAATCGCCGCGCCAATGCTTCGGTCGCCTCCTGCGTGGCGTCTTCCAGGCTTGCTGCATCACGAGCCACGATTTCATTCCTCAACGGAGTTCCTTGACAGTAGGCAATCGCAGCATCGCGCGGCGAGCGCGCCCTGCTCGTATCATCGCGCGTCTCGACGCAAATCGGTGATCGGGAGCAGGAGGGAAGACGCTGCCAGCGCGGTTCCCGTCAGCACGAAACGGCGCGACACTGGCGACACCACAATGGGCCTCGATCCTGCATTGCGCGAGCACTACAAATCGCCGGCAGCCGCCGGTAAGAAATCCATCAGTTCAGTTATCACAGCAGAGGTGTGTCGGGTTCGGAGAATCAGGACAGCCGTCAACCGCCGCCGATGACCCTGAGCGTCACTTCAACCGATCGCGGATCTTGTCGAGCCCTGCGTGCGCGCAGCCGTCGTCGAGCTTGGCCCCGGGCGCGCCGGCTGCGCCGATGGAGCCGATGACCTCGTCGCCCAGCTTGATCACCACGCCGCCGCCAAAGAACATGACGTGCGGCAGCTTGGCGAGCGGCGCGATCGAGTCCTCGCCTTTCGCGCGCTCGGCCAAGGCGAGCGTGTCATTCTTGAACGATACGCTCGTATAGGCCTTGTCGTGCGCGCTATCGAGCGAGTGGATGCCGGTGCCGTCGCCGCGCAACGTCACGATCGTGGCGCCGTCGGCGTCGAGCACGACCGCGGTTTCGTGGTAACCCTGCCTGGCACAGGCCGCGACCGTCTCGCTCGCCGCTTCGACCGCGAGCGCCGCGGGAATCCGATGCGTCGTCAACGTATCCGCCCAAGTTGTCGACGCGCCGACTAATGTACCAGCCGCCACCATCGCCATTTTGCACATGTGTTTCATGATCTGCCTCTCTCGACCGACATTCCCGAGATGATCCGCGAACTGACACAAATATACTCAGTTCCCCCGGCTTGCCTGCAACGGACGCGCGGCGTGGACAGCCACCAGCAGTCCTCGCAGCGCACGGACGAACTGGTCGGTTCGAGCCATTTGGCTTGGGGCTGCCGGATGTCGGCCCCTGGCACTTCTGCGACCTTCTGCGACACGGGAAGGATGTCCGCTTTCAGCCCCGGAGGCGGACATTCGCGGGCTGTTGCGGCGCCCGTTTATGAGTTCAGGATCTTAAGTTTTTTCTTGTTCCCGCGGCGGTTCCATCACCCGGCCGGAACAACTCGCCCGCCGCCATCGTGCACAGCACCAGGCGAGCGCCATCAACTTGCCCATGCTCGATATGGGCGCCGAAGATTGCCGCTCGCGTGAGACTCGATTGCAGCGCGGGCCCCCGCCGCCGACCGGCGAACCGCGGGGGCGAATTGCGAGTTGATTGCAGCCGATCCTTGGCCCGGGTCAAAGCCGATCCCGGCCGCGCTCACGGTCCCGAGCACACCACGCGACGACCACGATCCCAGCAAATACTGGACCCGCGACCCCAATAGCCCGGGTAGCCTCCCCAGTACGGGTCGCCGTACGGGCCGCCGTAATAGTAAGGGTCGCCGTAATATGGTACCGCCGCCGCGCCCAAGGCGAAGCCGCCGATGACCGCGCCGGGCACCCACCAACCGCCTCCCCCGCGGCCGCCGCGCCAACGCACATCGGTTGCCGCGCCAAGCGCCGCCGCCCCGATTGCGGCGTTGCTGGTCACAACCGGAGCGGCCTGCAATTGGCCGGCCGCACCAACAGCGAGCGTGACGAGGCTCAACGCTATCGCACGTTTCACCCTGTTCATGTCAGTCTCCTTCAGCCGTCACATCCACCCGCACATCCACCTGCCGAGCCCCGCACCGGAACCGTGGATCACAATGCTTGACGTGAAGAAATCGTTCCGGACGGCGAGATTCTTTCCGGCGCAACGACGGAGAATGCCGAAGGCGCCAAGCCTGCCGCAGTCTCCCCAGGCTTCCGGCAGTTCGACCAGGTTACACGAGATCCGGCCGATTAGTTCGTTGCGAGTGCCACGCACTTCCTCCTGGTCTATAAAGCGATCGCATTCGGCTCCGAGAGAGCTGCAATCTCCTCCCTCCCCTCGAAAAGGGGGAGGGGGGTGGGGATCGCGAACCTCCTCCGGATGGATGCGGCAGAAATTGTACGACACGAGTGGAGCGAGATCGCGCAGGCGCGGTTTTCGAATTTGTTTGAAAAGGCGTTCGTCGATCGAGTGAAGCGGCGCATGGCAACGCGTTGGTCAGCGGAAGTGAAACTTCGCAGCTCCGGGCCGCCGTGCCACCCTTCGCGAGCCGCAAGCCCGCGGCGCTCTCTAAGTTTCCTCTTTCACCCGCGGCGGGCCCATCAGCGCCGGCTGGAACAGCACCGCCGCCGCCATCGTGCACACCAGGGCGAGCGCCATCAATTTGCCCATGCTGGAAGTGCCGGGATGGCTGGAGAGCCACAGGCTGCCGAACGCGGTCGCCGTGGTGAGCGCGCTGAAGACCACCGCTCGCGTGAGACTCGATTGCAGCAGCGCGGTTTTTCCCTGCCGCCACGCCATGATGTAGTAGATCTTGAACGCGACTCCGACCCCGAGCAGCAGCGGCAGCGCGATGATGTCGGCGAAATTCAGCGGGAGCTCGATCAGGACGCACAGCTCCAAGGTGACGACGCCGGCGACGAGCAGCGGCACCAGCGTGAGCAGGACGTCGGTGATCCGGCGCAACGTGATCCACAACAGCACGGCGATGGCCGAGAGGGCGAAGATGCCGGCTTGGACGAAGGCCCGCACCACGGTGTTGCCGGCTTCGAACAGCGACACCGCCGGCCCGGTCGCGTCCGGCTGGACCGCCAATACCGCGGTCACGAAGTCGCGCAGGACTTCGGTGTTGTCGGGGTCGCCTTTGGGCAGGACCTGAACCCGCGCGTGGCCGTCCGGGGTGACCCACTCCCTGGCCAGATCGCGCGGGATGTTTTCGACGGTGATGCGCTCCGGCTTGAGCTCCTGCCTGAGCTGGTGGAGCGAGATCCGCAGCGGCGCGACGACCGCGGTTTCCGCCCGTTTGCGGGCGGATGGATCGGACTTGGCCAAGCGGGACAACAGCCCGGACAGCCGTCTTGCCGCGTCGGCTCCGGGCCCTTGCTGGTTTCCGGCGACCTTGGTCAGGGTGTCGGCCGTGGACGACAGCGCCTCGACGTTCTCCTGGTCGGTGGGAGGCGGATCGGTTTCCTTGGGGTTGAGCGAGGCGTCGATCGCCGCCGCCGCCGCGCGGATGAGCTTGAGCTTTTCGTCCTGATCCTTGGGCACCAGTCCCTGCAGCGTCATCGTGCGCGAGACTTGCGGCAGGTTCGCGATCCGCTGCGCGGTCGCGTCCGCGGCGGCGAGATTCGGCGTCATGATCTCGATGGAATTGGCTCCGGTCTCGGGATCTCTTCTCAGCTCGAGAAAGGTCGCGACCGATTCGACCTTGGGACTGCGCAGGTGCAGCGGATTGAAGTCGAACGGCAGGAACAGCAGCAGCGGCGAGGCGAGCACGACGACGAGAACGGTCAGCACCACGACCGCAATGCGGTGGCGCTGCAGGAATCGGTCGGCCGGAGCCAACCACGCAAAACCCATGGAGTGCGGCTCTCCGGGCGGCTTCAGGATCGCCAGCAGCGCCGGCAGCACGGTGATGCTGCTGATGAAGGCGATGATCATGCCCGAGCCGGCGATCTGTCCGAGCTCGGAGAGACCGCGGTACGCGGTCGGCAGGAACGAGGAGAAACCGACCGCGGTCGCCGCCGCGGCGAGCGCCAGCGGGCCGCCGACCTTCACGGCGGTGCTGTGCAGGGCTTTGGGCAGGTCCTCATAATCGTGGCGTTCGGCACGGTAGCGCACGCTGAACTGGATGCCGAAATCGATGCCGAGCCCGACGAACAGCACGAAGAACGCCACCGAGATCAGGTTGAACGCGCCGACCAGGAACAGGCCCCATGCCACGGAGACCGCCAGGCCGATCGTGATGCTGACCGCGACCGCGAAGATGATGCGGAACGATCGCAGCGCCAGCCACAGGATGAGGAGGACCGCCAGCAGCGATGCGGTGGCATTGAGGCCGGCGTTCTGCTTGAGGGTGCCGAATTCGTCGTCGTCGATCGGGATCAGACCGGTCTGGCGCACCCGCGCCCGATAGTTCTCGGCGAGGTGCAGATCCGCGGCGGTCCGGGCGATCGCATTGGTCGCCGCCAGTCCGGGCTGCAGCGCGCTGAAGTCGAGCACCGGCTCGACCTCGATGAATCGCCGCAGCTCGCCCGGCTGCGCCGGCTTGCCGCTGGCCAGCACGCGCCAGGAAAAGCTCGCCGGGCGGCCGGCCACAACGTCTTCGACGGTATCGGCGGCAAGCGTCATCGGTCGCGTCATATCGTCGAGCTTAAGCTCCTTGCGCTCCACTCCCATGACGCCGAACGACAGCGCGTCGAGCGTGCCTCGCAGACTCGGGTCGGCGGCCAGCGTCTCGAGCAGAGCGTCCGCCCGCGTCAAGCCGTCGGTGACCCGCGCGACCTCCTCGGTCGACAGGAACAGCAATCCGTTGCGTTCGAAGAAGCTGCCGCTCTGCGGCTGGCGAACTGCCCGGATGACATCGGGGCGGCCTTGCAGGGACTCGGCGAGCTTGGTCGCTGCTTGCTCGACCAGTTCCGGCGTCGGCGCGTCGACCACCGCGAGGATTTCCCGTTGCGGGAAGGCGGCCATGTACTCCGTCGCCCGTTGCGTCCAGGGCAGCTGCTTCGAGATCAGCTCGTTGATGTCGGTCTTGATGGCGAAATGCCGCGCGGCGTAGACGGCGGATGCCGCCGACAGGATGAGCGCGAGCGCGAGGACCCACCACGGGTACCGGGTGCAGAAATCGACGATTCGGACGATGGCGGACTTCAGCATGGAATGGGGATCAACGGCCGGATTCGCATCCGGCTGTCCGGTTTGGGATCATCGGGTGAGCGGCCGATGAAATGCATATGGATCGGGCGAAAAGGCAACCAAAAACCGCGTGCGTTCAGTCCCTGCGGACCGGTGGAAAGCCCCTCCCGCCGCAACGCCGGCACGGCCGGCCAGTTGCCCGGGTGCGAAAGATACCCGCCCGATGCGCCTCGCTCGCGCCGCGTCGGTTTCGGCCGAGCCCGCACAAGCTTACCCCAATCCAGACACACGGGGGAACCGCCCGGGTTTAAGGTGTACGGGAGTTCAGTCAAGTATTCGGGATCGGATAGCGGGTGCGAGTAGATGGGACAAGTCCGGCAGAATCTTGTCTCCCGGCCGACATGCCTGCGGCAATTGCTCCGACCGCCGTCCTTGGCTATGGATGATCGCGGATTTGCGCGGACCGCGCCGATTCCGGCGGAATGGGATCATCCGATGCGCGTGCGGCAGGTGCGATCGTGACGCTGGCGGCCGAGCTTGCGCCGTCGTTCTCGCAGCGTCTGAGTGCCGCAGCCGCGGAAACCGACCGGCTGCTGGACCGCCTGCTGGCATCGGCCCCGTGCCAGAACGAGATCCTGCGGCCGCAGCGGCTGCTCGATGCGGTTCGCTATGCGAGCCTGGGCGGGGGCAAGCGGATTCGGCCGTTTCTGGTGGTCGAGGCCGCCGCCCTGTTCGAGGCCCCGCGCGAGCGCGCGCTGATGGCGGGGGCCGCGCTCGAATGCGTGCACTGCTATTCGCTGGTTCACGACGACCTGCCGGCGATGGACGACGACGACCTGCGGCGCGGGCAGCCGAGCGTGCACAAGGCATTCGACGAGGCGACCGCCATTCTGGTCGGGGACAGCCTGCTCACGTTCGCCTTCGACGTGGTGTCCCGGCCCGAGACCCACCCCGACGCCGCGGTCCGGGTCGAGCTCGTATCCGCGCTGGCGCGCGCCGCGGGGTTCGGCGGCATGGCCGGCGGCCAGATGCTCGATCTTGCCGCCGAAGGCCGGTTCGATCCGCGCCGGGAGCCGCTCGATCTTGCGGCGATCACGACGTTGCAGCAGATGAAGACCGGAGCGCTGTTGCGGTTCGCCTGCGTAGCGGGCGCGATCCTGGCCAGGGCGCGCCCCGAGGAACGCGAGGCGCTCGCCCGCTACGGCGAGGCGATCGGCCGCGCGTTCCAGATCGCCGACGACCTGCTCGACGTCGAAGGCGACGCCGCGACCGTCGGCAAGTCCACCGGCAAGGACGCGGCGGCCGGAAAAGCCACCTTTGTCGGGGTGCTCGGCGCCGAGGGAGCCCGGGCGTGGCTCAAGAATCTGGTCGCGGAGGCCGAAGCCGCGCTTGCGGGCTTCGGCTCTCGCGCCGCCATGCTCGCCGCCATTGCCCGCTTCATCGCCGAGCGCCGCGCATGACGTGGCCGGCGTTCGCCGCGCCGGAACGGCTCGCCCGTTGGGCGGCCGCGTGGCCGTGGCGGCGCAGCGCTCGCGCCGAGCCGAGCCTGCCGGAGGGGCGCGTCGATGTCGCGGCGCGCGCGGAGCTCGGGCATTTGCGCGAATGGCGCAATGCTTTCGCCGATCTGCGCAAGGATCATCGCTATTACGAGCTGGTCGAGGACACGATCGCGCAAGGTTTCGAATATCGCTATTTCGTGGTGCGGGACGCGCACGGCGGCGTTCTGGCGATCCAGCCGTTTCTGCTGCTCGATCAGGATCTGTTGGCCGGAGCCGGAGAGAGCATCGGCGCGCTCGCCGGCCTGCTCCGGCATCTGTGGCCCCGCTTCCTGCGCGTGCGCACGCTGATGATCGGCTGCGCGGCCGGGGAGGGGCACCTCGACGGCGGGCCCGGCGGCGATGAGCCGCGGCAGCGCACCGCCGCGCGGCTGCTCGCGGGCGCCGTCATCGGCCATGCCCGCGCGTTCCGCGCGTCGCTGATCGTGCTCAAGGAATTCCCGGCAAAATATCGCAACACGCTCGAATGTTTTCCGGATCATGGGTTCACGCGGGTTCCCAGCGTGCCGATGACGCGGCTCGATATCGATTACGCGAGTTTCGAAGACTATTTGGAACGCGCGCTGAGCCGCAAGACGCGCCGGGATCTTCGGCTGAAATTTCGGGCCGCGGAGCAAGCGGCGCCGATCGAGCTCGAACTGCGCACCGACGCCACGCCCGTCATCGACGAGCTCTATCCGCTGTATTTGCAGGTCTACGGTCGCTCGCGGATGCGTTTCGAGACGCTGACAAAGACCTATTTTTGCGAGATCGGGCGGCGCATGCCCGACAAGGTCCGCTTCTTCGTGTGGCGGCAGAACGGGCGCGCCGTCGCGTTCAGCCTGTGCATGATCGAGGGCGACGCGATCTACGCCGAATATCTGGGGCTCGACTACGCGGTGGCGCTCGACCTGCATCTCTACCATTACGCGGTGCGCGACGTGGTGCGCTGGGGCATGGCCCAGGGGTGCAAGTCCTTTCGCAGCGGCGGCCTGAACTACGATCCCAAGCTGCACATGCGCCATCGCCTCGACCCGCTCGACCTCTACGTCCGCCACACCTCGACGCCCGTCAACGCCGTGCTCAAGCGGATCCTGCCGCTGCTCGAGCCGACGCGCCGCGACCCGACGCTGCGCAAGTTCGCGAATTTCGCCGAGATCTGGGGCCGGCCGTAGTGGGTCCAACAAAGTCCGTCTCGCCGGATTTTTCTGAAGCCCCTTCATGTCGCCTGCCCGAATGCCTAGACTATGCCCATGACCAAGCTCCTTGAACAGGCTCTCGAAGCGGTGCGCCGCTTGCCGCCCGGCAGCCAAGACGAGATCGCCCGCGCCATGCTTCAGCTTGCCGCAAGCGACGGCGAGCCCGAGGAGATTGATGCCGCGCATCTGCCCGCCGTGCTGGAAGGCCTTGCCCAGGCCAAGCGCCGCCAATTCGCCAGCGATGCCGAGGTTGAAGCCGCCTTCCGTCGCTTCGATCGATGAAGCTGCGCTTCTCGCCGCGCGCGATGCAGGACCTCATCGACATCGCCGATCATATACGCGAGCGCAATCCGGCCGCCTCGTTGCGCGTGCGCGCGGCCATCATCGATTCCTTGCAGAACCTTATCCTGTTTCCCGACATCGGACGGCGACAGACGGTGCAGGGCGTGCGCACGCTCGTCACCCGGAAATATCCCTACCTTGTTTATTACACCGTCGATCCGCCCGCCGACGACATCATTGTCCTCAGCATCCAGCA
>WNGM01011706.1_pt1 | contig 13275 bp, 14 predicted proteins | sample 5400571 | NCBI WGS metagenome assembly WNGM01 (sample SAMN13153378, study PRJNA577476) | soil metagenome | isolation source: 100 cm soil or saprolite under Garry oak tree replicate 2 | place: USA:California | collected 2016-06-15
GGTCGACCGGACCCCGTACGACGCCGCCCGGCACGGTGGCGCCAAGCGACTCGAACTCGGCCGAAAGGAGGTGGCCTGAAAACAGCCCTGCAGCGCCCATGAGAGGCGGGTGGGTTGACACAGAAGGTGTCACGCCGGCTCCTCCGCCGTCCGGCTCCTGCGACGGCGGACCCGGCCCGCCGCGTAGCTCAGGAGCAACGCCACCACCACGACGGCGGCAAACCCCTCCACGTAGTTGCGGAGCGACCGCCCGAGGTTCAGGCGGGTCGGAGACACCATGTGGACGAGGTGGCCAGTGGGGTCGCTCTCGAATGCGATGAGCCCTCCTCGCGAGCCGGCCTTGCTGACGACGACCATGCCGCCGCCCACCGCGAGAGGCCGCAGCCCCCCGCTCCCGGTCCCCCGCTTCCACACCTCGACGTCGGACGCCTGCTGGATGGCGGCGAGGCTCCCGTCATCGAGCGCAACGTACACGTACCGCCCGACCAGGACCGGGGAGCTGACCACGGTGGACGACCCGAACTCGAACCACCAACTCCGTTCGCCGGTCGTGGCGTCCAGCCGGTACAGGCCGGCCTCCGACCCAGGCAACGTGGCCAGGGCGAACACGTTCACTCCCGATGAGACGGCCGGCGCGGTGAGGGGGAAGAACGGTGAGTTCAGGCGGGAGGACCACAGGCTGGTCCCATCCCTGGCGTCGAGGGCTCGCATGGTCTGGTCGGCGAACCCGACGTAGACGCGACCCCCGTCGGCTGTGGGCGCGGAGCCGTAGGTGGGCGGAGCGGAGGGCGAGTACGGCTGCGGCCACGCCGCCTTCCCGGTGGCCTCGTCGATGGCGACGACGTCCACCGCACCGTTCGACTGATCGCGCAGCACGGCGAACACCTTGCCGTCCGCCACCGCCGGCGGGGCGTCGACGATGCCCTCTCCTCGGAACCTCCAGGCGAACGCGTCCCCCGCCGGTCGCAGGCCTTTGACCTTCGCCGCCGAGACGTCGACCCCGTACACGGTGCCCGAACGGTCTCCCAGGAACGCGGTGGAGCTGGAGCCATCCACCGAGATGCCACTCGACGTGACGTCATCCAGGCCCGCCCGCCACAGCAGCTTCGGCTGAGCCGGGCCCGAGTCCGTGCCCAAGTCGTAGGCGACCAGGCCGGACTCGGTGGCCTTGGCCCCCTCGGTGTACAGGAGGACGTGATGCCCTCCCACCACGACGATGGCGGGCATGGCCACGGGGCCTGCCACGCGACGCAGGGCCCACGCCTGAGGGCACGAGGTCAAGGAGCATGCGGAAGCATCCACACCGTAGACGGCGTGCCGTCCCTCGGCCACGACCAGCTGGCCGTCGACGAGGGCCCCGGACAGCACACGTTCCTTCGCCGGGATGCGGAACTTCCACTTCAGCCGGAGGGGCGGCGGCGCTCCGTCGGACACCTCGCCCGTATGGCCGGCGCTGCTCTGGAACTGGAGCCACGAATCGGTGGCGTCAGCGGCGCCGAGAATCGGGGGGGACACCACCGGACTCGGGGTGCCCGACGGACTGGCCGACGGACTGGCGGTCACCGATGGGCTCGGGGTGGGCGAACCCGCCCCGCTTGCAGCCGAGGGAAGCGCCAGCCCGAGGCCCATCAGGAGCGCAGCGGCCGTCGTCACCAGTCCGGCAACGCGAAGTCCGCCCCGCACAGACCTGCGGGCCGAGACGTCTTCAGTTCGTGCGGGGACCTGCAGCGGACCATCCTCGGTAGCGTCGAGCGGCCATTGTAGGGGTCGCGACTGGGCCGGGGGCGGGCCGCCACGCGGTCACCGGGCACGCGGCGGCGGCCCGCGGCCGGGCAGCGTGACCAGCCCACCACCCCTGGGCTGGGCCGGCGGTACCGCGGACCGCCGGCTGGAGCGCGCGGCCGGGGCGGTTCGGCTCGCATCCTCCGCCCAGTGGAACCGCGTCCGCTCCCGGTCCACCCACGCCTGCGCCTGGGGCCCCAGGTCCGCGAGGTGGACGATGTTCACCAGACTGCCGCTTCCCAGGAACAGCATCGGGTCCACGTAGTCGCCGTTGATCCGGACGCCGAAGTGCAGGTGGGGCGTGGGCACCTCGGGATGCCCGTGCCCGGTGAGGGCGAAGACCTGCCCGCGCATCAGCACGTCGCCCTTCTTGACCATGACGGCCGAGATCCAGGAGTACGAGCTGCGCACGGCGTCACCGTGGTCGAGCGTGGCGAACAGCGATCCGGCCACGAACCCGGCGAAGGTGACGGTTCCGTCCGCCGGCGCGTGGATCGGGGTTCCGAACGGCACCGCGATGTCGATGCCACGATGCCCCGCGCTGTACGGCGTCGGCGGGGGCTCGTACCCGCGAATGACCGGCCCCACGACCGGCCACGACCACGTCCCGAACCCGATGTCGGCCCGCGCCGGCGGGCCGAGGGCGAGGAACACGCACCCCACCACCACGCAGACGAACGCTCTTCGCACGGGTGCCGCAGCTCCTTTCGGCACCCGGAGGTCAGCGGCTCGACTCTAGGACGTCGAAGCGGAACGTGCAGTGAACTGCGTCACAGTCACCGAAAGATGTTTCGAAGCGCGGACCGCGTGGACAGGCTCCTGGCCCTCGGGCCGGGTCCTACTCGGGCGTCTCGACCAGGTGCCCGCGGAGCTGGTGGACGGCCTTGGTGTGGATCTGGCAGATCCGGGACTCCGTGACGCCCAGAATGTCTCCGATCTCGGCCAGGGTCATGCCCTCGAAGTAGTACAGGGTCACCACGATCTTCTCCCGCTCCGACAGGGAGTTGATGGCGGCGGCCAGCAGGCCCCGCGTCTCCTGGCCCTCGAGCCCGGAGATGGGATCGATCCCCGAGTCCGCCAGCGTGTCCAAGAGGGTTACCCCCTCGCCGCGGTCCTCGCCAGTGGCGACCACCTCGTCCAGTGCCATCACCGAGACGAACGAGATCTGGCTGACCATGTCGTGGAGCTCAGTGACGCTGACCCCCAGGTGCCCGGCGATCTCGGCCTCGGTCGGCGCCCGCTTGAGCCTGGCCTCGATGTCGGTGTAGGCCTTCTCGATCTCGCGCGCCTTGAACCGGACGGACCGGGGAACCCAGTCCATGGCCCGGAGCTCGTCGATGATCGCCCCCTTGATCCGGGGGATGGCGTAGGTCTCGAACTTGATGGCGCGCCCGAGGTCGAACTTCTCCAGGGCGTCGATGAGCCCGAACATGCCGTACGACGCGAGGTCGGCCTGCTCCACGGTGGCGGGCAGCCCCGTCGCCACACGGCCGGCCACGTACTTGACCAGCGGGGCGTAGTGCAGGATCAGCCGCTCGCGGGCGTCGTTCGACCCCCGTTCCTTGAACTCCCGCCACAGGGCCTCCAACTCCACCACCGGTGTGGCCGCCTTCGTGGTCCTCGTCATCGGGCCCTCGGGTGGCTCTCGTGGTACGCCGCGAACAGCCGCGCGCGCGAGACGTGCGTGTAGCGCTGCGTGGTGGCCAGGCTGGCGTGTCCGAGCAGTTCCTGCACGGATCGGATGTCGGCTCCCCCTTCCAGTAGGTGCGTGGCGAAGGAGTGGCGAAGCACATGTGGGCTCACGTGCCTGCCCGACAGCACCTTCTGTCGGTATTTTTCCACCATTGCGCGGATGTCGCGTTCCGATATCGGCTTCCGTCGCCGATTGAAAAAGGCGCGCCGGGCCTCCGCCGCCACCGAGCCCTCGTCGGGGGCCATCCTCCCGCGGCCATTCGAGAGGTAGTCCCGGAGCGCCTGCACCGCGAAGTCGGACAGCGGCAGCGACCGTTCCTTCGAACCCTTTCCCATCACCACCACCCGGCGGGCGGAGAGGTCGATCCGATCGGCCGTGAGCGAGGCGGCCTCGGCCACTCGGAGGCCGGACCCGTACATCAGCTCCAGGATGGCGGCGTCGCGGAGGGCCACCGCGTCCTCGACCCCCCTGCCCTTCGCTCCGTCCGCGGCGAGACTGCGTACCAGGGCGGGCGCCTCCACCAGGGCGGCGGCTTCGGTGGGCCGGAGCACGGAGGGAAGACGCGAGCTCACCCGGGGCCGGCCCAGCGAGCCCGCGGGGTCGGTCGGGACGAATCCGCGGGCGTGGGCCCATCGGTAGAAGGACCGGATCGACGCCACCCGCCGGGCGATCGAGGCCCGGGCGTACCCCCTTGTGGCCTGCTGGGCCAGGAACCGCCGCAGCGTGGGGTGCCGGGCCGAGCCGAAGGCCCCGTGCGCCCGGTACAGGAACGCCGCCAGCTGCGTCAGGTCGCGCCGGTAGGCGTCCACCGTGTTCGGAGACAGGCGACGTTCCAGTGCCAGGTGGCGCACGAACGCCTCGATGAGCGCGGCATCGGCGTCATCGATCTCGGGTGGCTCGAGCACGGCCAGCCTTCCGGGTAGGCGCGGGCGCAACCGTTCTACCACAGGGTTTCGGGAGGTCAACCAACCCGTCGGACCCTCGCCCGGCGAGTCGAGCGGCCCCTTCCGGCCCCGACACGGGGGGTAGACTTTCGGCGGAGAGGAGCCGGGTGGAGCTCGAGCAGTTCGTCACCCCGGGGCTCGGCGACAACAGCTACCTCATCGCGTCAGGCGGTGAGGGGGCCCTGATCGATCCGCAGCGAGACGTCGGACGCATGCTCGCCGTGGCGGAGGCGCTGGGGGTCCGGATCGGTCACGTGCTGGAAACGCACGTCCACAACGACTACGTCTCCGGCGCCCTGGAGGTCCGCGCCGCGACCGGGGCCCGGATCGCCGTTCCCGCGCGCGGCGGCTACGCGTTCCCGCACCTCGGGCTGGGCGAAGCCGATGAGATCCGCGTCGGCTCCATGCGGCTGGTCGCGGTGGAGACGCCGGGGCACACGCCGGAGCACCTGGCGTACCTGGTCTGGGCCGACGGGCGGGAGGAGCCGGAAGCGGCGTTCACCGGGGGCAGCCTGATCGTGGGCAGCGCGGGACGGACGGACCTGTTGGGCCAGGAGCGGGCCGAGGAGCTCGCCGGGGCCCAGTACCGTTCGTTGCAGCGGCTGGCCGCACTCCCGGGAGCGACGCGGATCCTTCCGACCCACGGGGCCGGGAGCTTCTGCGCCACCGTGTCGCCCTCCGGAGAGCGCACCTCGACCGTCGCGGCCGAGCTCCACCAGAACGCCGCGCTGAGGGCCCCCGACGAGGAGGCCTTCGTGGCCGAACAGTCGGCGCGCCTGCTCGCCTATCCCGCGTACTACCGGCACATGGCGCCGATCAACCGGGCCGGTCCTTCGGTGCTGGGCCCGGCATGGCCGGCCACCGGGCCGCTTGCACCCCACGAGCTGGAGCACCTGGCGACGCGGGGGACCTGGATCGTGGACGGGCGAAGTCGGCGGGAGTTCGCCGCGGCCCACATCCCCGGATCCGTGAACGTGGAGCTGAACGACGAGTTCGCCACCTACGTGGGCTGGGTCGTGCCCTTCGGGGCCCCGCTCGCGTTGGTCGTTCCCGAGTCCGAGCCGGAGGCCGACTCGGCCGGTCGCGCATCCGTCCAGCTGCTCCGTATCGGCTACCAGGCCATCGCCGGCTACCTCCAGGGAGGCGTGACGGCGTGGGCGGAGGCCGGGCTCCCCACCCGCGCCTACCCGACCGCGACGGTGGACGAACTGTGCCAGGCGTTCGGCGCGGGCCGCGTCGACCCGGACCGCATCCTCGACGTTCGCCAGCGGGTGGAATGGGACGACGGCCACATCCCGGGAAGCCGGCACGTGTTCGTGGGCGACCTCCCCTCGCGGATGGAGGAGCTGCCGTCCGGAAGCGAGATGTGGGTGACGTGCCGTACCGGCCATCGCGCTGCCCTCGCGGCCAGCCTGGCGGACGCGGCCGGGCTGGCCGTGCGGCTGGTGGCCCGAGACGGCGTCCCCGCGTTCCTGGGGCGGTGCAGGCCCGCGCGGGCGGGAGTGGGGGCGAGCGGCGCATAGCAGGAGCGCGCGGCAGGTCTGGCCGGGAGCGGGTGTGAACGGCGACCACGCGGGCACGGCCACGCAGGGCGCCACGAGGCCGAGCCCGCTCCCTTGAGGTCATGGCGCGGCCACCAGGCGGCGCTCCACGCGGCCGCCCACGTTTCGGACCAGGCCTCGCAGCTCGAGAGCCACGAGGACGGGGACCACCTCGGCCAGGTCCCACCCGAGGCTCGAGGCGACCTGGTCGGGCAGGGTCGGCCCCGCCAGTACGCCCAGGACCGCCCGTTCGCGTTCGGGGAGATCCTCGCCCACCGCCGCTGCCGCCCCGCCGGCCCCACCGACCCCTCCGGCCCCACCGGCCCGGGACACCTCGGGGTCGAGGCGACCGAGGTCCAGCAACAGGTCCTCGGCTCCTCGGATCATGCCGGCCCCGTCCCGGATCAGCGCCAGCGGGACCTCGGCCAGTGGGCTGGTCACCGGTCCGGGCACCGCGTAGACGGCCCGCCCCAGGTCCAGGGCGTGATCGGCCGTGATCAACGAGCCGCTGCCCCGAGCTCCCTCCACCACCACGACGGCCTCGGCCAGGGCCGCGATGATCCGGTTGCGGGCCGGGAAGCGGAACGGCTCCGCCGGAACGCCGGGCGCGTATTCAGCGACCAGCGGGTAGGCCACGTCGATCCCGCACCCCAAGACGGCGACGGTTCGCCCGCCGGTCCGCAGCGCGCCCTCGTGGGCCGCGGTGTCGATCCCCATGGCCGCGCCGCTCACGACGGTCATGCCGGCCGCCGCCAGGCCGGCCCCGATGTCGGCGGCCACCTCGCGCCCGAGCGAGGAGCACCGACGCGCCCCGACCACCGCCACCAGGGATGCCCCTTCGGCCAGCGGAGCGCCTCGCACGAACAGCGCCGCCGGCGGGTCGGTGAGGTCCTCGAGGGGGCGGGGATACTCGGCAGTGCCCGGGGTCGCCAGGCGAGCCTCGCACGCCCGCATCGCCCCCTCCACGCGGTCCGGGTCGATGGTGGCGGCCCACCGCCGGTCGGCCTCGCTCCCCTCCCGCCCCGCCAGCACGGCCGCCAGGCAGGCTCGGGCGGTACCCACACCCACCGCCAGCTCCAGCAGGCGCCGGGGGCGGATCCCCTGGAGCGAGGCCAGGACCAGCATGGCGCGGCGGTCGGCCGCCGTCCCGGCGAATCCGGGAGGCCAGGCCAGGTCCGGGGCCGGCGACCCACGCTCCGGCGACCCACGCTCAGACAGCACGGGCCGCCTCCGGTTCCCCCAGGTCCACGCGATAGGAGAGAGCCTCGGCCAGGTGGGCCGCGGAGACCTGCTCCTGGCCCGCCAGGTCCGCCACTGTTCGGGCCACCTTGAGAGCCCGGTCGAACCCGCGCCCGGACAGGTTCATGGCGTCCACGGCCCGGGCCAGCAGCCCTTCCGCGTCGGCCGAGAGGCGGGCCTCCCGCCGGGCCATCGGACCGGGAAGCGCCGCGTTGCACCGGACCTGGGTCCCCACGTACCGGCGCTGCTGCCGGTCGCGGGCCTCCGCGACCCGATCCCGGATTCGGGCGGATGCCTCGCCGGGCGAGCGGCCCAGCAGCTCGGTCCGCGAGAGCCTCGGCACGAAGAGCCGGATGTCCATGCGGTCCAGGAGCGGCCCCGAGAGCTTCCCCCGGTAGGCCTCGACCCGGTTGGGCGGGCAGCGGCAGGCCCGTCTGGGGTCGCCGTCGAACCCACACGGGCAGGGATTCGCGGCGGCCACCAGCGTGAACCGGGCGGGGAACTCGACGGTACCCGCCAGCCGGGTCACCACGGCCCGTCCGTCCTCCAGCGGCTGGCGGAGCGCCTCCAGGGCGTCCCGATGGAACTCGGTGAGCTCGTCCAGGAACAGCACCCCGTTGTGGGCGAGCGAGATCTCGCCGGGGCGAACGTAGCCACTGCCCCCGCCGAGCAGGCCCGCCAGCGAGACGGAATGGTGGGGAGAACGGAACGGTCGGGCCGTCACCAGCCCGCTGCCGATGAGCAGCCCAGCCGCCGAGCCAGCATGGTCTTGCCGGCGCCCGGGGAGCCGACCAGCAGGACGTTGTGCCCGCCGGCGGCGGCCACCTCCAGGGCGCGACGGGCCTGGTCATGCCCGCGGACCTCGGCGAAGTCGACCGTGGCCGCGGCCGGCGAAACCACGTCGGGCTCGGCCGGCTCGGGCGCGGGCGGGTTCCACTCGCCTCGCAGGAACTCCACGGCCCTGGCCAGGGAAGGGGCGCCGACCACGCGGAGCCGCTCCACCAGCGCGGCCTCCCGTGCATTGGCCTCTGGTACGACCACGCCCTCGAGCCCAGCCCGGGCCGCCGCGATCGCCACCGCCAGGATCCCGGGCGTCGGCATCAGCGTGCCCTTCAGCGAGAGCTCGCCCGAGAACGCGTACCGCTCGAGCAGCCCGTCGGGCACCTGAGCCGAGGCCGCCAGGACGCCCATGGCGATGGGCAGGTCCAGCCCCGGCCCCTCCTTGCGCAGGTTCACCGGCGAGAGGTTCACCACCACCCGGCGGAGCGGCCACTCCAGGCCGGAGCTCTCCACGGCCGGACGGACCCGTTCCCGGGCGTCCTGCACCGACGCCCCCGGCAGCCCGGTCAGGCACAGGGCCGGGAGCCCCCGGCCGATGTGCGCCTCGACCGTGACCGGATGGCCCAGCACGCCGATGACCGCGACGCCCACGACCCGTCCATACACGACGCGCGAACGCTAGAACCTCCCAGTGACACGCTCCCCGGGCGACGCGCCGACCTGCGGAATCGCCCGGCACAACCCCGAAGCGCGCCCGGAGAGGATGATCAGCAGCTCAGAAGGCGTCCTCGAAGACCTCCACGGCGGGGCGCACCCCCGGCCGGGCCAGCACGCTGGCCACGTCGAACCGGACCGCCGCCGGAGCCACCCGCAGCCCCGCCAGGAACAGCTCGGCCAGCTGCCGAAGCTTGCGCTGCTTCCGCCAGGTGACCGCCTCGTGCCCGCCGCCGAAGGCGCCACCGGCCCGGGTCTTCACCTCACAGAAGACGACCACATCCCCCCGCCGCAGGACGAGGTCCAGCTCCCCCGCCGGGCAGCGCCAGTTCCGGGCCACCAGCGAGTACCCCGCTCCGCGGTACCGGGCCAGGGCGGCCTCTTCGCCGAGCCTGCCCAGCGCTCCCCGGGCGGTCTGCACGCGCGTGCCGCCGTCCACGCCACCACGGTAGACCGGGGCAGTGACACGAACGGAGTCCGAGCGGCCCGGCGGGCGGAGTTCAGCCCGGCGGCGCCGTGCCGAGCGCGTCGTCCTTGTGGGAAAGCTCCTCGATGTTGACGTCCCGCGTGGTCATGACCTGAACCCGCTTTACGAACCGGGCCGGCCGGTACATGTCCCACACCCACGCGTCGTTCAGGACGACCTCGAACCAGGGCGACGCCCCCTGGTGCGGGACCACGTCGACCGTGTTTGCCAGGTAGAACCGCCGCTCGGTCTCGACCACGTAGGTGAACATGGGCAGCACGTCGCGGTACTCCCGGAACAGCTGCATCTCCATGTCCGCCTCGAAGTTTTCGAGCTCCTCCTCGCTCATGGCCACTCCATTCTCGCCGCGCCGACCGGCTCGCCGCCCGAAACGGTGGCGCCGTCCAGGCCGAACGCCGCCGCCAGCGGCGCCACCCCCTTGAACGAGCGCCGATGGATGGGGCTCGGCCCCACCCGCTCCAGCGCGTTCCAGTGGGCGGCGGTCCCGTACCCGCGGTTCGTGTCGAACCCGTAGTCGGGGAACCGCCGATGGTAGCGGTCCATCATCCGGTCCCGGGTGACCTTGGCCACGATGCTGGCCGCGGCCACCGAGGCGGTCACCGCGTCGCCCTTCTTGATGGACAGGTGCGGCACGCGGAGCCCGCGCAGCGGGAACCCGTCGGACAGCACGAAATCGGGAGGGACCGGCAACTCCCGGAACACCCGCCGCAGCAGGAACAGGTTCGAACGGTGCAGGCCCCGGCGGTCGATGCGCCCCGGCATGACCCGGCACACCGCCACCGCCACGGCCTGCGACCGGATCCGTGCGAAGGCCCGCTCCCGCTGAAGCGCCGTCAGGACCTTGGAGTCGTTGATGCCGTTCAGGTCGAACCCGTCGGGAAGGATCACGGCCGCGGCGACCAGCGGGCCGGCCAGGGCTCCCCGTCCGGCCTCGTCCGCCCCGGCGATGAGCCGGAAGCCCCGAGCCCGGAGCCGCCGCTCGTACCGATCCAGGTCCGTCCCCTCGGCGCCTGCACGACCGTTGGTTCCTCGCACCGCCGACACCCTACCCCGCGAACCGCGTTCCCCCGGCCAGCCCTCCGAACCGGGAGGGCGGCCAGAGCTCGATGAAGGCCCGTCCCACGACGTGGTCGATGGGGATCTGGCCGAGGTCGAATCGGGAGTCGTCCGAATGCACCCGGTTGTCCCCCAGCACGAACAGGTCGCCGGCGGGGACCGTCCACGGCCCCAGCGTCCGGGTATCTCGCTGCTTGTTCAGATACGGCTCCACCAGCCGTTTCCCGTTGACGTAGATCACCCCCTGTCGCTCCTCCAGAACGCCGAGACCGGGTTGCGGTGGGGCTCCGGGCACTGGCCGGGGTTGGAGAACACGATGACGTCTCCCCGGGACGGCCCGTGGACCTTGTAGGCCAGCTTGTTCACCAGGACCCGGTCCCCCACCTTCAGGGTGGGGTCCATGGACGGCGACGGGATGTAGAACGCCTGGACCAGGAAGGTCTTGATGAGCAGGGCCAGGACGAACGCGATGATGATGAGGGCCGGCAGCTCCTTGAGGAACCCGAAGTGGCCCTTGCGCTTGCGGTGGCGGCCCCGGTCCTCGGGGACGGCGTCCGTGGTGGTGGCCGCCGGTGGGGGCGGCTCGGGCGGTGGTCCAGGAGCAGGCGGGGCGGGCGGGGGCGGCGGGGTCTGGATCGAGGGGTCGGCCTGGGAGGGCTCTGGGGATCGTTCCGGCACCTCGGCGTCAGCGTCGGGCGGGCGCTGGGCCACGCCCCTAGCCCTGCCCCTCGGCCGGAGCCGGCTCCGGCTCGATCGAGGGGGCAGCGGGCGCGGGAGTGGCCTCCCGCCGTTCCCGGATCCGAGCCCGCTTTCCACGGAGCTCGCGCAGGTAGTACAGCTTGGCCCGGCGGACCCGCCCCTTCTGCACGATCTCCAGCTTGGCGATGGACGGTGAGTGGACCGGGAAGGTCCGCTCCACGCCCACGCCGAAGGAGATCTTGCGGACGGTGAAGGTCTCGCGGAGGCCGCCGCCAGAACGGCGGATCACCACGCCCTGGAACACCTGGATGCGCTCGCGGCCCGCCTCGACCACGCGGACGTGCACCTTCACGGTGTCGCCCGGCCGGAACTGCGGCAGGTCGTCGCGCAGGCGTGGCTTCTCGATGATGTCGATCTTGTTCATAGCAAGGTGATGTGGCCGGGGCCACTGATGATAGCACCCGGTCCCCGGCTGGCCCGGAATGCTCCGGATCCCCGGATCGCCCCCGCTACGCCGGCGCCCCCACCACTTCCGCCAGGGCCTCGACCTTCGGCGAGATGGTGGCGGTCGGCACGAACCGGTCGGCGAACGCCTCCACCGTCTTCAGCCCCATCCCGGTCACGAACGCGACCACGGTGTCGTCGGGCCGGATCGCGCCGTGCGCCGCCAGGTCGGCCACCGCAGCGACGGTGACCCCTCCAGCCGTCTCGGTGAAGATCCCCTCCGTCCGGGCCAGCAGCCCCACCGCGCCGGCGATGTCGTCCTCCGGCACCGTCACGAACCGGCCGTCGGAGGATCGCGCCGTGCGCAGCGCCTCCACGCCGTCGGCCGGGTCGCCGATGGCCAGGGACTTGGCCACGGTGTCCGGGTACCTCACGGGGCGGACGTCCTCCGTCCCGGCCGTGAACGCCTCCGCCACCGGGGCGCACCCGGCCGGCTGGGCGCCCGACACCCTCGTGGTGGGCTCCTCGTCCAGCAGGCCGACCTCGAACAGCTGCCGGAACCCCACGGCCACCTTCGACAGCAGGGCGCCCGAGGCCACCGGGACCACGGCGTGGTCCGGGGCCCGCCACCCCAGCTGCTCTGCCGCCTCCAGGGCGATGGTCTTCGACCCCTCCGCGTAGTAGGGGCGGAGGTTCACGTTCACGAAGGCCCACGTGTACTCGTCGGAGGCCTCGGCGCACAGCCGGTTCACGTCGTCGTAGGTCCCGTCCACCTCCACCACGGTCGCCCCATACGCGGCCGCGGCGACCACCTTCCCGCTCTCCAGGCCCACGGGGATGAACACCACCGCCCGCAGGCCGGCCGCGGCGGCATGCGCGGCCACGGCGTGGGCCAGGTTGCCGGTGGAGGCGCAGGCCACCGTGTCGAACCCGAGCTCGCGGGCCCGGGACAGGGCCACCGACACCACCCGGTCCTTGAACGAGTGGGTCGGGTTCCGGGTCTCGTCCTTGACGTACAGCTCGCGAAGGCCCAGCTCGGCGCCCAGGCGCTCCGCCTTGCGCAGCGGCGTCCAGCCGTCGCCCAGGTCCACCCGGACGTCCGGCGACGCCGGGAGCAGGGGCGCGAACCGCCACAGGCTCGGCGGCCCTGCCTCGACGCCACGGCGGGTGACCTCGGCCCGGATGCCCTCCAGGTCGTAGGAGGGCTCCAGGGGCCCGAAGCATTCCTCGCAGATGGAACGGGCCTCGGCGGGGTGGTCCGCCCCGCAGGCCCGGCACCGCAGGCCGATCAGGTAGGTGGTGGCCACGGTTGCTCCTTTCGCGTCGCGGGCCGAGCGTCGGGCCCCAAAAGCAGGAGGCCCGCCGAAGCGAGCCTCACATCCAGTCCTCCACTCATCTCTCCCCCGTCACCCGGGGGCAGGAATTGGCACCCCGCTCGACCGGGGTTGCCGAGGCTTCACAGGGCCTGTCCCTCCGCCTCTCTGGATGAGAGCCCACCGTCGGCCGTTGCAGGCGGCCGCCCGGCGTTCCCGTATTCGGTTGCGGCAGATGCTAGGGGCGCCGCTCGGATCGGGCAAATCCGCTTGGGAACTCGATCTGTGCATGCGGGGTCCTTACCGCACGTCGAACTGCGTGACGGTCCGGCCGTCGTAGTCGGCCACCCACACCGCCTCCAGGCCGGCCGTCGCGCTGATCGCGATGGGTTGAAGGGCCTGGAACCGGAGCGGGCCGATGACCCGGTTCGAGAAGGGGTCGATTTCCGGTTCTCCTCACCTTTCCGTGGGTAGCCGGACCGTGATCCCTCCGCAGCACAGGTAGATCATCGCGATGACCGCGGCGGCCGAGTGGTGCCCGTAGCCCCGGTGGTTGATGAGCCGGATCTTCGAGTTGAGCCCC
>WNGM01005689.1_pt1 | contig 13274 bp, 11 predicted proteins | sample 5400571 | NCBI WGS metagenome assembly WNGM01 (sample SAMN13153378, study PRJNA577476) | soil metagenome | isolation source: 100 cm soil or saprolite under Garry oak tree replicate 2 | place: USA:California | collected 2016-06-15
CCTACCGCGGGAGCGACACGTGCGCGTCTTCCGTTGCCGCTCTCTGGGGGCCTGCTGGGCCCGAACGCACTGGTCAGGACCACCCCACTGGGCTCACGCGGGGGTTACATCACCCACGGGAACCTGAGGAGTCCCCAATAAAGGAGGGGCCCACCGAGGCGAGGGCGTTCAAGAGAACCTGAACCGTTTTCTGATGCCAGGATCTCCTCGAGGTGTCGGGCGAAGTTGTCGTGGATGCGCGCGATGTCGGGACTGGCTGGGAACTCCCGGCTGTGGCGGGTCTCATCCGATCGGGGAAAGCCTATGTGCAGGAGCAACTCCCTGTAGACCGGGTTCGACGTGTCCACGTGGAACCGAGCGACTCCACCGACGACTTCCAGTGAGGTGGTGAATTCTCCGGCACGCATGCTGACCCTTAGGGTGCCTCCTCCTTGTCCCTGGCTGTCGCTCCGGAGCGAAGGAGCGCGGCGACGGCCGGCGAAGCCTCTCGCCCCGCGCAGTCGATGGTAGCGATCGCCCGAAGACTGTTCCTGCGTACCCTTTGCGACAGCCCTCGGCCTTCGGGCCACGCCCCGAGCTACCTGAGCCGGCAGCGATTCGGGTCGCGAATCTGGCTCGGCCCGGTCCCGGCCGTGCCTCCTGGATGTCCTGACGACGCCTCTTGCCCTCCACCGGGGTTGTTACACGAAGGGTTCACGAAGGCGCCCACCCACCGCAACCGCCCCGTCCCCCTTGGCCTGAAGGGACCAGACGTTCCTGGCCCGGGGGGGACCCCGGCGTTCGAGACCGGGTCAGGAGCCTCCTCCTGCGGCGACCTTCTTGCACCCTTCGCATACCCCCTCCCACCGAGGGCCTGTCACACCGCGATGGCGCGGGCGCAGGCCTTCGAATCCCCTCCACCTCCCTGGCCAGGGGAAACGCATCACGCTCCTACTCGAACACTTGTTCGATCTAGCTGGGGGGAGCCCTCCAAAACTGTGGTTCTCTGTGGCTTCTCTGTGGCTTCTCCGGGGTCTAGCGAAAGGTGAACCCCTCTCGTCCATCGCGGGCGTGGCCCCGTGGATTCCGAGCGCCTGAACCGGAGGGTTGGCGGTTTGGAATGAGGCATACTGTGGCAGATGCACACGTCCCTCGTCAGTCGGGCTGGGAGTTGAGCTTCGAGGAGCAGTTCGCCGCATGAGTGAGGAATGATGTCGGCCCGAATCCGGAAGCGGACCACCAGACGGATGATTGTCCTGCTGGCGTTCATCGGGGCAGTTCTGACCTCAGCAATAGCCTTCGCGGACACGATCAAGCTTACCCCGCGCGCGGATTCGGTCCCATTCGCATTCGGGTCTGACCGCAACTCTCAGACTAAGGACATCCCCCTCGAGGCTCCGGCTCCGATTCCCAGCGAGCAATTCTCGCAGCTGAAAGCGGCTCCCGAAGGCGACCTGGCCACGTCCGACCAGACTGTCTCGCTGCCACAGAGCGTAGTCACTCCCTCTCTCTCGCCGGATCCGGCCTTCGCCGATGTGATCCACCTCAAGGTAACGGTCAACCTCTCATCCACCGATCGGTTCAAGTCCGGGGAGTTCACGGTACGCGTTCGCGTCGCTGGCGCGGGGTTCGATAGCCAGGACATTCCATTGGTGGTAACCCTTCGCAGCGGTCCAGCCTGGTGGGCGCTCGGGCTGCTCATCGTGGGCGTGGCGTTCGGGTACTTGTACAAGTGGAATGCCGAGGTTGGCAAGAAGGTCTCCCCCCTCGACCGACGTTTCCCTCCCGCCCCGCCTCTCCGAGGAGATGCAGGACATCGACTTCGCCCTGGGGTCGTGGGACGTCGATACAGCCACCGGGAAGATCAACGAGGTCGACGCAGGCTTTGACTCAGTCATGGACGACCTGCGCAGCGTGGCCGAAATCGAGACCGAGATCGCTGCGCACCGAGCCTTCCTGAAAAACCACGTGGACGCCGCCGGGCCAGGCCCTTCGATCCCCGACCTGGAGGCGGTTCGGTTGAGACGCCTTGCCGAGGACGTCTGGCCGAAGCCTAACGATGCACAGGCCCCGCTGGCCAAGCTCTATGAGCAAGTAGTCATGGTGTCGTTCATGATGAACACAGATCCGTCGAAGTACGGCGACGCGCTCATGCTCTACGCACAGGACCGGTTCGACGAAGGGTTCGACAAGGCTAAGAGCATCGCCTCAGGAGAACATCCGACGACCGCAGCGCTGATGGCCCGGACCTTCGGTGCGCCACTCACTGTGCTGGCGTCTGCCAAGCAGTCCGACTCGTTACGCGAATGGATAGGAGGGCGGTGGCAGACGTTCCTTGCATTTTTCCGGCAGACTCCCGGTCGATGGGGGAGGATCAAGAGATGGAGCGCCGAGCGCTTCCTTCCTTTGCTCCTGGGTGTGGCCGCGGCGGTCGCCATCGGCTTGGTCGGATGGAGCTCGCAGTACCTCAAGAAGCCAACGTTTGGGGCAGCTGGGTTCGGCGACTGGTTGGCACTATTTCTCTGGGGCTTCGCAGCGGGTTTCTCTGGCAAGGCGCTATCCGAGTACGCCAAGCCCGTCTAGTTGTAGTTCATCGACAGGTGTAGGGATCGTGGGCGAAGTCGACCGAAGGGTGCTCCTTCGACGCGACAGCAACAGCCCTCAGTTCCGTGCCCGGGGCCCGCCAACCAGATCAGTCGGAGTCCCCCTCGATGTCTCCTTCACGGACAGGATCTCGAGGATGGGCCTTCGCTGCGGCCGGCGGAAGGTCTGTCTGGTTCGCTCCATCTCCCACAGGGCGAACCGCCCGGATCGGGGATTGACACCCCCAGATCAGCCTCCCTAGGATCGCCGCTGTAGGGCCCGGGTCCCCCGGCAGGGCGATCTTCTGCGGGAGGTGGACGGTGTGAAGCCGGGAGCGGTCCTTGTTTGCCCCCGAACTCCTGTTTCTTCATCCCCCGAAATGGGTCGGCGTTGCGTTCTTGGCGGGCGGCCGAACCGATCACTGCCAGCACGACCCACTTCGGTGGTCCCACACGTAGCGGCCCGTGAACCAGTAACGCTCTGGTCGGCTCCCCACCGGGAGAAACCGTCTGGGGCCCGGATAAGCGAAACGCCGGACGGTGACGATAGATGCCGCTCGGCCACGCGAAAGAAGAGGAAGTCTAGATCAGATGCACCCCAAGAGCACAGTGCTCGATTGCGGATCTGGCGCTGTCACTCGAGCCTTTCGGAAGGAGGGAGACATGGCCCAGGAGCGATCCGGCTCCGGACGAGCCGCCAGTAATGGCCGGCCTCGAATCTTCCCAGTCAACCCGGACTGGGATCCGACAGAACGCCTCACCTTGCGGCGCGCGAAAAACCCCCGCCCGACGGCGACGCTCTCTGATCTCGGATTCGCCACACGGGTGGGTGGCCCGGCCCACTTCCCGCCCGCCATTCTGATTCAACCGATCGATCACCGCGCGCTGACTGGGATCGCGCCGACGTCCGTTCGGGTGTTCCGCTTCGATGGACGGGCTCGGTCTCTCACCCTGGTCGCGGACTCCGGAATCAATACGAGCTTTGGCTACGTGTGGGCCAAGATCCGGCGGCCCGGGACATATGTCCCCATCGGACTGCCTCGGGACCGGCTCCTCCGGGAGGCGATCACGGCCTTGGCCAGGGAACGTCTTCACCTCCGCCCCCAAACCGCAGAGGAGTCCCGGGAGATCTTGGAACGAGCGATGGCGCCACTCCGAGAGGGGCCCGACGAGGCGCTCCAGCGGTTGCGCCGGACCCTGAGCCGACTCGAGCTGCAAACGACTGTCGAGGAGGTGGGTGCCGGCAACATCCGACGGGGGCGAGGAGGGACACCTGAGCCATTTCCCTTCCCCGGGGGGGCCTCGCTGGGCGAACTCCGCGAACGGCTGGACGGCCTGGACCCGTCCAGGCCACTCCCGGAGGAGGCCCTCCTGACCCTTGAGGAGCCACAGCCTGGGGGAGGACCGCCCTGGCCGATCCGCCCCGACATTCGGCGGATCGACCGGATCCTCCGCCCGGTGGGGCTCCAATTCGAGGCGATCTTTCCCCGTATCCGCTTCTGCTGGTGGTTCCCCCAGGATTGGTGGATGTATCACGCGAACGAGGCGCACACGGGCGACGCCGCTGGCTGCAGCGATATCAGCTCCTCCACAGCCTGCGACTTGGTGCTGCTGCACAAGGTGCCAGTGACGGGTTCGGTCATCACCATCCCCTCGATCGTGCAAGGGAAGGTGTTCGTCGGCACCACAACGTCCGCGAGCGGCGGGACCCTCTACAAGATCGACGTGGCCAGCGGCGCCGTCGAGCGTGCCGCTCCGATCCCTTCGGCCGGAGGAGGCGTGTGGGGATCGGGCATCGGTGGCTCCCCGGCGGTGGTCGGTGGCTACGTCTACATCTCCACCTTGGACGGAAAGATCTACTGCCTGCGGCAGAGCGACCTCTCCCAGGTCTGGGTCACCGACCTCCGCAATCCCCACCCCGCCCGGAACCAGCCGGTGGACAACAGCATCCCGGCCGTGGGGTGCTGGCCCTCCCCCTTGGTGGTCAAGGGGAACGTGTACGTGGGGGTGGGCCTGGGGGAGGATGGAAGCGGACCCGACGCGGCCTTCGGCTTCGTGTACTGCTTGGAGGCGTCGACCGGGAACGTCAAGTGGCTGTTCTGCACCAATAAGTTCACCGGTGCCGCCGACAACAGCCCGAACGACATCCCTCACTCGCTGCTGTCCGGGCCGCCGCCGGCACCGTTCACCCGCAACGCCGCCGATCCCCCCTCCCGAGGCGCCTCGGTGTGGTCGTCCTGTGCCTTTGACACGGGGACGAACCGCATCTTCGTCGGCACCGGCAACCCGAATCCCGACGCTCCCCTGCCGAACGCCCCGTATAGCAGCGGCGTGCTGGCCCTCGACGCGGACACGGGACAGTTCCGGGGGTTCTTCCAGCCTGCCCCGGGGGACAGCTACCGCCCGAACGACCTCGATGTCGACATGCCCTCCAGCCCGACGCTCTTCACCCGGGGGGGCCAACGGATCCTGGCCATCGGGAGCAAGAACGGGGCCTTCTTCCTGCTCGATCCGGCCACCATGGGGTCCCTGTCCCGCCGACAGCTGCTGCCCTATGTGAACGACAACCCAGCCACCCCGGTGCCCGCGGTCGACCCCGGTCCCGCCGGTGGTCCCGACGAGAATCACTCCGGGACATACAGCACGGTGGCGGTGCACTTCGGCCTGGGGCGCCTGTTCGTCGGTATCGGAGGTTGGGGAGGAAGCATCGACTCCAGCTCCACCCCGTTCATGCGGGCCCTGGATTGGAACAACTTGCAGGATGCCTGGCCGAATGCGGTGGGGGGCGACGGGATCCGCCGGTACACGGTGCCCATCCCCCCGATGTACTCGACTCCCGGGGAATGCGGGATCAGCTCCCCCGCGGTCGTCAACGACGTGGTCTTCGTCTCCACCACCAGGCCCGGACTCTACGCGCTGGACGCGACGTCCGGCCTCTGTCTGTGGTCGGCTCCAGGCCTGCCCGGGGGGCCTCCCGACGACTCGAAGGCGATCCTGGGACCGGCCGTATACGGAAACTACGTCGTCGTGGGGTGCCAGAGTTCCATCTACATCTATGCCCTGTCCCGTCCTTGGCTGCGGTGGCCGTGGTGGGAGTTGGCGTACCGGTACGTGTGGCCGTGGCCACCACCTCCCCCCCCGGACGGTTATCGGTTCGGTCCGCAGGAAGCCGGCGAAGGATTCAAATGATGGATCCGTCGAGCGGAGCCGCACCGTTGAGCGAGCCCGAGATCCCGCTTCGCCCACCCGGCGAGGGAAGCCACCCGCCGCGGGGAGTCCTCGGGTGAGCGAGCCGATCCCGGAGGTGCAGCTGGTCGTGGACGGCCTGTCCTGGCCCACCAGTCTTGCCTTCGACAAAGAGGGCGTCCCGTACGTCGCGGAGTCAGGACTCCCCTTCGGTGGGGCCCCACCAGGCGGACGGATCCTACGGCTCGGCTCACGGGGGCCCGAGGTGGTTGCCGACGGGCTCCGGGCTCCCGTGAACGGGCTGACGGCGCACGATGACAACTTCTTCGTCTCGGAGGGAGGCACACCGGGACGCATCAGCCTGATGGATCCCGACGGCACCGTGACCCCGATCCTCGATGGCCTTCCGGGCGGAGGGAACTACCAGACGAACATGGCGGCCGTCGGCCCTGACGGCCGTCTGTACTTCAGCCAGGGAGCCATGACGAACACCGGGATCGTGGGATTGGACGCCCTGGAGCTCGGGTGGCTGAGGCGACTTCCCCACACCCACGACGAGCCGGGCTTCGACCTGGTCCTGACAGGAGCCAACGTCGAGACCCTCGATCCACTCCATGGCGAAGGGGCCCGGGCGACGACCGGCGCCTTCGTGCCGTTCGGGACCCCGACCGCGCCAGGGGAGCGGATCGCGAGGAGGCTTCCGTGTACCGCGGCAGTGATGAGTTGCCACCTGGACGGGACCGACCTGCGCCTCGTGGCCTGGGGCCTCCGAAACGCCTACGGGCTGGGGTTCCTCCCCGACGGACGCCTGCTGGCTGTCGACCAGGGAGCCGACGACCGAGGAAGCCGCCCCGTGGGGGAGGCACCGGACCTGCTGTTCGAGGTGCGCCAGGGCGCGTGGTACGGGTGGCCCGACTTCATCGGAGGAGTCCCGGTGACCGACCCCCGATTCAGGCCCCAGCGGGGGTCGGTCCCCTCGCTCCTCGTCGCCAACCACGACGAGCTCCCTCCGCCCGAACCGTCACTTCTCCAGTTCCCGCCTCACGCCGCCGCGGTGAAGTTCGTCGTCCTCCCGGATGGCTCCGCGTACGCCGGGCAGCTCCTCGTCGCCCTGTTCGGTGACGAGCGGCCCCTGACCGCCCCTGAAGGTCCGAAAGCGGGGCGCTGCATCGTCAGGGTCGATCCTTCCGACTGGAGCCTCCATCCAGCGATGAGTGGGCCCTTCGCCCGGCCGATCGACGTCCGGGTGCAACCCGAGAACGGGGTCGTCCATGTGCTCGACTTCGGGTGGTTCGAGATGGGTTCAGGCGGAGCTGTCACGGCGAAGGCTGGGACCGGGGCCCTGTGGCGGGCCATAGTCCGGTAACTCCGTGCTCGCGATTCCACCGACCGGTACCCAAGGCGCCGGTGAAGACTCGGGTCGATCAACGATGCCTTGGGAGCGCTGCCGGCTGGTGCGGCATCGATGCATGAGAAGAGGAGCGCACCGTGGCCAGATCCAGCCGTCGTCCTCGGGGCCTCCGGTATACGAAGGGTTCACGAATGTCCGCCAGCGACCTTCGCAACTGGAACTCCCCTCAGCGGTTAGGGCTGCACGGCCTCCGAGATGCTGCGACGCATGGGCTTCGTCTTCGTGGCCCCGATCAAGGGTGTTGCTAACGGCCCGAAGGAGTAGTCCTCGAAGCTTCCGAGCCACCTCCGAGTCAGATACGCCGTGGCGTTCGTGCTCGCTTGCGGAAGAACCCACGCTTACTCCAAGTCGGCCAAATTCCGCGGCTTCGCCTCAGAGCGGAGCTCCCAGGACTACTCGCGCGGGCGGTGCGCAGGCCCGTCCCTTTGCGTGCGGTCCCAGCACACCGTATCCGAGGCGCTCCTGCCTCGCTTGAAATGGCTCGGCTATGGCTCGGGATCCCCGCTCCATCACCCCTTGCGCTGCTCCTTCTCGCGCGCTGCAACGAGCTCTTCTGCCCACGGCGGGACGTACTTGAACTCGTCGCCTTGGCGCTCGAGCTCCTCCCGCTCGTCGTCCGGGGTGTCCGGATCGTGCGTCGGCGCGACCACTGGCTTGCGCAGCTTGGGGTCTCCGGCTATGACGACAATATAGCGGCTGCCGCCGGCGACGGCGCCTCTCCGGCCCTCGCCCTCTTCGACAAGCTGCTGAACGTCGAAGACGTACTGACTGCCCTGCTCAAGATCGCCTGTGGGCTCGACCCGAAGGAGCGACGCGCAGAAGCCGTACGGCGGCAGCAGGACGCCCTGTACCTCGACGAGCGCGGAAGGTTCGGCGTCAAAGCGGGTCATGCCGAAGTCCGGTAGCGGTGGGCCGATCGACGGGTGTTCACATGACCGAGTCGGCCGGCCGAGCAGCTTCCGCAAGGCGTTCACGAGGAGGCACCAGATCAGCTCGAGGAACGCGATCAGTCGCGCGAGGAGCGAGGCCCGCCTCGCCCCACGGCGCCACTTCGCCGGCACGGGCTCATCTCTCGTCGATGCAACGCCGATGACGGACTCCCCGAGCGGGCGCTCGGTGTCGACGTTCGCGAGGTGGAACGAGACGCCGAGCTCGGGGGGTAGGTTGCGCAGGTCGATTCGCAGGTCGGCGCGCCGAGGCACCCCGGTCGGATTGTGGAACTCGACGTACTCCTCCATGGCTCCTGGTTGGGGTGCGCCGTTGCCGCCGCCGAGCTCCGGCCCGGGCGGCAGCGGCGGCCCGATGTGGAGGTTCTTCTGGCCGACCTGCTTGTTCGTCGGGGTGATCGCGTCCACGCTCGTCCGCGTCGTCTCGCCGATCGGGCTAGTCGCGCCATGCACGAACGCAACCATGCAATAGTGCCCCGGGTCCCCCGACGGAAGCGAGGGGATCGTCCAGTTCCATGACGCGACCATCGGGTTCGCGGCCGCGATCCCGGAGAGCACCTGCGGCGGTCCGACCGATGTCCAAGGACTGTCCGCCGGAAGCGACGGCACGATTCCGGCCCCGGTGAACTGGCTCCAGAACGGGTAGGCGTTTGCCATCGAGGGGCTCGCGCTCAGCGACGGGACGCCACCGGAGGCCCGGCAGTAGATCGCCCACACCGACACGTTGGCGGCGGGCGTGGCGCTCCGGTTGCGGACCTGGACGTGAACGAGGGCCGTGTCGGTCTGAGGGAGGTTCTGGCTGGCGTCCTTGAGTTCGTCGAAGAGCACGTGGCTGAGCGGGGGGATTGGCGTGCCCTCCGGATCGGTCTGAAAGAAGTCGGGGTCGCCGGCGATCGCGTGCCGCTGCTGCGCGTCGATTTTGATGTCGGCGCACATGTAGTGCCAGAGCCGGTCGGACGGCACCGGGTTGTACGGGTTCATCATTCCTTCGGGCGAGGGGTTGAGCCAACCCTGGTCCACGAAGTGGTCGCGGAGGTGGAGCGCGATCGGTGGATCGATCGCGCCGGCGGTGACATCTCGCTCCCAGATCGCGCGCGTCGGGCAGGCGGCCCGAAGGAGCACCTTGGTGGACGCGCCCGAGCCGATCGTCCCGATCCAAAGGTCGTAGATCGGCGGCCCGGGGAGGCCGTCGCTGATGTCGGTCCAGGTCCACGTTCCGGCCGCGAGCGCGAGGCTGAAGGCTTTCGAGCCGTTGCTCGCGTAGAGCGTGCTCGCCGCGACCGGGTCGGCGACGAGCTTGCCGAAGCCGCCCGCCGGCTGGCCTGCGCATACCTGCGGGAGCCACGTTCCGGTCGAGACCTCGAAGAGCGGCGTAGTGATGCCGCCCGAGAGGATGGGGTTGTAGAGGAGCACGTAGACCTGCCCCGCCGGCGCGATCCCGATCGAGGAGATCGAGATCCCAGCCGGCTTGTCGGTGGTCACCTCGGTCCACACCGTACCCGGGCCGGCCGCGGAGCCAGCGTTCGTCATCCAGACCCTCTGTGTCGTCGTCGCGCAGTAGAGGATGTTCGGGTCGGTCGGGTGGGCGGCCACGGTCCGCACGTTTCCCTGTGCCACGAACTCCTGGCTGATCTGCGTCGCCGCCCCGGCCTCGTCGATCCGCGCGACGAGGGAACGGTTCGGCTGCACGACCGCTCCGGGGGCGTGGTTCTTGCCGAAGATCGCGGTGAATGTCGTCGCCGTGACGGCAGTGACGTTGACCGTCTCGGCGGAGGCGCCGGTGTCGATGATGATGTTGGAGCCGACCACGATGTTCGTCATCGACGCCGGCGTCACGGCCTGTGGGGCTGCGTTTGCGGTGACCGCTGCAGTTAGGGTGGTGTCGGAGTCGTGGACGACGACGCCGGCGAGGCACTTGCCGTCAAGGCCGATCACGTAGTTGCTCTTCCCCGCGAGAAGTGAGCCCGAAAGCGTCGCATTCACCACGGAGGGCGCGAATTCGCCCTTGTCGAGCCAGCGCAGGATCCGAAAAGCGGCCCAGCCTCCAAAGTTGCCGAGGACGCCCCAGAGCGCGACGCCACTCGAGGCGGGCGCGGCGGCCAGCGCCCCGCCGTCCGCATCGGCGATTCCGCGCCAGCCGAGCGCGCTGTCGCCGGCTCCGACTCCCGTGTCCTGGCAGCCGATGTAGCCAAGTGCCGGGATCGCCCCGGGGCTCGCGTACTGGTAGACGGCACTCGACTGCTTGCCGTGATCCTTGTTCTGCCAGGCGAACGTGTCGGTGAGCGTCTCGCCTTGAGCAGGAGCATGGGTGGGCTGCGCCGCCGACAGCTTCTGGACGAGAAGTCGGCCGATCTCCTCGATGGTGTAGTCTTTGATGGAAAGCCGTCCGATCGTGGGCTGCAAGCCGGCAAGATCGACCCTCTCGATCTCGACCGGCAGGATGTACCCCCTGCCTCGCTCAGTTACCATTCTCGCGAGCGCACTGCGACGCTCGTGAATCGTCCACATCCGTGACGCGTACTCTTCGGAAACAAGAATCACGCAGTAGCGCGCTCGCTCCCGATAGATCCGGTCGAAGTACTCGACTAGATCCTTCCCCCACAGGTCGGCGGCGTAGAGGCGATCATAGAAGACTCTGAAGCCAGCGGCTCTCGCGATACGAGCCAACACCTCGGCCTGAGGACGCTCAGTTCCCGCGAAGGAGATCGCGGCGTCGAACTCATAGTCGGCTTCGCTCATTCTGTTCTCACTCACCCATCAGCCGAGGGGTGGAGCTCGTTGGCTGAGCCAGCTTCCACGGAAGCCGAGGTCTCACCACCACCCGCAGCAGCATGTAAGGCCGGGGCAGTCCTACCCGCTTGGCGTAAGCTCTGCGTTCCCCCAAGCTGCCCATAGGCTTTCAGTCCCGCTCGGAGAGATTTGTACCACCTTGAGCTCAAGGTGGAGAACGCCCCTCACGTCGATCGATACCGGTGCTGACTGACCAAAGCTCATAGTCCGCGAGAAGATGAGCCCCTGCTCCGAGTAGGCGGCGAATTCGATCTTCGTATCCGTCGGCGCATCGTCCGTGATGCCGATGGTGGCTTGCAACAGTGAGAAGCGACGCTCCAGGCTCGCGTAGACGGTGCTGCCGTTACAGTCACACTCAATCACGCTATGCGCATAAGTTTGCCCGTTCACTGTGGCCGGACCAGACCACTGAGTGCTCACCTCGAATGAATCAAGGTCGGTAAGAAAGAGACGGGCTGGAGGTGTGGCGGACGCTGCTGGAGGAGGGCTGCTCGGGACGAAGCTCGGCTTGGGCGTGGTGGGCACCGAGGAGGGGGTTGTTGTCACAGGGAAGAGTGCCCCCCTCCTGTCAACCGAGCCACGATCAGTCCGGCGACCACGGCAACAACGATTCCGGTTACGACTACGACCCACCATGATTGGCCTTCTGAGCTCATGAGTCCTTCTCGTCCCGCTCGAGTTCAAAGAGTCTAGACGCCCCCTGGGTCCGCTCATGGCCCGATCAGAGCCGTCCATGATCGGCTCCGACCGCGGGGGGTGGTGCCCGCGATGCGACGCCAGGTGCTTCCGTAGGCGGATTTCCCGGTAGCCGGAATGCCTGAGACCAGGACCAGGGGATCCATAGGGCGTGGCTCCAATCCTCCACGAGAAGAGGCAGGCAAGACTATCGCCGTCCACGGGAGCCGGTTCGTTTCATCTTCGGACCCGTAGAACTCCTGGGTCTGAATCGAGATGAGTGCACGGGTTGACCTGGCGCGGGACCGACTATCGACCCACCAATGCTGCGGCAGCCCCTGGGGATCCGAGGACGGAGCCGGCGGGCCTGTTGGAGCTGGGCGGTGTCCACGGAGGGAGGACGATCGAGGAGGCCGGCCCGGTGCAGCCACGCCCCGAGGTCGGAGGGCCTGGCCAGGAGCTCCACCGCCTGGCCTCCCCGGTCGGTGAGTGTGGCGGCGAGATCGAGGCACAGCCGGCCCGAGGAGAACTGGAACCCGATGGCGCAGGGAGGGCGGAGGCGCCTTCCTGGGGGCTCATCATGACACCATGCTAGCTGGTGTCCCCTGCAGTCCGGACCAAGGAGCGGTGATCCGCCTCAGCGTTCGGCCGGCGACGCCGTCGTGGGTGGTGATTCTGACACCGCACCATGCGGTGTCAGGTTCTGGGAGCCGCCTGAGGACCTCGGCCCGAAGGTGCAGCTGAAAGCGACACCTTCCACCGCTTCATCCCTCATATGCTGCGAAGACGCGCCCATTTTCGCCTCCGGAGGAGCGGGGAAAGAAAGAAGATCCTTGACGTCGACCTCCGAGTTCGCGGGGAACGGCATCAGTCCTCGCCTCCTTTCACTCCGGCGTCGCTCGCTTCCAGGGCCTGACGAACAGTCTCGTCGACCCACGCCCTAAGGCGGGTCGCGTTGTTGTAGTAGGAATGGACCATCAGCTTGGTCCAGACGGGCTGCGCCGGGTCGGGCGGCACCTCGACGGGTTTCCACGGCAGGTCGGCCCGGGACGGTTCCTCCGGTGGGTCGGGAAGCTCCTCCTCGAACGCGTCCGATCCCGGGCCGGTGAAGACCCGCTGCCCGATGTAGTCCGTCCGCCGGGAGAAGTTCCTCCACGCGATCTCGGGCCGGTCCGGCGGGCCGAACAGCTGGCCGTCCCGGAGCCGCACGAACTGGTCGCGCGAGAAGAGCTGCGGGAAGAAGCGGGCGTGCATTTGCGCCAGCGGGCAGCCGAACGTGACCAGCGCCGTCTCCCGCGTGACCGCCGGTTTCCACGCTGCGAGCTGCTCGAGCGCGGCGAACGCGAGAACGGTCCCCTGGCTATGGACCGCGAGCACCACGCGCCGGCCCTCCTTCACGTGGCGGTAGATGCGGTCCTCGAGCTCCGGAACGGCGCGCTCCGCGTACGGGCGGACCGCGAACGGATGGTACCGCCGGGGGAAGAAGGTGAGGGTGTCCCATAGGATGGCGACTTTGGCTCGAGCGCTGGGGTTGAAGGCCCGGTAGACGAGGAACGGGATGGCCGCACCTACGGTGGTCTTCACCATCCAGGCCCCCAGCGAGGCCATGAACCCCAGGCCTCCCGGCGGCCGCCCGTGCTTCACCAGGTCGAATGCGAGAATGCTCGCCGCGGTGGCCAGGAAGGCCAACGACGTGATGGTCAC
>WNGM01006650.1_pt1 | contig 13269 bp, 12 predicted proteins | sample 5400571 | NCBI WGS metagenome assembly WNGM01 (sample SAMN13153378, study PRJNA577476) | soil metagenome | isolation source: 100 cm soil or saprolite under Garry oak tree replicate 2 | place: USA:California | collected 2016-06-15
GAACGCGGAGCGGCTACCGGGCTGCGGATCCTGACCACCACGGCTCGCGCGTCCGCGGCGCAGCAGGTGATCACCAGGCGGGCTATCCGGAATCCGTCCGGATCACCGCGCAGCACGAACCCGGTCAGCTCGATCCGGTGGCCGGTCAGTGTCGCTCCGCCGTCGAACGCCGCCCGGGCGTAGAAGTCGAGCAGGGTGACCCGGGTCGGGCCAGTGCTGGCGCGTAGTGGTGGGAAGGCTCGATCGGACGGAGGCGGTGCGGTTACCGGGATCCGCGCCGCCGCGTAGGCACCGAGCGCCGGCGGGGCGATGACGACGACCGCGATGACCGGCGCGATCACCAGCCACGCCATGCCCGATGCGCCGCTGTGCTCGTCAACGTCCGGGCTCGGCGGTCGCGTGGTCGCCAGTGACCAGAGCGCGACTACAACGATTCCGACGCCGGCCAGCAGCACCCAGGGTCGCGCGACGGGCCGCACGTAGCGCAGCAGCGCGTCGGTTGCGGCGAGTCGAATCAGCGCGGCGCCGAACAACAGGAGGACGAACGACTGGCAGCGCGCGCTCACAGGAGCACCGTGCCCACCGTGCCAGCTGCGACGGCCGCAACGACCAGGGTCAGCGGTGCGAGGCGTGCCGCGAATCGGCGCCCGAACGTTCCAACCTGCATCGCGACGAGCTTGACGTCGACCACGGGGCCGACGGCCATGAACGCGAGCCGGGCCGTCATGGAGAACTGCGAGAGGGACGCCGCGATGAACGCGTCCGCCTCCGAGCACACGGCGAGCACGACAGCCAAGACGCTGAGTGCGACAACACCCTCGACGGCACTGCCGCCCAGAGCGTCGAGCCACGATCGGGGCACCGCCACGCTGAGCGTGGCTGCCGCTGCGGCACCGACGACGAGCAGGCCCACGGCCTGGGCCAGATCGTGCATCGCGGTCAGGCGCGCACGCTGCCACGCACCGGCACCGGCACCGTCGGCGCTCGGTCGGAGAACGCGCGGCGATATCGGCACCTCGCGCCCGACGCGCTGCCACAGCCATCCGACGACGATCGCCGTCGTGATCGAGGCGAGCAGACGCGCGAGCACCACAATCGGCTGGCCCGGGAACGCGACCGAGGTCGCGACCAGAACCACGGGATTCGTCGCCGGCGCCGAGAGGCGTGCCACGCCGCACCGCATCAGCGACGCGGCAACCGGCACGGACGCGCATTCGCAACCCGGCAGCGCTGATGCGGCAAGACCGGCGACCGGTACGGCGAGTGACGGCCGGCAGGGCAGCGCGCGCCGGAAGAATTCGCGCGGCACCAACTCGGCCAGGATCGCGGAGAGAGCGACGCCGAGTACGAGGAACGGCGACGCCTGGATACAGATCGCTGCGAAGACCGTCGTCCACGCTGCAAGAGCCGGCGCGGTAGCCAATCCACTCATGGCGAACCGTGCACCGAGTGCGGCGAACACGACCAGGCACAGTACGTCCGTCGAACGGACGCCCCGGCGGTACGCGGTCTCGGTTGCGTTGCTCACCCCAGCGATGCTGGCAGCGATCAGGCCCGGCAGGTGGCCCGCCAGCGAATCTGTGGACAACGGCCGCGGCTGTGGATAACCCGGGCGATCAGTAAGCGGTCCGGAGCGTCACGAGCGGAGACGGCGTGGTAGGGCTGGGTAGAGCGGGTGCCGGGTTGCTGAGCTGAGCGGATGGTGGCTCGTTGACCTGGGTGAGCGGCGGCTCGGTCGTCTGAGCAGATGGCGGGGCGTTCGTGTAAGCGGGCGTCGGCTGCTTCTCCGTCGGGAACAGCGACGACGCTCTCGCCGCGAGCACTGCGGACACGTGAGTTTGCCACTGACGGTTGCGCACGATGGTTGTCATCTGCGACATGGTGAGCGGAGGATTCGGCCGGGTCGGCCGCGCGTCCTTCTCGGCGGGGGCGTTCCACTCCGTCAATTCGATCTGCACATTGTCGGTTCGCCCGAGTTGGACCTGCCACTTCGTGGTACTGCCGCTCGCGCCGCCATGGCTCGTCGACAGGTAGCCGCCATCGCTCAGGATGCGGCACACGACGTCGCCCCAGAGGGTGGCGTCATTGCATTCGGCCGACACGATATTGCGATGATTCGGCATCCGGTAGGTCATCGAAATGGCCAGCTCGGCCGCGCCGTGGCCGTCGTCGATCACGACTTCGGCGGCTGCGAAGCCGGCGAACGACCGCCCGGCCATGCGGATGACCCTGACGTTGCCGAGCTCGGCCGGCAACAGGTCGAGCAGCGTCTGCGCCATGACCTGCCCGGTGACGGCGACAGTCCCCCTCGGGCGCGCGCCCGTCGGCGTCGGTGTGGCCTGCGAGGGTTTCGCGCTGGCCGACGCCGACGTGCCGTGGGTACGTGCCGTGAGGAGTTGGACGGTCATCGCTGCGACGGCAACGAGCACGAGGACGCACGTGACGCCTTCCGCGGCCAGGGTGATGTACCGGCGTCGACGTCGCGTCCGACCCCTTGCGACGCCTCCCGTGAGACGGTCGGTCGGCGGATCGAGCGTGTCTACGGCCCGGTGCATCAGCTCGGCGAGTTCGTCGTCGAGGTTCATGGTCTTCCACCAATCGAGGTCATGGATGTACGAGTTCGGTCGCGTCCTCGCCGAGGACGTCACGTAGCCGCGAAAGTGCGCGCATCGATTGCACGCGGATCGCGCCGGGGCTCCGGTCCAGGTCGACGGCCACCTGCTCGACGCTGCGATCCTCGAGGTAGCGCAGCACGAGTACGGCGCGGTCGCGTTTGGACAGCATCGCCAGCGCGTCCGCGAGCGTGATCCGCAGGGCATGATCCGGTTCCCGCTCCGGCGCGTCGGGCAGTTCGCGTACGGTCGCTCCGTCGAGCTGCGACGCCGTCGCTGCGACAGGAACACACGCACGAGGACGGTGTGGGCGTACGCCGCCGGGTTCTCGATGCGATCGATCCTGTGCCAGTAGCGGTACATCCGGCCGAGCGCCTCCTGGACGAGGTCGTCGGACGCGTGCCAGTCTCCGGTCGGCAGCCAGGCGGTGCCGAAGAGCGAACGGCTCTGCGCATTGGCGAATGCGGTGAAGCCGTCCGGGTCGCGCATCAACCCCACCGCGGTGGGCGTCGTGTGATCACACACATACGACGCCGATGCCCGGCTCTCGCGTGACACGGTTTGCGCCGCACGGTCTCCTGATCCCACGAAATCGGGCCAAATTCCCCGCGATGAACGATACGGCGAGACCATCCCGTCAGACGCGCTTCAGCCAGGATCGCCTACGCCGCTGGAAATCAGCGCCAGCAGTACGAGCGCACCGGCCTCGATGGACAGCAACGCAAGCGGGCTGATCGTGCGGTGTCCACCTGGACGAGCCGCGTCCGCGACCGGCGAGTTCCCTTCCGGCACGGCGGGTCCACTGCTGGCGCCGGTGGCGGCGTGGTCGCCGGCGCCGCTCGACACCGGGTGTGGCGCGCGCGGGCGCACGGCGACGGCAAAGTGCCCGTGCGGCATGAGCCGCTTGGCCTGCGCGATGATCACATCGCTGATCTCGTCGCCGTAGGTGGACGGTGGCCCATCGGTCAGGATGGCGACGGCGTAGCGGTAGTGATCGACGTACCCGGTCGTGTTGAACACCGCGTTCGGCGCGTCGGCGCCGTCCTTCCCCCAGCCCTGCTTGACCGCCGCATGGTTGGTTGCTGACGGGATTCCGAAGAACTGGTACCTGCCGTCTGCTCCGTACGGTGCCGTATGGGCCATCGCGTCCTCCAGCCACGGGCCGACCTTCGGGTCACGCGCGATCTCGGCGTAGAGGTACCCGATTCCCTTAGCCGTGATCTTGGTATTGCCCCACCACCAAGGCTCGCTGGGCGGCGACCCCAGGAACGAGATGTTGTAGCGCGAGGCCACCCGGTCGAGCACTTCGCCGCCGCCGGCCAGTCCGTAGAGCGCAGTGGCTGCGGTGTCGTCGGACCGCGTGATCATCCGGTACGCGGTGGTCTCGACGTCGTCGTGCATCTGGCCCGTGGCGAGCAGTTCGGCGGCGATGAGCACCTTTGACCACCAACTCGCTCGCGAACTCCGCGGTGTCCTCGCCCGCTCCGGTGTAGGCGCGGGTGTGCAGGTCGAGCACGGCGATGCCCGTCCGATAGCCCTTCGTGATCGCGAGTTGAGCGGCCGCCTGCGCGTCGGTTCGGACGGACGCCGACGCCGCTGCCGCGCTTGCCAACAGCGAAACGATCAGCGCTCCCGCGATGCCGAACCAACCGACTGCCCGTCCGCTCGCACCCCGCCGCGTCGTCACACCCGATACGACGCCGGCCCGAGCGGCCCCCGTTACATCGGCTTACATCGCGTCGCCCGTCACGGGGTCAGGCGCACCACCTGCGGGTCGTGATCGCTCGTCTGGTTGGTGAATTCGGAGTTGATGTGCACGACCTGGTACTGCACCGGACCGGCTCCTGCCGTCACCAGAATGTGGTCGAGCACCTGCGAGACACCGTTGAACACGTACGTGTACCGCTCGTTCTCCGGAAGCGTGGAGATCAGGTCGGCGAGGATCAACGGGCCCGTGCCGTCGGCGCTACCCGTGCGCAGCGCGGTCACCGAAGGGCTGAACTGGAAGTCGTTCAGGTCGCCGAGCACGACCACGTCGGCCTTCTTGTCGACCGCCAGCATCTGCTGCACGAAGTCGTGGACGACCTGCGCCTGACCTGCCCGCTGCACCGCTGAGGACTGCGCCGGGAACTGGAATCGCCCGTCCGCGCCCTGGTCGCCGCCCTTCGAGTCGAAGTGGTTGCCGACGACGAACACGGTCTGGCCCTGGAACAGGAACTCGCCGACGAGCGGCTTGCGGCTCGTCGTCCACACCGGGTTGGTGGGATCGATCCGTCCGGGCGAGAGCGTGAGATCGGGCTTGCCGTGCGACTTCACGACGGCGGTGCCGGTGGTCGAGCGGTCCACAGTGGACGATCCGCGGTCGACGAACGAGACGCGCAGCGGGTTGAAGAGGAACACCACGCGGATGTTGCCGCCTGGCTGCCCGCCGTCCTTGTCGTTGACCGGGTCGATCTCGCGCCACTCGTACTGCGGGCCACCAGCCGCGAATATCGCGTGCGTCAGCTTGGTCAGCGTCTGGTCGGCCGCGACGACGCCGTTGTCGGTGGCCCCGGTGTTGTCCTGGATCTCCTCGACGGCGATGACGTCCGGCTTCTTCAGGTTGTCGACGACGCCGGCCGCGAGACGCTGGTACTTGGTGTCGCCGTCGCCCGGAGCGAGGTTCTCGACGTTGTATGTCGCGACGGCCAGCTGGTCGCTCGATTGCGGTGTCGCGTCGAGCGGGGGCAGATCGTGGTGCGCGACGCTGAACTGCGTCGCCGCGATGACGTACCCACCGAAGTTGGAGTAGTCGACCGGGCCGATCGTCGCGCCGCTGAACACGTCGCCGACGTTGACGCCTGGGTTCACGCCGTTGGCAGCCACGACCTCGACGCGCCCGGACGGGATCGAGTTCTCGGCGAGAATCTCCGTACCGCCGCGTATGGTGGCCGCCTGCGTCGGCTTCGTCGTGATGAACTGCTCACCGAAGCTGTTCGACGGACCGACCACGCGGGCGTTGTCGACCTCGACGCGCATCCCCTCGCGCGACTCCCAGAAGTCGAGCGCGGATCGAGCCGGATCGACCGGCGTCGACTCGATGTTGCCGCCGCTGAGGTCGGGTGCGTAAGTGTCGGGCAGGGTGTCCGGACCGATCAGTTCCGGCGTGGGCAGCGCGTTGCCGTGCGAGAGGATGATCGTGGTCGGCGTCCCGATCTCGGTCACGGACAGGTTCGACGTGGTCGACACGGTCTCGCCGCTGCTCAGCGGGTAGAAGTCCCTGACCGTGCCGGAGACGAGCACCGAGTCGCCGGCGACGGCAGTGGTCGACCCGAAGACGAACAGGCCGTCGCTGGTTGCGGGGTTGGCGTCGGGCGCTGGGTCCTGGATCCAGAAACCGTTGGCGCGCTTGCCGGTGACGATGCCCGGGACGTTCGTGACGGCGTCGCCGTCGCGCGGCGACACCCAGCCACTGCCCTGGATGTCGTGGATGCGCAGCGGGCCCGGTTCGCCGGTGCCCGTGCCGTCGCCGCTGGGATTGGCCGCTCCGGGCGTGGGCTCCGCGGCGGCGAAGTCCGTCGCGTTGTTGTCGGTGTCGGCCGCGGCCGATCGCTGCACGGAGAATGTGTTGGACGCGCCGGCGATCGGGGCGCCCTCGTTGAGGGCGGCCGTGCCGTAGCCGACGAGATCGACGGACGCCGCTATGCAGGACGCCGAGTCGGCGCACGTGATCGCCGTTGCCGTATTGACGAGCGCGACCGAGCCGGCCGTCCCGGACATCAGGATCGCCCCGCTCGCCTGGGTCGGCGGCAGCGGAGTCGTCCCGCCGGCGCCCTGCGACTCGCCGATCAGGTAGAACGCGCCCGGGGCGATCGAGCCCGACAGCGGCGTGACCTGCCAGGCGCCGGTCGCGGAGCTCGAGTGGTACTGCACGGACCACCCGTCGACGCTCACCGCCGCGCTGCTCCGGTTCGTCAGCTCGATGAAGTCGTTGGTGTACGTGGCGCCGGAGTTGCCCCCGCCGCCGTAGACCTCGTTGACGACCAGGGCCGTCGAGGGCGTGGCGTCCGCCGATGTGGCGACGAGGGCAAGCGCCGTGCCCAGACAGGCGATCGCGGCGATAACCGTGGCACAGCGGAAAAGGGTCGAACGCAAGGGAAATCCTCCGATAGATGGACGGCTCGGCAGGATCCTGCGCCACGCCGGTGAACGGGGGGTAACGGGGGCAATCACTCTCGGGGAATGTCAGAACGGACACTAAGGCCCTGTCCACGATCTTGGCTGTGGCATAGATGTGCTGAGTTCGGTCGCATTTCTCGGCGTCTGCTGCCAGGGTATGACGATGAACGTGCTGTTGATCGGCCCGCCTGGCTCGGGCAAGGGCACGCAGGGTGAGCGCCTTGCGCAACGTCTGGGCCTGCGCCACATCGCCGCGGGCGACCTGCTTCGCGCCGAGGTTGCGGCCGGCTCGTCGCTAGGCCGCGAAGCACGGCAGTACATGGACCGTGGCGAGCTGGTGCCCGACGAGCTGATAATCGATCTGCTGATGCCGGTCGTGATCAAGGCCGGTCAGGACGGCGGGTACCTGCTCGACGGCTTTCCTCGATCGGTGGCCCAGGCCTACGAAGCACGGCGGCTGGCCCAGCAGGAAGGCGTCGGCGCCGACGCCGTCATCTATCTGGACGCGCCCCGCGACGAGCTCGTCGAGCGCATCCTGGCCCGGGCGAAGGTCGAGGGGCGCGCGGACGACACCCCCGACGTCGTCCGCACGCGCCTCGCGGTCTTCGACGAGGCAACCGCACCGCTCGTCGACTACTACCGCGGACGCGGCCTGCTCCACGTCGTCGACGCGGCGCGCCCGGCCGACGAGGTGACGGCCGGAATCCTCTCGGTGCTCGGTCTCGACGACGATGCGATCGACGCCTAGCGCGCGCCATCGCCTGGCAGACGCGTCCGCCGGGCGCGCGCTGCGGGACGGACTCGCCGGGCGCGCGGCGCGGGCTGACCACCGCCCGCAACCTCACGTCGGCTATCGAGCTGCCGATTGGCAGGTCATGACGGGTGCGTCTGCGGTGAGACACCGTGCCCTGGTGCCGGCTGCGATCACGCTGGTGCTGGGTTTTGCGTTGTTTCTGCGGATACGCCCCGGTGGCGAGTCGGTGATCCAGGCCGTCGACGACATCGGCGAATGCATCGCTGCCGCGGTGGCTGCGGCGTGCTGTGCCTGGCGCGCGTCGCGCTCAACCGGTCGTTTCCGCCTGTCCTGGCTGTTGCTGACCGGCGCGACAGGCGGCTGGGCGCTGGGCGAGGCGCTGGGGTCGTACTACGAGGTGCTCAGCAACCGCGCCACGCCGTTCCCGTCCTTGGCCGATGTCGGGTTCCTGGCGTTCCCGGCGCTGGCGTTGCCCGCCCTGCTCGTGCGGCCCTCGGCGGCGTTCTCCGGATCGGGACGCCCGCGGCTCGTCCTCGACGGCACGATGGTGGCGGCTTCGCTGTTCAACCTGAGCTGGGCGACCAGCCTCGGCGCGGTCTACCGCGCGGGCGGCGACAGCACTGCCGGCACGATCGTCGGCCTCGCCTATCCGGCCAGCGATCTGGTGATGCTGACCGTTGCCGTCCTGGTACTGGCACAGGCGCAGGTCAGGTCCGGACTGATGGCGTTCAGCGCGGGCCTGCTCGCGATGGCCGTGGCCGATAGCGCGTTCTCCTACCTCACCGCGGCCGGCAAGTACCACACGGGTTCCTACATCGACATCGCCTGGGTGGCCGCGTTCGTGCTGATCGGGCTCTCCGCGTTGTCGGCCGACGTCGAGGACACCCGTCCGGTCACGGCCAACCTGTCGCCGATCTACCTCGTCCTCCCGTACGCGCTCGTCGCCGTGGGCATCGCCGCGGCGATCGTTTCGATCATCCAGCACCAGGCTGACCATGTCGCGCTGCTGGTCGCGGCGATCGTCGTCGCGGCTGTGCTCGTCCGGCAGTTCCTGACCCTGATCGACAACAGGCGCCTCATGCGCGACATCGAGGCACATCGAGACGAGTTGCGGCATCACGCGTTCCATGACGCGCTGACCGGGCTGGCCAACCGGTCGCTGTTCTACGATCGCGTGCAGCACGCGCTGGATCTGCATCGCCGCGACCTGCGTCCGGTATCGATGGTCTTCTGCGACCTGGACGACTTCAAGGCGGTCAACGACACGCTGGGGCATGCCGCGGGCGACGCGCTGCTCGTCGCCATCGCGGAGCGGTTGCGCGCGACCGTCCGGCCCGGCGACACGGTTGCGCGGCTGGGCGGTGACGAGTTCGCCATCCTGGTCGAGGACGACGGCGACGCGACCGCTCTGGCGGCGCGACTGCTGGACGCCTTCACGATCCCGGTTCGGATCTCGGGACGGGAGATCCCGGTGCGGGCGAGCATCGGGCTGACGAGCGTCGACCCGGCCGATCCGCCGATCGACGGCGAGGAACTGATCCGCCGCGGGGACGTGGCGATGTACCGGGCCAAGCGGTCCGGGAAGGCCACGGTCGTGGCGTACAGCCGCGTGATGTCGGACGAGCACAACAACGATCTCGATCTGAAGCTGGCCCTCGTCGACGACATCGCGACCGGCCGGATCCGCACCGCCCTGCAACCGATCGTCCGGATCACCGGCGGCGCGTACGCGTACGAGGCGCTCGCGCGATGGACGTATCAGGGCGTGCCGGTGCCTCCCTCGATATTCATCCCGATCGCCGACCGGGCCGGCATGCTGCTGGACCTCGACCTGCTCATGATCCGCAACGCCGTCCGCTGGGCGGCGTCCTGCGCCGACGATTCGATCCTCGTGACCGTGAACATCGGCGTGACCAACCTGCCGGATCCGGGGCTGCCAGTCCGGATCGCGCGGCTGCTGCACGACTACGGGCTGCCGCCGGAGCGGCTCGTCGTCGAGATCCCCGAAGACCACGCGATGGACGACGACGCGATTCCGCGCACGCTCGCCACGTTCCGCAGTCTCGGCGTCAAGCTGGCCCTGGACGACTTCGGCGTCGGCTACTCGAGCCTGAGCCGGATCGGCCGGCTGCGTCCGGAGATCATCAAGCTGGACCGCTCGTTCGTCGTCCCGCTCGACGAGCCCGGCGCGCCGAAGGAGGTGCTGGGCGGAATCATCGACCTGGCTCACCGGCTCGGCGCCGTCGTCGTGGCCGAGGGCGTCGAGACCGACCGGCAGTTCGCCGTTCTCGCCGAGCTCGGCTGCGACGCGATCCAGGGCTTCCTGCTCGGCCGTCCGCGCGAACTCGATCTCGTCGACGGTCCGGCGCCGGCCGTCCGCGTCACGGAACTGCCGAGCGAGATGCGCCGCCGCCCCGGGATGCGTACACCCGGCCAGCTGGACACGCTCTTCTGACTTGCCGCTGCTTGTTGCGGCTTGCCGATCGCGCGCTGCCACGGAGTTGATCACCTGCGGGTCCTGAACCCTCGACGGTGCGCTGTTCGCAGGTGAGCACCTGAGCCGGGCGCGCCGCACATCCGTCGAACTCAAGCTCTCATTGGCAGTGAGCTACTTCGACGCCCTGGTCGGCTGGCCGCGCCGCGCGGGCCAGGAGTCGGAGGAATGGCAGCGTGCCGCGTTGTACGGCGACCGGATCCTGCACGTCACGCCCGACGAGCTGGTCGGCCTAAGGCAAGCGATCGACGAGCTGATCGAGCCGTACGGCCGGCGGCTGACGAACCCGGACGAGCGCCCGCCCGGCGGCCGCGACGTGACGCTCGTGCAGTTCGCCTTCCCGTCGGATCCGCCGTGATGGCGAGCCGTCGCGCGGCCGCTGCATTACCTGTCGCGTAATCGACGCGGTGCGCGCTGCAGGTCATCGTCGTTGCCATGACAGCGACACTCGAGCAACCACGTACCGCAGTTCGCACCGAGACAGAGTCGGCCGCGTCTTGGCGGCGCTGGCTCGCGCTGCCGGTGATCCTGACCGGCACTTTCATGATCACTCTGGACTTCTTCATCGTGAACGTCGCCGTCCCGGCGATGCAGGGCGACCTGGTTGCTACGTCCGCTGCCATCGAATGGGTCGTCGCCGGCTACGGGCTCGCGTTTGCAGCCGGGCTGATTCTCGGCGGACGCCTCGGTGACCCACTACGGGCGCCGCCGGATGTTCGCGGCGGGCCTCGAGCTGTTCACGCTCGCCTCGCTGGCCTGCGGCATCGCGCCGAACTCTGAGGTACTGATCGGGGCGCGGGTCGTCCAGGGTCTGGCCGCCGCGCTGATGGCACCTCAGGTGCTCTCGATCCTCGGCCTTGCCTACCCCGGCGCCGACCGGGCACGCGCATTCACGGCGTACAGCCTGACAATGGGCTTCGGCGGCATCGGCGGTCAGCTCATCGGCGGCGCGCTGATCCACGCGGACGTGGCCGGGCTCGGCTGGCGAGCCTGCTTCCTGATCAACCTGCCCGTCGGCATCGGCGCGCTGCTCGTCACCCGCCGCTTCGTCCCCGAGTCTCGGGCCGACGGCCAGCGCCCTCTCGACATGGTCGGTGCCGCGCTGATCTCCGCGGCGCTGGTCGCGATCGTGCTGCCGCTGGTCGAGGGTCGCCAGTACGGCTGGCCGGCGTGGACGTGGGCGTCCTTCGGCGTCGCGGCCGTGCTGCTGATCGAGTTCGTGTGGTGGGAGCGCCGGCTGGCGTCTCACCCGGATCGCGCCCCGCTGGTCGATATGTCGCTATTCCGCGAGCGAGCGTTCGGCGTCGGGATGCTCACCACGCTTACCTACTTCGCCGGCATGGCGTCGTTCTTCCTGGTGCTCGCGCTTTACCTGCAGCAGGGCCGTGGCATGGGTGCGCTGGAGTCCGGTGAGATCTTCAGCCTGCTCGGCATCGGCTTCCTCGTCGCGTCCATGGCGGCGGCGGCCCTGTCGGCGCGGCTGGGCGGCAGGCGCTCGCGATCGGGGCGGTCGTGTTGGCGCTCGGCCTGATCATGTTCCGGATCGACGCGCAGCCTCGACGCTCGCGCTCATCCCGGCGTTCATCGTGGATGGCGCGGGCATGGGCATCGTGATGGCGCCACTGACCTCGACGGTGCTCGCCGACCTGTCGCCGCGGCATGCCGGCACGGCTGCCGGCGTCCTGTCGTCGGTGCAGCAGGTCGGCAATGCGGTCGGGGTGGCGGTCATCGGCATCGTGTTCTACGGGGCCGCCGGCTCGGCGCGCACGGGTACGGGGATCGTGCGCGCTTTCCAAGCCAGCATCCCGTACCTCGTCGGCTTCGCGATCGCGGTGGCCGTGCTGGTGCAGCTGCTGCCACGACACCGCCGCAGCTGAAGTTCCCCGACGCTCCGGGTCCGCGATGCCGACCCGGAGCGCCGCAGCTTGCCTTTGTCAGATAGTCATGTATCCGTCGGGAGGTGCCCTCCAATGAAGACTGTCATCGACCTCGACACCGATCTGACCGAACAGGCGGCCCGGGTGCTCGGCACGAAAACCAAGAAGGACACGATTCACGCCGCACTGAACGCCGCCGTCGCGGCGGACAGAGCAATCCGCGAACGGCGCGAACGCTTGCTTTCGACCCTCGGCTCCCCCGACCTCGCTGACGACGAGATCATGTCCGCTGCATGGCGATGAGCGAACTGTTCCTTCTCGACAAGAGCGCGCTTGCCCGAATAGGGCGAAGTGAGGGGGCTCGGCAGGCGTTCTTCGGCCTCGATGAGATCGGCATCCTCGCTACCTGCGCGATCGTCGACCTCGAAGTCGGTTAAAGCGCCCGAAGCCTCGCCGACTACGAGACGACGAGTGCGAAGCGCCGCGAGATGTACACAGATCTGCCGCTGGGTCCCGCGGTCTTCCGCCGCGCCAAGCAGGTGCAGCAAGAGTTGGCGGCGCGTGGGCAGCATCGAGGCCCGGGCATTCCTGATCTCGTGATAGCCGCGTGCGCGGAGATCCACGATGCCGTGATCATCCACGACGACCGAGACTTCGACACAATCGCCGCAGTCACCGGCCAGGAGTCACGGTGGCTCGTGCCTGCTGGCTCGATCGATTAGCGGCTCAACGCAGGCGCGAGCAAACTGCCGTCCAGGACTATGACCGCCTTGCCGGTGAGGTGCACGCGATCGCCGCGGACGGCGGTGCGTACCAGTCCGGTACGGGCCGATGCCTGCAGGCCGGTCAACTCGTCGCGTCCGAGCCGATCGGACCAGTACGGCGCGAGCGCGGTATGCGCGCTGCCCGTAACCGGGTCTTCCGGGATGCCGTCGGCCGGCGCGAAGAACCGCGAGACGAAGTCGTAGCCACCTGCCGGATCCGACGCGGGCGCGGTGACGATGACGCCGCGCAGGGCGTCGCGGCGGCTCAGGCGCGCCACGGCGCTCACGTCCGGGTCGAGCGCGCGGACGGCGGATTCGGCCGCGAACACGACGACCAGATCGCCCAGTGGGCCGGTCGTGTACGCGGCATCCGGCTCGGCGCCGAGCGCCGCGGCGAGACCGTCGGGTATGGACGTTTCGGCGACCGGCGCAGCGGGGAAGTCGAGGGTGATGCTGCCGTCCTCGTGCGCGTGCGTGATCAGGACACCGCTGAGGCTGCTGAAGCTGACCGTGCCACGGCTGACGCGGTCGCTACGCAGGACGTGCGCGGTGGCCAGGGTCGCGTGGCCGCACAGCTTCTCCTCGACCATCGGGGTGAACCAACGCAACG